>JAABUZ0100000400.1_pt1 | contig 109087 bp, 117 predicted proteins | sample 5562091 | NCBI WGS metagenome assembly JAABUZ01 (sample SAMN12813069, study PRJNA571459) | rock metagenome | isolation source: Antarctica rocks | place: Antarctica: Victoria Land, Linnaeus Terrace sud | collected 2015-12-21
GCAGGACGTGCTCGTGCGCCAGGTCATGGGGCACACGTCCGGCGTCTCCGGCTGGGAGCAGCCGGTGCGGCTGCGCGACATGTACGACCTCGAGGCCTCGACCGCGCGGCTCGCAGCGCAGGCGCCGTGGTGGGCGCCGGGCACCGCCTCGGGGTACCACGCCGCGACGCAGGGACCACTGCTCGGGGAGCTGGTGCGTCGTACCAGTGGGCTGAGCCTCACCCGCTTCGTGGCCGAGGAGCTGGCTGGGCCGTTGGGCGTCGACGTGCAGATCGGTGCCGCCGAGGCGGACGCCGTGCGGATCGCCCCGGTCGTGGCGCCGCCGCCCCTCGACGTCGACCCGCGCACGCTCGACCTCGCGAGCGTGCAGGTGCGCACGGTGCTCGGCCCGCTGCTGAGCGCCGACGCGGCCAACAGCCCGGCGTGGCGGGGCGCCGAGCTGGGTGCGCTCAACGGGCACGCGACCGCGCGTGGGCTGGCCCGGCTGCTCTCGGTGCTGTCGCTCGGCGGCCAGGCCAGCGGCCTGCGGCTGCTCTCCCCAGCCGTGGTCGAGCGCACGCTGGAGGTGCAGGCCGACGGCACCGACCGCGTGCTGCAGGTGCCGCTGCGCTGGGGCATGGGCTTCGGACTGCCTCAGCCGCAGACCTTTCCGTACCTCCCAACCGGCCGGCTGCTGGTGTGGGGTGGGTGGGGTGGCTCCCTGGTCGTGATGGACCTCGAGCGGCGGATGACCGTCGCCTACGTCATGAACCGGATGGGCGCCGGCACGATCGGGTCACCGCGCAGTGCGGCCTACCTACGGGCCGCGTACGTATCGCTGGGCGAGGTCCTCGAGGTCTACGAGGCGCAGGAGCGTCCCACGAGCTGACGCGGCGGCCGGCATCACCCGCAGACGGCCACTCCCTTGGCGTGCAGCACGAGCCGGTCGGCGGTGTCGAGCTCGGACATGGAGATGGCACCGGTAGCAACCCGTGCAGTGATCGCGCCGGTGATCGAGCGCACCGTGCTCTCCACCCGTACCGGGTCCAGCATCGCGGTGTCGGCCGGGGTCAGGGTCGAGCCGAAGAGGACCAGGTCGGCGCCGGCACCGACGGCCAACGCAGCCGCGGCCGGTACGTCGTAGCCCGCCTGGATGATCGCACCCGCGGAGAGGCTGTCGGTCAGCACGAGGCCGTGGAAGCCGAGCTGCTGACGCAGCAGGCCGCCGATCACCGCACGGGACAGCGCCGCCGGGAGTGCGTCGGTGCCCGGGACGACGGCGTTGGAGACCATCACCGCCGGCGCACCGGCATCGACCGCCGCCCGGAAAGGAGGCAGCCCCACGGTGCGGAGCGCAGCGAGCGGCAACGTCTGTGCCGGTCCCTGGTCGGTGTTACCGGTCGCGCCGCCGAGGCCGGGGAAGTGCTTCACCACGGCGATCACCTCGGCCGAGGACAGGCCGCGGAGAAAGGCCACGCCGTACCGCGTCGCGACGGCGGGGTCGGCGCTGAAGGAGCGAAGCCCGTCAGCGTCTCGTTGCTCAGGGCCGGCGCCGCCATCGACGTCGAGGACCGGCCCGAGGTCCACGCCCACGCCGTCGGCGCGCATCTGCCTTCCCACGGTCTGCGCGAGCTGCTGCACCTGCTGTGGTGACAACGTCCGGGCCATGGTGCGGGCCCAGGGCATGTCGCTCACGAGCGGCCGCAGCCGTTGCACCCCGCCGCCCTCCTCGTCGGCCATGACCAGCAGCGGCAGCCGGTCCGCGGTCAGCGCATCCGCCGCCGCCACCCGTCCCGCGAGGTCGGTCGGGACCGAGTCACCGAGCAGCAGCACGCCGCCGACCCCCAGCTGGAGGACCGGCTGCAGGTGCTGTGCGCTCAGCCCGAGCGTGGGGATGACGATCAGCTGCGCAGCGCGCCGCTGCACCGACCACGTGCGGAGGTCGACCCCGCCAGGGCAGGGTGGGCCGGCGGGCGCGCCGGAGCGGGAGGCAGCTGTCGTGGCCGCGGCGGGCGGTGCCGTGACGGGGGTCTCAGCTGTCAGGTGCGGCCTTCCCGGTGTCTTCGCGGGTACGCGTCCCGACGCTCCGCAGGCGGCCAGCGCCACGGTGACCGCAGCAGCCACCGGCGCGGCGCACCGCCGGGGCGGCGGCCGTCGGGACGCGGTCAGGGGATGAGGACGATCTTGCCTCGGGTGTGGCGCCGGTCGAGCTCGGCGTAAGCCGCCCGCACCTCCTCCAACGGGTACGTCGCCGCGATCGGCACCTCGATCTGGCCGCTGGCGACGAGGTCTGCCATCTCGCTCAGGATCTCCGGCGTCGTGGCAGTCACGCTGCCCTCCGCCTTCGTGCCGAGCTCCTCCGCCGCGGCGAAGGAGATGATGGTCTCGATGCGGTCACGGGCGATGCCCAGCTCGACGGCGAGGTGGACGTACTCGGTTCCGAAGAGGTCGATGAAGGCGTCGATGCCCTGTGGTGCCGCCGCGCGCAGCCGGTCGGCGAGGCCGTCGCCTCCCGGGCGCGCTCCGCCTGGGCCGTAGGTGACCGGGGTCGCTCCCTTGTTGCGCAACCAGTCGTGGTTGCCCTCCGAGGCGATGGCGACGACCTGCGCGCCGCGGGCCATCAGCAGCTGGACGGTCACCACGCCGACCCCGCCCGCGGCTGCCGAGACCGCCACCGTGTCGCCGGGGCCGACCGCCACCGCGCGCACGGCGGCGTACGCCGTCACACCGACGACGTAGAGCGACCCGGCGACCTCCCAGCTGAGCGTGGCCGGCTTCGGGATCAGCTGGGCCGCAGGCACGACACAGCGCTCGGCATGGCTGGAGCGCTCCCACGACCACCCCATGACCTCGTCACCCACCGCGACGCTCGTGACCGAGGCGCCGACCTCAGCCACGACACCGGCGAGGTCGCTGCCCTCTCCCATCGGGAAGGTCGGCGGCTCGTCGCTCGGGCGAAGGCCCTTGCGGATGGCGGCCTCTCCTGGGTTGATGCCCGCGGCCCGCACCTCGACGACGACCTCGTCGGGGCCGGGGGCGCGGACGGGGACTTCGCGCACCTTGAGCATGTCTATGTCGCCGTACCCGTCGAGCTGGACTGCTCGGCTCATGAGCGCCTCCGCTGGTCGGTCACCCGTCCATCCTGCAACCGCCGACGGCGGCGCCCGGTAGGCGAGGAGGGGGCAGAGGTGGCGGACGCGCTCGTCCGCCCGGGTTGAGGCGCACGCTGCGACCATGCTCTCCGACTTCACCGGCCGCACCGGGCAGCTCTACGCGCTGTACCGCCGTGACCTGCCCGACGAGCAGGCCGCGGCGCTGGCGGCGGCGCTCGGCCTGACCGCGGGTGGCACGGTCGTCGACCTCGGGTGCGGGACCGGTCAGCTCGCCGTGCCCCTGCGCCGGCACTGCCAGCTCGTGCTGGGCCTGGACCCTGAGCCGGAGATGCTGCACGGTATGCGGGCCAGGAGGGTGGGTGGCGTGGTGCCCGTCCTCGCGGACGACGCGGACCTGCCTCTGGTCGCCGGGCTGCTGCGCGAGGCACCGCAGGCGGTGGTCATCGGCAACGCACTGCACTGGTACGTCCTCGCAGGCTTTGGCGTTGCGGCCGCGGATCGTGTTGGCCTGCGCGTCAGGCTCGGACAACAAGACGGTCGCCGCGGAGCTGAGGTGTTCGCCGGCGACGGTGGGTACGTGGCGCGGGCGGTTCGTTGAGCATCGGTTGGACGGGCTGACCGACGATGACCGGCCGGGTCGTCCGGCGAGCGTCACCGCTGAGCAGGTCCAGGACGTTGTGGTCGCGACGCTCGAGTCGGTGCCGGCGAACGCGACGCACTGGTCCCGGGCGACGATGGCCGAGCGCAGCGGGCTGAGTAGGTCCAGGATCGGCCGGATCTGGACGACCTTCGACCTCAAGCCGCACCGAACGGACGGGTTCACGATGTCCAACGACCCGCTGTTCGTGGAGAAGGTCTACGACGTCATCGGGCTCTACCTGAACCCGCGTGACGCCAGGGGCTGCTCCAGCCTCCTGACCTACCGTGTCGGGTTCAACTCCGCGCCCCAGCAGCCGCTGACCGTGCAGACCCAGGTCGTCGTCTGACGGGCGTCCGGGCCGGCCGACCGGCGGTAGGAGCTACCGCCTGCGCCAGCCGGTCGACCCTGGCCCTGCCGACCGGCGTGGGGGCCGCACCCGGTCGTGGGTCGTCGGCTCGCGGTGCGTCAGTGGCCGAGGTTGACGTGGGCTCTGCGGTGTCCTCCCTGCTCGACGAGGTCGACCACCCCGAGGGCGTAGTCCGCGGCGGAGATGGTGCCGCCGTCGGGCTCGACGGCGACGTCGTCGCCGAGCCGGTACCGGCCGAGCCGTTCGCCGGGCACCCACGAGCCGAACATCTGCGCCGGGCTGACGAAGATCCAGTCGAGAGTCTCGGGCGTGGCGGGGAGGTCCTCGACGATGAGCGCCGCCCCGGCGAGGATCTCGCCGTGGTTCTCCGCGGGGATGTGGCTCAGGTCGGCGACGAAGCGGTCCGCCCCCGGCGCGGGTCGGAGCGAGGAGAAGCCGCCGACGACGAACAGGCGTGCTCCCGCGGCGTCGGCGAGGCGCGCGACCGCGCGGTAGACGGCGCGGAAGCTGTCGGCGAGCGGGCCGCGGGGGGCGAGCGCGGCCACGACGACGTCCGCGCCCTCGATGACCGACAAGAGTGCCGCCTCGTCGGTCGCGTCGCCCTGGACGTACTCGACGTCGGCGATGGGCGCGTCTGGCAGGGAACGGCTCAGGGCCGTGACCTGGTGGCCGCGGGCGGCGGCCTCCGCAGCGATCGCCGAACCGGCGTAGCCGGTGCCGCCGAGGACAGTGATGCGTGACACGGGGTTCCTTCCTGGCTGACGGTGGCGTCGGTCGACGCGCTGCGTCTACCGTAAAAACCATGCTCACCGATGGGGGCGGGTCAGGGCGTCGAGCCACTCGCGGAGCACGGCGCCCTCGGCGGCACTGAATCCGGCTCGCGCCAGAGGATCGCGCCCGTCGCCGGGTCCGTCGCCGAGCGCGGCCAGGAGGGCCAGGGCTCGGACGCCGACAGACGCGTGCACGTCGGTCACCTGCTCCGCTTCGTTGACTACCGAGTCGATGACCGTGTCGCGCAGGCGGGTCAGCGGGGCCTGGTCGCGGTCGGCCTCGGGCTGGGCCAGCAGCAACAGGACAGCGCCGGTGGTCGACGCCTCGATGGCCCGGGCGGCGGTCTCGACCGGAACGCGCAACCGGCCCTGTAGCCGGGCCCTCTCGAGCAGGCGTCGCAGGATCTGGCCGTTCTCCTGGGCGGCGGAAGGCCGGCGGCCGGGGCGCAGGTTGCCGTACATCAAGGCGTAGAACGCGGGATTGCGCAGCCCAAACTCGACGTGGATGTTCCAGCCGCGACGTATGTCGTCGATGGCGTCCGGACTCGGCTCGAGCGCCCTCTTCTCGGCCAGGTAGCTCTCGAAGCCATAGCTGGCGAGCGCGTCGAGCAGCCCGTCCTTGTCCCCGAACAAGCGGTACAGCGCCGGTGTCTGCACGCCGGCGGCCGTCGCGACCGCGCGCGTGGAGATGCCGGCCGGACCATGCTCGACCAACAGTTCCGCCGCTGCCCGGAGGATCGCCTGCTGCTGATCCCAACGCTCCGCGCCAGCCGCCGGAGCCGCACTCCCAACAGGCACGTGTCGATGGTAACACGAATCGGATGACATTGACACTGACACTGGTATGCGCCTACTGTTGACGGTGTCATCACGCCGCAGGACTGTCCTTTACCGATTGCCAGGAGACTCATGGCCTCATCCACTTCGACCGTCCGACTCGGCTCCGACAGCCTCGTCGTCGGCGCGCAAGGGCTGGGCTGCATGGGGATGAGCGAGTTCTACGGCGACACCGACGAAGACTCGGCCCGGCAGACCCTCGACGCCGCCCTGTCCGCCGGTGTCACCCTGTTCGACACCGCCGACATGTACGGCCAGGGCGCCAACGAACGTTTCCTCTCACCGTTCGTGCGCGCCCACCGAGACGACGTCGTCATCGCCACCAAGTTCGGCAACGTCCGCGCCGATGACGGATCGATGTCGATCAGCAACGACCCCGCCTACATCCGCCGTGCCATCGACGCCAGCCTGACGCGGCTGGGTATCGAGGTCATCGACCTGTACTACCTGCACCGCCGCGACCCGGCCGTCCCACTGGCTGACTCCATCGGCACGATGGCCGAACTCGTCGAACACGGCAAGGTCCGTCACCTCGGCCTGTCCGAGGTCACCGGCGGCGAACTGCGCGAGGCCCACGCCATCCACCCGATCAGCGCAGTGCAATCGGAATGGTCACTGTTCACCCGCGACATCGAACGCAGCCTCGTGCCCGCCGCAGCCGACCTCGGCGTCGGCGTGGTCGCCTACTCACCACTCGGTCGTGGCTTCCTTACCGGCGCCCTACCCAGCGAGTTCACCGCCGGCGACGTCCGCTCCCGGTTCCCCCGCTTCACCGGCGAGAACGCCCAACGCAACGCCGCGCTCCTGCACCCAATCACCGCGATCGCCGCCGCACGCGGCATCAGCCCTGCGCAGGTCGCCTTGGCCTGGCTGCACCAGCAACACGACGTCCACAGCCTCACCGTCGTACCGATCCCCGGAACCCGGCACGCGAACCGCCTACGAGAAAACCTCGCCGCACTCGAACTCACCCTCACCGCCGACGAGCTCGGGCAGCTCGAACCCATCGCCGCCCAAGTGACCGGCGACCGGTACCCCGACATGACCGAGACATCCAATGCCCGCGAAACCTGACCAACCGCCTACACCCACCGCCCACACCATCGTTCAACACCGAGATCGGAACACCACAATCATGTCCAACATCAGCGTCGGCATCGCCTACACCTCCGGCTACGGGCACACACGCGAACTGGCCAACGCCGTCGCCCAGGGAGCCGCATCAGTACCCGACACGCTCGTCGAAATGATCGACGTCGCCGCAATCACCGACGACGGATGGCAAGTCCTCGACCGCTGCGACGCCATCATCTTCGGCAGCCCGACCTACATGGGCAGCGCCTCCGGCGCGTTCCACACCTTCGCCGAAGCGACCGCCGGCCGATGGATGACCCGAGCCTGGCAAGACAAGATCGCGGCCGGGTTCACCAACTCCGGGTCGATGAGCGGCGACAAGCTGCACACCCTGCAGTACTTCTCGATGCTCGCCGCACAACACGGAATGCACTGGATCAGTCTGGGTCTGCTGCCCGGCTGGAACACCACCACCGCCAGCGAGGACGACCGCAACCGGCTCGGGTTCTACCTCGGCGCAGGTGCCCAGACCTGGAACGACCGAGGTCCCGAGGCTGTCCACGGCGCCGACATAGCCACCGCGCACCATCTCGGTCAGCGGGTTGCCACGCACACGAGCCGGTTCGTGGACGGAGCCCGAGACGCGGGCGAGGCCGCCGCCGCCACGGCTGCCGAGGCAACGTAAGGAGACCGGACGGCAGTCGCGGCCCGAGGCGGACGGACTCTCCGAAACGACGACCCTACGGGTGGGAGGAGCCCGCGCCGTTGACGCAACAGCTCCATCTGTGAACGCGGTAGCCGTCGCCCATCCGCCGCGTCGTCTCCGATTTCGCCACCGACCCGACGGTCCTGCGGCCGACCACGACCTTCCGGGCGTCGGGCCCGACGCCCTCCGCGCCGTCGCCACGGCGGTCTGCCTGCCCACCGCCACCGGCACCCGCCGCGCACGGGTGCTCGCCGGGATGACCGCGGTCGAGGCCCACGAGGCCCACCTCTTCGCGCGGTTGCTCGCCGGTCTCGACTCGATCGGCGGGGTGACGCTGCACGGCCACGCCGACCGCCGTGCTCCGACCGCGCTCCTCACCGTCGATGGTGCCGCACCGCAGGAGGTGTCGAGAGCCCTCGCCGCGCGCGGGGTCAACGCACCCACAGGGCACTTCTACGCTCTGGAGCTCTCCCGCCGGGCCGGGCTCGGCGACACGGGCGGGGTCCGGGCGGGGTTGTCCGCGTACTCAGATGAGGGCGACGTCGACCGCCTGCTCGCCGGGGTCGCCGCCGCGCAGCAGGAGGCGTGAGGGGTCAGGTGACCAGGAGGCCGCTGCAGAGCCGCCGCACTGGCGCCTGAGCGCCGTAGGGTCAGCGCAGTGCTGGAGCCGGAGATCGCCGACGCGGTCGCGACTGGCGCCGAGCCGCTGACCGTGGCGGAGCGGGCCATCGACGACCTGCTCGACGCCGTCTGCATCGCCGCGCCCTACCAGCTGCCGGCGCTCCTCGATCGGTACGCCGAGGCGGCGGGCATCGGGAGCGCGGCGCTCTACCTCGTCGATCTGCAGCACACCGTCCTGGTGCCCTACGACGGCGCCGCGGCCGCGCCCGAGGAGGTCCTGTCCGTGGACGGGACCCTCGCCGGGCGTGCCTACCAGCTGGTCGAGGTGCTCCCGCAGCCCTCCGCCGACGGGGGCCTGCGGATCTGGCTGCCGCTGCTGGACGGGTCCGAGCGGATCGGGGTCCTCTGCGTCACCCTCGCCGACCCCGACGCGTGGACCGAAGCGCAGGACGTGCTGCGGGCCAGGCTGCGCCGACTCGCCGCCCTGGCGGCCGAGCTCGTCGTGACCAAGACGCTCTACGGCGACACACTCGTCGGGCTCCGCAGGCGCAGGGAGATGAGCCTGCCCGCGGAGATCCAGTGGTCGCTGCTGCCGCCGCTGACCTTCGCCTGCGACGTGGTGACCGTCGCAGCTGCGCTCGAGCCGGCCTACGAGGTGGCCGGCGACACGGTCGACTACGCGGTCAACCGCGGCCACGCCCACGTGGGCATCTTCGACGGGATGGGGCACGGGCTGCAGAGCGCGCAGCTGGCCTCGCTAGCGGTCGCGGCCTACCGGCGCGCGCGCCGCGCCGGGGCGACGCTGGTCGAGATCGCCCAGGAGGTGGACGGCGCGCTGCTCGCGGCCTTCGACGGCGAGGCCTTCAGCACCGCGGTGCTGGCCGAGCTCGACACCGACACCGGCCGGTTGCAGTGGGTCGACGCCGGCCACCCCGAGCCGCTGCTCCTCCGCAACGGCCGACTGGTCAAGACGCTGGCGGTCGATCCGTCACCACCGCTGGGCCTCAGCGGTGCGCTGGACCGAGCCGGCTCGCCCGCTGCCTTCGCCGTCGGCGTCGAGCAGCTGGAGCCGGGGGACCGGGTGCTGCTCTACACCGACGGAGTGACGGAGGCGCGCTCCCCGGACGGGGAGTTCTTCGGGGTCGAGCGGCTCGCCGACCTGGTCACCCGCAACCTCTCCGGGGGTTTGCCCACACCGGAGACCCTGCGTCGGGTCGCGCGGTCGCTCCTCGAGCACCAGCAGGGCCGGCTCAACGACGACGCGACGCTCCTGCTCCTGGAGTGGCGCAGCGGCAACGAGGGAACCCTGCAGATCAGCTGACCGGTACGGGGCGCGCCGTCGGTTCAGCCGTCTCGGCGCGGTCCCGGCCGCCGCTCTTGGCTGCGTACAGAGCCGCGTCGGCTCGAGCGAGGAGAGCTGTCGGCTTGGTGGCGGGGTCGGTGGGGTCCCAGCCGGCGACGCCGGCGGAGACGCTGAGGCGCCAGTCCGGGGCCTGCCGCACGGTGACGGCACGCACCGCCTCGACCATCCGCTGCGCGACGACGAGCCCTCCCGCGGCGTCGATGCCGGGCAGCACCGCCGCGAACTCCTCACCGCCGAAGCGGGCGACCACGTCGGCCGGCCGGAGCAGCGCAGCGGTCAGGGCGCGGGCGACACTGGTCAGCGCCTCGTCTCCGATGAGGTGATCGAAGGTGTCGTTGAAGCGCTTGAAGTGGTCGATGTCCACCATCACGACGGCGAGCGGCTGGAGCTCGCGCGAGCAGCGCCGCCACTCGCTCTTCACCGTGTGGTCGAAGGAGCGCCGGTTCGGTACGCCGGTCAGGGCGTCGCTCATGACCATGCGCAGCATCTGCTCCTCCATGGCCTTCTCCGCCGTGATGTCGAGCACGAGGCCCACGGCCCGCAGCGCGCGCCCGCGTCGGTCGCTGCTCAGCACCTTGCCGCGCAGCGAGAGGTGGCGCAGGCTGCCGGCCGCGCCGACGCGCAGGGCGACCTCGCACGCCCCAGAGGCGGGTAGTGCCTGCAGCGCGTCGAGCACGGCAGGGGCGTCTTCCTCCAGCGCGAGTGCCGCCAGCCCCTCAGCGGAGGTCGGCAGGGCATCGGTCGGCACGTCGAGGACCTCGGCCGCCTGCGGCTCCCAGGTCAGGAGCCCCTGCCGGAGGTCGAGCTCCCACATCGCGGCGGTGGCCGGCCCGAGCGCGAGGTCGAGACGGGCGTGCATGTCCAGCTCCCGGGCCAGCAGCCGGTGGAACTCCGTCGTGTCGCGCCCGGCGGCCCACCACAGGTCGGTGCCGGGCAGCGGCCGCGCCACCCACTGCAGGTGCACGGCCGCGCCACCGCGCTGCAGGAACCTGTTCTCCAGCAGCACCTCAGCGGCGCCACCCTCGAGCGCGGCGAGCCCGGCGACGATCTGCTCGATGTCCTCGGGGTGCACGAGCTCGAGCAGCGAGCGCCCGTCCACCTCCTCGGTGCTCAACCCGAGGAGTCGCGCGAAGGCTGCGTTCACCTCGCGGAGGTGGCCGTCGTGGCCGGCGAGGGAGAAGAGCTCGATCTCCGCGGCGCGGGTCGCGGAGATCCCGTTGTCCGCGGGGGCGTAGGGGTCGGTGGTCACCGGACGCGGTTCTTGGCGTACAGACCGAGGAGGGTCTGCGCCACGCCCGCGTTGGTGATCAGGTCGGGTTGACCAACGGGTAGTCGGTCGCCGCGGTGAAGCCCTCGACCTCCTCCGCCAGCTCCTCGTCGTCGACGTGCTCGAAGCCCATCGTCCAGTCCGGGAAGAGCGGTGCGCTCACCTCCGCGTCGAGCAGCAGCCGCAGGTTGGTGTGTCGGTCGTCAGCCGTGATCCGCGCGTAGGTCGCGTCCAGGGCCGCGGACTCCCCCTCGAGCAGCTGCAGGAAGCTCTGGCTGCAGGCAGCATGCCGCGCAGCCCGGCCCGCGCGTTGCTGGCCCGGGCCAGCTCGAGCAGTGCCACCAGCTCCTCGGGCGAGATGTCGTGGGTGGCCTGGCTGCAGTAGATGAGACGTCGCACGGGTACCTCGGCTTCACGGGGGTCGGACACGGCCACCTGCCCCATCGGTGTCGCCGGCCACCACCTGAACTGGACACCCGAACGTGTGCCCCCGCCGCGGAGGAGGCTGCCGACCGTGCCCTCCCCGCTGTGGTTCCTCAGCCAGGCCGAACGCGGCAACGACGCCACCCGGCTCGACTGGCCTCACCCCGGCTCGCGGGCGTGGAGCGAGGGCAACCTCGCCACGCCGCTGGTGCACGGTGCGACCTACTTCGCCGAGCTGCTGCGCTGCGTGCGGCAGATGGCTCGGGGCGACCTGCTGCTCTTCACCGACTGGCGGGGCGACCCGGACGAGCAGCTGACGGACGACCCGGGCACCGCGGTGTCGACGGCGTTGTGCGACGCCGCGCGCCGGGGCGTCGACGTGCGGGGCCTGGTCTGGCGCTCTCACCTGGACAAGCTCGCCATGAGCGCCACGGAGAACAGGCACCTCGGCGCGGAGATCGAGGCAGCCGGCGGTGAGTGCCTGTTGGACATGCGGGTCCGTACCGGTGGGTCGCACCACCAGAAGCTGGTCGTGCTGCGCCACGTCGGGCGCCCCGAGCTCGACGTCGCCTTCGTCGGCGGCATCGACCTGTGCCACAGCCGCCGTGACGATGCCGCGCACGGTGGCGACCGGCAGCGCCAGCCGATGGCGGCCGTCTACGGCGACCGGCCGCCGTGGCACGACGCGATGGTCGCGCTGCACGGGCCGGCGGTCATCGACGTCGAGACGAGCTTCCGCGAGCGGTGGGAGGACCCCCAGCCGCTGAGCCGCAACCCGGTGCACCGCATCGCCGACCGACTACGCCGGGAGGATCGGCACGCCGACCCGCTGCCTGCCCAGCTGCCCAGCCCCGCACCCGCCGGTCCGCACGCGGTCCAGGTGCTGCGCACCTACGCCAAGCGCGTCGGCGGCTACCCCTTCGCGCCCGACGGTGAGCGCAGCGTGGCGCACGGTTACACCAAGGCGCTGCGCCGGGCGCGCCGGCTGGTCTACGTCGAGGACCAGTACCTGTGGTCGCGTGAGGTCGCCGGCACCTTCGCCGAGGCGCTGCGGGCCCAGCCGGGGTTGCACGTGGTCGCCGTGCTGCCCCACCACCCCGACCAGGACGGCCGGTTCTCGCTGCCGCCCAACACCATCGGCCGCGAGCGTGCGCTGTCGCTGATGCGCGCGGCCGGCGGTGACCGGGTCGCCGCCTACGGCGTCGAGAACCAGGTCGGCACCCCTGTCTACGTGCACGCCAAGGTGTGCATCGTCGACGACACCTGGGCGACCATCGGCTCCGACAACTTCAACCGGCGGTCCTGGACGCACGACTCCGAGCTCACCGCAGCGGTGCTCGACGACACCCGCGACCTCCGCGAGCCCACCGACCCCGCCGGGCTGGGCGACGGCGCACGGCGCTATGCGCGCGACCTGCGGCTGCAGCTGCTGCGCGAGCACCTCGACCGCGACGACGACGACGGGCTGGTCGACCCGCTCGAGGCCTTCGCGGAGCTGCGCCGCTCGGCCGTCGCGCTGCAGTCCTGGTACGACACCGGCCGCGTCGGGCCGCGCCCGCCGGGCCGGTTGCGGCCGATCGCCGACGCACCGCTGCCCGCCGCCACCCGTCGCTGGGCCACCGTCGCCTACCACCGCGTGTACGACCCCGACGGCCGCCCCCGCTCGCTGCGCCGACGGCACCAGCTCTGAGAGCCGTGTCCGACGATGCCGTGCCCGCGGGGCGCGGGCGGTCTAGCGTCGAGGCGGTCGGTCTAGCGTCGAGGCGGTGCCGCCGGGTGGTCTCACCTCGGACCTGAGCACGGCTGGCTTCGCCGCCCTGCAGTCCGTCGGGCTCGACCCGGTCGGCCAGGTGATGGGCAGCTGCGTGTGGCACTTCGGCTACCTGCCCTACGCCTGCGGTGCACGGTCGGGAGTCGGTGCCTCGGTGCAGACCCAGCCGGTGCGCTCTTACGCCGCCAGCCTGCGGACCGCCAGGGCGACGGCGCTGCTCCGCCTGAGGGAGCAGTGCGTCGCACTGGGCGGGCACGGCGTCGTCAACGTGCACCTCGAGTGGTCCCGCTTCCACGGCGTCAACCGCACCCAGGAGATCACCGCGACGGGTACGGCGGTCCGCGTGCGCAGTGCGACCCACCCGCGCTACGTCTTCACCGCGGCGCTCCCGGGGCAGGACGTGGCCTCGCTGCTGCAGGCCGGCTGGGCTGCGTGCGCCGTGGCCTACGGGGTCAGCGTCGCCGCTCGCCACGACCCGTTGGCCGGCCGCGTCGCGCGACGTCGCAACGGTGAGGTCAGGAGCCTCACCGACCTCACGACGACCGCGCGCCGGTGGTGCCGTGACGATCTCCGCGGGGAGGTGCGGTCGACGGGTGGCCGGGGTGCTGTCCTCGGCACACAGGGCCTGACGGTGTGGCACCACGAGCCGGCAGAGGGCCACTCGGACCACCTGGCCATCGCGACGCTGATCGGGACGGCGCTGGTCCGCGTACCCCGGAAGGGCGGCGCGCCAGCCACTCCTGCCCCCCTGTCAATGTTGCGCCTGTCCACCCGCCCGACCGCGAGGAGCACCCTGTGAGCGACATCCCCGAGGACGCGATGCGGCGGCTCGCCGAGCTCAAGCCCGGGCACCGCGGGTCGCTGTTCACCAGCGACCTGTCGGTCGCGGAGTTCCTGGTCGTCGAGCAGGCGGGGTTCCACCCGCTCGGGTTGGTGCTCGGCACGTCGATCTACCACGTCGGGCTGCAGATGGGCCGGTGGACCAGGAACCAGGAGCTCACCACCCTGACCCAGGCGATGTACCACGCGCGGGAGCTCGCGATGAGCCGCATGGTCGCCGAAGCGGAGCAGCTCGGCGCTGACGGCATCGTCGGCGTCCGGCTGGACTTCGAGCGCAAGGCCTTCGGCAGCGACCTGGCGGAGTTCCTCGCCATCGGTACGGCGGTGCAGGCGACGGGGGCGCGGGCCGAGCTGCCGTGGCGCGACAACCAGGACCGGCCCTTCACCTCCGACCTCTCCGGTCAGGCGTTCTGGACGTTGCTGCAGGCGGGCCACGCGCCGCTGGGCCTGGTGATGGGCACGTGCGTCTACCACATCGCGCACCGTTCGATCGGAGCGGCCGTCGCGACGACCGGCAAGAACGCCGAGCTGCCGCAGTTCACCCAGGCGCTCTACGACGCCCGTGAGCTGGCGATGGGGCGGATGCAGGCCGAGGCGGAGAAGCTCGACGCGGAGGGGATCGTCGAGGTCAAGCTCCGGCAGCACGGCCACGACTGGGGCGGGCACACGACCGAGTTCTTCGCCATCGGTACGGCAGTCAAGCCCTACGCCACCGACCACGTCATCGCGCCGCCGACCATGGTGCTCGACCTCAACGGCTGAGCCCCGCTCAACCGAGGTCCCCGCTGCCCAGCAACCGGTCGAGCGTCGCGGCCGAGCGCCCGCTCCCGGCCGCCTGGCTGAGCAGCGCCGCCGCCAGGCGCTGCGCCCAGACCTCCAGCGGCAGATCCTGGCGGTTGAGCACGATGCCACGCACCTCGTGCCGCACGCTCGCGTGCGGCGGTGCACCGGTCGTCGTACGCGTGAGGGAGTAGCGCTCCTCGCCCAGGCGCACGTGTGCTGCTACCACCTGCCCGTCCTGGCCGGCCAGCCGCTCGCGCAGGCTGCGCCGGCGCTCGACCTCGACGAGCTCCGGTGGGAGGGCCTCGCTCAGCGTCGTGAGCAGGAAGCCGGCGAAGAGCGAGAGGTCGGCAGCGTCGCGGCGCAGGCCGGCCGCGACCATCGCCACTTCCTCGGCACCCGGGCTCGCAACCACCGCACCATCGTCGTCGGTGCGAGCGGCAGCTGGCGCGAGACAGTGCCGTCGATGTCGCGCTCGCCGGGGACAACGCCGGGGTGCGCAGCTAGTGCGTCCTCCCCGGTGCACCCACCCACCCAGCTGGACCCACGCCCACCACCTCATCGCCTGGTCCGCCGACGGCCACACCGACGTCACGATGATGGCCCTGCGCTGCGCCCAGCACCACACCCACCTGCACCGCACCCGTCAACCGTGAGCGCCGGGAGCCAGTAGGTGGCACAAGGACCGCGGGTAGTCACGGCTACGCTGGCTGGGTGGAGGTCACGCCGTCGGTCGAGGACTACCTCAAGACCATCTGGAAGCTGACCAGCCGCGGCACCCGGGCGACGCCCTTGCTGATCGCGACCCGGCGCGCGGTGAGCGGACCCAGCGCGTCGATCATGCTGCGTCGCCTGGTCGAGGCCGGGCTCGTCGTCCGCGGTCTCGCCGGGGCGGTCGAGCTGACGGCCCGCGGCGAGGAGGCGGCTCTGCACGTGGTCCGTCGGCACCGGCTGCTGGAGACCTTCCTCGTGCAGGTGTGCGGCCTCCCCTGGGACGAGGTCGATGCCGAGGCCGAGGTGCTCGAGCATGTGCTCTCGTCCCGGCTGGAAGCCCGCATCGACGAGCTGCTCGGCCACCCCACCCGCGACCCGCACGGCGACCCGATCCCGCGCCCCGGTGCCGCCCAGCACTCTGAGGACTGGGCCGACCCGCTGTCCGACGCCGCCCATGGCAGCTGCTTCCTCGTCGAGCGGGTCAGCGACCGCGACCCCGCTGCCCTGCGCCACCTCGCCTCGGTGGGCGTGCGCCCTGGCGTGCTGCTGCACGTCGGCCAACGGGAGCCCTTCGGCGGCCCTCTGTGGGTGACCGCGGTGGACACGCCAGCCGCGCTGCCGCCGATGCTCGTCGAGCTGGTGCACGGCCGCACGGTGACCACCGGGGCAGGGGTGCCTGCGTGACCGCGACGGTCGTGCCCGTCACCGGCACGCCGGTCGCGCGGCTGCGTGCGCGTGGCCGACTGCGGGGCGGCCTCCCCCTGCTCGGTCCGGCCTTCGTCGCCGCGATCGCCTACGTCGACCCGGGCAACTTCGCCACGAGCTCGGCCGGTGGCGCGAGGTACGGGTACCTCCTGCTCTGGGTGATCGTCGTCGCCAACCTGATGGCCATGCTGATCCAGGACCTGTCCGCCAAGGCGGGCCTGGCGACCGGCCGCAACCTGCCGGAGCTGTGCCGCGAGCACCTGCCCCGTGCCGTCGCCCGCGGGCTGTGGGTGCAGGCCGAGCTGGTGGCGATCGCGACCGACCTGGCCGAGGTGATCGGTGGCGCCATCGCGCTGCAGCTGCTCTTCGGGCTGCCGCTCGTGCTCGGCGGAGTCGTCACGGGAATCGTCGCCTTCGCACTACTGTCGCTGCAGCGCAGAGGCTACCGTCGCTTCGAGCTCGTCATCGCCGGGCTGTTGGGCGTGATCTTGCTCGGCTTCTGCGTCAACCTGCTGCGGGTGCACATCGACGGCGGCCCCGCGGTCGCCGGTCTCGTGCCGCGTCTGCACGGCTCCGACAGCGTGCTGCTGGCCACCGGCATCCTGGGCGCCACCGTCATGCCACACGCGATCTACCTGCACTCGGCGCTCACCCAGGACCGCATCCCGGCCGCCGACGCCGAGGAACGGCGCCACCTGCTGCGCCACCAGCGGATCGACGTCGGCGTGGCCATGACGATCGCGGGCTTCGTGAACATCGCGATGCTGGTCATCGCCGCGGCGGTCTTCGCCGGCCGCGGCCTCACCGGCACGGACACCCTCCCCGGGATCTCCGCCGGGCTCACCAAGGTGCTGGACTCTGGCGCGGCGACCGTCTTCGCGCTGGCGCTGCTCGCCTCCGGCTTCGCCTCCGCGGGGGTCGGCACGCTGGCCGGTCAGGTCATCATGCAGGGGTTCCTGCAGCGTACGGTGCCGCTCGTCGTACGCCGGCTGGTGACGCTGGTCCCCGCGCTCGTGGTGCTCGCGGTCGGGGCAGACCCGACGCGCGCCCTGGTGCTGTCGCAGGTGGTGCTGTCCTTCGGGCTGCCCTTCGCCCTCGTCCCGTTGCTCATGGTCACGCGGCGGCCGGACATCATGGGCGAGCTGGTCAACTCCCGCGGTGTCACGCTCGTCGCCGGTGTCGTCATCTCGGTGATCATCGCGCTGGACGTCTTCCTGCTCGTGCAGACGCTCTCCTGAGCCTCAGCCGGCGGAGCCTGCCGGCGCCGGGTCGCGCAGGTCGATCGAGACCAGCCCGGGTGCGCGCTCCTCGAGCTCGGTGAGCGCGTCGTCGAGGTAACCGACGAGGTCCCAGACGTCGGGCACCTGATCGCGGTCGGCGATGACCCCGATGTCGAGCGACCCGTCGTAGCTCATCACCGTGATGTTGAGCCCCATCCCGTCGGTGATGACGCTGACCGGGTAGTTCGCGACCATCCGGGCGCCGGCCAGGTAGAGCGGGATCTGCGGGCCCGGCACGTTGGAGACGACGAGGTTCCACAGCGGCCTGGAGAGCCGGGAGGTCAGCCCCAGCGCGGTACGGGAGGCCCGCGCGAAGACGGCCGGCGGGATGAAGTCGTTGACGTCCTGGAGCAGCTGCGCGGGGAGTGCCTTGTGCCGGCCCTTCATCTCGGACAGGTCGGCAGCGGTCTCGTGCAGCCGCTGAACCGGGTCGGCGATCTCGGTGTGCAGCGCGGCACCGAGCAGCAAGATGCGGTTGCCGTACGTGCCGGCCTGGGAGCTGGTACGGACCGAGACGGGGATCTGCGCCACCAGGGGCGTGGCCGGCAGTGCCTCGTGCGCAACCAGCCAGCGGCGCACCGCGCCGGCGCACATCGTCACGACGACGTCGTTGAGGGTGACCCCGTACGCCGCCTTCACCGCCTTGAGGCGGCTGAGCGGGAGCGAGCCGAAAGCGAAGCGCCGGTGCTGGGAGAGCCGGCCGCTGAAGGGCGTCGGCGGCGCCGTCAGCCCCGACCGCACGTGCTCGCGCGGCGTGCCGGTCACCCGGGAGTGCACCCGCCCGGCGAGACGGCCGAGCGCGGACAACCCGGGCACAGCCCTGGCCATCGTCTCGTCGAGGTAGGGGAGGGCCGCCGGCAGCGCACGCGCCACCCGTAGTGGGTAGCGCGGGACGGCCAACGCGGCCCGCAGCGTCAGCTCGATGCTGCCCGGCGTACGCCCCGCGGCCGCGCGGTCGGGGACGTCCAGCCGGGCGACCTCGGGTGTGACGTCGAGCAGCAGGCCGGTCAGCTCCGCTCCGGAGACGCCGTCGATGAGCGCGTGGTGGACCTTGATGTAGACGCCGACGTGGCCGGAGGCGAGCCCGGAGATGACGTAGAGCTCCCACAGCGGACGGGCCCGGTCCAACGGCCGGGCGTGCAGCCGGGCGATCTGGTCGGCGAGCTGCTCGTCGGTGCCGGGGGAGGGCAGCGCCACCTCGCGGACGTGGAAGTCGAGGTCGAAGTCGTCGTCGTCGACCCAGTAGGGGTGGTCGAGGTCGAAGGGCACCTCCACCAGGCGCCAGCGCAACGGCGGTAGCAGGGGGAGTCGCGCGGTGATCATGGCCTCGACGGAGGCGACGGTGAGGGCACCACCCGGTGCGGTCGAGGCGTCAAGGATGGCCAGGCCCGCGACGTGCGCCGGCTGCCGTGGTGCTTCGACTGCGAGGAACTGCGCATCGAGGCTGGTGAGCTGGCGCACGTGGACCTTCCTGCCCGCCGCGCCGTCGCGGTGTGGCCCCGGCCACAGTGCCCTGTGGTCGGCGGCGCCGCAAACCGGGCCGTCACCTGGCGTACCGGTGGCGGCGGGTGCCGGGCGCCACCGCGGATCGTGCGGTCTGCCCTTCAGCCAGGTCGTGGAGACTGCGGGCGTGACGATCCTGACGACCCGGCGCACGCTGCTCGCCGCGGCGCTCGCCCTGCCCCTGCTCGCGGCGTGTGGGAGCAGCGCCCCGACGACGGTGGTCCAGGCGGGCGGGGCGCCGGCCACGACGACGGCTGTCGCCCCCGCGCCCACCACGGACCCGCCCACGGCCGCGACGACGACCGACCCTGCGCCGCCCGCCGGCCTGCCCACCGCGTCGGTGGCCCCGACCGGGTCCGCGGCTGCCCCCGGCATCCCGGCGATCACGGCCAACGCCACCGACCTCACCCAGGCACCGACCGTCGCGGCGGGGACCGGGACGCCCTCGACCAGCCTGGTCGTCCGCGACCTCGTGGTCGGCACGGGGACCGCGGCCACCGCGGCCGACACCGTGTCGGTGCGCTACGTCGGCACCGTCTTCAGCACCGGCAAGGTCTTCGACGCCTCGTGGACCCGCGGGATGGCCCCCATCTCCTTCCCGATCAGCGGCGTGGTGCCCGGCTTCGGAGCCGGGGTCGTCGGGATGAAGCCCGGTGGGCGCCGTGAGCTGGTCATCCCACCCGCGTTGGGGTACGGCCCGAGCGGCGGCCAGCCGCAGGCCGGCATCAGCGCCACCGACACCATCGTCTTCGTCGTCGACTACGTCGGGCCAGGGAGCAGCTGAGCATGAGCGACAAGCCCACGATCGAGACCCCGGCGGGGGAGCCCCCGGCGGACCTGGTCGTCACCGACCTCAGCATCGGCGACGGGGCCGAGGCGGCTCCTGGTGCGCAGGTGTCGGTGCACTACGTCGGCGTCCGCTGGTCCGACGGCGGTCAGTTCGACGCCAGCTGGGACCGCGGGCAGCCCTTCCGCTTCCAGCTCGGCGCTGGCATGGTCATCGCCGGCTGGGACGCGGGAGTACAAGGTATGCGCGTCGGCGGGCGACGCCGGCTCGAGATCCCGGCGCACCAGGGTTACGGCGACCGCGGTGCGCCGCCGGTCATCGGCCCGGGCGAGACCCTCGTCTTCGTCGTCGACCTGCTCGGCGTGTGACGGGGCGGTCACCTACGCGTTGAGCCGGCGCTGCCAGTCGGCGGGCACCCGGCCGGCCGGTCCCGCCGTGGACTGGTCGAGCGGGTGGTGCTGCGGCGCGGCGCGATCAGCCGGACCGGCGGCCCACCACGCCGAGCAGCTGCTCGAGCGCCGGTCGGGCCGGGCCCACCCGCAGCTGCGGGGCGAAGTCACCCGCGGCCCGCGGTCGGTCCAGCGGCGCGTTCTGGAAGAGCTGCAGGGTGAGCTCGACCGCTTCGTCATCGAGGTCGTAGGGCCGGCGCAGGGCGACGGCGAGGTCGTGGCCGTGCACCACGGCCTCCAGCAGGTGGAGGTCAGCCAGCGGGACGCCCGGCACGCCGGAGCGACGCTGCAGCGCGCCGGGGCCGGCCCAGCCGACGAGGCCTCGGGCCGAGGCACGCAGCAGGGCACCGGCGAGGTCGGTGTCGTCGACAGCGGCCCCGGTCAGGTCAGGGGGGCGACCGAGCAGGACGTCGGCGAAGGCGTCGGCCCCGACCACCAGGTGGCGTGCCACCGCACGGACGTCCCACTCCGCGCACGGCGTCGGCCGGCCCCACGTCGCCGGACGGGCGTGCTCGAGCACGCGCGTCGCCAGGTCGAGCGCCCGTCCGAGGGCCTCGTAGACCTGCATGCGCCGCGATCCTACGGCGGAGCAGTGGTGGACTGGTGGTGGACTGACAGGGTGCGCACCGGAGCGGGGTACGGCGGCTCGGCCGATGGCTGAGCGGCGGTTGAAGGTGGCCGTCGCGGTGGCCACCGTCACCCTCGCGGCGGCGGGGGTGGCCGCGCTGGTCGCTGACCGCGGGTCGGGCGACGGCCGCTCCGGGTTCGTCGCCGGTGCTGCCCCCAGCGTGGGGCCGGTGACCTCGGAGAGCGCGGCGGCAGCCGTCGTGACCCGCTACTACGCAGCTCTGCAGCACAACGACGCGACGACGGCATATACGCTGCTGTGCAGCACTTTCCAGGTCGGTGGTCAGTCGGGCTACGTCGGCAACGTCGCGCAGGACGAGCAGGCGGGTACGGGGATCGCCGCGTGGAGCGAGGTGCACGTGCAGGTCCAGGAGCCGCAGGCGGCGGTCACCGGGGTGCTGGTGCTGGACGACCAGGCGCAGGTCGACATCACGATCCGGCTCGTCCGCGACCAGCCGGGCACGGGGTGGCTCGTCTGCGGCAGCGACCTCGGCGGGGTCCTCCCCGGCCCTCCGCCGGGCGCCGCGCCGGCGCCGACGCCGAGTGGCGTGACGGTCTAGCTGCGCGGGCGTCAGGCCGGGTTGCTGCGCAGCGAGCGCAGCTCCTGACGACGGACCTGCACCTGCGGGCCGGCGACCCGCACCTCGTAGACCGGCTGCGCGACGTTGGCCGGTGCGCCGGCCACCTGCCCGTCCCGGAGGTCGAAGCGACCGCCGTGCCAGGGGCAGACCACGCAGCCTTCCTCGACGCTGCCCTCGGCCAGCGGGCCCCCGCGGTGCGAGCACCGGCCGCCGATGGCCACGACGCGGCCACCCACTCGCGACAGCACGAGTGCCACACCGTCGACGTCGGCCCCGGTGAGCTGACCCTCGTGCACGTCGGCGTCGAGCGCGGCGTCGCTCCACTCGACCGGGCCGGTCAGGAAGGCGTTGGTGTCGACGCCCACGCCCAGCGCGTAGGTCAGGTGGCCGCCGAGCCAGCCGCCGGCGGCCAGCACGCCGGCACCGGCGTACCCCCACCGGTGGGCGGCAGCATCGTCACCGCGGCGCCGCGCCCGCCAGGACAGGGCGTACGCGGCGAGCGCGGTGTCGATGACCGTGGCGTGGACGAGGCCGACGCGGGCCTCCGCGCCCGTGGTGTAACCCCAGTCCGACAGCCCGCTGGAGACCGCCGGCAGCGCGCCGAGCAGCCCGAGGCCGTTGAGCCGCCGCGCGGCACCCCGGTCGCTGCCGGTGGCGTCGAGGACCGTCGCCGACAGCAGCGCCCCCAGCGGGACGACGACCACCGCAGGGTGCGCGGGGTGGCCCGTGTCGGTGCCGGAGAGCGCGGAGCGCACGGCTCCGTCGCCGAAGGCCTTCGCCAGCACCGCGGAGAGCCCCGCGGCGGGGCGGTCGAGCACGGTCAGGCCCTCGAGCCGGGTGACGACCCGGTCCAGCACGGTGCGCAGCGGCATGCGGGCGACCTGCCCCCGGGCGGCCGGCAGCGAACGTCCGCGCGCGTGTCAGGGGCGGCCGGGGAAGAGGTCGCGGGTCGCGTCCAGCCAGGCGACGGTGCCGGCCCACCGGCCGTACCTGGCGTAGCGGGCGGGCAGCTGGCCTGGCGGAAGGTCGAGGCGACGCCCCAGCCACCCGTCGACGGTGCACCCGCGGGGGCGGCCGAGCAGGCCCATCATCGTGTCGACGCAGAGCGGACCGAAGCCCCGCAGCCGCTGCAGCTCGGCCCGCACCTCGTCGTCCGGCGGTGCGCTCGGCCCGGCGAGCCAGTGCTCCTCCCGCCCGTCACAGCCGACGGCGAGTGCGAGCAGCGGGCCGGCGCGGTAGCCGCAGCCAAGCCCGCGCAGCCCCGGCTCGCCAGCCACCAGCACTGCCGTCGGGGCCGGGAACTCCTGCGCGCCAGCCAGTCCGCTCCTGCCCAGCGCTCCGACCAACCCGGCCATGACCCGCTGCACGGCGGAGTACGAGGTGTTGGTCGACAGCAGGGTCGCGGCGAGGTCCTCCCACACCGTCGGGGCGCGCAGCAGCCGACCCGCCGCCGCCTCCCGCACCCAGCGAGGCGCGACGGCGTGCAGCTCGGTCAGGTCGTCGTCGAGGGCGAGCACCCGGGCGACCACGCGCTCCAGCGCAGTGCGGTCATCGCCGTCGAGCGCGCCACCGCCCCAGCCCACCTGCAGCACCGCCGCGCCGTCGTGCGCACCGGGGCCCGGCGTGCGCGCCGACACGGTGACCGCGCCGGCACCCGGCACCCCGACCGTCCGGTGCAGCGTGCGGGTGGGGCGCTCGTACGCGCTCGGTGCCAGCCCGGCTCCGCCGTGCGACCGGGCGACCCGGTCGAGGTCGTACCCGGGAGGTGGGACGAGCCGGAGCGAGCCGGTGCGCGGGGCGTCCCATCCGGCCGGCGGGATGCCCACCCACCCGGGAGCGGCCAGCGCGGCGGCGGCCTGCGCGCCCATCTGCCGCTGCTCAGGCCGCGCCGGCGGCCACGACGAGCGCGTCGATGCGCCGGGCCAGCTCGACGTCCAGCGCCGTCACCCCGCCCGCATCGTGGGTCGACAGCGCGAAGCGCAGAGTGCGCCAGCGGATGTCGATGTCCGGGTGGTGGTCCATCGCCTCGGCGGCCTCGGCCACCTGCTCCACCAGCGCGATGCCGGCGAGGAAGGTGGGCGCTCCCACGCTGCGCTGCAGCGCGTGCGCATCGCCCGACCAGCCGGGCAACCCGGCCAGCGCAGCGGCGACAGCAGCGGTATCGAACCGGGGTGGGCGGGCCATGCCAGGACCGTAACCAGCCGCCGTCCCGCTCCGCGCTCGCGTCCCCACCGAGCCGGCGGTCGGACAGGGCAGGCTGTGCGCCGTGCTCGTCGTTGCCGCTGCCGTCGTGCGCGACGCCACCCTGCTCGTCGCGCAGCGCTCCCGTCCCCCGTCGTTGGCGGGTCGCTGGGAGCTGCCCGGCGGCAAGGTCGAGCCGGGTGAGTCGCCCACGGACGCGCTCGTGCGCGAGTGCCGCGAGGAGCTGTGCGTCGACGTCGAGGTAGGCCCCCGGATCGGCCCGGAGGTGGAGGTGGGTGTCGGCATGCGGCTGCACGTGCACGGCGCGACGCTGCGGCCGGGGTCCGCCGAGCCAGCCGCACGGGAGCACCGGGCGCTCGCCTGGGTGAGCGCCGCCGAGCTGGACGGGCTCGACTGGCTGGCCGCTGACCGGGTGCTGCTGCCCGCGCTCGGGGCACTTCTGTCGGGAGCCCGCCGGTGAGCCGAGACGTGCTGAGCGGTGGCGGGGGCGATGTCGACCGGCCGGCCGGGGGCGCCGAGGGTGACGTCCCCGTCGTGCGGCTCGACGACGAGGTGGTGACCCCTCGGGAGCCGCGCGCCCGCCGCCACCTCCAACCGCCGGTGCTCCGGGGCATCACCCGCTCGGCGGCGGCACTGCTCGGTCTGCTCGCCGTCGTGCTCGCCGGAGATGTCGCCCGCGTGCTGCTGCGCCCTGGTGCGCCAGCCCAGCTCCCCAGTGCGCGCGGGGTCGCCGGAACGCTCGGGCTCGCCGCCACGGCGGCGGACTCACTCGCCGGCGGCGACCGCTGCCGGGCCAGCGCGATCCTCGGCGCCGGTGCCTCGCGGGTGCAGGCCAGCGACGGCACGGGTACGCAGGAGGTGGTCATCGTCTACGCCGACGATGCCGCGGCAGCGGCTGCGCTGCAGCGGTTGCGCGCGAGCATCGGGCGGGGCTGCGCGCAGTTCCAGGCTGACGGGCTGACCTACCGCTGGGACATCGCGACCGACGAGGGGATTCGCGACGAGGGGCTGCGGCTGCGGTTCTCGCCGGCGGCCGCCACCGGTTCGGACCAGGGCGGCAGCTCGGGCGGCGGCCTGTCGTCGCTGGAGCAGGTCATCTACGTCGCTCGGCACGGCCGGATCGTGCTCGAGGTCAACGGCTACGAGGACGGCTTCGGCGGCCCTGACGACGTGGTCACCCGGATGCTGTCGCTGGCTGCGCGGCTGCCGACGTGAGCGCCGGCGCCCGTCCGTCGAGGACGTCGGAGTCGCAGCGCCGCGGTGCCGCCGCGCGGCCGGCGCGTGCGGGGCATCACCAGTCGGTCGGCGGTGTTGCAAGCGTCGTCTCCCGTACGATGACAGGTGGCCGACGCCTCCGTCGGCGCCTCTCCCTGCAGTGAAGGTGCCTCCGCCATGCCCACGGCCCCCCAGACCGCCCGCCGCGAGGACCGTCGCAACGTCGCGATCGTCGCCCACGTCGACCACGGCAAGACGACGCTCGTCGACGCCATGCTCTGGCAGCAGGGCGCCTTCAGCGCGCACCAGGCGGAGAACGACTCGGTCCGCGAGCGGGTCATGGACTCCATGGACCTGGAGCGCGAGAAGGGCATCACCATCCTTGCCAAGAACACCGCGGTGCGGTACGGCGACACGGTGATCAACATCATCGACACGCCGGGGCACGCCGACTTCGGCGGCGAGGTGGAGCGTGGGCTGTCGATGGTCGACGGCGTCGTGCTCCTGGTCGACGCCAGCGAGGGCCCGCTGCCGCAGACCCGCTTCGTGCTGCGCAAGGCGCTCGCCGCGAAGCTCCCGGTCATCCTCGTGATCAACAAGGTCGACCGCCCCGACGCGCGCATCGCCGAGGTCGTCGACGAGACCTACGAGCTCTTCCTCGACCTCGAGGCCACCGAGGAGCAGATCGACTTCCCGATCGTCTACTGCCAGGCCAAGACCGGTCAGGCCTCGCTCAACCGCCCCGCCGACGGCGAGAGCCCGGACGGGGCGGACCTCAAGGCGCTCTTTGAGACCATCATGGGGACCATCCCTGCGCCGACCTACGACCCCGCGGCGACCTTGCAGGCGCACGTCACCAACCTCGACGCGTCGCCCTACCTCGGGCGCCTCGCGCTCTGCCGCATCCACAACGGGACGATGCGCAAGGGCCAGCAGGTCGCCTGGTGCCGTACGGACGGGACCATCGAGAAGGTCCGGCTGACCGAGCTGCTCGGCACCGACGGCCTCGAGCGCGTGCCGATCGAGGAGGCCGGACCCGGCGACATCGTGGCCATCGCCGGCATCCCCGAGATCACCATCGGCGAGACCCTCGCCGACCCCGAGGACCCCAAGCCGCTGCCTGTCATCACCATCGACGAGCCCAGCCTGTCGATGACGGTGGGCATCAACACCAGCCCGCTGGTCGGGCAGAGCGGCAACCGGCTCACCGCGCGGATGGTGAAGGACCGGCTCGACAAGGAGCTGGTCGGCAACGTCTCGATCCGCGTCGAGACCACCGAGCGCCCCGACACCTGGGAGGTCCAGGGCCGCGGGGAGCTGCAGCTGGCCGTGCTCGTCGAGCTGATGCGCCGGGAGGGCTTCGAGCTCACCGTCGGCAAGCCGCAGGTCGTCACCCGCGTCATCGACGGCAAGGTGCACGAGCCGATGGAGCGCATGACGATCGACGCACCGGCCGACTACCAGGGCGTGCTCATCCAGCTGCTCGCGCTGCGCAAGGGCCGGCTCGAGCAGATGGTCGACCACGGCACCGGCTGGATCCGGATGGAGTACGTCGTGCCCGCCCGCGGGCTGATCGGCTTCCGCACCGAGTTCCTGACCGAGACGCGGGGGACCGGCCTGCTGCACCACGTTCACGAGCGGTACGAGCCGTGGCACGGCGAGATCCGCACCCGGCCCAGCGGCTCGCTGGTGTCGGACCGCCGCGGCCCGACGACCGGCTTCGCGCTGTCCAACCTGCAGGAGCGCGGGACGATGTTCGTCGGTCCCGGCACCGAGGTCTACGAGGGCATGATCGTCGGGGAGAACTCGCGGTCGGACGACATGGACGTCAACCCGACCAAGGAGAAGAAGCTCACCAACATGCGGCAGAGCTCCTCGGACGTGCTGGTGCCGCTCATCCCGCACCGGCAGCTGTCGATGGAGCAGGCGCTGGAGTTCTGTCGCGAGGACGAGTGCGTCGAGATCACGCCGGCCACCGTGCGCATCCGCAAGGTGGTCCTCGACTCCGGCGAGCGCGGACGGTCCGCCGCGAGGGCCAAGCGCTCGTCATAGCACTTCCGCTATGCTGACTGTGTGGGTGGCAACCTGATCCGTGAGGCACGGCTGCGCGCCCGGCTGACCCAGGCCGAGCTCGCGGGACGTACGGGGACGACGCAGAGCTCGGTGGCCCGGTGGGAGAGCGGGCGCACGGAGCCGTCGTACTCCACCGTCATGCGCCTCGTGCGGGGGGCGGGCTTCACCGTCGACATCCACCTCGAGCCCGACGACGGCAGTGACGCCGCGCAGGGCAACCGGCTGCTCCTGCTCGAGCCGGGGCAGCGCGCGGAGCACATGACGCGCAGCGCGCGGCACCTGCTGCGCCTGCGCCACGAGGCCCGGGTGGTCCGTGCCTGACGAGCTGCGCGACTTCCGTCCCGAGGAGATCAGCCGAGTGCTGGTGGCCCACGGGGTGCGCTTCGTGGTCATCGGCGGGCTGGCGGCGCAGTTCCACGGCTCGATGATGCTGACCCGGGACATCGACGTGACCCCGGCGATGGACGAGGTCAACCTCACGCGGCTGTCCGCGGCGCTGACGGAGCTGGGTGCCCGCGTCCGGCACCCGGACGTCCCCGAGGGGCTGCCCTTCGGGCACGACGCGACGTCCCTCGCCGCGGCGCTCTTCTGGAACCTGACGACCCCTTACGGCGACCTGGACCTGTCCTTCCACCCCGCCGGGACCGACGGATACGACGACCTGCAGCGGGACGCGGTCGTGCTCGTCTACGGCGGCACGCCGACGCCGGTCGCGAGCCTGCGCGACGTCATCCGCAGCAAGGACGCGGCCAACCGCGACAAGGACCGTCGGATGTTGCCCGAGCTCCGCCGCATCCTCGACCTGGGCCCAGACCGCGGCCAGCGCCCGACCTGACGGGCGGTCAGGTCCAGTAGAGGACGCGGGCCTGCGGCAGGTGGGTGGCGAGGCCGGCGTCGAAGGCGGCGCGCAGCTCGGCCATGACCGGCTTGGTGAAGACGTGTTTCTGCCCGCCGAACTTGTTGCGCTTGACGGTGCGCTGCTCGGGGTCCATCTCCAGCTTGGTGCGGGGGTACCACGACAGCAGCACCTCGCGGCTGCCGGGCGTGAAGCGGTGCGTGATCAGCTCCACGGTCAGGTCGAGCCCCGGCGCGTCGCGGACCGCCTCGCCCGCGTCGCGCAGGAGGGAACCGTACCCGGCCTGCCAGCCGTCGAAGGGGATGATGGGCGCGATCGTGAGGCCGACGGGGAAGCCGGCGAGCGCGCACCGGCGCAGCGCGTGCAGGCGCTCCGGCAGCGCCGCGGTGCCGCCCTCGAAGCGCTGCGTCACGGCAGCCGCGTTGACCGAGAGCCGCACCCTCGTACGACCGTGGTGCTCGAGCGCGAGCAGCGGGTCGACCGCGTCGAACTTGGTGGTGAAGCGCAGCTGCACGTCGGCCTGCCACGCGCCGAAGAAGGCGACCGTGTCCGACAGCGAGCCGGTCAGGTGCTCGAGGCCGAGCGGGTCGGTGTAGCAGGAGGCTTCGAAGGTCGTGCCCTCCTCGGGCCGGCGCTCGGCGTGGTCGGCGTAGGGCGCCAGGGAGCCGAGCAGCTCCGGCAGGTTGGCGTGCACGCGCGTGACGGGCGGCCCGGTGAGCGAGCCGGCGAGGTAGCAGTACTGGCAGTGCGCCGGGCAGCCGGTGGCGAGGTCGACCCGCCAGTCGGCGCTCGGCGGGATCGGCTGCAGCCGTAGCGTCGACGGCGGGGCGACGACGACCGCGAGCGTGCTCTTGGCCTGTGCGTACGTGGTGCGCGCGTCATCGGTGCGTAGCCCGGTGATGCGGTCGCCGGTGAGCTCGACGACCTCCGCACCCAGCGCGGCGCACCGCTCGGCCGTGCGGCGCGCCAGGGGCAGCGGCGCCGCCGAGCGGGTGAGGAGCACGCGCTTCGGCACCCAGCGCTTGGGCGCGCGTCGCGGCACCACCGCGTCGAGCAGCGCCGGGTCGGCGAGCGGCGGCACCTGGTCGGGGTAGAGGTGCGGCGCGGGCAGGTCGACGCTCAGCCCCTCAACGCTCAGCCCGTCGACGCTCACGCTGTCGGCGTGCCCGTGGCTCCCGCGCGCAACCAGCCGAGCCGGCGGTCGCAGGTCGTCAGGTCGTCAGGTCGTCAGGTCGTCAGGACGAGCTTGCCGAGGACGCGTCGGCCTTCGAGGCGGCGGTGGGCTTCGGCGGCGTCGGTCAGTGGCAGGGACTGCACGCCCGGGTGCAGCTGGCCGTCGGCGAGCAGCTCGACGAGGTGGGCGAGGTCGTGGGCGTAGCCGGCCGGGTCCTTCTTGGTGCTGGCACCGATGGTGAAGCTCACGACGCGGGCGCCGCGGGTGACCTTGGCCCGGGCGAGTGCCTGGATCGCGGTGGCGAGGGTGCGTGTCTTGGAGAGCTCGGCGGTGGATGCGTGGCTGATGCCGTAGGCGACGACGGTGCCACCGGGCTTGGTGGCGCGGCGGGAGAGCGCCAGTGACGGGCCGCCGATCGAGTCGAAGACGGCGTCGACCGGCGTCGGCAGGTCTGCTCGGTCCTCGAGGACGTGCGCGCCCTGCTCGGCGAGGTGGGCTCTGCGGGCCGCCGAGGCGGTGCCGTAGACGGTGAGACCGCTCTGCAGGGCGAGCTCGCACAGGGCGGAGCCCACCCCGCCGGCGGCGCCGAGCACGAGGATGCTGCCGCCGGCGAGCACCCGGGCGCAGCGGTGCAGCATCTGCCAGGCCGTGGCGTAGTTGAGCGGCAGCGCCGCAACCTCAACAGCGTCCAGGTGCTCCGGCACCGGGGCGGCCAGGTCAGCGCGTGCGAGCGCGCTCGTGCTGTAACCACCATGACCGCCGACCCCGTGCTGGCCGAGGTCCTGCAGACGCCGCCACCGGTCTGCGCCGAGACCCTCGGCCTGAGCCAGGAGCTCGGAGCCGCCCTCGGGCAGCTGCTCGGCCGCGCCCGCGACGCAGGCGCCATGCGCGAGGACATCGACCCCGACGACCTGCGCCGCCTGCTCGTCGGCGTCTACACCGCTGCCCGAGCCGGCGCCGGTGCTCCCTCCGCACAGGACCACTACCTCGACGTCCTGCTCGCCGGCCTCCGCCGGGTGGCAGGCTTGGGGGGTGACGATCACGCCTGACCCGCCCGCCGAGCCAGCCGCCGACCGGATGCCGATCGACGCCGGCAGCCCCCAGGCGGTGGCCGCCGCCGATGACGTGCTCACCGAGCTCGCCGACGCGGTCGACGCGATGCCCGAGGCGGCCGACTTCACGGCGCTGGACACCCCGCGCCGGCTGCTGCTCGTGCACGCCCACCCCGACGACGAGACGGTCGGCACCGGCGCGACGATCGCGGTGGAGGCCGCTCGGGGTACGGCGGTCACCCTGGTCACGTGCACCCTGGGCGAGCGCGGCGCGGTCGTCGCCCCGGACCTGGCGCACCTCGGGTGGGAGCAGGACGACACGCTCGGCGAGCACCGGGTCGGCGAGCTGGCCGAGTCGTGTCGCATCCTCGGGATCGGTGACCACCGCTTCCTCGGCGGCCCCGGTCGGTGGCGCGACAGCGACATGATGGGCAACCCGGGCAACGACGACCGGCGGTGCTTCTGGCAGGCCGACCAGGCGGAGACGACCGCTGCGCTGGTGGAGGTGATCCGCGAGGTGCGGCCCCAGGTGGCGGCGACCTACGACGCCAACGGCGCCTACGGCCACCCGGACCACATCCAGGCCCACCGCGTCACCGAGGCAGCCGTCACCGCGGCCGCCGACGCGTCGTACCGTCCCGACCTCGGCGAGCCGTGGTCGGTGACCAAGCTCTACTGGACCGCGATCCCCCGCTCGGTGCTGCAGCAGGCGCTCGACACCGCCAAGGCGTCCGGAGAGGCGAGCATCTTCGGCGACGCGGAGACGGTCGACGACCTCGGCATGGGTACGCCGGACGAGCTGGTCACCACTGCGGTCGACGGCCGGGCGCACTTCGACACGAAGATCGCCGCGATGCTCGCGCACCGCAGCCAGATCGGCGACGGCGGTCCCTTCAAGCCGATGATGGACGGGCTGGGTGACCGGGGCTTCGGCATCGAGCACTACACGCTCTCCCGCGGGGTCCGCGGCCCCGGTGAGGGCGAGCACGGCTGGGAGGCAGACCTCTTCGCGGGGATCGAGCTCTAGCCGGGTCCCCGACCGAGCGGGTCAGGGCCGCCGGCGGTGGGCTTTGGCCACCTCGTCGAGGTCGGCCCAGAACCACGGAGGCAGCTCTCCGGTGGCCCGGAGCGTGACCCGCTCCGCGGCGGAGAGCGACCGAGAGAGCTGGTCCACCGCGCTGCCGTAGCACTGCAGCCGGTGGCTGCCCAGCCGGTTTGCGTTGTCGCGCCGGAAGCCGTGCGCGCTGGGCCTCGCTCCGGCGCCGAGCCGCAGCACGGTCAGCCACCAGGGCCGGCTGCGACGCTGCGCCTCGGCTCGGGCGGCGAGCCAGGCGAGGCGCTCGTCCCGCAACCGCTGCGGTGGCGGCCAGCTCGGGGGGCGGCGCGGCGCTCGGCTCACGTTCGGCTGCATGCCGCGGCTCGTGCCACCCGAAACGTTGCCCTTGATGCGCCGTACGGGTGACAGGAGACGGAGGGGCAGGCAGGCACACCGGCGTGGTGGATCGTCGGAGCAGCCCCACCCCGTTGACCGACTGGAGACCTGATGCCCGGGCCCGCGACCACCATCCCCAGCGGGATGCAGACCTCCGGCTTCCTGGCCGAGATGGGCGGCGCGGCGCTGGTCGACAGCGACCGCGCGGATGTCGGGCGGTTGCGGGAGCGGCACCGCCGCGGCCGCGTCGCCCTGCTCCTGACCGCACCGGTGCTGCTCGTCGTGCTCGTCCTCGACGGCGCCTTCGTCGGCGTGGGTGGAGGCATCAGCAGCCTGGTCGAGGCGCCGATCTTCCCGATCCTGACGATGTTCGTCCTGCTCATCGGCTTCGCGGTGGGGTACTACGCGATCTCTGGCCGCTCGCCGCACGTGCTCTACCAGCCCGACTCGATCGACGTCCGCCTCGCCGACGTGGTCGGCCTCGCTCCGGTGAAGGACGAGGTCATCCGCTCCCTGAACCTCTTCCTCGGGCACGAGACCTTCCGCGCGCAGATGGGTGGCTCGCCCCGGCGGGGCCTGCTCTTCGAGGGACCGCCTGGGACGGGCAAGACCTACACCGCCAAGGCGATGGCGGCGGAGGCCGGTGTGCCCTTCCTCTTCGCCACGGCCACGAGCTTCCAGAGCAGCTTCTACGGCGCCACCTCGCGCAAGATCCGTGCCTACTTCACCGCGCTGCGCAAGACCGCGCGCCGTGAGGGCGGGGCCATCGGCTTCATCGACGAGTTCGACGCGATCGCCGGCACCCGAGGCGGCATGGAGATGGTCGGCTCCGCTCAACGGGTGCAGAACAATCTGCAGCGCAGCCACTTCGGTACGTCAGACCTGACCGGCCCGGTGGTCAACGAGCTGCTCGTGCAGATGCAGTCCTTCGACACGCCGATGGGTTCCGAGAAGCTGCACGCGGCGGTGGTGCGCATCGTCAACCTCGTGCTCCCCGCCCGGCACCAGCTCCACGGCCCGCGCGTGCAGCGGGCCAACATCCTCGTCGTGGCGAGCACCAACCGCGCCGACGGCCTCGACCCGGCGCTGCTGCGCCCTGGCCGCTTCGACCGTCGGCTCACCTTCGACGTCCCGGACAAGGCCGGTCGCCGTGAGGTCTTCGACCATTATCTGGCCCGGAAGTCCCACGTCGTCGAGCTGGACCAGGACGACCAGCGCGACGGGCTCGCCGCGGTCACGGTGGGGTACAGCCCGGTCGCCATCGAGCACCTGCTCGACGAGGGGCTGGTCAACGCCCTGCGCCGCGGCTCGACCGCCATGGACCGACGCGACCTCGAGCAGGCGCGGCTGACCGAGGAGGTCGGCCTGGCCAACCCGGTCGCGTACACGCCGTACGAGGCACGGCTGATCTCGACCCACGAGGCCGGGCACGCGACGGTCGCGTGGCTCGTCGCCCCGCACCGGCGGCTCGAGGTGCTCACCATGCTCAAGCGGCGGAACGCGCTCGGCATGCTCGCGCACGGCGACACCGAGGACGTCTTCACCCGCTCCCGCGCCGAGCTGCACCAGCTGGTGCAGATCGCCTTCGGCGGTCAGGTAGCGGAGGAGATCTTCTTCGGCGACGTCTCGACGGGCCCGGCGGGTGACCTTGCCTACGCCACCACGGTCGCCTGCCAGATGGTCGGCTCGGCCGGCATGCTCGGCTCCCTGGTGAGCTTCGACGCCGTCGATGCGGGGGCCCTCTCGGGCACCAACCTCGTCGGCCGGGTGCTGGCCGACGGCGAGACCCGACCGCGGGTCGAGCGGCTGCTGGAGGAGAGCAATGCGACGGTACGGGGGCTCATCGCCACGCACCGCCACCTCGTGGAGGCGCTGCGCGATGCGCTGCTCGAGCGGCACGAGCTGGTCGGCCGCGAGATCACCGACGTGCTCGAGGCTGCCACCGCGCGGCACGCCGTCGATGGCATCCCGAGCCTGGCGCCGCCGGCGACCGGGGTGGGGGAGGCTGGGCCGGTGGAGGGTGCGGCGGTGGTCGACCTGCGCGAGGGCGCGCCCGGCGCACTGCTGGGCTGACCGCGCGCGCCCCCGCGCCACCGTTGCGCGGTGGCTGGCGACTGGCGGCGCTCGTGGTCGGCGCGCTGGCGGGGGTACTGCTGGGTGTCGTGTCCGGGCTGCTCGTGCCCACCGGCCCCGACGTCGGCTCGGTGACGCTGTCGGTCGGGTGCGCGCTCGCCCTGCTCGGCCTGCCGGTGCTGGTGCTGGGGGCCGTGCGGCTGAGCGCCGTCGGGCTGCTCGCCGCTGCCCCCCTGGTCGGGTGGCTGGTCGCCGCGCTGGCCCTGTCGGAGTCGCAGCTGGTGAGTCCAGGGGACGTGCTGCTGGAGGCGCGGCCGGCGAGCTACGTCTACCTGTTCGGCGGGGTGCTGGCGGGTGCGGTGGCGGCCTCCACGGCGCCGGCGCTGCTGCCCCGCCGTGCGCCGGCGAGCTCCGTCGGCGTGGCCCTGCCTGCGCTGCCGACGGACGCGGGCACCACCGAGGGCGTGCCGTCCGCGGAGGGCTGAGGAGCGCTCTGGCGGCCCGTCGGGTCGTCGGTGAGGAGCAGGCCGGCCCCCACGGCGCCCGCCGCGGCCACCAGCAGGCCAGGCGTGAGCAGCACTCGGTACATGTTGAAGTGCCAGAAGCTCGGGTTGGCGTGGCCGGCCGCCAGGTAGGTCAGGTAGAGCTGCGCAACGACCGCGAGCGCCGACAGGCCCAGCAGCAGCACGGCCCGGCGGCTGCGTGCGAGCACGAGCCCGGCCACCACCGCCACCCCCACCGCGACCAGCCACACCCCGGTCGGGCCGGTCCAGTTGCTGCGCGCGGCGGTCACGATGCCGTCCGTACGGCTGAGGTTGTGCCGCAGCAGCGACAGCGTCGTGTTCTGGTTGATGAAGCTGCTGGAGAGTCCGCGCGAGCGGATGTAGAGGCCCCACGGCGAGTAGGCCACCACGCCCGCAGCGAGCGGCAGGAGCAGCCACCGTCGGCGCGGTGGGCGGGCGACGAGCAGCGCCGCGACGAGCACGCCCAGCGTGTAGACGAGCCCCTCGTTCTTGGTGCACGCGGCCAGGCCGAAGGCCGCCGCGGCCGCTCCCGCGAGCCCGCGGGGCGGGGCATCGGTGAGGACGACCGAGGCGAGCAGCAGCGCGCCGGCCAGCACGCACAGGCACACCGGCACGTCACCGAGGAAGGTGATCGCCTGCGCCGAGAACCCGGTCGAGCAAGCGATCGCGACCAGCACCGCCAGCGCGACCCACGGCCCGGCCAGCCGCCGCGCCGCGCTCACCGCGAGCACCAGCGCGACCAACGTCACCAGCGCGACCAGGGTGTGCGCCGCCCGCTCGTCGAAGCGACCGGTGAACCCGTTGCCCCACACCTGCAAGGACGGCAGCGCGAGGGGGTAGTCGCGACTGGAGTACTTGTAGAAGCTGTTGCCGCCGGCGAGGATGTCCACATCGAGGTGCCCCGCCAGCGAGAGCACCTTGCCCTTGAGGCCCCACAGGGCGTACTCGTCGTTGGAGGTCATCCGGCTGGAGGACGCGCCGAGCACGAGCGCCGCGCCGAAGATGCCGGCGAGCAGCTCGGGCCCGTGAGCGAGCAGCGGTCCCCAGGGCGGCCGGGCGCCGGGCGCGCGGCGGCGGAAGCAGCCGGCGACGGCCAGCAACGCGATCAGCGGGGCCAGCACCGGCCAGGGGCGTACGGGGGCGCCGGTGACCACGAGCAGCTCGAAGAGGACGACCTCGACGAGGGTGCCCGCCACGCCCCAGGCCGCGATGACGCCGATCGGGCCGAGCGCCAGCGGCTCCGCGCGGGCCAGGCGCAGCACGCCGCGGCCGCCCGCCAGGATGAGCAGCGCACCGAGCGCGAGCGTGCCGGCGGCCATCAGCCGGCATCCCAGAGCCGCAGGCCGCTCGCGCTCTGCTCGACGATGCGCCCTGGCGGCGGGGGCGTGGGTGGCGTACCGATGGTGAGGGTCCAGCGGGTCGGCGCGCTGCAGTCGATCTGGCGCGGAGCGAGCTGGTAGCCGAGCCAGAGGAAGGTGCCGGAGGCGCCGGGGGAGGCGCAGGCGCCGCCCTTGACCACCACCCGCACGTGGGCGTCCGCGGGGACGGTGTGCGTCAGGCCGACCAGGAACTCGGGCTCGTCCGCGGGCTGCCCGGGGACCTGCACGACCCCGCCGTAGACGCGCAGCTGCTTGCGGTCGTGGACGTCCGTGCGCAGCCGGGTCTCCTCGGTGCGGGCGCGCACCAGCGGCGCGAGCACGAGCAGGGCCAGCAGGATGACGCCGAGAGCGCGCGCGGGTGTCATGCGCCGACGCAGCACGCTGCCCCGGAGCGTCACGCGCTGGACTGTAGGACAGCACGCCTGCGCGGCCGGCGCCCTACGCTCGTGCCCTGATGAGCGGTCTGCGGGATCTCGACCTGTCGACGGAGTCCTTCCGCACCGCGGTCGGGCGCTTCGCCACCGGCATCACGGTCTGCTCCACCCAGTCGGCGGCGGCCGACGGGACCGTGGCTGACCACGTCATCACCGCCAACAGCTTCACGTCGGTCTCGCTCGACCCGCTGCTCGTGCTCATCAGCATCGAGCGGGTGGCGCGCTTCCACGACGAGGTCCTCGCCAGCCGGCGCTTCGCCGTCTCGGTGCTGCCGGCGGGGTCGGAGACGCTGTCGCGGCGCTACGCCGTGCGCCGTCGCCCCGAGGATGCAGCCCAGCTCGCCGGCGTCGCCCACCACCGCGGCCCGGTCACCGGTTGCGTGCTGCTCGACGACGCCCTCGCGACCATCGAGTGCCGCACCGCCGGTGACCTGCCGGGTGGCGACCACACCCTCGTGCTCGGCGAGGTGCTCGCCCTGCGCGCGGCCGCCCCCGGGCAGGCGCCCTTGCTCTACTTCGAGGGCCGATACCGCACCCTGTGAGCCGGCCTCACCCGACCGTCGCGACGGGTCCCTCGGGGGTGTCGGCGACGCTCACCCCGAGCGCAGCGAGCGCGTCGCGCAGCGCGTCGGCGCGGGCCCAGCTCTCGGCCGTACGCGCCTGCTCGCGCTCCTCGATCAGCGCCACCGCGCCGTCGGGGAGGGAGGCGGGGGGCCGACCGACGTCGCGCGCCAGGTCGAGGCCGAGCAGGCGGTCCAGGGCCGCGAAGGTCTCGAACTTCGCGCCAGGGCCGACGGTCGGGTCCTTCGTCAGCTCCCCGAGCACGCGGACCGCCGTCACCGAGTCGAGGTCGTCGTCGAGGGCCGCCACGACGCGGTCGGCGTACCCCGTCGCGATCGGCTCGCTATCGCTGTCGGCCCAGGTGCGGACGAGCTCTCGCCACCGGCGCAGCCGCCGGTCCGCGGCCTCGAGCTGAGCCCAGGTGAGGTTGAGCTGGGTGCGGTAACGCCCGGCCTGCAGGAAGAACAGACGGACCGCGAGCGGGTCGAGACCGCGCGCCACCACGTCGGAGAGCAGCACGACGTTGCCGGTGCTCTTGGCCATCTTGCGGCCGTCGAAGAGCAGGTGCTCGCCGTGCACCCAGTGCCGGACGACCTCCCGGCCGGTCACGGCGTCGCTCTGCGCCCGCTCGTCTTCGTGGTGCGGGAAGCGCAGGTCGATGCCACCGGTGTGCACGTCGAAGGGCGCGCCGAGCAGATCCAGAGACATCGCCGAGCACTCGAGGTGCCACCCGGGGGTGCCGGTGCCCCAGGGGCTCTCCCACAGCAGCTGGTCGGGGTCGCCGGTCCGCTCCTCTCCGCGCCACAGTGCCCAGTCGGCGTGGAAGCGCTTGGCCTGCTCCTCCCGCGCGGACAGCCGGCCGCTCGCCCCGGCCTCGAGGTCGGCCAGCCGGTTGCCGGAGAGCTCGCCGTAGGTCGCGAAGCTGCGGGCGTCGAACCACACGGAGCCACCGCTGGCGTAGGCGTGACCACCGTCCACCAGCTGCGCGGTGAGCGTGATCATCTGCTCGACGTACTCCGTCGCCCTGGGGTTGCCGTCGGCGGGCAGCAACCCCAGCGAGCGACCGTCGGCGTGGAAGAGGCCCTCGATCTCCCGGGCGACCTCGAGCGGGGACAACCCCCGCGCCCGCGCCTCGGCGATCATCTTGTCGTCGCCGCTGGCGTCGTCCAGGTGGCCGACATCGGTGATGTTCTGCACGAAGCGGGTGGTCAGCCCGTGCCAGCGGGCCAGCCGGAGGATGAGGTCGGGGAGCAGCGAGGAGCGGAGGTTGCCGACGTGCTGGGGCTTGTAGACGGTAGGGCCGCAGGCGTAGACGCGCAGCAGGTCCGGCACGGCCGGCTCGATGGGGACGACCTCGTGCAGCCGGGTGTCGTACAGGCGCAGCACGGGTCGAGGTTAGTGAGGGGGCGCGGTCGTCACGACAGCCGGGCGCGGGACATCCGGGCTGCATCGCGGGCCGCGCGGGCCACCGTCGGCTCGGCCACCTCGATGGCGTCGGCGTAGGTCTCGAGCTGGCGAGCCCCGGCGTCGTACTGCCCGGTGCGCACCAGCAGGTCGCCGTGCTCGCGGCGCAGGCCCAGCGGGTGGCGCGGGAGCAGCAGGGTGAGCTCGGTGGCCCACAGCGCGTTGACCGGCGCGAGCGTGCGGGCGTCGAGGTGTCGGATGTTGGCGAGCACCCGGGTGAGCAGGTCACCGGGGGACATGGGGGTGAGCATGCGGGCGCTGAAGGCCAGCCCCGACGCCCGGACCCGGTCGGCGGCGTCGTGCCCGGTGAGCAGCCGGCCGCCGTACCAGGGGTCGCACAGCTCGCCCGCCACGGTCGCGATGACGTGGCCCGGCAGCCCGATGCACCCAGCGTCGAGACCCAGCCGCCGGGCGACCTCGACCCAGACGACCGAGAGGAGCACCGGCAGCCCCCGGCGGCGCTCGAGCACGTCCGGCAGCAGGGATGCGCGGAGCTCGGCGGAGTCCTCGGCGTACCCGCTGAAGCCGGCCTGCACCCCGAGCGCGACCCGCAGCCCTTCTGCCGGGGTGGGCGCCGCCGCGACGGTGGCGCGCGAGGCGCCGGACAGCGCGTCGAGGGCGAGCAGCGAGCCGGCCGGGTCGACGGCGGGGTCGGCGACCGCCGCGATGAGGGCGCAGGCGAGCCCGACGTCGACCGGGTCGCGGCGCACCACTTCGGCGAAGCGCTCCCGCGTCGCCACGCCCACGACCACCTCCACCCGGCGAGCGGGCACCCCGCCGCGGCGCGGTGGGATGCTGGCGCTGCGCTTCCGCCGCCCGATCCTGGCACTGCCCTGACCCCCCGACCGTTGGAGCACACACCCGTGACGTACGTGATCACCGAGGCCTGCGTCGACCTCAAGGACAAGGCCTGCATCGAGGAGTGCCCGGTCGACTGCATCTACGAGGGCGCCCGCATGCTTTACATCCACCCCGAGGAGTGCGTCGACTGCGGCGCCTGCGAGCCGGTCTGCCCGGTCGAGGCCATTTACTACGAGGACGACGTCCCCGAGGGCAGCAAGCCCTTCACCGCCGCCAACGTCGACTTCTTCACGGACCTCGGCTCGCCCGGCGGCGCCAGCAAGGTCGGCCTGATCGACCGGGACGACCCCCTCATCGCCGCACTGCCGCCCCAGGAGCACGCCTCCTGACCTCCGCCGCCGCGGCGGCCGCGGGCAGCCGCCACCTGCGCGGGCACGGCCTGCCCGACTTCCCGTGGGACCGGCTCGCGCCGTACGCCGAGCAGGCGCGCGCCCACCCCGACGGCATCGTCGACCTGTCCGTGGGCACGCCGGTCGACCCGGTGCCGGCCGTGCTGCAAGCAGCGCTCTGCGCCGCCGCGGACTCTCCGGGCTACCCCCTCACCATGGGTACGCCGGCCCTGCGCGCCGCCGCCAGCGGCTGGCTGAGCCGCCGGCTCGGGGCGCCCGCCGACACAGCGGTGCTGCCGACGATCGGCAGCAAGGAGCTCGTCGCGCTGCTGCCCCAGCTGCTCGGGGTCCGGCCGGGCGACGAGGTGTGCGTACCGGCGCTCGCCTACCCGACCTACGCGGTCGGCGCGCAGCTGGTCGGGGCCACGGTCGTCACGCGCCCGAGCGCCCGGACCCGGGTCATCTGGCTCAGCTCCCCGTCGAACCCGACCGGTGCGGTGATGCCCGCCGAGCGGCTTGCCCGGGTCGTCGCGTGGGGGCGAGAGCACGGGGCGCTCGTCGTCAGCGACGAGTGCTACATCGAGCTGGGCTGGGACGCCGAGCCGGTGAGCGTCCTCGCGCCAGCGGTCTCCGGCGGGTCGCTGGAGGGAGTGCTCGCCGTGCACTCGCTCTCCAAGCGGAGCAACGCCGCCGGCCTGCGGCTGGGGCTGGTGAGCGGTGACCCGGCGGTCGTGGCGGCGCTGCTGGAGGTGCGCAAGCACCTGGGGTTGATCGTGCCCGCACCGGTGCAGGCGGCTGGCGTCGCTGCGCTCACCGACGACGCGCACGTCCAGGGGCAGCGGCGCGTCTACGCGGCCAGGCGCGCGCGGTTGCGCCAGGCGGTGCGCGCCGCCGGCTTCGACGTGGAGCACAGCGAGGCGGGGCTCTACCTGTGGTGCACCCGGGGCGAGCCGTGCTGGGCGACCGTCGGGTGGCTCGCCTCGCTGGGCATCCTCGTCGCGCCGGGGGAGTTCTACGGGGAGGCAGGCGCCCGGCACGTGCGGGTGGCGCTGACCGCCACCGACGAGCGGGTGCAGGCAGCCGTGGAGCGGCTCGCGCTGGTGTGAGCGGGCTCGGCGGCTCAGCCCAGGTTGCGGTACTTGCGGACGGCGAGGAAGCCGAAGATCGCGCTGATGCCGGCCGACCAGGCCAGCGACTGCAGCACGAGGCTGGTGGTGCTGGCGCCCTGGAAGAGGCCCTCCCGCGCGGCCGGTGAGACGTCGCCGAGCACGAGCGAGCGCACCGCGTTGACCACGATGGTGACCGGCTGGTGGTTGGCGAAGGCCTGCAGCCAGCCCGGCATCGTCGCGGTCGGGACGAAGGCCGAGGAGGCGAAGGTCAGCGGGAAGACGACTGGGAAGGTCGCCGCGTTGACCGCCTCGACGCTGCTCACGCTCATCCCCACCAGCGCGAAGACGAAGGATGCGGACAGCGCGAAGAGCAGCAGCAGCAGCACGCCGAGCACGACGCCGAGGCCCGAGCTGGGGCGGAAGCCGACCGCGAACCCCACGCCGATGATGATGGCCACCTGGAGCAGGTTGTTGAGGGAGTCGCTGACGACACGGCCGCCGAGCACCGCGCTGCGCGCCATCGGCAGCGACTTCAGCCGGTCGATGAAGCCCTTCTGCACGTCGTCGGCGAGGGCGAAGCCGGTCGTACCTGCGCTGAAGATCGCAGTCTGCACGGCGATGCCAGGGATCAGGTAGGTCACGTAGCCGAAGCCGAGCGGGAGGCCGGCGATGGCCCCGCCGAAGACGTAGCGGAACAGCAGGGTGAACATGATCGGGGAGATGAGGGTGAAGACGACCTGGTCAGGCGCCCGCGCGATGCGCGTGACGTTGCGCCGGGCCATCGCCAGGGTGTCGCGCACCACCCAGATCGGCCCGGTGCCGGGCGGCGCGTCCCGCCGTGGTGCCAGTGCACCGGCGGACGGGGCGGTGGCGGTCGGGGCGGTGGCGGACGGGGCGGTGGCGGTCGGGGCGGTGGCGGACGGGGCGGCGGCGGTCATGCGGTCTCCTCGGCGGGTGGCTCGGACGCGTGCGTCGGCGGGGCGGGGTCGTCGGGGCCGTGACCGGTGAGGGTGAGGAAGACGTCGTCGAGGCTCGGCTCCCGCACCACCAGCCCGCTCGGCTCGAGCCCCGCGGCGTCGAGGCGGCGGACGACCTCGGCAAGCCCCCGAGGACCCTGGTCGACGCCGAGGCGCACCGTGCTCTCGGCGACGGTCGGCTCGGCGTTGCCGGCGCCGCGCAGCTCACCGGCGGCCAGGGCGGCCGCCGCGGGGTCGGGGAGCGTCACCTCCACGACCGTCCCACCCAGACGCCCCTTGAGCGCCGCGGCGGTGCCCTCCGCGATGACCTTGCCGTGGTCGACGACGCAGATGTTGTCGGTGAGCCGGTCGGCCTCCTCGAGGTACTGCGTCGTGAGCAGCAGCGTGGTCCCGTCGGCGACGAGCTCCTCGATGACGCCCCAGAGCTCGATGCGGCTGCGCGGGTCGAGCCCGGTCGTCGGCTCGTCGAGGAAGAGCACCGGCGGCCGGGTCACCAGCGCCGCGGCGAGGTCGAGCCGCCGCCGCATACCCCCTGAGTAGGTCTTGGCCTGCCGGCCGCCGGCGTCGGCGAGGCCGAAGCGCTCCAGCAGCTGCCCGGCGCGGGTCGTGGACTGCTGCCCGGAGAGGTGGTTGAGCCGGCCCACCAGGGTCAGGTTCTCCGAACCGGTGAGCTTCTCGTCGATGGCGGCGTACTGCCCGGCGAGCCCGATCGAGCGGCGCACCTCGGCCGGGTCGGCGAGCACGTCGATGCCGTTGACGCTCGCCCGGCCGCTGTCAGGGCGCAGCAGCGTGGTCAGCACGCGCACGGCGGTCGTCTTGCCGGCGCCGTTGGGGCCGAGCAACCCCAGGACGGTCCCTTCCTCGACCGCGAGGCTCACGCCGTCGAGCGCACGGACCGGCAGGGAGCCGGCCCGCTTGCTCCCGGGGTAGACCTTGACGAGGTCCTCGGCGACGACGGCTGGCATGCCCCGGACGGTAGCGGTGGGGTGCGACGGGATCTGCTCGGACAGAGATCGGCTCAGCGGCTGCCCTCGAGCGTCGAGAGCCGCGCGTCGAGCCCGGCGACGCCGGCGCGCAGCCCCTACACCTCGTCGGCAAGGCGGTCGACCCGCCCGTCGAGCCGGTCCAGCCGACCGTCCAGGCCGCCCCTCCCGGCCGGTGTCGAGCAGCCCTGTGGACGATCGCCCTGGTGGACGCCGCGCCGATCGGTGCCGCCACCCTGGGCCCTAGCCTGCGCGTTGTGCGCAGCGCCAGCCCGATCAGCCCCGAGATCGACGAGCTGTGGGAGCGGCGCGAGGAGCTGACGCCCGACGACGGTGACGCGCGGGCCGTCGTGACCGCCGCGGTGGACCTGCTCGACACCGGTGCAGCCCGGGTGGCGTGGGTGGACCCCGACACCGACGACGTGGTCGTCGACGAGCGCGCCAAGCGCGCGATCCTATTGTCCTTCAGGACGTTCGGCATGGCCGAGACGCAGGCGGGGGACTTCCGCTACCACGACCGCATCCCCGTCAAGACGACCTTCGACGGGGTGCGCGTGGTCCCCGGGGCCGTCGCGCGGTGGGGCTCGTACGTCGCCCCCGGCGCGGTGCTGATGCCCAGCTTCACCAACATCGGCGGGTACGTGGGTGCCGGCACCATGGTGGACACCTGGGCCACCGTGGGGTCGTGCGCGCAGGTGGGCGCCGACGTGCACCTGTCCGGCGGGGTGGGGCTGGGCGGCGTGCTCGAGCCGCCGAACGCCGTCCCGGTCGTCATCGAGGACGGTGCTCTCGTCGGGAGCCGCGCGATGGTCACGGACGGCGCGCGGGTGGGGCGCGGCGCGGTCGTCGGGGCCGGCGTCATCCTCAACCCCTCGATCCCGGTCATCGACGCGGAGACCGGGGTGGAGGTGTCGCGGGGCCGCGTACCCGCGTGGTCGGTGGCGGTCAGCGCGACCCGGCCCCGGACCTTCAGCGGCGGCACCTTCGGCCTGCCGTGCGTGCTGGTGATCCGCCGGCTGGAGGAGGGGCGGCGCCACGACAAGGCCCAGCTCGACGAGGTGCTCCGCGCGCACGGCAGCAGCGTCTAGTGCCGGCCCTCGACCTGCGCGCGGACGTGGTCGAGCTGGCCGGCGCGCTGGTCGACACGCCCTCGGTCAGCGGCGAGGAGACCGCGCTCGCGGACGCGGTCGAGGCTGCGCTGCGCGGGCACGCGCCGGCGCTCACGGTCGAGCGGCACGGTGACGCGGTGCTCGCCAGGACCGACCTCGGCCGGCCGGCCCGTGTGCTGCTCGCCGGGCACCTCGACACGGTGCCGATCGCCGGCAACGTCCCTGGACGGCGCGCGGGTGACCGGCTGCTCGGCTGTGGCGCGAGCGACATGAAGAGCGGGCTCGCGGTCATGCTCCGGCTGGCGCCGCACGCCGCCGACGGTGAGCACGACCTGACCTTCTGCTTCTACGACGCGGAGGAGGTCGACGCGGCGCGCAACGGCCTGGGGCGCATCCGGCGCTCGGCGCCCGAGTGGCTCGCCGCAGACCTGGCGGTGCTGATGGAGCCCACCTCGGGCACGGTCGAGGCCGGCTGCCAGGGCACCCTGCGCGTCGCGGTCGACCTCGTCGGCCGGCGGGCGCACACGGCGCGCGCGTGGGTCGGGAGCAACGCGATCCACGCCGCGGCCGGACTCCTGCTGAGGCTCAGCACCTTCACGCCGAGAGTGGTCGAGATCGACGGCTGCACCTACCGCGAGGGTCTGCAGGCCGTACGGATCGAGGGGGGCGTCGCCGGCAACGTCGTCCCCGACGCATGCACCATCATCATCAACCACCGCTTCGCCCCCGACCGGACCGTCGAGCAGGGCATCGACGCGGTACGGGAGGCGCTCGGCGTCGAGGAGCTCCGCCTGCTCGACAGTGCACCAGGGGCGTTGCCCGGCCTCGGCTCGCCCCTCGCGCAGCGCCTCGTCGATGCCGTGGGCCGGCCGCCCGTCGCCAAGCTGGGATGGACCGACGTGAGCCGCTTCGCCGCGATGGGGACACCCGCGCTCAACTACGGACCCGGTGACCCGCTCCTGGCGCACATGGTGGAGGAGTCCGTCGAGGTGCACGTCATCGTCGACGCCGAGCGGGTGATGCGCCGCTTCCTGGGTCTGCCCGCCGCTGGCTAGCCGCGCAGCCGGGCGCGTAGGGCGGCCTGCTCCTCGTCGCCGAACCCGTTCTCGCGCAGCCACCTTGCCGTACCGCCCTGGTCGTCGAGCCAGTCGAGGACGGCGCGCAGCGAGCTCTCCCGGGGCAGGTGGCGGTCGCGGGGGGTGCCCTCGATCTCGGGGCCGTAGGTGGGGCTGGCGGTGAGCCGGGCGATGATGGCGTCGATCCGCTCGGTCGTGGCGAGGTAGTCGGCGATGATGGCCGCGCGCTCGACGCCGGCGACCTCGAGGGCGAGGGCCACGGTCACGCCGGTGCGGTCCTTGCCTGCTGCGCAGTGGACGACGACCGCTCCCGGCCCCTGCGCGATGGTGCGCAGCGCCGCGACGATGCTCTCCGGCCGGTCGTCGAGGTAGTCGATGTAGAAGTCCCGCTGGCGCTCCTCGCTGCGGTCGGGCAGCACGCCGTCGGCCGGGTCGGCGACCAGGGATGCGCGTGTGTGGGGCAGGTGCGCCAACGCCGTCGGCCCCTCCACCGCCGTCTCCTGCGGCGTGCGCAGGTCGACCACGGCGCCGAGGCCGAGACCCTCGAGCACCGCGATGTCGCCCGGCGTCAGGTCCTGCAGGTTGTCACTGCGCAGCAGCACCCTCGAGGCGGTCACCCCGCCGCCGACCAGGGGCAGGCCGCCGGTGTCGCGGGCGTTGGCGGTGCCCTCCAGCGGGAGCCAGGCGGGGGTGCTCACCGCCGCCACCCTACGGAGCAGGCCCCCGGCACCGCGATGAGGTGGGATGACCCCTGTGCGCCGCCTCCGTCTCGCGCGCCCCCGCGGCCGGCGCCTGCTCGTCGCTGCGCTCGCCGCACTGCTGGTCGTCGGGGGCACGCTCGGGCTGGTCCTCCGGGCGGGGTCGGTAGCGGCGCCGGCCGAGACGCGCCGCCAGGTGCCGGTGACCGACGGGCCGACCGACGCCGAGCACGTCGACCTCGACACCGACCTCTTCGTCCCGCGGGGTGTCGACGCGGCGCACCCAGCGCCTGCGGTCGTGCTCTCGCACGGCTTCGGCGGCAGCCTGGACGACGAGCGTGGTGACGCGCTCGACGCCGCCCGCCGTGGTTACGTCGTGCTCACCTACAGCGCGCGCGGCTTCGGCCGCTCCACCGGTCTGGTCGGCCTGGACTCGCCCGACTACGAGGTGAAGGACGTCGAGCAGCTGATCACCATGCTCGCCCAGCGGCCGGACGTGGTGCACGACAGCGCATCCGACCCGCGGGTCGGTCTGGCCGGCGGGTCGTACGGCGGCGGCGTCAGCCTCCTCACCGCGGCCTACGACCCCCGGGTCGACGCGGTGGCCGCGGACATCACCTGGAACGACCTGGCCACCAGCCTCGCGCCTGGCGGTGTCTTCAAGCAGGGGTGGGCGAGCGACCTCTTCGGCCTCAGCACGGTGCGCCCCGGCGTCACGCCGCAGGTGTGCCCCGGCTTCACCCCCGAGGCCTGCGCGGCCTACGCCGACACCGAGGCCAGCGGCGAACCGTCGGCGCAGACCGTCGCGCTGCTGCACCGCTCGTCGGTGGCCGACGTCATCGGGCGGCTGCGCGTGCCCACGCTGCTCGTGCAGGGTGAGCAGGACACGCTCTTCCCGCTGCAGCAGGCGGACGTCACCGCCGACGCGCTGCGGGCGGCGCACGTCCCCGTCAAGGAGGTCTGGGTGCAGGGCGGCCACGACGGTGGCTTCGCCGCGGACGACGCTCGGGTGCGTGACCTGACCGGAGCGTGGTTCGACCGCTGGCTGCGCCGTGACCGAGCCGTGCGGACCGGCCCGGGGTTCGAGGCCGCCCGCACCGGTGCCGGCATCTTCACCGCCGAGACGCCACCGACCACCGGCGCGCTGACCGCCGCACCAGGGGCGCTGCTCGGTCGTGGCACGCTGACCGCCCTCGGCGCATCAGCCTCTCCGGCAGACGGTTCGCTCACCATCGTCAACCCGCCGGGAGGGGAGCCGGCCGCGCTCACCTCGCTGCCAGGGCAGGCCACGCTCACGGCGCTGGCCGGCGGTCTCTCCGTCGCGCTGCCGCCGCAGACCGCGGCCTTCGACGGCCCGGTGCTGCGGACGCCGCTGGAGGTGCTCGGCGCCTCGAGCGCCCGGCTGCGGGTCACCAGCTCGACGGGTACGGCGGTGCTCTTCGCCTCGCTGGTGGACGTCGACGCCGACGGGACGGCCCACCTGCCCTACGGCCAGCTCGTCCCCGTACGCCTCACCGGCCTGCCGACATCGGGCCAGGGGCGGCTGGTCGACCTCGCGCTGCCGGTGCTGTCCTGGCGCTTCGCCACCGGGCACCACCTGCGACTGCAGGTCGCCACCACCGACCAGGCGTGGCTGGGCAGCCGGGTCGGGGCGTCGTACTCCATCGGGACGGATGGCGCGACGCTGACCGTGCAGCCGTCACCCTCGCCCGCCGGGGGTGGCCTCCGGCCGCTGCTCGTCGCGCTGGTCGCCCTGCTGGCGCTCGCCCTCGTCGCCGCGGCGATGGCGGTGCTCGTCGGTCGGCGCCACCGCAGGGAGCGGGTCGTCGCGACGGCGGCTGCGGCCGGGGTCAGCGAGCGCGTCCCCCCGGTCGAGATCCGCGGCCTGGTGAAGGAGTACGCCGACGGCACCCGCGCCGTCGACGGCCTCGACCTCGTCGTGCGGCACGGCCAGGTCCTCGGGCTGCTCGGGCCCAACGGCGCGGGCAAGACGACGACCCTGCGCATGTTGCTCGGGCTGATCGCCCCCACCGGCGGCGAGGTCCGCCTCTTCGGCACGCCCGTCACTCCGGGATCACCTGCGCTGCAACGAGTCGGGGCCTTCGTCGAAGGGCCGGGCTTCGCGCCGGCGCTGTCGGGCTTGGACAACCTGCGGCTGTGGTGGACCGCGTCGGGTGCGCGGTGGGAGGACTCCCAGTCGGAGGAGGCGCTCGAGGTGGCCGGGCTCGGCGACGCCGTGCACCGCAAGGTGCGGACGTACAGCCAGGGCATGCGGCAGCGCCTGGCGATTGCGCAGGCGATGCTCGGCCGCCCCGACCTCGTCGTGCTCGACGAGCCGACCAACGGCCTCGACCCGCCGCAGATCGTGGAGATGCGCCGGGTCATCCGCGACCTCGCCGACCGCGGCGTGACCGTGCTCGTCAGCAGCCACCTGCTCAGCGAGGTCGAGCAGGTGTGCACGCACGTCGCCGTGGTCAGCCGCGGTCGCACGGTCGCCTCCGGCACCGTCGACGAGGTGGTCGGCGCCGACCGTGCGGTGTCGCTCGAGACGCCCGACCCGGTCCGCGCCGAGCAGGTGCTCACCGCGCTGCCGGGCGTCGGCACGGTCGAGCGGCAGGTCGGCGGCCTGCTCGTCGCGCTCGAGGGGGCCCGCCGCGCCGACCTGGTGAGGGCGCTGGTCGAGGCCGGCGTCGAGGTCGAGGCGCTCACGCCGCGCCGCGCGCTGGAGGAAGCCTTCCTCGAGCTCGTCTCATGACCGGCTCCGGACGTTGATCCGCGCCGAGCTGCGCCGCCAGCTGCTGCGCCGACGCACCTGGCTCGGGATCGGCGCGATGGTCGTGCTGCCGGTCCTGGTCGCCGTCATCCTCGTCTTCACCGGACCGCCCCACCGGGGCACCGGCACCCCGATGCTCGTCGACCTCGCCACCGGCTCAGGGCTCAACTACGCCCTCTTCGCGGTCTCGGTGATCAGCCAGCTGCTGCTGCTCATCGTGGTGGCGCTCTTCGCCGGTGACCCGGTCGCGAGCGAGGCCTCGTGGGGGTCGCTGCGCTACCTGCTGCTGCGGCCGGTGCCCCGCGGGCAGCTGCTGCGCGTCAAGCTCACCGTGGGGCTGCTGCTCAGCGGCGTCGCGGCGCTGGCGCTCGTGCTCGCGGCGGGGCTCAGCGGGTGGCTCGCCTTCGGCGGCGGCGGGCTCACCACCCCGCTCGGGGCCTCGCTCGGCACCGGGGAGTCGCTGCGCATCTTCCTGCTGACCTCTGCCTACGTGACCTCCCAGCAGCTCGTGGTGGCCGCCCTTGCCTTCCTGCTGTCGACCGTCACGGACGCGCCGCTCGGGGCGGTGGGCGGCGCGGTCCTGCTGATGATCGTCTCCAGTGTGCTCGACGCGATCACCTCGCTCGGTGTCTTCCGCTACGGCCTGCCGAACCACTACGCCTTGCTGGTTCGGCCTGCTGTCCTCGCCGCAGCAGACCGCCCAGATGGTGCGCGGGCTCGTCCTGCAGGTGCCGTGGACGGTGGTGCCGCTCGCGCTGGCGTGGCGGCACTTCGCCCGCAAGGACATCCTGTCCTGAGCCCTACGTTGACGACATGACCGATCCGGTGGAGCGCCACGTCGGGCCCGTACGGCTGCGCCGTGGGTCGGCGGCGAGCCAGGGGACGACGACCGACTCGCGGCTGCTGGACCAGCGGGGCCCGGTCGACTGGTTGCACGCCGACCCGTGGCGCGTGCTGCGGATCCAGGCCGAGTTCGTCGAGGGCTTCGGTCTGCTGGCCGAGCTGGGGCGCGCGGTCACCGTCTTCGGCAGCGCGCGCACGAAGCCCGACGACCCCGTCTACGGGCAGGGTGTCGCGCTCGGGGCCGCGCTGGCCGGGGCGGGGTGGGCCGTCATCACCGGCGGTGGCCCGGGGACGATGGAGGCGGTCAACCGCGGTGCGAGCGAGGCCGGTGGCGTCTCGGTCGGCCTCGGCATCGAGCTGCCCTTCGAGCAGAGGCTCAACGACTGGGTCGACATCGGCATCCAGCTGCGCTACTTCTTCGTACGCAAGACCATGTTCGTGAAGTACGCGCAGGCCTTCGTCATCCTGCCGGGTGGGTTCGGCACGCTGGACGAGCTCTTCGAGGCGCTGACCCTGGTGCAGACGCGCAAGGTGACGCGCTTCCCGGTGGTGCTGATGGGGTCGGCGTACTGGTCCGGCCTGCTGGGCTGGCTGCGCGAGAGCGCCGTCGAGCACGGCACGATCTCCCTTGCCGACCTCGACCTGGTGCACGTCACCGACGACGTCGCCGAGGCTGTGCGGGTGATCGAGCAGGCGCACTAACCGCCGAGCGCGTCGAGCGCCGCGATGTCCTCCTCGGTCAGCGTGAAGCCGTCCACGTCAGCGTTGCTCGCGATGCGGGCCGGGTCGGACGACCGGGGGATGACGACGGTGCCCTGCTGCAGGTGCCAGCGGATGATCACCTGCGCCGGCGTGCGCTCGAGGCGGGCGGCGATGGCGGTGACGGTGGGGTCGTCGAGGGTGCCGCCCTTGAGCGCGCTGTAGCCCTCGAGCACGACGCCGCGCTCGCGGTGCCCAGCGAGCACGTCGGCGTCGAAGAGCTTGGGGCTCCACCGGATCTGGTTGACCGCCGGGGTCACGCCGGTCGCCGCGGTGAGCGCGTCCAGCTCGTCGAGGCCGTAGTTGCTCACGCCGATGTCGTGCGCCAGCCCGTCGCCCCGTGCCTGCACGAAGGCCCGCCACACCGCGACGCTGTCGGCCGGCGGCCAGTGCACGAGCCACAGGTCGACGGCCTCGACGCCCAGCTGTGCCAGGGACGCCGCCAGCGTCTCGGCGGCGCGGTCGGCACGATCGGGCGGCAGCTTCGTCGTGACGAAGACCTCGTCGCGGGCGACGCCGCTGTCCCGCCGCGCGGCACCGACCTCGGTCTCGTTGCCGTACATCGTCGCGGTGTCGAGGTGGCGGTACCCCGCGGCCAGGGCGGCAGCGGTCGCCTCGTAGGCGGTCGAGCCGTGCAGCTGCCAGGTGCCGAAGCCGAGCAGCGGCATGCCGGCGCCGCTGGTCAGCTGCGCGCTGGTCGTGGGCACGGCGGGAGCGGTCACATGCGCCACCGTGCCCGCCCGTGCCCAGGTGACACCGGTCGTGGCCGAGACTCACCGGGTGGCTGCCGTCTGCGTCTACGTCACCTCGTCGAGCCACGCGCCGCAGCGTTACCTCGACCTGGCCGCGGAGGTCGGCACCCTGATCGCGGCCCGCGGGCACTCCCTGGTCAGCGGTGGCGGCGACGTGTCCGGCATGGGTGCGGTCGCCCGGTCGGCACGGGCCGGCGGCGCGCGGACGGTCGGCGTCATCCCCGAGCTGCTGCTGCGCGCCGAGGTCGGCGACCGCGACAGCGACGAGCTCGTCATCGTCACCGACATGCGAGCCCGCAAAGGAGAGATGGAGCGACGCGCCGACGCCTTCCTCGCCTTGCCCGGCGGCCTCGGCACGCTGGAGGAGCTGCTCGAGGTGTGGGTCGGGCGCACGCTCGGCTTCCACGCCAAGCCGGTCGTCGCGCTCGACCCCGACGGCGTCTACGCACCGCTGCGCCAGCAGGTCGCGCACCTCGTCGATCTGGGGCTCGTCCGCCCGGCCGCGGCGGCCTCGCTGCGCTGGGCGAGCCGCGCGGAGCAGGCGCTCGACCTCCTCGAGACTGGCCTCGGATCCCTTGCCCCGCAGCCTGTCACGGAAGAGCTGCTCGAGGCGGGGCCCTGAGCGAGCGCCGCGTCGCCGTCTCCCGGCTGACCGCTGGCTACTTGGCCGGAGCCGGCTCGCCCACCGATGCCAAGGGGTGGGCGGCGTACGCAGCGGCCCGTGCCCCGGCCACGGCAGCGGCCGCCGCGCGGGCGGTGGGCCTCGCGGTCGAGGCGCTCCAGCCGGGGTGGGTGCCGCGGACCGCGCTCGACGTCGGGAGCGGTACGGGCTCGACCGCCGCCGCGGTCCTCACCCGCTGGCCGGCGACCTCCGTCACCTGCCTCGAGCGTGCGGCCGCGGCTCGCGCCGTGGGCCAGGCGCGGGTACCGGTCGCCTCCTGGGTGGCCGGTGACGTGCGTACCGCTGGGCTGCGCACGGCCGACCTGGTGACCGCCGGGTACTCGCTCGGTGAGCTCGCCGAGGCCGACCTCGCCGCGGTGACCGACCGGCTCTGGGCGGCGACCGGCGGCCTGCTGCTCGTGCTCGAGCCGGGGACGCCGCGGGGCTTCGCCACCGTGCTCGCCGTCCGAGACCGGCTGCTCGCCGCGGGCGGTGCCGTCGCGTCGCCCTGCCCGCACGAGCACGCCTGCCCGCTCGCGGCCGCCGGCGACTGGTGCCACAGCGCCGTGCGCGTCGCCCGCAGCGCCGAGCACCGCAGCGCGAAGGGCGCCGACCTCGGCTGGGAGGACGAGAAGCTCGCGTACGTGGCGCTCACCCGGCTCCCGGTGCGGCGGCGCGAGGCCCGCATCGTGCGCCGCCCGGTCTACGCGCCGCGCCTGGTCACGCTGCAGCTGTGCGGCGCGGACGGCCGAGCCAGCACGGAGCGGATCGGGCGGGCGAGCCCGTCGTACCGGGCTGCGCGGGACGCCCGCTGGGGCGACGCATGGGGGCCGGTGGACCCCTGAGAGGCGACCGCGCTCAGGCCAGGCCCCGGCGGGCGACCGAGAGGTCGCGGTCTCCGCGCACCACCGCGACGAGGTCGAGCACCCGGCGGGTCGCCGCGATGTCGTGCGCGCGGAAGACCCGGCCGCCGAGCCACGCGCAGAGCGCGGTCGCGGCGAGCGTGCCCTCCAGGCGCTCGTCGGGAGGCAGGTCCAGCGCCTCGCCGATCCAGTCCTTGCGCGACAGCGCGACGAGCACCGGCCACCCCGTCGCGACCAGCTCGCCGAGGCGGCGGGTCACCTCGACGGAGTGCCGGCTGGCCTTGCCGAAGTCGTGCGCCGGGTCGATCAGCACGCCGTCGGGCCGGACGCCGAGCGCGACCGCCCGCTCGGCCAACCGGGTCACCGTGCGCAGCACGTCAGCGACCACCCCCCCGGTCGCCGGGTCGTACGCCACCCGGTGCGGACGGGTCCGCGGGGCGAGGCCGCCGGCATGTGCGCAGACCAGCCCCGCGCCGGCGGCCGCCGCGACCTCGGCCAGCGCGGGGTCGACCCCACCCCAGGTGTCGTTGAGCAGGTCGGCGCCCTCGCCCACCACGACGGCCCCGACCTCCGCCCGCCACGTGTCGACGCTGATCACGGTGCCCGGGTGGCGGTCACGGACGGCGGCGACGAAGCCAGCGGTGCGGCGCAGCTCCTCGGCCACGTCCACCTCGTCACCGGGGCCGGCCTTGACGCCACCTATGTCGATGATGGCGGCGCCGTCGGCCACCGCCCGGTCGACCGCATCGTGCGCCGCGCCCTCGGCGTAGCTCGCGCCGCGGTCGTAGAACGAGTCGGGAGTCCGGTTGACGATGGCCATGACGACCAGCTCGTGCGGGGCGAAGGACCGCGGCCCCAACCGGAGCACGCCCGGGGTGCGCGGCAGGGCTGGCACGGGCCGAGCGTGGCACGATCGCGCCGTGCCGCTGTCCTCCGTCCTCTTCGTCGTCCTCGCCGCGGTGGTGGTGCTGGTGGCGGCCGGCGCGGCGACCGGCCGGCTGGACGCTGGCTGGCGCGAGGTCGGGCGGGACACCGCTGGGGACGGCCTGCCCGAGGGGTGGGTCGAGCCGGGTGAGCTGGCCGGCGTCCGCTTCACGATGGCGATGCGCGGTTACCGCATGGACGAGGTCGATGCCGTCCTCGACCGGCTGGCCCTCGAGCTGGCCGACCGCGACGCGACGATCGCCGAGCTGCGCGGCGAGCCCACCCGTGCCGAGCGGGCCACGGCCGAGAGCGCCGCCGCCCCTGCACCGGAGGACGCACCGTGGCAGACCTCGAGCTGAGCGTCGACGTCGCGGCCCCCGCCGCCGTCACCTGGGCCGCCGCGACCGACTGGGACCAGCAGGGCGGGTGGATGCTCGGCACCCGCGTGCGGGCGACCGACCGCGCCGGCGTGGGCGTCGGCGGCGGTGTCGAGGCCTTCACCGGTGTCGGGCGGGTCGGCTTCCTCGACACCATGGTCATCACAGCGTGGTCGCCTCCGCCGGCGGACCCGGCCCGCTGCGACGTGCGGCACACCGGCCGGGTCGTTCGCGGCACCGGCGTCTTCGCGGTGACCGCCCTCGGCACCGACCGCAGCCGCTTCACCTGGTCGGAGCATCTGGTGCTCCCGCTGGGGGCGCTCGGGCGGGTCGGCTGGCCGCTGGTCCGGCCGCTCCTGCGCCTCGGGGTGCAGCGCTCGCTGGACCGCTTCGCGGCGTACGCCGCCCGCCGCGCGGCCTGAGTGCCGCGGGGCTCGGACACATCCGGGGTCAGCGTCTGGGAGACTGCTCACCAGGCGCGGGAGGCACCACTCCCGCCGGTGTTCGAGGAGGCGCGCATGGCGGCCATGAAGCCGCGGACGGGCGACGGCCCGCTCGAGGTCACCAAGGAGGGCCGCGGCATCGTCATGCGCGTGCCGCTCGAGGGCGGTGGCCGGCTGGTCGTCGAGCTCACCCCCGACGAGGCCCGTGACCTCGGGGCCCAGCTGACCACGGTCGTGCCGCCGGCCGCCTGAGCCCCGGCGGCCAGCGGGCCGGCGGCGGGCGGCGGGCGGCTCAGCCCAGCGTGCGGGCGTGCTCCTGGAGCCAGTCGAGCGAGCCGGCCCGGGACATGGTGGCCGGCCAGCCGTCGAGGGCACGGTCCAGCGCCGTCCGGTCGGGCGTCGTCGCGAGCACGTCCACCACCAGCTCCGCCTCGCTGGCCTGCCCGACGTGCAGCTGGTCGAGGTAGCGCGCCAGCAGGCCACCCGGGTGCGGCTCCCGGACGGTGTAGAGCTCGCCGGTGTCGACCACCCACGCCGCCCGGTAGGTCGCGTGCTGGTCGGCCTCGGTGGTCCAGCCGTCGCCGTAGAGCACCTCGTCGCTGTCGCGCCGACGCTCGTCCGCGTCGTAGAACTCGCCGATGTCCACCGCACCTCCTCCTCGCCGGGCCGCCGGCGCGGCGGCCTGCCCGCACCTTAGGCGGCGCCCGCTCAGCGCTTGAGGGCTGCGAGCACCCCGTCGCCGACCGGCAGCAGCACCGGCACCAGCGACTCGTCCTCCCGCACCAGGCGGCCGAGCCCGCGATGCGCCACGGCGGCAGCATCCCGGCTGACCGCGTCGGCCACCCGGCCGCCGGCCAGCGCGCCGGAGAAGACCACCAGGCCGCCCCGGCGCAGGGCGCGCAGCGCCTCGGGCAGCAGATCGGCGGCCTCGGCGGCCGCACCGTCGACGTGCACGAGGTCGTACCCGCCGTCGGACAGGCGCGGCAGCACGTCGAGCGCGCGGCCGGCGATGAGGCGCACCCGGGTCATCGGCACGCCGGCCTCGGTGAGGGACTCGCGCGCAAGGCGGTGGTGCTCGGCCTCCACGTCGATGCTGGTGAGCACTCCGTCGGCGGTCATCCCCTGCAGCAACCAGAGCGCGCTCACCCCCGTACCCGTCCCGACCTCCGCGACGTGGCGCGCCCCGACGCTCGCGGCGAGGAAGCGGAGCAGCGCGCCGGCCAGCGGGCTGATCGGGACGACGCCCACCTCCTGCGCGCGCGTCCGGGCGGCCGCGGTCGCCGGGTCCTCAGGGAGCCAGGCCTCGGCGTAGGACGACCCGTCGCTCGCCCCCGACCCGCCGCCTGACCTGCCGCCCGACCCGTCGTCCGCTGCCACCCGCCGGAGCCTAGGGCTGCGCTCGGCGCCGCCGACCTGGTGCGTACGCGATGAGGGTCCCCGGGACCGGGGTGACGGTGCTGGCGCCGGGTTACCGTTGGCGGAAGGGCGCCGGCGCCACCGGAGCCGACCGCCCTGCCACGAGGACATCGATGCCCGCGCCCACCCAGCACCCGTACGGCGAGCCCCTGCCCCCGTCGGACGCCCCGCCCCCGGGGTGGTCGGCCCTGCCGCCGCTCCCGGGGCACAGTGCCGTCCCGCCGCCCCTGCGGTGGTGCTCGCCCGTGACGACGCCGCCGGCGGGCCGCAGGCTCCCGGCGGCGGAGCGGCGTCCCCTGCTCGTCGCCGCCCTGGCCGGCCTCATCGGGGTCGTGGCCGGTGCCGGCGCGGTCCGGGCCGGCGACCACACCACGCACACGACCGCCGCGGCCGGGTTGCCGGTGAGCATCCAGCAGGTGAGCGCCCCCTCCGGCGGGTCCCTCGACGCGCAGCCGAAGTCGGTGGCCAGCATCGCGAAGCGGGTGCTGCCGAGCGTGGTCACCGTGCAGGAGAAGCAGATCAGCGGTGGCAGCGGGCTGGGGCTCGGCAGCGGCGTCGTGCTGTCCACCACCGGCTACATCCTCACCAACAACCACGTCGTGGCCGAGGTAGCCGACAGCCCGACGTCGTGGAAGCTCTCCGTGGTCCGCAACGGCGAGACCGACGCCTCCGCCATGTCCGCGACGATCGTCGGCACCGACCCGGTCACCGACCTCGCCGTCATCAAGGTCGACTCGGGTACGTGGGTCCCCGCCGTCCTCGGCCACAGCGCGGGCCTCGCGGTCGGTGACCCGGTGATCGCCGTCGGCGCGCCGCTCGGCCTGTCCGGCACGGTCACCGCTGGCATCGTCAGCACGGTCGACCGCTTCGTCGACATCCCCGCCTCGGGCAACGACCCGGCGGTCGTCTACGACCGGGCGATCCAGACCGACGCCGCGATCAACCCCGGCAACAGCGGGGGAGCCCTCGTCGACAGCACGGGCGCGGTCGTCGGCATCAACTCCGCGATCGCCACCGCCGGCGGCGGGGGTGCCGGCACGCAGGGCGGCAGCATCGGCGTCGGGTTCGCCATCCCCATCGACGAGGCCCAGCCGGTGGCGCAGGACCTCATCAGCACGGGCAAGGCGACGCATTCCTTCCTCGGGGTCCTGACGACCGACCACACCGACCCGGTCGGCGCCGCGATCAGCTCGATGAGCGACCCCACCAGCGGCCGCAAGGTCTCCGGCATCACCGCGGGCAGCCCGGCGGACAAGGCAGGCCTGCAGGAGGGTGACGTCATCACGGGGGTCGACGGCATGCCGGTGACCGGTCAGGACAGCCTCCTGCAGCAGGTGCGCAAGGTGCGGGTCGGGCAGTCCGTACCGCTCACCTACGTCCGCGACCGCAAGTCCTCCACGGTGCAGGTCACCCTCACGGACCGCCCGACCCCCTGACGCCCGCCTCGTGGCGCTGCCCCGCCCACCCGGCTGCCCCCTGGGTGATCCACCCAGGGGGGTACGGGGACGAGCGCCGCGCTGGCGTGCCGTGCCGAAGGACCCCCCACTGTGTGGATCACTCGGGTCCCGACCGCACAGGTCCTTGCCGGACGGCGGAACGTAGGCTCGCGCGGTGCTGTCATCCGTAGGGCCCGCCGAGCTGATCGTCTTGCTGGTCGTCGGCGCGCTGCTGCTCGGCGACCGGCTGCCCGAGGTCGCCCGCGACGCGGCTCGGCTGCTGCGCCGGTTGCGCGGCATGGCCACGGACGCGACGGCGGGGCTGCGCGAGGAGATGCCCGACCTGCCCAAGGACTTCAACCCGCGCGACTACCACCCCAAGAACCTCATCCAGAAGCACATCATCGACGCCGCCTTCGCCGACGACGACGACGAGCCGGTGAGCTGACCAAGCCGGCCGAGCGCCCGGTCGCGCACGCCGCGGCGGCTCCTCCCGGGGCCGCTCCCCAGCCGGTCGACGTCGCCGCCCGGTACGGCGACGACGTCACCTGAGCTGAGAAGGGATCTGCCTGCGGCTCAGCGTGTGCGGGAGGGCGCCAGGCCGAGGCTCATGCCGACGAGGCCGCGCGGCCGTCCGGCCAGCCGGCCGGCGATGACCATCAGGGCCTTGGCCGCCTCGCTGTCGGGGTCGCTGAGCACCAGCGGCACGCCGGTGTCACCGCCGTTGCGCACCCGTGGGTCGATCGGGATGCTGCCGAGCAGCGGCACGTCGTGGCCCAGGGTCCGGGTGAGGCCCTCGGCGACGGCCGCCCCGCCGCCGGCGCCGAAGAGGTCGACGACCGTGCCGTCGGGCAGCGTGTAGCCGGCCATGTTCTCCACGACGCCGATCACCTGCTGATGGGTCTGCGTGGCCATCGCCCCGGCTCGCTCGGCCACCTCGGCCGCGGCCAGCTGGGGCGTGGTGACGACGAGGATCTCCGAGCTCGGCACCAGCTGGGCGAGCGACAGCGCGATGTCACCGGTGCCCGGGGGCAGGTCGAGGAGCAGCACGTCGAGGTCGCCCCAGTAGACGTCGGAGAGGAACTGCTGCAGCGCTCGGTGCAGCATCGGCCCGCGCCACACGACGGCCGCGCCGGCCGGCGTGAACATGCCGGTGGAGATGACGCGGACGCCGTAGGCCTGCGGCGGCATGATCATGCCCTCGACCCGCGTCGGCGGCTCGGTGACGCCCATCATGCGCGGCACGGAGAAGCCGTAGATGTCGGCGTCGAGCACGCCGACGGTCAACCCCTGCTGCTGCAGCGCGACCGCGAGGTTGACGGTCACGGAGCTCTTGCCGACCCCGCCCTTGCCGGAGGCGACGGCGTAGACCCGGGTCAACGAGCCGGCCTTGGCGAAGGGGATCTCCCGCTCGGCGACCCCGCCCCGCAGCAGCGCCTTGAGGGCGGCGCGCTGCTCGTCGCCCATGACGTCGAGGAGCACGTCGACGCCGGTCACGCCGCCCAGGCGCTGCACGGCCGCGGTCACGTCGGTGGTGATGCGGTCGCGCAGAGGGCAGCCGCTCGTGGTCAGGAAGACCTGCACGCGTACCAGTCCGGCGGTCTCGACGACGATCTGCCCGACCATGCCGATGTCGGTGATGGGACGCCCGATCTCCGGGTCCTTGACGGTGGCAAGCGCAGCGGTGACCTGCTCGGTGGTCGGGAGGGTGGCTGGCACGTACCGAGGTTACGGGCCGGCCCTCCCCGTACCCGATGTCGTAAGGTCCGGTGTGACCAGCGCCGCTCCTGACGAGGGCATGCGCGCGTGGCGGGCCTTCCTCCGCGGGCATGCGGCGATCACCCGGGTGCTGGAGACCGAGCTGGTCGCCGACCACGACCTCCCACTGGGCCTGTACGACGTGCTCGTCCAGCTCAGCGAGGCGCCGGGTCGGGCGCTGCGGATGCGCGAGCTGGCGGAGGCGGTGCTGCTGTCCCGCAGCGGGTTGACCCGCCTGGTCGACCGGATGGTGCGGGACGGCCTCGTCGAGCGCCGCAGCTGCCCGAGTGACGCGCGCGGCACGATGGCCGCGCTCACGGACGCGGGTCTGCAGCGGATCCGCGATGCCGCCCCCGACCACCTGCGCGGGATGCGCGAGCACTTCGCCGGTTGCTACGACAAGGCAGAGCTCGCGACCCTGGCCTCACTGCTCGAGCGCCTCAGCGACCCCGAGGCGCTGCCTGACCCAGGGGGCTGCGCGCAGGTGGCCTGAGCCACCCTGTGCACGAGCCTGTGGAACGCCTCCGCGGAGGCGCGTACCGGTGGGTGTCAGTCGCCGTCGGTGAGTTGGGCTGGCCACGAGGCCGAGTCGGCAGGATCGCGGCGACGGTGAGCAGGTGGGGGACGGTGAGCCCGAGCACCCCGGCGAGGGCCTGCCGGCTGGGTGACCGCCCGGTGCGGCTGGCGTGCACCGCCAGCGCGCCGGCGCCGGCGACACCAACCCCGGCCGCCCATGCGCTGCGGCGGGCGAGGTCGACGACCGCTGCGCTCAGCCCTCGGCGCGGCGCCAGCTGCCCTGACGCGACGAGCTCGTCGTCGAGCCGGGCGGTGTGGCGCAGCGCGTGCCAGCCGCCGAAGTAGGCCGCGAAGGCCAGCGGCGGCGGGGCGAGCAGGTCGAGCGCGGTGAGCAGGGCGGTGTCCGCTGCTGCCGCCCTGTCCCCCCTGGCCCACATCGCCGCGACCAGGGCGGCGGCCGCCGTGCCGGCGGCGACGACGGGCGATGACCGCGCCGTGGCGCGTGGGGCCGGCGCTGCGCTGGCTGGGAACGCTCCTGAGGTGTCGGCGGAGCCGTCCGCGACACGCAGCGCCGGCAACCCGACCGACGTCACCATGGCCCCCACCCTGCGCAGGAGATGGCCGGCGGGCGAGGGGTCACTCGCCCAGCAGGCGTCCTCGCCTTCGGCGAAGTGCACAGCGCTCATGATCAAGAGCAGCGGCCGGGCCCGGCGGTCACTGCGCTCGATGACCGCGGTCGCGAGGAGAGCGAGCCCCGCGTACCCCGCGAGGAGGCCGGCGTGCCGGCCCCGGGAGCCGCGGGCGCAGACCCGGAGCAGCTCGGTGTCCGCCGCTCCGTGCGGCATGCCGAGAGCCAGGGCAGCGAGGGTGACCGCCTCCCGGGCACGCGGACCGCGCGCGACGGGGATGGCGCTCAGCGCCAACGCCCCGAGCACCGCCCCACGGGACGCCCAGCGAGCCCGCGGCAGCAGCAGGTCTCCGGCGGGGCCCACCACGTCTCCCGGTCAGCTGCCGCGAGGTCAGCGGCGGGAGCTGCCGGCGCGCCCCGCGGGGACCGGCGACTGCCCGTCCAGCTGGATCGCGGGGCCGTCGGCCCGGGCGGGAAGGCTCAGCAGGTGACCGGAGACGTAGACCTCGGCCGGGTAGCCCTCGGGCACCGAGGCGGCCGGCTCGGCGGCATCCTCGGCCGTCCGCAGCTTGGCGACCTTGTGCACGAGCGCGCCGAAGCCGGCCTTGGCGGCGATGTCGGCGGCGGTGAAGCTCAGCTGGATCGTGGTCGCCCAGCCCGCGGAGTGCTCACCGGCCCAGAGCGGGATGAGGAAGACGACCGGGTAGACGCCCCACAGGCTGAGCAGCAGGATCGCGCTGTTGCGCAGGCTCGTACCCGTCTCCGGGCTGACCGTCTCGAGGGTCTTGCGGACCGGGGCCAGCAGCGCCGGGTAGAGGTAGAGGAAGAAGACGGTGCTGATGGCACCCCAGATGAGCAGCTCGGTCGTGCTCGACGCGTGCTCGCCGACGGCGATGACGCCGAGGAAGCCGGTGACGATCATCAGGAACGCCGCGCTCATGGTCGAGAAGCGGAGCCAGACCGCCTTGGACCGGGCGACGGTGCAGACCGCGATCAGCTCCACGGTGAGCAACGGCACGGTGACCGACCAATCGGCGTAGCGCAACCCGGTGATCGGGACACCACCACCGCGTGGGTGGTAGGAGGTCGAGTCGGCGTTGGGCGAGAAGCCGCGGAACCACTGGATGATGATCACCACGTACGCCAGGAAGGCCACGCCGCAGATCAATGCGCTGGCCATGGAGGCGGTGCGGTACTTCTTCGACACCTCGCTCCTCGTGGCGAGGGCGTAGACGAAGCTGGCGACGAGGACCAGGGCCGCGACGACGAGCGCGTAGAGGATCAGCTCGTACTGCCACCGCGAGAACGTGCTCGTGCCGGTGATCTCGGTGGTGGGTCCGCTGGTGCCCAAGGGCAGGACGGAGAGAAGGGACACGGTGCCTCCAGCGCATGTTGTCGTCAGTCAACGGATGCGCGGGGTGTGCCCTGGCGCAGCGGAGGCAAACGCCGGACCGACCGGCTCGTACGGTCGCCCGTGCCGGCCGGCGCCGCGCTGGGGCCACCGCTCAGATCAGACGGGTGCGCCGATCAGCGCGAGCAGGCGGTGCACCACGTCCTCGGGGTTGCACGGCTTGGGGATGAAGTCGTCCGCGCCGGCGGTGCGCGCCTCCATCTCCAGGCGTTCGTCGGTGACGGCGGTGAAGAGCAGCACCGGCATGGTCGCGGTGCGCGGGTCTTCCCGTACCAACCGGATGAGCTCGAGGCCGGGGAGGTCCGGGAGCGCGAGGTCGAGGACGACGCCTGAGTACTCGGCCAGGGAGAGCTTGCGCAGGGCTTCGTCGCCGGTCGTGGCGCCGTCGACGACCACCCGGCCGAACAGGGCAGCGGCGAGGTAGTCCGCGACCGCGCGGTCCTCGTCGACGACGAGCACCCGCGGGGCCTGCGGAACGGCCGGCTCGACGGCCTGGGCGTGACCCATGGCGGCGTAGGCGGCCGCGGGTGCCTCGGCCCGGCACCAGGGGCAGATGCGCCAGCCGTCCTCGAGGGGCTTGGCGCAGTGACGGCAGCGGTGGGCGTCGGTCTCGGTGCCGCAGCGCGGGCAGGCGACCATGTCGTTGTCGAGGCCGAGCGAGCAGGAGACGCACCGGCTGCCACCTTCGCCCGCGTCAGCCTGGGTGACCCGCAGGACCTCCTCGAAGGTCGTCTCGCCGCGCAGGGCCTTGGCGATGGCGGCGCTGCGCAGCGGGATCAGTCCGCTGGACCTGGCCGCGTCCACGATGGCCCGCTCGCTGGGGTCGGTGAGCAGCACCCGGCGCAGGGCGGAGGTGACCGGGAGCACCTCGTACACACCGATGCGCCCCGAGTACCCGGTGCCGCCGCACCGCTGGCAGCCGGCACCGCGGCGCGCCCGGGAGCCCACGACGTCGGCCTCGGTCATCCCCAGCAGGTCGAGCTGGCGGGGGGTGGGGGCGTAGGGGACGGCGCACTCGTCGCACGGCTTGCGCAACAGGCGCTGGCCGATGACCAGCGCGAGCGAGCCGCCGACGAGGAAGGGCTCGACGCCGAGGTCGATGAGCCGGGTGACCGCGCCGACCGCGTTGTTGGTGTGCAGCGTCGAGAGCACGAGGTGGCCCGTCATCGACGCCTCGAGCGCGAGCCCGGCGGTCTCCCCGTCGCGGATCTCACCGACGAGCACGACGTCGGGGTCCTGCCGCAGCACGGAGCGCAACCCGACGGCGAAGGTCAGGCCGGCCTTGGGGTTGATCTGCACCTGCACCACACCGGGTACGGCGATCTCGACGGGGTCCTCGAGCGTCACGATGTTGCGCTCGGGGGTGCGGATCTGGTGGATGCCGGCGTAGAGCGTGGAGGTCTTGCCCGACCCCGTCGGGCCGGTGATGAGGATGAGGCCCTGGGGCTGCTGGAGCGCGATGAGCAGCTCCTCGAGCTGCTCGTCCTCCATCCCGATGTCCTTGAGGCTCTTCAGGTCGGTGATGCGGGCGAGCAGCCGGATGACGATCTTCTCGCCGTGCAGGCTGGGCAGCGTCGAGATGCGCGCGTCCAGCGGGGTGCCGTCGACCTGCAGCCGGGCGCGGCCGTCCTGCGGCCGTCGCCGCTCCGCGATGTCGAGCCCGCTGATGATCTTGAAGCGACTGATGAGCGCCGGGCCGGCGGCCTTGGGGACCGTCATCACGTCGCGCAGCAGTCCGTCGACGCGGAAGCGGATCCGCACCTCGCTCTCCTGCGGCTCGATGTGCACGTCCGAGGCGCGTTGTCCGACGGCGTCGGCGAGCAGGACGTCGACGAGCTTGACGATGGGTGCGTCGCCGACCTCGTCGCCGAGGTCCAGCTCCTCCGGGCCGGTGGAGTGGTCGAGGCCGGCGGCGACCTCCTCGGCATCCTCGGTCCGGCTGTACAGGGCGCCGAGCAGCCCCCGCAGCTCGCTCTCGGCGGCGACCACCACGCTCAGCTCGGCGTTGCGGGTGTAGAGGCGGACGTCGTCGAGCGCCACGACGTTGGTCGGGTCGCTGACCGCGACGGTCAGGGCATCACCCTCCCGCCCGACGACGAGGACGCCGTGCCGCTCGCTGACCGAGCGGGGCAGCAGGCGGGCGACCTCGGGGGCCACCGTGGCGCGGGCGAGGTCGACGAGCGGCAGGCCGAGCGCACCGGCCAGCGCCTGGGCGACCTGGCGCTCGGTGGCCAGCCCGCGCTCGACGACGACACGACCCAGCCGGGGCCGTTTGGTGGGGTCGGGGTTCTGCGCCTGCGCGGCCAGGCACTGCGCGAGCTGCGCCTCGTCGAGGACCCCCTGCTCGACGAGCACCTCGCCGATCCGCCGGCGCATGCCGCCCCCGCGGGTGCCGATCAGCCCGTGCCGGGCGACGCCCGCGCGGATCATCCCTGCTGCGGAGGCGGCCGGCGCAGTCGTGGACAGCAGACCGGACGGCCCCGAGGGGGGCGCCGTGCCCGGCAGGCCGAGGGTGGTCACCCGGATGGTCTCGGCTGATCGGCACCCGCGCTTCAGTCGGTGAGCGACTCCGCGTCGGCGGCCGGCTCGCCCGGCGCCTGCGGCTCGCCCAGCGGCGCGACGTCCGTACGCTCCCGCGGCTGGTCGGGCCGCTTGCGCTTCTTCTTCTTCGGGGCAGCGCGCGCTGCGCCGCCGTCGCCCGGGAGGAGCATCTCCGCGAGCAGGTCGCGGAGCTCGGCCCGCAGGAAGTCACGGGTGACGACGTCGCCCAACGCCTGGCGCACCTCGGCCAGCTCCCGCGCGAGGAACTCCGTGTCCTCGAGCCCTCGGGACGTCTGCTGACGGTCTTCGATGAGGTTGACGCGGTCGCGGTCGTCTTGGCGGTTCTGCGCCAACAGGATCAACGGGGCCGCGTAGGCGGCCTGCAAGGAGAGCACGAGGGTCAGGAAGGTGAAGGTGTACGGGTCGAAGTGCGGAACTCCGGGGATGATGTTGACGGCGATCCAGAGGACGGTGAAGACAGTCTGGATGATGAGGTAGCGCCCGGTCCCCAAGAAGCGCGCCACCCGCTCGGTCCAGCGCCCGAAGGCCTCCTGGTCGACGGTGGGCGTCAGCCGGCGGCGACCGACGAGCGGCTGGTCGAGCCGGTCGCCACCGCGGCGCTCAGCCATGCGATCGGTCAGACACGGTGGCGCACCCGCCAGTTGACGGGGAGCAGGTGGTCGAGCACGTCGTCGACCGTGACCGCCCCGAGCAGCCGCCCGGCCTCGTCGACGACGGGCGCCGCGATCAGGTTGTAGGTCGCGAGGTGGCTGGCGACGTCGCGCAGCGAGACGTCGGGGCCGAGCGGGTCGATGGTGCTCTCGAGCAGCGCGCTCACCAGCCTGGAGGGCGGCTCGCGCAGCAGCCGCTGGAAGTGCGCCGTGCCGAGGTAACGGCCGGTGGGCGTCTCGGTCGGCGGCCGCGTGATGTAGACCTGCGCGGCCAGCGCGGGGGAGAGCTCCAGCTGGCGCACCCGGGCGAGGGCGTCGGCCACGGTCGCGTTGGGCGGCAGGACGACCGGCTCGTTCGTCATCAGCCCACCCGCGGTGTCGTCCGAGTAGGCGAGCAGCTCGCGCACGCCCTCCGCCTCGCCCGGCTCCATCAGCGCCAGCAGCCGTTCGCGGGTGTCCAGCGGCAGCTCGCCCAGCAGGTCGGCCGCGTCGTCCGGCGCCATCTCCTCCAGGACGTCGGCCGCCCGGTCGTCCCCCAGCGCGGCGAGGGTGGCCACCTGGGCGCTCTCGCCCATCTCCTCGAGCACGTCCGCCAGCCGCTCGTCGTCCAGCGCGGCGGCCACCTCGTAGCGTCGCTTCTCGGGCAGGTCGGTCAGCGCCCGCGCCAGGTCGCTCGCGTTGAGCTTGTCGAAGGCGGCGAGCAGGTTGGCGGCACCCTGGCGCCCCGGCGCAAGGGACAACCCCTCGACGTCGTCCCAGTCGAGCACCTCGGGAGCGCCGCGCCGCCGGCCGGCGACGACCGCGACCCGGTCGACGGTCCACTCCGTACGTCCCTCCTCCAGCGCGATGTCGACGACCGTCACGGCGGCGCCATCGCTGCGCCGCACGACCCGGCGGTCCAGCAGCTCGGCGAGGGCGAGGAGCTCCTCCGGGCGGGTGGCGAAAGGCCGCAGCGAGACCATCGAGGTGGCGAGGACGACGGTGCCCGCCTCGATGCTGCGCAGGCGGTTCATCGGGGTGAAGATGCGCCGGCGCTGGACCTCGAGGACGAGCCCGAGCACGCGCGGGGGCTGCGGTGCGGGGCGCAGGGTGACCACGACGTCACGGACGCGGCCGACCTGGTCGCCGTCGGGGTCGAAGACCGGGAGCCCGGCCAACCGGGCTGCGAAGACCCTCACCCCGGACACGGCCGCAGGTTACGCGGGCTAACGTCGCTCCTATGGGCATCCTCGACCGATTCCGCCTCGACGGCAAGGTCGCCGTCGTCACCGGCGCCTCCTCCGGCCTGGGTGCCGGCTTCGCCGTCTCCCTCGCCGAGGCCGGTGCCGACCTCGTGCTGGGCGCCCGCCGTGAGGAGCGCCTCGCCGAGACGGCGGAGAAGGTGCGCGCGGCCGGCCGGCAGGTCGTCACCGTGCGCACCGATGTCTCCAAGCCCGAGGACGCCACCGCACTGATCACCGCCGGCGTCGAGCAGCTCGGTCACGTCGACGTGCTGGTCAACAATGCCGGTATCGGCACGGCGCACCCGGCGACGCGGGAGACGCCGGAGCAGTTCCGCGAGGTCATCGAGGTCAACCTCATGGGTGCCTACTGGTGCGCGCAGGCATTCGGCCGGGTCGCTCCCAGAGGCTCCTCGATCATCAACATCTCGAGCGTGCTCGGGGTGAAGTCGAGCACCGCCCCGCAGGCTGCGTACTCCGCCAGCAAGGCCGGCTTGATCGGCCTGACCTTCGACCTGGCGTCGCAGTGGACCGGGCGCAAGGGCATCCGCGTCAACGCGCTGGCGCCCGGCTTCTTCGCCAGCGAGATGAGCGAGCAGTACCCCGAGGGGTACATGGAGACGGTCGCGGCCTTCGCCCCGGCCGGCCGGGTGGGCGCGCCGGGTGAGCTCGATGCGGCGCTGGTCTTCCTGGCCAGCGACGCCTCGTCCTACGTCACCGGCCAGACGCTGCTCGTCGACGGCGGCCTGTCCATCAGATGAGCCCGGAGCTCGGCCCGTCACTCGAGCTCTGGGTCATCGACGTGTTCACCGAGACGGCGTACGAGGGGAACCCGCTCGCCGTCGTCCTCGAGGCAGACCAGCTGGAGACCGGTGCGCTGCAGCGGATCGCCGCCGAGATGAACCTCTCCGAGACGGCCTTCCCGATGGCACCGACCGACCCGGGCGCCGACTACCGCCTGCGCATCTTCACCCCGCGGGTCGAGCTGCCCTTCGCCGGCCACCCCTCGGTCGGTACGGCGTGGCTGCTCCGCGCGCTCGGCCGGACCAGCGGTGAGGTCGTGCACCAGGAGTGCGGTGCGGGGGTGCTCCCCCTGCGCCACGGTGCGGACGGGTCGGTGGAGCTCACCGGCGGCACGCCTGAGGTCGGCCCGTCGCTCGACCCGGTGCCGCTGCTGGCCGCCGTCGGGCTCGAGCCGGCCGACCTGGAACCGGCCGCACCCCCGGCGCGGGCTGGCTGCGGCATCGACTTCACCGTGCTGCCCGTGCTCGCGGGTGCGGTCGACCGGGCGGTGCCCGATGCGCGGCTCCTCGGCCGCGACCAGCTGCTCGTGGTCGAGTGGCGGGCGTCGACCGGGCTCGGGTCGGCGTACGCGCGCATGTTCGCCCCCGGGCTCGGCGTCACCGAGGACCCGGCGACCGGCAGCGCGGCTCTCGGTTACGCAGCCTGGCGCGGCGCGCACGGCCTGGCGCCGGAGGGCGAGACCCGCTTCCGGCTCGACCAGGGCGTGCTCATGGGCCGGCCGAGCGTGCTGGAGGTCGGCGTCACGGTGCACGGCGGACGGCCGGTGCGGGCCACGGTGCGCGGCGCTGCGGTCGCGGTGACGCACGGGCGGGTCCGCTCCCCGTGAGCGGTGCCGCCGCGCCGGCCCGGATGCCGCTCGAGGTCGCGGCGGCGGTCCCTCCCGCGCTGGCCCGTCCTCCCGGTGGTGACCAGCTGCTCCTTGTCGTCGCCGTGCTGGCGGTGTCGACCTCGGGGCCGTTGATCGCCGCGTGCGCGGCCCCACCGCTGGCGATCTCCTTCTGGCGCACCGCGATGGCCAGCGGGCTGCTGGTGCCGACCGCCGTCGGGCGGCGCGGGTCACGCGCCGAGCTGCGCCGGGTGGGGCGCCGCGGCGGCCGCTCGTCCCTGGGCGCGGGAGTGCTGCTGGCCGCCCACTTCGCCACCTGGATCCCGAGCATCACGCTGACCTCGGTCGCCAGCGCCACGGCGCTCGTCGCCGTGCAGCCCGCCTGGGTGGCGCTCCTCGGCCGGGCGCAGGGCCAGCACCTGCCCCGCATCGCCTGGGTTGGCATCGCGGTGGCGGTGTGCGGTGCCGCGCTGATCACCGGGGTGGACCTCACCGTCTCCAGCCGCGCGGTGGAGGGCGACCTGCTGGCACTCGTCGGGGGCATGTTCGCGGCGGCGTACGTCGTCGTCGGAGGGGTGGCGCGCCGCACGCTGTCGACCACCCCGTACACAGCCGTCTGCTACCTGACCTGCGCCGCCGTCCTCGCCGTCGTATGCGCGGCGGGGCGCCAGCCGCTGACCGGCTTCCGGGCGCACGACTGGCTGCTGCTCGCCGCCATCACCCTCGGCCCTCAGCTGCTGGGGCACAGCGTCTTCAACCGGGTGCTGCGGACCACGAGCGCCACGGTCGTCAGCCTCGCCATCCTCTTCGAGGTGCCCGGCGCGACGGCGCTCGCGTGGGCCTGGCTGGGTCAGGTGCCCTCCGCGCTCGCCGCTCCTGGCGTCCTGCTGCTGCTCGTCGGCATCGGCATCGTCGTCGCGGCGAGCCGGCTCTCGCCGCGCGTCGAGCTGCCCGACTGAGGCTCCAGGAGGTTGGTCCCGCACAGCCACCTCCCAGGCGTCCACAGCCGACGGCCACCTGGCTCCCAGCCTCGTGCCAGCCGACCCCGGCAAGGTCATGCCCGCCGGCAGGTGCCGGTGAGGCGACGGGGAGGCAGCGGATGAGCTCTGCAGTGGCGGTCACGAGCGGTTCCGCGGCGTGAGCCGGCGGACGCGTGTCGTCAACGGCGTGCTCGTCGTGGCGGTGGTCGGTGCGGCCGGCGGGGCCTACGCGGCGGTCGGCAGCGGCTCGTCGGGGACGGCCACCCGGGGCCCCGGGGGCACCGCGACGGTCAGCGAGGGAGAGCTGAGCGCGACGGTCTCCGCCACCGGCAACGTCACGAGCACGACGACGGCGGCCCAGGGCTTCACCAGCAGCGGCACGCTCACCAGCCTCGACGTCGCCGTGGGGGACGTGGTCACCAAGGGGGCGACCCTGGCCACCGTCGACCCGACCGCCGCCCAGACCGCGCTGGGCAGCGCGCAGGCGCAGCTCACCTCCGCGCAGGCGGCGCTGTCCATCGCCGAGCAGGGCGAGACGGCCGCCGCGGCGACCAAGGACCGCCTGGCCGTGCAGGCGGCGCAGCTCAACGTCTCGGACGCACAGACCTCGGTGGACCAGGCGATCGCGAGAGGGCGCCTCGACGCCCAACAGCAGGCGCAGGACGTCGCCGCCGCGCGCCGGGCCACGGCGACGGCAGCCTCACCAGCCACCGCGAGCCCGAAGGCTGCCGGGCCCGGAGGTGGCGGCGCGTCGGGCGGTGGCTCGGGCGCGACCCCCGGCCGGACCGGCACGCCCTCGACGGGTACGGCTGCGAGCAGCAGCAGCAGCGGCGCGGCGGCCAGCTCTGCGTCCGCGCTCACCCAAGCCCAGCAGCAGGCGAGCACGGCCATGCAGGACGCGGAGTCGGTCACCTCCGCCCGCCAGCAGCTCGCGTCGGCGCAGCTGCAGGTCGAGCAGGCGCAGGCGGCTGCCGCCGCCGACGCGCAGCCAGCGACGGCCGCCACCCTCGCGCAGGCGCGGGCCACCGTCGCCACGGCGCAGGCAGCCGTGGACACCGCGCAGAAGGCCCTCGACGGCACTACCCTGCGCGCGACCCAGGACGGGACCGTCATGAGCATCGCCGGCTCCGTCGGTGAGCAGATCTCGGGCGGCTCGTCGGCCGGCAGCGGGACGACGGGCAGCAGCGGGACGACGGGCAGCGGCGGTACGGCGAGCGGCGGCGCGGCGGGCGGCGGTGCCGCCGGCGGGGGGTCGGGGGCCGGGGCGGGGTCAGCGGCGTCGAGCGGTGGCTCGACGGCGGGCGGCTCGTCGGGCACCGGCTTCATCCAGCTGTCCGACCTCACGAAGATGGCGATCACCGCCGACGTCGCCGAGGCCGACATCAGCGGGTTGAAGAAGGGCGACCCCGCGACGATCACCTTCAGCGCGTCATCGACGACCGCGACGGGCAGCGTCACGGCCATCTCCTTGACCCCGGTCACGACCTCGAACGTCGTCACCTACCCCGTGACGGTGACCCTCGACAGCGTGCCGGCCGGGGTGCTGCCGGGCGCCAGCGCCAGCGTCGTCATCACCACCGGCGACGTCGCCGACGCCCTGCAGGTGCCGACCAGCGCGATCACCAAGCTGGGCTCCACGAGCACGGTGACCGTCCAGATGACCGACGGCACGAGGCAGCCGGTCACGATCACCACCGGGCTCGTCGGCACCAGCACGACGCAGGTGCTGAGCGGGGTCACCGCCGGCGAGACGCTCGTCCTGCCGGCCACCACGCCGGCCGCCACCGCCGGCTTCGGCGGCTTCCCCGGCGCCGGTGGGCTCGGCGGCGGTGGGCTCGGCGGCGGTGGCCTCGGCGGCGGCGGGCGGCGGTGACCCGCCCCGTCATCGCCCTCGAGCGGCTGCGCAAGACCTACGGCTCCGACGAGACCGCGGTGCACGCGCTCGCCGGCCTCGACCTGACCATCGAGCGGGGTGAGCACGTGGCGGTCATGGGCGCCTCAGGTTCCGGCAAGACGACCCTGATGAACATCGTCGGCTGCCTCGACGAACCGACCTCCGGGCGCTGCCTGCTGGACGGGGTCGACACCAGGGGCCTGGACGAGCAGCAGCAAGCCGTCCTGCGCAACCGCAAGATCGGCTTCGTCTTCCAGTCCTTCAACCTGATCCCGCGGACCAGTGCACTGGCCAACGTCGAGCTGCCGCTCGCCTACGCAGGTGTCCGCCCGGCGGAGCGCCGGCGGCGCGCGACAGAGGCCCTGGAGCGGGTCGGGCTGGCCGACCGGCTCGCCCACGTACCGAACCAGCTCTCCGGGGGGCAGCAGCAGCGCGTCGCGATCGCCCGGGCGATGGTCACCGATCCCGTGCTGCTGCTCGCTGACGAGCCCACCGGCGCGCTGGACTCGCGCAGCACCGAGGAGGTGCTGGAGCTCTTCGACGAGCTCAACGCCGCCGGCCGCACCCTGCTCGTCATCACCCACGAGGACGAGGTGGCCCGGCGCGCCCTGCGGATCGTGCGCATGCGTGACGGTGTGGTCCTCTCGGACTCGGGCGCCCCCCGTGCGGTGGCCGCGTGAGCCTGCGGGAGAGCAGCCGCTTCGCCGTCCGTGGGGTCACCGCCAACCCGCTCCGCAGCTTCCTCACCACGTTGGGCATCCTCATCGGCGTCGCTGCGGTCATCGTCCTCGTCGCGGTGGGCACGGGGAGCAGCGCCTCGGTGCAGAGCTCGATCAGCCGGCTCGGCTCCAACACCCTCACGATCACGGCCTCGCAGGGCGGTACGGGCAGCCGCGCGGGTGGCCGCGGTGGCTTCGGCGGAGGTGGGGGTGCCCTCGGTGGCGCGCGCGGCGGTGGTGGCACGCGCGGTGCTGGTGCTGGTGCGGCGGCCACGGGCGCCGTGAGCACCGGGACACAGACGCGGCTCGCGGCCGTCACCCTCGCCGACGCGCAGGCGCTGGCCGACGCCCGCGTCGACCCGGACGTCGCCTCGGTGGCCCCGGTGGTGACCGCCTCATCCGTCGTCGCGACCTACGACGGCGCGACGCACACCGTCGGCAACGCGCTCGGCACGTCACCGAGCTACCTCGCGATCAACAACGACAGCCTCGCCGCCGGCTCGGCCTTCACCGACTCCGACTACACCGGCCACCGGCGGGTCGCGCTGCTCGGTACGACGACCGCTCAGGACCTCGTGGGCGGTACGGGCCTCGCCGCCGTCGGCAAGGTCATCCAGCTGAACGGCACCAGCTTCACCGTCGCTGGGGTGCTCGCGTCGAAGGGCAGCACCGGCCCGACCAATGCCGACGACCGTGTCATCGCGCCGTTGACCGCGACGCAGGACGTCCTGGCCGGGTACGGCGACCTGTCGAGCATCTCGGTCAAGGCGACGTCGGCGTCGACCGTGGCGGCCGCGACCACCGAGGTGGAGTCGGTGCTCAACAGCCGGCACCACGTGCGAGCGCGACCCCCGACTACTCCGTCGGGAGCGCCTCCTCCATCCTCACCGCGGCGACGTCGTCACAGCACACCTTCACGGTGCTCCTGGCGAGCGTGGCCGCGCTGTCGCTGCTCGTCGGCGGCATCGGGGTGATGAACATCCAGCTCGTCACGGTCACCGAGCGCACCCGCGAGATCGGTATCCGCAAGGCGATCGGTGCCAGGCGCGGCGACATCGTCGGGCAGTTCCTCATCGAGGCCGGCCTGCTCAGCGCCTTCGGCGCAGGGCTCGGAGTGATCGCCGGGCTGGTCGGGTCGCGCTTCACCATCGTCGGCATCAAGCCGGTGGTAGCGCCGTACTCCATCGGGCTGGCCGCTGGTGTCGCCGTCGCGGTGGGGCTGCTCTTCGGGCTGTACCCCGCGAACCGCGCGGCCGCCCTCAAGCCCATCGACGCGCTGCGCTACGAGTGAGGGCGACGCCGTGACCGAGCCAGGAGGAGCTTTGCCCCCCAGCGCCTTCGAAGACATGTTGGCCGATGGCCGGCCGCCGGCCGTCGACGCGCCCCCGGTGACCACGGCTCCGCTGCCGCTCATCGCCGACCCGGCAGCGGACCGGGCGCCGGAGGATGACGTCTTCCAGCTGCCCGAGCGGCGGCGTCTCGGCGCGAGCACCGTGGGGCTGCTGGTTCTGCTGCTGCTCGCGGCCGGCTTCGTCGGCGGTGCGCTCGTGCAGAAGCACGAGGGCACGTCGACCGTCGCGACCGGGAGGGCGGGGCGCCTCGCCGGCGCCGGTGGCTTCGCCCGCGGTGAGGGGGCGGCTGGCTTCGGTGGTGCTGCCGGCGGTGTCGCGGGCGCCGCCCCCGCGGCCGACGCTCCCGTCGTCGTGGGGACGGTCGTCTCCGTCACCGGGGACACGCTCATCGTCAAGAACCTCGGGGGCGTGACCATCACCGTCCACCTCGGCTCCGGCGTCACCGTGACCAGGAGCAGCACCGAGGACGCCAGCCACCTGACGGCCGACACCACTGTCTCCGTCGCCGGCACGACCGGCGCCGACGGCTCCGTCACCGCCACCGGCATCACCGCGCGCAGCGCGGGCTGAGCCACGACCGACAGGACAGGACCGGACATGAGCAAGGGCAGCTGCAGGGGCAGGGCCATCCGCGTCGGGACCGGCATGGCCGTCGCCGCGGGGTTGTCACTCGTCGTGGCCGGCTGCGGCGGTGGCACCTCCACATCGGCCACGGCGGCGGCGGCGGCGACCACCGCGGCGGCACCGTCGGGCAGTCCCGCGCCGTCCGGGGGTGCGCCGAGGTCGGGGCGGCGCGGTGGGGGGTTCGGGCTGAGCGCCGCCCAGCAGCAGCAGATCGCCACCTGCCTCACCGCGGCGGGCGTCCCCGTACCGACCTTCCGGGCCCGCCCGAGCGCCGGCGCCTTCCCCAGCGGCGGTCCGGGTGGCTACCCGCGTCCCAACGGCGGCGCCAGGCTGAGCGGCGGCTTCGGCCGAGCGGGTGGTGCCTACTCAGCGCCTCAGGTGCAGGCTGCGCTCAAGGCGTGCGGCATCGCGCTGCCGACACGTGGAGCCCGCCCAGCGGCGACACCCAGCGCCGGCGCCACCGCCTGAGCGGCGACCGCGTGCGGGCTCAGGTCGGTACGCCGACCATCTGCGCGCTGCGCCCCCACAGCTCGCGGGCCAGCGTCTCGTCCCGTGCGGCCTTGCTGGTCCGGCCGGGGGAGCGGTCGGAGTAGTAGAGCCCGCTCGTCCACTCGCCGGCCGGGGCACTGGCCAGCCAGACACCCGTCTCGGCGCCCTTGTCCACGCCGCGCATGAGCCCTCGGGCGGCCCGGTAGAAGGCGCGCACGACCACGGTGTCGCGGCCGAAGTCCGAGGCGACGATGCCAGGGTGGTAACAGGTCGCGGTCACGTCCGAGCCGGCGGCCCGGCGGGCCAGCTCTCGGGTGAAGAGGATGTTGGCGAGCTTGCTCGTGCCGTAGACGCGGTTGCCGCTGTAGTGCCCGTGCTGCGAGTCCAGGTCGTTGAGGTTGATCTTGCCGAAGGCGTGCCCCGCACTCGAGGTGGTGACGACCCGGGCGGGGACGCTGGCGGCGAGGCGGTCGCGCAGGAGGGACGTCAGCAGGAAGGGTGCGAGGTGGTTGACCTGGAAGGTGCGCTCGTACCCGTCCATGGTGATGAGGCGCTGCGGGAAGGTTCCTCCGGCGTTGTTCCACAGGACGTCGATGCGCGGGCACTGCTCGAGCAGGTCATCGGCGAGGCGTCGCACCTCGGCGAGCGAGGTCATGTCCACCGTCAGCGACCGGCCCCCGGTGTCGCGCGCGACCGCCGCCGTCTTCGCCGGGCCACGCCCGACGACCATGACGTCGGCGCCGAGCGCGTGCAGCTGCCGGGCGCCCGCCGCCCCGATGCCGGCGCTCGCGCCGGTGATGATGATGGTCTTGCCGTCCAGCTGTGCCATGGTCCCAGTCAAGCAGGGTCACTAGGCTCCTCGCCCGTGACCGACCCGCTGTCCGTACCGATGTCCGCCCGCCACCAACGCTCGCGCCGCTCGTGCCTCGCGGTGCCCGGGAGCAACCCGCGCTTCATCGAGAAGGCCAAGGGGCTGCCGGTCGACCAGGTCTTCCTCGACCTCGAGGACGCGTGCGCGCCGCTGGCCAAGCCGGGCGCGCGCAAGACCATCGTCGAGGCGCTCAACGAGGGCGGCTGGGGCGACCGGGTCCGCGTCGTACGGGTCAACGACCTGACCACGGAGTGGACCTACCGCGATGTCATCGAGGTCGTCGAGGGGGCCGGCGCCAACCTCGACTGCATCATGCTGCCGAAGGTCCAGAGCGCGGAGCAGGTCGTCTGGCTCGACTACACGCTCACCCAGATCGAGAAGGCCGTGGGGCTCGAGGTCGGCAGGATCGGCATCGAGGCGCAGCTGGAGAACGCGCGCGGCCTGCTCGACATCACCCGCATCGCGCAGGCGTCGCCCCGGCTGGAGACGCTGATCTTCGGGCCGGCCGACTTCATGGCCAGCATCAACATGAAGAGCCTGGTCGTCGGCGAGCAGCCACCCGGGTACGACGTCGGCGACGCCTACCACCACATCCTGATGAGCATCCTCATGGCGGCGCGCGCCTTCGGGCTGCAGGCGATCGACGGGCCCTACCTGCAGATCCGCGACGTCGAGGGCTTCCGTCGGGTCGCCGGTCGCAGCGCGGCGGTCGGTTTCGACGGCAAGTGGGTGCTGCACCCCGGTCAGGTCGACGCGGCGAACGAGCTCTACGCCCCCTCGCAGGAGGACTACGACCACGCCGAGATGATCCTCGACGCGTACGACTACGTGACGTCGGAGGCGGGCGGCAAGAAGGGCTCCGCCATGCTCGGCGACGAGATGATCGACGAGGCCAGCCGCAAGATGGCGCTGGTGATCGCCGCGAAGGGGCGCAACGCGGGCCTGTCCCGTACGACGAGCTTCACCCCGCCCGAGGGCTGAGCGCCGTCCACCCCGAGCTCCATCCCAGTGTCCGCTCCGGCGCGGCGACGTCGGCATCGGTGTTGCACCGGCTGCGATCGGTGTGACACTCAAGGGGTGCCGACTGCTCGCCCGCGCATCGTCGTGACGGAGACCGATGAGCTCGCCGCTGCCCTCGACGCTGCTGCGAGCCAGCACCCTGGTGTTACGCGACCCCAGCTGCTCGTGCTGCTCGCGCTGCACGGCGAGCGGTCGGCGCAGCTCGAGCGCGACCGCCGGCTCGAGCGTCGCCGCGCGGCGGTGCGCAGGCACAGCGGAGCGCTGACCGGGACGTACGGCGCCGGCTACCTCGAGCAGCTGCGGGCGGACTGGCCGGAGTGATCGTCCTGGATGCCAGCGTCATGATCGGCTACCTCGACGCCGGAGACCTCCATCACGAGCGCGCCGAGCAGCTGCTGGATCGTGCTGCCCAGCCGCTCGCCATCAGCACCGTGACCCTCGCCGAAGTGCTGGTGGGGCCGACGCGGGCCGGACAGGAGCGGTGGCTCGGCGAGATCCTCAGCGACCTCGACGTCACCGAGGTCCTTGGGCCGGAGGGCTCGGCGCCTGCGCTGGCTCGGCTACGCGTCGACACCGGTCTCCGGCTCCCCGACTGCTGCGTCCTGCTCGCGGCCCGCTCCAGTGGCGCCGCCGTCGCGACGTTCGACGCCCGCCTCGCCGCTGCCGCAGCCTCCCTCGGCCTGCTGGTGCTCGACGGCTGATCGTGTGCCGGTCCAGGGCCACCACGCGCTGAGACTGCACGCGCGGGGGTGCGCCCGCGGAAGGAATCATGGCCGCAACGTCGAAGTCTCCTTGCGTGATCCCCCGCGTCCTGGTAGCGCTCGTACCCCTGCTGGCTGTCCTGCCGGTCGCTCCCGCCGCCGCCGCGGCGACGCCGCACGCTGCGCCGACCAACGCCGTGTACGCCCCCGCCACCGCACCGCTCGACCCGGTGCCGAGCCTGCCGAGCGTGACCGACGGGGCGCGCCCGGGACCTGAGGTTCTCTACGCACCCGCGCCCGACGCGCCGCAGCTCGACAGCACCGACCCGCGCTTCCGAGTCGCGCCGCTCATGGTGAGCGGCACCGAGGCCTACGACGCGGGGGAGTACGTCTACCAGGACTACCTCTACGACGACCACGGCAGCAACGCGATGCCGGTCGACACCACCGACCAGACCGGCAGCAACAGCACTCCCGTCGCCGGCCCCGGGAGCACGCTTTCCGCCGACGCGTTGAGCTACCAGGCCGGGTCGATCTCGTACCCGACCGACGCTTCCTATGCCGGCAACGCCGCGGACCTGGTGGAGTACCGCATGGCGCTCGGCACCGACAGCACGGCCTTCCGCTTCACTCTGGACACGCTGCGCCGCAATGACTCCACCATCATCGCGTTGGCGCTGGACACCGACCGCAACGCAGCGACCGGTACGACCACCCTGCCCCGCGACCCCGGTGCGCCCTTCCCCGGCACCGACGCCGTGCTGACGACGTGGGGCACCGGCGGCGAGGTCAGCACCTTCTCCGCCGCGGGTGCGCTGGTGAAGACCACACCGGTCGACGTGCACACGGACCTGCGTACGGACCAGATCACGGGTGACGGTCCCGCGCACGGTGCTGCCGATGACCGGCACGGTGAAGGCGACGCTGGCGTCCGGCCTCTACGACGCCTCGACCGGCGGCTGGCTGAAGCCGGGCATGACTGCCACAGCGACGCAGCCGGGGGGCGCCGGGCCGGCGGACCCGACGCCGAGCGGCATCTTCAACCTCGGCTTCCGCTTCACCGAGCCGGTGCTGAAGATGAACACGCCGCCGGACACCGCGCAGGCCGACGCGCTCGCTGCGCACACCCCGACGACCTTCGCCCACGACATCGACCTCGACGCGGTGCGCGCGGGGGCGGTGCGCTCGACCGTCCCGACCAGCGGTCTGATGATCCGCCTGTACCCCAGCCGGATCGACCTCGGCGGTGGCTTCGACCCGGCCTTTCCGGAGGAGCGTGGCCAGCTGCAGCCCTACGCCGTCTACGTCCCCACCTCCGGCGCGACCGCACACGCGCACCCGCTGCTGCTGTCGATGCACTCCAACGGTCAGCACTACTGGCAGTACGACGGCACCAAGATCCTCTCCGAGCTGGGCGAGGCGCACGACACGGTGGTGCTGTCGCCGCTCGGGCGCGGCCACAACGGCTGGTACATCGACTCCTCCGAGGACGACGTCTTCGAGGCGTGGAACGACGTCGCCCGGCACGTCCGGCTCGACCCCGACCGGACCGCGGTCAGCGGCTACTCCATGGGTGGGTACGGCACCTACCGCCTCGGCGGGGAGTACCCCGACCTGTTCGGCAAGGCATTCTCCGTCGTCGGGCCGCCCGGCAAGATGATCTGGATCCCGCCGGCAGCGCCCACCGACGGCATCCAGACGCTGACCAACCTCTGGCTGGAGAACAACCGCAACCTGCCCTACCTCAACATGAACCAGACCACCGACGAGCTGGTCCCGCTGCCCGGCCCGCTGACACAGAACATCGGCGACCCCGCGCTCGGCACCACCAGCTTCGAGCAGCTCGGCTACCGGTACCGCTGGCTGCTCTTCCAGGGCGGTGAGCACTACACCCTCGCCGCGCTGGGCTACGACTTCCCCGTCGCGGCCGCCTTCCTCGCCGACACCTCCGTCGACCGCGACCCCGCGCACGTCACCTATGCCGCCGTCCCCGGGGCGGACAACGTCGGGTACGGCCTCGTGCACGACCACGCCTACTGGGTGTCAGGGGTGACGCTCGCGGACCTGAGCGCCGGCCCGGGCGCCAAGGGTGTCGTCGACGCCCGCAGTGAGGCCTTCGGCACGGGTGACCCGGTCAGCACGCCGGAGCAGAGCGCGGGCGTCATGGGCGTCGGCTCGGCGGGTCTGCCGTACGAGGAGGTCGGGCGCACCTGGGGCCCCGCGCCGGCCACCCCGGTCGCCAACACGCTCGACCTGACGATGACGAACCTGTCGACGACGACGGTCCAGCTCGACCGGGCGCGACTGACCGCGACGGGGACGCCGCTGACGGTGAAGGCAACCAGCGACCGAGCCGCATCGCTGGTCCTGCGCGGCGCGCTCCCCGCGGCGGCCACCGTGACGCGCGACGGCACCCCGGTCGCCGCGACGGTCGCCGACGGTGCGCTGAGTGTGCCGATCAGCCAGGGCGCGCACGCTTACCAGATCCGCTCCACCGCAACCGCAACCGCGACCATGACCACGACGGCGACGAACAAGCCGACGACCACGAGGAAGAAGACGGCAGCGCGCCACTCGGGCACGCGCCGCCCAACGGCCACGACCGTCGCCGCGCCGACGCGCTCGCTCGCCGCGACCGGCCTGGCGTCGGGTCTGCCGGCGCTCGCGGCGGTCGTCATCGGCGCCGGTCTGGTCGCGCGTCGGAGGAAGGTGCGCGGGTGACCCGTACCCGACTGGCCGCCGTGGCCCTCGCTCTGCCGCTCGCGCTCACCCTCGCTTCCCCGGCGGATGCGGCGACCGACGCGCCACCGCCGACGCACACGCAAGTCGACACGGCGCTGCCGCCGGGGGAGAGCGGCTTCTTCCCGCCGGCGGACGAAGCCCAGTACATGGCTGACGGCAACCCGGCCGACTTCGGGCCGCACGTCGACGACCAGCGCGACCTCTACTGGTCGTCGCGGACCAAGCCGGGGGGCTTCGCCGACGTCGCGACGCTGGGCGCGCCGCAGACGCCGCTCGCGGGTGTGCGGGTCTACCGCGACCCGGCCGGCGTGCCCGTCATCTACGGCGACACCGGCCGCGCCGTGTGGGCGGGCGCGGGGTACGCCGCGGCGACCGACCGGCTCTTCGAGCTCGACGCGGTGCGCCGACTCGCCGAGGGGCGCTTCGGTGAGCTCGCCGGCGCCACGAGGGTCCCCGCCGATCTCGAGGCGCGCACCGTCGGCTACACCAGCGCGGAGTACGACCAGATGCTCGCCCGGCTATCACCGCAGGGCCGCGACGCGATCGAGGGGTACGCCGCCGGCGTCGAGGCGCGCATCACCGAGGTCAGGGCCGACCCGATGCAGCTGCCGGCGGAGTACGTCCTGCTGTCCTCGCTGCCCGCCGACTGGACCGTCGAGGACACCCTCGCGGCCGGCGTCTACATCACCCGCGACGTCGCGAGTGAGGGCGGCGGCGAGATGCAGAACGTCGCGCAGCTCCGCGAGCTCGAGCAGCAGTACGGCAAGACGCTGGGGCGCAAGGTCTTCGAGGATCTCTTCACCGAGGAGGATCCCAGCGCGGTCACGTCCGTACCCGGCACCACCTTCTCCAACGTGCCCGCCGGCGACAGTGACGCCGCGCACCGCGAGGCGGCCTTCCAGGCGATGGCCGACGCCGCGGATGCGCTCCCTGACGGCCTCGCGACGGGCCCGGGCACCGGCGACTCGGCCGTGCCGCCGGGCAGCGTGAGCGCCCCGAAGGCCCAGACAGCGCAGCAGGCGGCGGTCGCGCACGCGGTCGCCTCGGTCGGTGCGTGGGGCAAGGCGCTGCACGGCGGCTCCTTCGCCTACGCGGTCGCCGGCTCGCGGACGGCCGACGGGCACGCGCTGCTGTCCAGCAACCCCCAGCTCGACTACTCCTACCCCGGCCTGCTCTGGGAGCTCGAGGTCCACGGCGGCGGGTACGACGCGCGCGGCGTCAGCGTGCCGGGCATCCCGACCGTGGGCATCGGGTCCAACGCGCACGTCGCGTGGGGGCTGACCACGGGCTACTCCAAGACCATCGACAGCTACATCGAGACGACGCGCGCCAACCCCACCGCGGGCGCCCCGGAGCAGTACCTGCACGACGGGCAGTGGGTCGACGAGAGCTGCCGTACGGAGACCATCCCGTACCGCGCCAGCGCTGCGGGCGCCCCGGTCGGGCCGGCCTCGCTGAGCGAGTCGGCGCAGGTCTGCCGCACGGTGCACGGCCCCGTCGTCGCGACGAGCACGGACGGCACGCGGGCTCGCAGCGAGGACTACGCGATGTGGTTGCACGAGGACGACACCGTCGAGGGCATCCTCGACTGGGACCGCGCCACCAGCCTGGCCGACGTGCAGGCCGGCGTCGCCAAGGTCACCTGGAACGAGAACATCGTCGCGACCGACGACCAGGGCAACATCGGTTACTGGCACCCGGGGCTCTACCGGGCGCGAGCCGTCGGCGTCGACCAGCGCCTCCCCACCCCTGGCACCGGGGCCTACGACCCCACCGGCTACCTGCCCTTCGCGGCGATGCCGCACAGCGTCGACCCGGCGCAGGGTTACCTCGTCAGCTGGAACACCAAGCCCGCGCACGGCTGGCTCGACGGCGACGACGAGGAGGGCGACCAGGTCGGCGGCTCGACGACGCGCCCCGGCGGTCCGGCCAACCGGGTCACCCGCATCATCGACCAGATCTCCACCCGTACGGACCTCAGAGGTGCTGACCTGCAGCCGATCGAGACCGCCGTCGGGGAGAGCGACATGCGCGCGACGGCCTTCCGGCCGCTGCTCGTGGCGCTCCGGGCCAGCTCCGGGCTGACCGCGCAGGAGCAGCAGGTGCTCGACCTGCTCCTGGCCTGGGACGGGCGTGCGTACGACCCCGGTGGTGCCTCCAGCCCGCTGTCCACGCCGGCGCCGAAGGTGACGGATGGGTCGGCGGCGACCGCCTTCGGCGCGCTCGCCCCCGCGCTGCAGGCCCAGCTGCTCTCCGGCCTCCCGGCCGACGTGCGGGCGCGGATGTCCGCGCGCCCGAAGGAGGGTCACCAGTACGACCTGACCCCCGCCGACCAGGTGGTGCTGCGCGTCCTGCGCCCTGGCTTCTCGGGAGTGACGCCGGCGCTGGGCTACGCCGGTGGCCGCTCCGCCGACGCGGTGGTCAAGGCCGCGCTGGACTCGGCGATCGGCTCGCTCACCTCGACCTACGGCAGCGCCGACCCGTCGACGTGGCACCGCGCGCACGCGGTCAGCCACGTCACCTCGTTCACCGACACGGTCGGGCCGACGGGGGTCACCGAGCCCTTCCAGGACCGCGGCAGCTGGGTGCAGCACGTCGCCTTCACCACGGGTACGGCCTACGCCCCACTCCCCGCCGGGGCGCCGGTCGTCGCTGCTCCGGTCGTCGCCGCGCCGCCACTGCGGAGCAGCACGCACCGCACGGTGACCAAGCGCAGGCGGCCCACGTCGGCGGCGGCGCGCCCGACAGCACCGACGAGGAGCCTCGCCGCGACCGGTGGCGACCCGTTGCTCGCCGCGGTGGCCGCGGGTCTCGTAGGCGTCGGTCTGGCGGTCCGCCGGCGCCGCCGCCGGTGACGAGCGCCGTGGTGCGCCCGGCTGAGGTCGGCGACGCGGCCGCCATCGCCGGGGTGCACGTGCGTGCCTGGCAGGCCGCCTACCGGGGGCTGCTGCGCGACGAGCACCTCGACGGCCTCGACGTCGGCATGCGTACGCAGCGCTGGGCGGGCCAGCTCGAGGCCGGCCCGCGCCTCGGGGGGTTGGTGCTGGTGAGCGGGCCGCCGGGTGAGGTGCTCGGCTTCGCCACCGCGGGGCCTCCGCGCGACGACGACGTCACTGGCGCGGAGCTCTACGCCATCTACGTCGAGCCGTCGGCCTGGCGCTCCGGGCACGGCCGGGCGCTGCTCGAGGCGGTCGGCGACGCGCTGCCGGAGGGCGCCGACGAACTGGTGCTCTGGGTGCTCGCGGCCAACGCCCCGGCCCGGGCCTTCTACGCGGCGCACGGCTTCGAGCCCGACGGCCAGCGCAAGACCGTCGAGCTGGGCGGCGCGCGGCCCGAGGAGGTCCGCTACCGCCGGTCGCTATGAAGGGGCGGTCTCCTGCGCCCCACTCGCGGTAGCCGGCGCTGCCCGCGTTGCTGCAGCTGTGGACAGGCGGTGGCGAGACGGGTGCGATCGGCGTACGTTGCGCCGTCATGCGAGGGTTCGGCGTCACCGTCTCCGCGGCGTTCGCTGCCGCCGCGCTGGGTCTGGCCGCCTGCTCCGCCAGCGGTACGGCGGCCAACGGCGTCGTGCCACCGCCCGCCTCCTCGACGAGCGCGTCGGCAACGCCGAGCCCGGACCCCACGACCGTGGCTGCGCCGACGACCACCGCGGCTGCTCCCAGCGTGACGGCGTCACCCACCCCGACCACGGGTGACGCGGCGATCTTCGCGGGGGTGCAGGCGTACAGCGACGGCTTCGTAGCCGCGGTGCAACAGCGGGACATCGCGCCGTTGAAGGCTGTCGTGGATCCGAAGAGCGACCCTGCGTTGCTGAACCAGATAGCAGGCTTGGTGTCTTCGCTGCATCAGCGCCACTGGAAAGAGGGCTACTCGCAGTCAGTCAGCGGCCTTCACCGAACCAAGGAGAAGAACGGTCGTTCCTGTGTCGACGGCGTCCAGTCATCGCCGACGTTCGACATAGTTGACGACGCGAGTGGCACCCTGGTCAAGAAGGGCAAGGCTGATAGCCGCACCCTCGAATATTGCCTACGAGACGTTGGCGGCGGAACCTGGCGCGTATACAGCGTTCAGTCGACGTCATGATCGCCGCCTTGGTCGTAGGCATTGTTGCGGCGCTTCAAACTTCGGTCAGCCAGCCGACCGTGCAGTCGCGTCCACTTGATGTCTGCAATGACCCTGCCGCCCCGTACTCCTGCACCTCGGTCGACCCGGTCCACGGCATCAGCGGGCTGTTGTCCATAAATGGCGTGCAAGCCGTCTACCAGGTGCAGGTGGGTCGCACTGACGGGTGCGCGACCTGTCGATGGGACTCCTTCGTGGCCTGCAACTCCCAGTCGGACGACACGTCGACCTGTGATCAGGGCGGTCAACGGATCTGCACGATCGGGCAGGACTACGTCGAGGTGGAGTTCGGCGACGACGCCACTCCTATGGGGCCGGTGGCGCACTACTGCCGAGACCCGGCGAACCCGCCGGCGATCGTGACCGGCGCCGACGCGACGGCGGCCGCGGCGGACAGCGCCTTCGTCCTCGCACCCGACCCGGGGGTGGCGAGCGACCCGAGCGGGTCGACGTTGGCGCAGCTGCCGACGTACTTCTCGACCGCTCCGTTCACACCCGGGTCGCTCGAGGCGCAGATCGGGGTCAAGGGGTTGAGCGAGACGCTCACCCTCGACGAGCCGGTGTGGCACTGGAGCTTCGGCGACGGCTCGACCATGGACACGTCCAGCCCGGGCGGCCGCTACCCGGACGGGGACGTTCGGCACACCTACCGGGTCAAGGGCACGTGGACGGTGACGCTGTCCGCCGACTACCGCCGCAGCTACGTCGTGCACACGCCGTTCGGGGACCTGTCGCGTGTGGTGAAGGACGGTCGCGCGGTGGCCGGACCTGCGCAGAGCCGGCTGGTCGTACGCGACGCCCGCGCCCGTCTCACCGGCGGCGACTGAGCGGAGCGCGCCCTCGCGGCGGCTGCTGGCGGACACGCCGCCGGGCACGCCCGCGGTGGTGCTCAGCTGGCCGCCGCCGAGAAGTAGTCGCCGTGCTCGAGGTCGTCGAGCAGGGTCGGGTGGGTCGGGTTCCAGTCCAGGAGCGCTCGGGTGTGGCGGCTCGAGGCGGGGGCGTCGATGGCGTAGGCGCCGGCGATGAAGGAGACCTCGAAGAGGGCGCTGGCCTCCTCGATCGTCATCGACGCCGCCGGGATGTCGAGGTGGCGGGCGATCGTGTCCGCGATGGTGCGCAGCGTGATGCCGCTCTCGTCGGCGCCGTGCAGAACGCTCCCCGCCGGCGCCTTCTCCAGCGCAAGCCGGAAGAGGGTGGCCGCGTCGAGGCGATGGACCGCGGGCCAACGGTTGGCGCCGTCGCCGATGTAGGGCGACATGCCGGCCTTGCGGGCGGCGGCGATCAGCATCGCGATGAACCCGTAGTCGCCGGGGCCGTGCACGGTAGGTGGGAGCCGGACCACGCTCGAGCGCACGCCGCGTTGCACGAGCTGCAGGCAGGCCTGCTCCCCGGGGATGCGGAAGTAGGCACTCGACGCCGGATCGGGCGCGTCCTGCTCGGTGCTGACCCGGCCGGGCGTCATGGCGAAGGTGCCCGACGTCATCACCAGGGGCTTGCCGGTCCCGACGAGGCCCTCGCCCATCGCGGTGATGGCCGTGCTGTCGAGGCGAGCGAGACCCGCGGGATCGGCGAAGTTGCTGCTGAACCCCATGTGCAGCACGCCGTCGGACTGCTCGGCCCCGGCTCGCAGGGCGTCGAGGTCGTCGAGATCGCCGCGCCGGACCGCTGCGCCGAGGGTCTCGAGGCGCCCTGCGGACGCGTCGGAGCGGGCGAGGCCGGTGACGGAGTGGCCGGCGCCGATGAGCTCGGTGACGACCGCAGGCCCTGTGAGCCCGCTTCCGCCGGTGACGAAGATGTGCATGGACGACCTCCTGGAGACGTAGTGTCAGTCACTGACCGTACCTGTAGCGTCAGTCACTGACAACACGGCTAGGCTCAGCCGGTGCCCCGCAGCGGCGATGAGGCGCGCCAACGCCTCCAGCTGGCCGCGCTCGACCTCTACCTCGAGGGTGGGTACGACGACACGACGACGGCCCGGATCGCGGCGCGTGCCGGCGTCACCGAGCGCACGTTCTTCCGCCACTTCCCAGACAAGCGCGAGGTCCTCTTCGACGGGGAGGGCGCGCTCGGCGCCGATCTCGAACGCGGCATCGTCGAGGCGCCTGAGGGTCTCGACCCCCTGACCGTCCTCCTGTTCTCGTTCCGTACCGCGGTGCCGCTGCTGGTGCGCAACCGCCCGCTCTCCGAGCGGCGACAGGCGGTCATCAGCGCGACCCCGGCGCTGCGTGAACGCGCACTGATGAAGGAGGCGTCGCTGAGCACGGTGCTCGCCGCGGCCCTGCAGCGACGCGGCGTCGACGCGGGTCGGGCGATGCTCGCGGGTCAGATCGGCATAGCCGCGTTCTCGCGGGCAGTGCTGGTCTGGTTCGAGCACCCGGAGCACGACCTGGACGACCTGCTGGCGCAGACCTTCGGCGACCTGCGCACCCTGACCACGCCGTCGGCGTGACCCGCCTCCCTTCACCGTGAGCGACGTCGCCGTCTGCGCGACACTGAGCGGATCGCCTGCGGCCGCCCGGATGCGGGGAGCCGTTCCGGATCACTTCACCGACGAAGGGACCGCCCCGATGGGCCGCCTCGCGCAGACCGAGGGTCTCAACGAGACCCAGACCGAGATCATCTCCACCGTCCGCAGCTTCGTGGACAAGGAGATCATCCCGTACGCCACCGACCTCGAGCACAAGGACGAGTTCCCGGAGGCGATCGTCGAGGGGATGAAGGAGATGGGGCTCTTCGGCCTCATGATCCCGGAGGAGTACGGCGGGCTCGGCGAGTCGCTGCTGACCTACGCGCTGGTCGTGGAGGAGATCGCTCGCGGCTGGATGAGCGTCTCGGGCGTCATCAACACGCACTTCATCGTCGCGTACATGTTGCAGCAGCACGGTACCGCCGAGCAGAAGCAGCGCCTGCTGCCGAAGATGGCGACCGGCGAGGTCCGCGGCGCCTTCTCGATGAGCGAGCCCGGCTGCGGCAGCGACGTCTCGGCCATCACGAGCAAGGCCGTGCGCGACGGCGACGAGTGGGTGCTCGACGGCCAGAAGATGTGGCTCACCAACGGTGCGCGCGCGGGGCTGGTCGCGACGCTGGTCAAGAGCGACCTCGGCGGCAGCTCCGTCTACAAGAACATGACGACCTTCCTCATCGAGAAGGAGCCGGGCTTCGGCACCGACAAGGGCATCACCATCCCCGGCAAGATCGAGAAGATGGGGTACAAGGGCGTCGAGACCACGGAGATGGTCATGGAGGGCGCCCGCCTGCCGATGGACGCCGTCCTCGGTGGCGAAGAAGGCCTCGGCAAGGGCTTCTACCAGATGATGGACGGCGTCGAGGTCGGCCGGGTCAACGTCGCCGCGCGCGCCTGCGGCATCAGCATCCGCGCCTTCGAGCTGGCCATCGCGTACGCCCAGCAGCGCAAGACCTTCGGCAAGCAGATCGCCGACCACCAGGCGGTCGCCTTCCAGCTCGCCGAGATGGCGACCAAGGTCGAGGCCGCGCACCTCATGATGATCAATGCGGCCCGCAAGAAGGACCGCGGCGAGCGCAACGACGTCGAGGCGGGCATGGCCAAGCTCATCGCGAGCGAGTACTGCCACGAGGTCGTCGTCGGCAGCTTCCGCATCCACGGCGGCTACGGCTACTCCAAGGAGTACGAGATCGAGCGCCTCTTCCGTGAGGCGCCCTTCCTGCTCATCGGCGAGGGCACCAGCGAGATCCAGAAGCAGATCATCAGTCGGGGCCTGCTCAAGGACTACGCCGCCCGCTCCTGATCGGTACGGCACGCCCGAGGGCCGGCTCTGCGGGTGAGCCGGCCCTCGGCGCGACCGGGCTCCCTCGGCGGAGCCCGGTCGATCAGTCGGACGGCGTTGACAACCAAGTGAACGGGTGGTCCGCTTGTTAGTAGAGCGAGGGTTGCAAGCCAGCTTGGTCCTCAGCCGACCTCCAGTGCCTCCTACAGCTGTCCGGCGCGGTAGCGACGCGGCTGCCCCTGGCGCCCTTCACTGACGGTGACGATCTCCGCCTCGACGAGCTGCGACAGCAGTGCGCAGCTCCCTGGGTGGTGACGCCGAGCCGTCGCGCTCCGTAGTCACCCACCTCCATCGGCGCAGACTACCAAGCAAAGGGCCGATTCACTTGGTACCCGTTCGCGAGGGTGCTTGTTCGCTTGGTACTCGGCGCGGGCGCCGACCGCCCGGTCGTCGGTTGAGATGGGCCACTTCCTCGTCGACGAGGGAGCACAGCCGACGGCCGGCTCCCCGCATGCGGGGTCTGACTGACGCCACTGCTCGGGCCGTTGGACACGCTTCGCGAAGGGCACCGTCTCCGCAGTGAGCAGCGCTTCCGCGGAGGTGTCTCCACAGCCGCGTCCACCGGTCAGGCTCACCAGATACGGCAGGTGCTCACACCGGGAAGAGCCAGATGCCGCGGTCGCCCTCGATGAAGTTGGGCTTGTAGATGAAGACGTACGTGCCCCGCTCGCCCGTGTCGTCGCCGCACACCAGACCGGTCTTGGACGCTCCCTTGATCAGCGTCCCGGAGCTCAGCGTGCTGGCGAGGCTGAGCGTCGAGCCGGTCGCAACATCGCCGCTCGGTTTCTGGATCTTGAAGTCCAGCTCGTTGTAGTCCTGGCTGCTGCTCGTCTGGTTCTTGATGGTGACGGTGCTGCACAGCGCCTTGCCGCCGATGGTGTCGCTCTGCGCCTTGAGCGGCGTCGCGGTCACGGACAACCCGGCCAGGGTCACCGAGCCCGCGGCGTCGGCGCAGATGTCCTTGTTCTGCTGGTCGGGGTAGCTCTTGCCGACGCAGGTCGCCTCGGCCGCCCGCACCACCTTCTTGTTGTTGTTGCTGATGCTCACCACTACCAGGACGATCAGCACGACGAGGGCGAGCGGCAGCAGGAAGCGCTTCTTGCGCCACAGCGGTCGGGCTGCCTTGCGGTAGGCCGGCCTTCTCGGCCCTGGCGGTGGCGCGTGGGCTGAGCGGGGGGAGGGTGGGCGGGACCGGCGCCGGGGGGGGCCGGCACGGATGACGCGGCAGCGGCCGCGGGGACGACGGGCATCGCCGCCGCCTTGGCTGGCGCCCGCTTGGCTCGCACGGGCGGCTTCGGCTTGGCCGCCGCGATCTCCTCGGTGAGGACGGCGACCAGCGCCGCGGCGTCCGGCTCCTCCATCCGCGTGATCGACATCGTGTCCTGCCCGAGCGTGAGGTCGACGGTGAAGCCGTCGTCCTCCTCGAAGAGCTCGGCGGCGTCGATGGCGGAGTACGGCAGGCCGTCCGGCAGGGACGTCGCGGCCACCCTGGTGACGAAGTGGATCTGCTCGGTGGTGGCCACCAACAGCCCCTGCGCCTCGTCGAGCCGGCCGCCGGCCATGGCGATCACCTCCTCGTCCTCCTGGAGCTGCCGGGGTACACGCAGCAGCGCGCCGCGCAGACCGGCCGTCTGCGTGAGCTGGCCCCACGCCTCCTCGACATCGCTCGGCAGCTCCTGGGCCATGCGCGCACTCCTCGAACCGACTCGCTGGGTGACGGCGCCGACGACGCCCCTCGCCTGTGTAGCGGCTCCCGTCAACGGCTGCGGGCGCATGCTCACGGTGCGTGATCGTCACTGCGGCCGAGCGGCTCCGTACGGTGTGCCCATGCCGCGGGTGAGCAGCGACCCGCAGGAGGTCGCCCGGGCTCGCGAGGCGCACAACCTCGTACCCGTGTCCGTCCTGGTCGGCTGAGCGTGGACCCCGACCTCGTGCTCACGCTCGTTGAGGCGCACCTGGTCTCGGCGCTGGGGGAGGACAGCGGGCGGGCCAGCGTGACCTTTCTCGGCGCGGAGCGGATCGACGTGCTGCGCTTCGGGCCTGACGGCACGGGGGTGTGGCGCTACGCGACGGTCGGGATGGCGCGGGCCCCGATGGCCGACCCTGGCTCGTACGACACGACCACCGGCCCCCGTGCGGAGCTGCTGCTGAGCGTGCAGGGGCCGCAGGACAGCGTCGCGCGCCGGCTCGCCGCCCTGGCCGCAGCGCCGTCCGTGGAGGGTGTGGTCGTAGCTCCCGGCGCGACGCTCGACCTGCAGGAGCCGATCTGGGACGGCGCCCGCTTCACGGCCGTCCTCGTCGCGGTGCCGGGCGGGCAGGTCGTCGACCTCGGGCTCGACGGAGCGGACGAGGCGGTGCGCTTCCTGCCGCTGCTGCCGATGACCGCGGAGGAGGCGGCCTTCACGCGCGTCAAGGGGGCCGCGGACATCGAGCGCCGCTGGCTCGACCAGGGCCTCGACCTCCGCGACCCTCGGCGCAGCGCGGCCTCGCTCACCTGAGAGACTGCCCGGCAGTCGATCCCAGGAGGCATCCCGTGCAGTTCGGTCGGACGTTCGAGGAGTTCGAGGTCGGGGCGGTCTACAAGCACTGGCCCGGCAAGACGGTCACGGAGTACGACGACCACCTCTTCTGCCTGCTCACGATGAACCACCACCCGCTGCACCTCGACGCGCACTACGCGGGGACGACGCAGCAGGGCCGCAACGTCGTCGTGGGCAACTACATCTACTCGCTGCTGCTCGGGATGAGCGTCGAGGACGTGAGCGGCAAGGCCATCGCCAACCTGGAGATCGAGTCGCTGCGCCACGTCGCCCCGACCTTCCACGGCGACACCCTCTACGGCGAGACCACGGTGCTCGACGTCACGGAGAGCAAGAGCAAGGACGACCGCGGCATCGTGCACGTCGAGACCATCGGCTACAACCAGGACGGCGTCGTCGTCTGTATCTTCCGCCGCAAGGTGCTCGTGCCGAAGCAGGTCTACTTCGACCGCCAGGGTGGCGACCAGCCGGGGCGCCCGGAGCCGCGCCGCACCTGACGGCACCGCACCGGACCGACCATTGACGCGGCGCCCCGGTCGGCGGACCGTCATCGGCATGCTCTCGCGGCAGTGCCCACGCTGCGCCGGGCCGCTGGCGCCGCCCGACCTGTGGTCCTCGCGGTGGCGTTGCTCCATGCACGGTCACGTCGCCCCCCTGCGCGTGCTCGGGTCGCACGGCCCCACGGCACTCGCGGAGGTCGCAGCGAGGGCCCGCGTACCCGTGTGGTTGCCGCACCCCGCCCCGCCCGGCTGGGTGGTGACCGGCTTGTCGGAGGCGGGCGACGAGCGCACCGGGGCGGTCGCGACCGCGGTGGCCCTGTGCGGGCCTGGCCCGGTGGGCGGCCCGGCCGAGCTGGTGCTGGTCGCCGAGCAGCCGGGCGTCGGGCTCGGCGCGGCGCTGGCCGGGCTGCCCGAGCTGGACGGCGGCGACCTGCCCGAGGGGCCGGCGGAGGGCTCCGTGCGGGTCGGCGGCCACCCCGTGCCACTGTGGTGCGCGCCGGGCACGAGCGGCGATGGCTGCGCCTACGTCGGGGAGGCCGACGGCGTCTGGCTGTGGGTGCTGCTCTGGCCCGATGCGGCCTCGCTGCTGCTGCTCGAGCCGCTGCGCCTCATCGACCTGCGGCGCCACGCTGTGCCCGGGATCGTCTGCGGCGCAGCATCGATGCGGGTCTCACCCCAGCACGCGACCTGACCGGTACGGGGGAGCCGGCCGCCCGCATACGCTCGACAGCACAGATGAGCCCATCCGCGCGCATCGACCTGCACGCCCACAGCACCGCCAGTGACGGCACCGCCACGCCGGCTGAGCTGGTGCGCGCGGCTGCCGATGCCGGCCTGGACGTGGTCGCGCTCACCGACCATGACACCGTCGCGGGGCTCGGGGCGGCACGCGATGCGCTGCCCGACGGGCTCACCCTCGTGCCCGGGATCGAGCTGTCGGCGTACGCGGTCGAGCAGGGCCGGCGCGTCCCGCTGCACCTGCTGGCCTACTGGCCGCGGGAGGACGATGCCCCGCTCGTCGCGGCGATGGCCCGGCTGCGTGCGGAGCGCGAGCTGCGGGGACGGCGCATCGTCGAGCGCGTCGTCGCCGCCGGCCTGCCGATCAGCTGGGACCAGGTCGAAGCCCTGGCCGCGGGGGGCTCGGTCGGGCGGCCGCACGTCGCGCAGGCCCTGGTCGACGCGGGGGTGCTGCCGGACGTCTCGGCTGCCTTCACGTCCGACTGGCTCGGCAGCCGCGGCCGCTTCTACGTACCCAAGGAGGAGCTGCCGGTCATCGACGCCGTCGCGCTGGTGCGGGCCGCCGGTGGCGTACCCGTCTTCGCCCACCCTTTCGCCACGCACCGCGGCGCGACCGTCTCGACGGTCACCATCGAGGCCATGGCCGCCGCCGGCCTGGCCGGCCTCGAGGTCGACCACCCGGATCACGATGCCGGGCAGCGCGAGCACGCGGCGCACGTCGCGCGACGGCTCGGCCTCCTGCCCACCGGGTCGAGCGACTGGCACGGCACCCGCAAGACGACGCGGCTCGGCGATGGGACCACGTCACCCGAGGTCTTCGCAGCGCTTGCGGCGCAGGCGGTGTCGTGAGCGCGCTCGTCGATGCCACCTTCCTCGGCGAGGTCATCGTGACGCTGACGGTCATCATGGACCCGCTCGGCAACGTGCCGCTCTTCTTGTCGCTCACGGCCGGGCAGACGCCGCGGCGGCGAGCCACGGCGGCCTGGCAGTCGGTGCTGACCGCGCTCGGCGTCATCACCCTCTTCGCGCTCTTCGGCCGGCAGATCCTGTCCTACCTCGGCATCACGGTCCCTGCGCTGCAGGGGTCGGGCGGGCTGCTGCTGCTGCTCGTCGCGCTGCAGCTGCTCACCGGCAAGGAGGAGACACCCAGCGAGGTGAGCAACGTCAACATCGCGCTGGTGCCGCTGGGCACGCCGCTCATCGCCGGCCCGGGGGCCATCGTCGCGGTCATCGTCTTTGTCCAGCGGGTGCACGGCAGCGGCCAGGGCGTGGCACTGGCGCTCGGCATCCTCGCCGTGCACATCATCATCTATCTCTCGTTGCGCTTCTCCGTGCTGCTCATCCGGCTGCTCCGCGAGGGTGGCATCCAGCTGCTCACGCGGGTCAGCGGCCTGCTGCTCTCGGCGATCGCGGTGCAGCTGATCGCCGACGGCGTGCGGGGCTTCGTGCGCGCCTGAGCGTCCCGGCACAGGGCAGGCTGTCGGGCATGCCGCGCCACCTGCTCGCCCGCGTCACCGTCGCCACCGCGCTCGCCGCCACCGCCGCGTCGGTGGCGCTGGCGGCGCCCGCCGTCGCGGCGCGGCCCGTCACCGCGGTCGACGACGCCCTGAGCGCCCTGCGCTCCGGCTCCGTCTACGTCGACCCCGCCGCCGAGGCGGCCGCGCTGGTCGACAGCCAGCGGACCGGCAACGACATCGGCGCGGCGCAGATCAAGGTTGCTGTGCTGCCCGGCTCGGTAGGTGACGCCGGCGCCGTCGCGCGCCAGCTCAGCGAGCAGCTCGGCCTGCGCGACGGGGTAGTCATCGTGCTGGCCGGGAAGAAGATCGACGCGGCGGCCGGCAACAGCACGTCCTTGCGGAGCGGCGAAGCCGGGCAGCTCGCGGCGCAGGCCTTCCGCGACCACAGCGCCGGTGGCTTCACGGCGGTGAACGTGCAGGGCGCGCTCGACGAGCTGGTCACCGACAGCAGCACGCGGCTCGCGACGGCCCAGCCCGCCTCAGGCTCGAACGCCCAGCGCGGCGACACCAACGGCAGCTCGGGCGGGGGGTCCGGCGCCGGCACCGCGCTGGTGGTCGGCGCGGTGGCGCTCGGGGGCGGTGGCTACCTGCTCGCCCGCAGCCGCCGGCGCCGGCGCCGGCAGGCCGGTGACCTGTCCGCCGCGCGCGCCGAGGTGACCTCGCTCTACCAGCGCCTCGCCAACGACGTCTCCACCCTCGACCCAGGCGACGACCCGACCGCCAAGCAGGCGATGGCCGACGCGAGCGAGCGCTACACCGCGACCGGCGCCGCGCTCGCGTCCGCGACCACGACCGGCGAGCTGGCGGCGGCCCGGCGCAGCGCGATCGAAGGCATCCAGGCCGCACGGGTGGTGCGCAAGCAGAAGGGCCTGGACCCCGGCCCCGACCCGCAGCCGGCACCGTCGGCCGACGCCCCGCAGGTGCAGGGCCAGCAGGTCGTCCAGGTGGGCGGGCAGAGCTACCAGGGGCACGGCGCGTACACCCCCGGCGCGCCCAACTACTTCGGCGGCGGGATGTACAACGGCGGCTGGGTGCCCGGCGGGTGGTACGCCACGCCCTTCTGGCAGCAGCTGCTCATCACCGAGGCCGTCTTCGGGGGCTTCGGCGGGTGGGGCTACGGCGGGGGCCTCGGCGGGATCGGCTACGGCGGCGGGCTCTTCGGCGGTGGGGGCTTCGGCGGTGGCGGGTACGGCGCCGGCTACGACCAGGGCTACGAAGCCGGCGAGGACCGCGGCTCGGGCCCGTCCGGCGGCGATGGCGGTGGCGGCTTCGGTGACTGGGCCGGCAGCGGTGGTGGCGGGGGTGGCGGCGACTGGGGCGGCGGCGGTGGTGGCGGCGACTGGGGCGGCGGCGGTGGTGGCGGCGACTCCGGCGGCGGGAGCTGGTAGCCGCCTCCGAGTCACGTCAGACGCCGGCGAGCCCGACCGGGCAGGTCACGCCGGTGCCGCCGAGACCGCAGTAGCCGTTCGGCACCTTCTGCAGGTACTGCTGGTGGTAGGCCTCCGCGTAGAAGAAGACCTCCTCGACCGGGCCGTCGAGCGGGCGGGCGTCGGTCGTGATCTCGCCGTAACCCTTGGCGCGCAGCTGCTCCTGGAAGGCCGCGGCGTAGCGCTCGTAGGTGTCGCGCTGGGCGTCGCTCGTGAAGTACGCGGCGCTGCGGTACTGCGTGCCGACGTCGTTGCCCTGGCGCATGCCCTGCGTCGGGTCGTGGCCCTCGAAGAAGACCTGCAGCAGCCGCTCGTAGCTGGTGACGCTCGGGTCGAAGACGACGAGGACCGCCTCGGTGTGCCCGGTGCGGGCGGAGCACACCTCCTCGTAGGAGGGGTTGGGCGTCGTACCGCCCGCGTAGCCCACCGCGGTCGTGATGACTCCTGGCTGGGTCCAGAAGAGGCGCTCGGCCCCCCAGAAGCAGCCGAGGCCGAAGACGCCGACCTCGCTGCCCTCCGGGAAAGGCGCGACCAGCGACGTGCCGAGGACCTCGTGCGGCGCGCGCACGGGCATCCGGCTCGTGCGCCCGGGCAGGGCGTCGGCGGCGGCGACCAGCTGGGTCTTGCGGTTCGTCCAGAACATGCCTGCTGCAACCAGCACCAGCGCGGGATGATTCCGCCTGTGGCGCGCTGCTTCGGGGACGGTGACCCGCTCTACGCGGCCTACCACGACGACGAGTGGGGCCGGCCGGTGACGACCGAGCAGGGTCTCTTCGAGAAGCTCTGCCTCGAGGCTTTCCAGGCCGGTCTGTCGTGGCGGATCGTGCTGGGCCGCAGGGAGACCCTGCGGGCCGCCTTCGATGGCTTCGACCCCGACACGGTGGCGGGGTACGGGGAGCAGGACCTCGGGCGCGTGATGGCCGCCGATGGCGTCATCCGCAACGTAGCCAAGATCGGCGCGGCGGTGACCAACGCGCGGGCCGTGCTCGCGCTGCGCGACGGCGCCGGGCTGGCTGCCCTGGTGTGGTCCTTCGCCCCGCCGGAGGCGGCCGCCCCGGTGCGGTGGGCGGAGACACCAGCCGTGACGGAGGAGTCGACGGCGCTCGCGAAGGCGCTCAAGCACAGCGGTTTCCGCTTCATCGGCCCGACGTCCGCCTACGCGCTCATGCAGGCCGACGGACTGGTCGACGACCACCTCGCCGACTGCCCGGTGCGACCGGAGGTGGAGGCGCAGCGTGCGCGTGCTCGAGCGCGTTGACACGCCGCGCCGCGAGCTGGTGCTGCGCGGCGACGGCGAGCACTGCGAGGTCATCGGCGACGGCACCTTCCTCATGGACACGCGCGACGGGCGGAGCGAGCGGCTGCTGGTGACGGCGGCGCTCGAGGGGGCGACGGCAGGCCTGCGGGTGCTCGTCGGCGGCCTCGGGGTCGGCTTCACCCTCGTCGCCGCGCTGGCCGACCCGAGGGTCACGGCGGTGACGGTGGTCGAGGTGCTGCCCGACATCGTGCGTTGGCACGGCCCCGGCCAGCCGCTCGCCCGGTGGTCTGCAGGGGCGCTCGCGGACCCTCGTACGTGCGTCGTGGTGGCCGATCTGCTCGGGTGGCTCCGCACGACCACGCAGCGCTTCGACGCGATCTGCCTCGACACCGACAACGGGCCGGACTGGCTGGCGCACAACGACAACGCCGGCCTGTGGGACGACGCGGGCACGGCGCTGCTGGTGTCGCACCTAAGCCAGGGCGGGGTGCTGGCCGTCTGGGGCGCCCGCGCGGTGCCCGCGTACACCCACCTGCTCCGCCGGCACGTGCGAGACGTCGAGGTGCGCGAGGTCGAGGTCGCGCGCGGGGAGCCCGACGCGGTGTGGGTCGCGCGGACCGCCTGAGCGGCGGCACACAGCCCGCACACCGAGGCGCCCGAGGCACCGGACAGCTCAGGGCCGGCTCAGCACCCGCTGCTCGCGCACCTTCGCCAGCCCGACGGAGCGGTAGAGCGCGAGCGCGCTCTCGTTGGCGGCGTAGACGGTGAGCGACAGCCGGTCTGCTCCCCGGTCGCGCAGCCGGTGCAGCGCCTCGAGCAGCAGCGCACGGCCCAGTCCGCGGCCGCGCTCGGCCTCGTCGACAGCCAGCTGCTGCACGTACCCGGCGCCGCTGTCGAGCAGCCGCACGTTGGCCCAGCCGACCGGGGTGCCGTCGCGGTGCGCGGCGAGCAGCAGCGAAGCGTCGAAGCCCTCGTGCTCGAAGAAGCCGAGCCACCCGGGCAGGGCCCGTGCCACGCGCCCGGGCACCCCAGCCCACCGGGCACGCTCGTAGACCAGCGCGTGCACCGCAGCCGCGTCCCGGTCGAGGTCGACTGGGTGCAGCTCGACACCATCGGGCCAGACCGGCTGCGGCGCAGGCACAGCCATGAGGCGCTCGTCGAGCTCGAAGACCGAGTGCGCGTGCACCCAGCCGGCTGCCCCGAGGGCGGCCGTGAGCGCCGTCTGCTCGCTCATGACATCGACGCGGTGCGCGGCCGGTGCTGCCGCGAGCAGGGTGGGGACCAGCTCTGACTCGCGGCCCGGGGCGGTGGCCAGCCACAGCTCCCCGTGCACGCCGGTGCAGGTGAGCCCCACCAGCACGCCGTCGTCGCGCATCACCACACCCGCTGCGGCCAGCCTGTCTGCACGAGCGCCGAGCAGATCTCCGACGGCGACCACTCGGCCGCACCGAGCAGCCTGACCTCCTCGTCGTGGAAGATCGCGACGGCCTCGTCGGTGTCGGCGTCGACCGCGGCGGTCAGCGACACAGGCACGTCAGGGTGCCTACCCGTGAGAGCTCCTCAGCCACGTCGGCGCGCCTCAGCCGAGCAGCGTCTCGAGGCCGAGCCGCTCGCGTGCGGCCTTGCGGTGCGGCCCCTCGCGCCGGCTCTCGGGCAGCGCGTTGACGCCGGCGCGCAGACCCCGCACGGCCAGGGCGGCCGACCACTCCGTGACGGGTAGACCGGGCAACCGGTACATCCGGCGCGCCCAGCCGGGGAGCAGGGCGAAAGCAGCCCCGGACAGTCCGGCCCAGGCCAGCCGGGCCGGCGTGACCGTCGCGACCCACGTCGGCATGGGCGGGACGACGACGAAGCGCGCGACCTCCCGTGCGTGCTTGGTGGCCTGCAGCTCGGGGCGCATGGCGGTGTAGTAGGCCGCGACCTCCGCCCGCGAGCCGGGGACGGAGGCCGGGTCGAGCCCGATGAGCCGGGCGCTGACGCGCTGCTCGACGTAATAGCGGTCGGCCTCGGCGCCGGTGAGCCGCAGCCCGGCCTTGCGGGCCACGGTGAGGAAGCTCTCGGTCTCCGCGACGTGGATCCAGCGCAGCAGGTCAGGGTCGTCGAGCCGGAAGCGCCGCCCGGTCACCGGGTCGACCGGCGCCGGCTCCGACAACCGCCGGTGGATGGCGCGCACACGCGCGCCGGCCCGCTCGGCCTCCTCGGTCGAGCCGAAAGACGTGAGCCCCACGTACTCCGCTGTGCGGATCAGCCGTCCCCACGGGTCCGCCCGGAAGTCGCTGCGCCCCACCACACCGGCCAGCGCCACCGGGTGCAGCGCCTCCAGCAGCAGCGAGCGCAGGCCCGCGACCGCCATGGACGGGTCGCTGTGCACACGCCAGGTGACGCTCGTCGGCCCGAAGAGCCCCGGGTCGCCGGCCGGAGGCTCGACCTCGGCTGCAGCGCTCACCCTGGCGATGCTGCCAGCGCGGCCGTCTCGGCGCCCGCCAGCAGCTGCAGCAGCGCGCCCACCAGCGCCTCGGGCGCCTCGACCGCAGGGGAGTGGCCGGCGCCGGGCAGCTCGACGGTCGCCGCGCCGAGCCGGCCGGCCATCTCGGTCTGCACCTGCGCACTCCACGCGTCGTCGTCGGCGCCGAAGACCACGCACAGCGGTACGCCACCCCGCGCACTCGCCTCGGCGAGGTCGGCGACCCGGTCGGGCTCGGCCAGCAGCGCCTGCCCCATGCCGGCGATCGCCGCCCCGCTGCCGCGGACGAAGCGCTCGCGCTGGAAGGGCAGTGCGGCAGGCGGCGGCGCATCGTCCTGGTGCACCCAGTGGGCCAGGACCGCCTCCCACAGCTGCTCCTGCGGGATCGTGCCGGCCACCTGCGCCAGCAGCTGCACGGAGGACCGGCCGGCCCCGCTGATGGCGGCGGGCCCGCTGCCGAGCAACGTCAGGCTGGCGAAGCGGCCCAGGGTGTCGGCGAGCACCGCCGCGCGGCTGACGATGCCGCCGTAGCTGTGCCCGACGAGGTGCACGCGGCCGACGCCGAGGGCGTCCACCAGGGCGAGCAGGTCCGCCGCCAGCGGCTCGGGCCCGTAGGCGGCGGGGTCGCCGGGGCCCTCGCTCTCGTACTGGCCGCGTTGGTCGTAAGCGATGGCGTGGTGGCCGGCCGCGCCGAGCGGGCCGAGCACCGGCGCGAAGTCCTCCTTGGAGCCGGTGAAGCCGGGGACCAGCAGCACCGGGAGGTGACCGGTGCCGGGGACGTCGAGCACCGACAGCGGGCCACCGGGGACATCGACGAGGCGCGGCGGCGGTAGGTCGTAGGCGGAGGCGGGAAGGGCGGCGCGGCTCACCCCGTGACACTAGGAGGACGAGGGAGTCGGACGAGCTCCACCTCGCCGACCCGGCCAGCCTCCAGCGTCACCCACATCAGCGTCGCGTGGGGCTGACGCCGGCGGTCGGTGGGGGAGCCGGGGTTGAGCAGGCGCAGTCCGCGCGGTGTCGTCGTGTCCCACGGGATGTGGCTGTGGCCGAAGACGAGCAGGTCGGTGCTGCCGGCGTAGGCATCGTCGGCCCTCCGCTCGCGACCGGCTGCGCTGCCGGTCTCGTGCACCACGGCGACGCGTACGCCGCCCAGCTCCGCCCGTGCGACCTCGGGCAGCCGGTCGCGCAGCGCCGGTCCATCGTTGTTGCCCCAGACCCCGACGACCCGGCGGCCGGCTGCCTGCAGGGCGTCGAGCAGGCTGACGTCGACCCAGTCGCCGGCGTGGACGACCACGTCGGCCACGCCGACGGCGGCCCAGACCTGCGGCGGAAGGTCGCGGGCGCGCCGGGGCACGTGGGTGTCGGCGAGCAGGAGCACGCGCACCCGGTCATCATCCCGAACCCGCGGTGGATCCCTGCGGGCGGCGCCCCGGCGTCGCTCTCCGGTCGCAGCGACGCGACGACCATCTCCAGCAGGCCCGACGAGGGAGCGGTCGGTTGCGCACCGGTGGGGTACGGCTGGGCCTCGCTGCCTGCGCTACTGGCCCGCGGCGGTGGCGTCGGCGGAGGCACCCCGTCCACGGCCGCGGCCACCGCGGCGGCGTCGGCGCTTGGCGGGGGCGTCCCCGTCGGTCTCGCCCACGGGGCCGCCGTCCACAGGACCCGGAGCGGTGGAGCCTGCCGCGGCGCTCGTGCTGGAGGCAGAGCCGCTCGGGCCAGGAGCGCCGCCCCCGACGGGCACGGTCACGTCGACGGCGGCGAGAGCGGCGCCGGCACCGCGGGTCCGCGAGCGGCTGCGGGACCGAGCCGGTGCGGCCTGGCGGGGCTGCACCTCGCCGAGCTCGCCACCGGCCGCCGCGGAGGAGACGCGACCGCCGTCCCGGCCGCCGGCCTCGCGGCCCGCGGTCGTCGAGCCGCGGGCGATCTTCGCCGGGCCACCGCGCCGACCGGTCTCACCGAGGTCCTCGACCACCTCGGCGTCCAGGCCGGCGCGGGTGCGCTGGCCCCTCGGCAGTCGCCCGGTGATGCCGGTGGGCACGTCGAGGTCGGTGTGCAGGTGCGGGCTGGTGGAGTAGGTCTCGACCGCGGCGGGGATCTCGAGCGAGAGCGCCTCGTTGATGAGCTTCCACTTGTGCTGCTCGTCCCAGTCGACGAAGGTCACCGCGACCCCGTCCGCGCCGGCTCGACCCGTACGCCCGATGCGGTGCAGGTAGGTCTTCTCGTCGTCGGGCACCTGGTAGTTGATCACGTGCGTCACGTCGGGGACGTCGATGCCGCGGGCCGCGACGTCGGTGGCCACCAGCACGTCGACCTTGCCGGCGCGGAAGGCCCGGAGCGCCTGCTCTCGGGCACCCTGCCCCAGATCGCCGTGCACGGCGGCGGCCGCGAAGCCGCGGAGCTCCAGCTCGTCGGCGACCTTCTGCGCGGTGCGCTTGGTCCGCGCGAAGATCATGGTCAGACCGCGGCCGCGGGCTTGCAGGATCCGGGCGAGCAGCTCCACCTTGTCCATCGCGTGGGCCCGGTAGACCACCTGCCGGGTGGTGGGGACGACGCGGTTCTCCTCCGCGGACTCGGCGCGGATGTGCACGGGCTGGCGCATGAAGCGGCGCGCCAGCGTGACGATGGGACCAGGCATGGTGGCTGAGAAGAGCATGGTCTGACGCTCCGCCGGCACCTGGGCGACGATGCGCTCGATGTCGGGCAGGAAGCCGAGGTCGAGCATCTCGTCGGCCTCGTCGAGCACCAGCACCTTCACCGAGGACAGCGACAGGTGCCCTTGCCGGGAGAGGTCGATGAGCCGGCCGGGGGTGCCGACGACGATGTCGATGCCCTTCTTCAGGGCCTCGACCTGCGGCTCGTAGGCGCGCCCCCCGTAGATCGACAGCACCCGCACCTTGCGCGTCGCGCCGGCGTCGCGCAGGTCGCCGGTCACCTGCACGCACAGCTCGCGGGTCGGCACGATGACCAGCGCCTGCGGCTGACCGTCGGCCCCGTCGCCGGGGCCGAGCAAGCGCTGCAGCATGGGTACGCCGAACCCGAGCGTCTTGCCGGTCCCGGTGCGGGCCTGACCGATGAGGTCGCTGCCCGCCAGGGCGATCGGGAGCGTCAGCTCCTGGATGGCAAAGGCGTGGGTGATGCCGACGTCCTCGAGCGCCTGGACCGTCTCGGGGCGGACACCGAGGTCCGCGAAGGCCGGCCCGCGGGCAGCGAGCGCGTGCGCCTCGCGCTCGGCGGCCAGCTCCTCGGGGGTGGGGACGTGCAGTGCGTCCGGCTCGGTGGTCGGGTCGGGCTCGTTGCTGCTGTCGGGCAGGGCTTGTGCGGTGATGGCTGTGCTCCTCAGGCGGGGCGCCGCCTGGAAGGAGCGGGAGTGCCGGCTCCCTGCGGCCCCGGCGCGGAGCCCAGGGTGGGCCGCGCCTGACGGGCGGCGAGCAGGAGCAGCGCCGGATCGACGGGGTCGATCGTACCCGGCTGGCGGCTCCCGCGGGCTGAGGCGCGCCTACGGTGGTGGACGTGGGTGTCGGTAATGTCCAGCGCGAGGCGACCCGCGACCTGTTGGGCGCGCTGGCCTACGGCCAGCTCAAGGCCTACGAGCAGATGGCGGCGGACGCCGCGCTGGCGCCGTCGCTGCCCGACCGGATCGCCCTGGCCGGGGTCGCTGCGGCCGAGCTGGCCGGCTTCCACACGCTCCTGCGCCACCTCGAGGCGGTCGGGGAGGACCCCCTCGCGGCGATGGCGCCGATCGTCGCGCCGGTGGACGCCTTCCACGAGCGCACCCGCCCGGCGGACTGGCCGCAGGCGCTCGTCAAGGTGCATGTCGGCGACGGCATCGCCCGCGACTTCTACCGGGAGGTCGCGGCCTTCCTCGACGACCCGGCCACCCGGGCGGTCGTCACGGGGGTCCTTGGCGAGGTGGGGTACGCCGAGCTCGTCGTCGACCGGGTACGGGCGGCACAGCAGGCCGACCCGACGTTGTCGGGCCGGCTGGCGCTGTGGGCGCGACGACTGGTCGGGGAGGCGCTGGCCCAGACGCAGACCGCCGCGGTGGAGCGGGACGCCCTCGTCGACCTGGTGAGCAGCAGCGGCGACCTCGCCGACCTGCTCGCCGTCATGCAGCGGGTCACCGAGGCGCACTCGGCGCGGATGGCCGAGCTGGGGCTGTCGGCCTGAGGTTGGCTCAGCCGGAGGCGAAGCCGACCCGGCGCGGCTCGGACTTGGCGATCTCGATGTAGGCGAGCTTGGCGGAGGGGACCAGCACCCGGCGGCCCTTCTCGTCGACGAGGCTCAGCAGCCCGTCGCCCTTGATGGCCTCGAGCACAGCCTGCTCGACCTCTTCCGGCGTCTGCGTGCAGTCGAGCACGAGCTCCCGCGCCGACCACTGGACGCCGATCTTGACCTCCACGACGTACCTCTCGCTCAGCCCTGCTCCGGCGCCACGCCGGCAGACCACCCTCGCACAGCGGCTCAGCCACGGTCCGCAGGGCCGGGGAAGCCGGCGATGCCCCGCCAGGTCAGCCGGGCGAGCAGCGCCACCGCCCGGTCCTTGGGTACGGGGCCCCGCGACCCCCCCGCGGCCAGCCAGCCCTTGGCGCCGGCCTCGGCGACGCCCGCGAGGCCGATGGACAGCAGCAGGGCCTCCGCGTCGGACAGCCCGGTGTCGGCGGCGATGGTCGAGGCGATGGCCTCGACGCACTCGGTGTGCATCCGCCGGACCCGCTCGGCGACGAGCGGCTCACGGCTCACGTCGCTCTCGAAGACCAGCCGCCACGCCGCGCCCTCGTGCTCGACGAAGTCGACGTAGGCCTGCACCGACCCGAGCACGCGCTCGCGGTAGTCCGAGGTGCGCGCCAGCGCGCTCCGCACGTCGGCGACGAGGGAGTCGGCGTGCCGCCCGAGCAGAGCCAGGTAGAGGTCGAGCTTGCTCGGGAAGTGCTGGTAGAGAACGGGTTTGCTGACCCCTGCGCGCTCGGCGATGTCGTCCATCGAGGCCGCGTGGTAACCAGCGGAGACGAAGACCTCCTGCGCGGCGTCGAGCAGCTGCAGCCGGCGTGCGCTGCGCGACAGCCGTGCTTTCGGGGGCGGCGCGGCAGGGGGACCGGCCAGGGGCAGCACCTGTGCCTCCGCCTGGTCTGCGCCCACGTCACCCTCCCTCGCCGTCGCCATCCGTCGGCGAGCGCCCCAGCCTGCCATGCAGCGTGGTGCGGGCAGGGGACCCGGGGTAGGCGCCTTCCTGTGACCGCCACCAGCGCCTTGCTCCTCGACGTCGACGGGACCCTCGTCGACAGCACGTACGTGCACGTCCGCGCCTGGGGGCTGGCGCTCTCCGCGCTGGGCGAGCGGGTGGCGGCCTGGCGGGTGCACCGCGCGATCGGCATGGGCTCCCCCCAGCTGCTCGAGCACCTCCTCGGCGCCGAGCTGGCGGACCGGCTGGGCGAGCAGGCTGTCGAGGGCCACAGCAGGGAGTACGCCGCCCTGTCTGAGGAGCTGCGCCCCCTGCCGGGGGCGCGGGAGCTCGTGCGCGAGCTCACCCGCCGCGGCGTGCGCCCGGTGCTCGCGACCAGCGCGTCCCCCGAGGAGCTCGAGCGGCTGCGTGCCGTCCTCGACGTCGAGGAGGAGCTGCACGCCGTCACCGCCGGTGGAGACGTCGAGTCGGCGAAGCCGGCGCCCGACATCGTCGGGGTCGCGCTGGAGCGCGCCGGGGTCCGGCCCGAGGAGGCGATCTTCGTGGGTGATGCGGTGTGGGACGTCGAAGCTGCCGGGCGGGCCGGCGTGCGCTGCGTGGGTGTGCTCAGCGGCGGCATCGGGGCGGCTGAGCTGCGCGACGCCGGAGCGGTGCGCGTGGTCGCCGACCCGGCCGACCTGCTCGCGCACCTCGACGAGCTGCTCGGCTGACGCCCGCTCAGAGATCGGCCCACGGGTCGCCGTCGGCCTCCCAGCGGGCCAGCGCCTGCGCCGCCTCGAAGACCAGCGGCCGACCGGAGCGGGCGCACCCGGCGACCTCGGCCCAGGTCACCGGGGTGGAGACGGTCGGGCGCTCGCGGGCGCGCAGCGACCACGCCGCGATGGTGGTCTTGGCGGGGTTGTTCTGCGACCAGTCGAGCAGCACCTTGCCAGGACGGAGCACCTTGAGCATGCGGCTGACCACCTGCTCCGGGTGGTCCCGCTCGAGCTGCTCGGCCAGCGCGCGGGCCGCCGCCGACGGGTCACCGGCGCTCCACGTGGTCGCGAGCTGCATGCCCTTGCTGCCGCTGGTCTTGGCCACGACGTCGTGGCCCAGCGCGGTGAGCCGCTCCCGCACCAGCAACGCCACCTGCGCGCACGCGACGACGGTCGCCGGTGCGCCCGGGTCGAGGTCGATGACGAGCCGGTCCGGAGGGCGGACCCCGCCGCGCGGCCCCACCCGCCACTGCGGCACGTGCATCTCCAGCGAGGCGAGGTTGGCCAGCCAGACGAGCGTCGGCAGGTCGTCGCACACGACGAAGTCGATCGTCTCCCTGCCCTTGGTCGACCCGGGTACGGGCAGCTCGACGGTGCGCAGCCAGCCCGGTGCGTGCGCGGGGACGTTCTTGGCGAAGAACGACGGGCCGGCCGTGCCGTCGGGCCAGCGCGTCACCGTCAGGGGCCGGCCCGCGAGGTGGGGCAGCAGCGCCGGTGCGATCCGGCTGTAGTAACCGATCACCTCGTCTTTGCGGAACCCACTGGGGTAGAGCGGTTTGTGCAGGTTGCTGAGCACCATCCGCCGGCCGTCGACCTCGACCGTGACCTTGGTCGCCGCGGCCATCAGGGCTCCCTCCGCACCGCGGCCGGATCGACGTCATCGCGCAGCCCGAGGAAGACCGGGTGCCGCAGCCGGCCCTCGCGGGTCCACTCGGTGAAGCGCACCTCGGCCACCAGGCCGGGCCGCACCCACACGGCAGCACGGGCCACCTCGGGGGGTACGCCGACCACCTGCGCCTCCGTCGAGCGCAGCGCGGCGAGCCGGGGCTCCAACACGCGCAGCACCGGCTCGGAGAGGCCGCTGCCCGCCTGCCCCGCGTACGCGTAGCTGCCGGAGTCGTCGGCGAGGGCCAGCAGCACGGCGCCCACGTGGCCGGCCCGGCTCCCGTCACCGGGCTCCCAGCCGACGATCGCGAGCTCCTGCCGCCGGGTGAGCTTGACCTTGACCCACGCATCCGAGCGGCGCCCCGGCGTGTAGGTGCTGTCCCTGCGCTTGGCGACCACGCCCTCGAGCTGTTGCGCCCTGGCGGCGGCGAGGACGGCGGACCCGGGGCCGTCGAAGGCGGGCGGCGTCTGCCAGGAGTCACCCGCCAGGCCCAGCCCGTCGAGCAGGGCGCGACGCTCGTCGTAGGGCACGCCGGTGGTCGGCTCGCCGGCCAGCGCGAGCAGGTCGAAGGCGAGCAGCACGACGGGCACGCGCTCGAGGAGCCGGGCCGGCGGTCGGCCCACGTGCATCCGCTCCTGCAGCACCTCGAAGGAAGGCGCCCCCCCGGAGCCGAGGGCGACGATCTCGCCGTCGACCACCGTGCCCGCCAGTAGCAGGTCGCCGAGCGGGTCGAGCTCGGGGAAGCCGCCGAGCAGCGGGGTGCCGCGGCGGCCGGTCAGCCGCAGCCCGTCGGGCGTGACCGTCGCCAGCGCGCGGACCCCGTCCCACTTCATCTCGTACCGCCAGGCCGGCCCCTCGGGCAGCCGGCCGGGCGCAGCCGCCATCGGCAGGAGCGGTGCGGCGGGTGTGGCGCGGCCCACCGGGTCAGCATGGCAGGGCGGTCGGAGCACGCCGCAGAGGCGTTGCGTACGGCACCCTGTGCTCATGCGGTCGATCTGGAAGGGGACGATCAGCTTCGGGCTGGTCTCCATCCCGGTGAAGCTCTACGGCGCGACCGAGGAGCGCGACGTGAGCTTCCACCAGGTGCGGCGCAGCGACGGCAGCCGGATCCGGTACAAGCGGGTCGCGGAGGCCGACGGCGAGGAGGTGACCTTCGGCGACATCGCCAAGGGATACCCGATGCCAGGCGGCGACGTGGTCGTGCTCACCGACAGCGACTTCGCCGAGCTGCCGCTGGCCACCTCCCGCGCGATCGACGTGCTGGAGTTCGTACCGCTGGAGCAGGTCGACCCCGTCTACTACCAGAAGAGCTACTACCTCGAGCCGGACAAGACGGGGGACAAGCCCTACGTCCTGCTCCGGGACGCGCTCGAGCGCAGTGGTCGGGTGGCGTTGGTGAAGGTGGCGCTGCGCACCCGTGAGTCGCTCGCCGTGCTGCGCGTGCGCGGCGGCGTCTTCGTGCTCGAGACCATGTTCTGGCCCGACGAGGTGCGTACGCCTGACTTCGCCTTCCTCGCGACCGAGACCGAGGTCCGGCCCCAGGAGCTGGCGATGGCGACCTCGCTCATCGAGACGCTCGCGAGCGACTTCCACCCCGAGGAGCACAAGGACCACTACCGCGAGGCGTTGGAGGAGCTGATCCAGGCCAAGATCGCCGGGGAGGAGCTCGTGACGCCCGCCTCCGGCGACGGCACGCGCGCGCCGGTGCTCGACCTGATGGCCGCCCTGCGCGCCAGCGTCGCCGCCGCCCGGGGGGAGGCTGATCCGGCGGCGGCTGATCCGGCGGACGAGCGCGTGGCGCCTCCGGTGACGAAGGCCCCCCGTGCCCGCGGTGCCCGCGCCGTCGCCGCTGTCCCGGACGACCAGGCCGAGCCGGCGGGCGCCGACCCCACGGCGCCCACGGCGAAGCGGACCACCAAGACCGGGCCCAAGGGTGCCGGCAAGGGCACCGCGAAGGCGGTCAAGGACGGCCCCGACGCGGCCACGGCGCGGAAGGCACCCAAGCGCCGCTCGGCCTGATCGCGGGAGCTGTCTGCTGGGCCGGCCCGCCTCCGCGCGCTGGCCACTCCTCACCCGCCCCGGCCGGCCCAGTCGATCATGTCGAGAGGCTCCTGGCGGCTTCCCTCCATGATCGCTCGGGCCAGGGCGGCGCCACGGCGCTTGGGCCGGCGCGCTCCCCGGGAGCTGCTCACCGTGGACCTCCCTAAGGTCGCGTCGCGTGACGACCCGTGCCCTCCAGCCCTGGCCCGGCGAGCTGCTGCAGCTCGGGGGCACCCGCCTCTTCGTCCGGCGGACCGAGCACGACGGGGCCCCGCCGGTGATCTTCGTGCACGGGCTGGGTGGCGCGTCGACCAACTGGACCGACCTCATGGGGCTGATCGGCGCCGGTGCGGACGGGTACGCGCTGGACCTCCCCGGCTTCGGCCAGAGCGACCCGCCGACAGCTGGGCGCTACCCCCTGGCCGTGCACGTCCGGGCCGTCGTCGCGCTGCTCGAGTCACTGTCCGGCCCGGTGCAGCTGTGGGGCAACAGCCTCGGTGGCGCCACCGCGCTGCGGGTCGCCGCCACCCGCCCCGACCTCGTCACCTCGCTGGTCTTCGTCTCGCCCGCCCTGCCCGACCTGCACCCGCGGCGCGGTGTCGACCCCCGCCTCGCCCTGCTGCTCCTGCCCGGCCTCGGCCGGGTGGCGCAGCGCCGGATGGACGAGCAGGACCCGGTGGCGAGGACCCGGGCCCTGCTCGACTACCTGTACGCCGACCCCTCGCGCGTCGTCGAGGAGCGGGTCGAGGAGGCGGCCGAGGAGCTGCGCCGCCGCTCAGGCCTGCCCTACGCCGGAGCCGCCTTCACCGGCTCGCTGCGCGGGCTGATCGCCTCGTGGGCGCAGCGCGGCGGCGGGTCGCTGTGGCGTCAGGTGCCCCGGATCTCCGTCCCGACGTTGCTGCTCGGCGGACTCGCCGACCCGCTCGTCGCCCCGCGGGTGCTCCGGCGCGCCCACACCATGATCCCCGGGGCCGAGCTCGAGCTGTGGCCGGACGTCGGCCACGTCGCGCAGCTGGAGGTGCCGGAGCGGGTGCTCACGCGCTGGCAGGCCTGGGGCGGCACGCGGCTCGAGCCGGTCGCGCGGTGATCGTCGAGCGGCGCGGAGGGCGGTCCGCCGCCGCGCGGTCTGCCATGCTCGCCCGACGACCTGGCGGCGGTGCCAGGGGACGGTGCCGGACCAGGCTGGCCGGCGGGGAAGGACGGGCGTGACCTCGCCGTACGAGCCGACGTCGCAGGTCCCCGGCGACCCGCAGGCCCCGGCCTCCGTGCCGCCCCCGTCGGCCGCCGGTGACCGGGTGACGGCGCTGTTCAGCCGCGCCGTCGAGGAGCAGGTCGCCGAGCAGCGAGCCGTGCACACCGCGCTGCTGGAGCTGCGGGGCGCTCTCGACCAGCTCGCCGGCCTGAACGCGCCGGCGCTGCTCGGCGCGGTGGAGCAGGCGGCTGCCGGTGCCCTGGCGCAGGAGGTCGGCCCGCTCGAGGCGCGCCTGCAGGAGGCCGTCGCGTCCCTCGACCGCCGGGTCGACGAGCTGCTGCGCCGGGTCGACGCGCTCGCCGCATCCGCACCGGGCGGGGCCGAGCTGGATGCGCTGCGCGGCGACGTGAGCCGGTTGGGCGATGACATCGGCGGCCTGCGCGCCGGGCTCTCCGCCGTCGCCGAGGGCGTGCACCTGGCCAGCGAGCAGCACGTCGGCGAGACGTTGGAGGTGCTGCGCGGCGAGGTGGGGGCGCTGCAGCAGCGCAGCGACCGGCTGGTCGGCCTGCTCGAGGGGTCCACGGGGCGGACGGAGCGGGCGCTGCGGGAGCTCGAGGAGCGCCTCGTCATGCGTACGGGGCCCGAGCCAGCCTCCGCGGAGGCGGTCCTGGAGCTGCGGGACGGGCTCGCGGGCCTGCGTACCGACGTGCTGGGCCTGCCCGACGCGGTCGGCGGCGCTGTCCGCGGTCGTCTCGTGGAGCCGCTGGACGCCCTGCGCGACCACGTCGCAGCGAGTGCGACCCCCGCCGTCGACGAGCAGGGGCTCGCGGCCGTCGTCGCGGCGGCAGCCACCGGCGCCGTCGGGGCGTCGGTGGCCACGTCGCTCGCCCAGAGCCTCGCTCCGGCGGTCTCCGCAGCCCTGCAGGAGGCACTCGCCCCGGCGGTCGCGGCGGCGGTGGAGACCTCGCTGGCCCCGGCGGTCAGCGGCGCGGTCGGCGAGGCGGTCGGCCGCGAGGTGCCCGCGCGGGTCAGCGCGGCCGTGCACGAGGCTGTCCACGAGGCGGCCGGGGGCGTGCTCGCGGACACCGACGTGCTCGCCGCCGCGTTGGCGGGGCGGCTGCGGGAGGCGCTCACCGGTGAGCTCGCCGACGGGGTGCTGGGCCGGCTCACCGGGCCGTTGCAGGACCAGGTCGCCGCGGCGGTGGCCCGGGCGGTGGCCGGTGCGCTGCCGACCGCGCTCGACGCCCCCCTCGGCGACGTGCGGGCCCGGCTCGACGGCGTCGCCGCGCTGCTGGGCGCCGTCCCCGACCAGGTGGCGGTCACCGTCGCCGACCGGCTCCCTGCGCCCCTCGCTGCCCCCACACCCGAGCAGGTGGCGGCTGCGGTGGTGGCTGCGCTGCCCGAGCCGCCGCCCGTGACCGGCCCCGACGAGGTCGCCGCTGCCGTGGCCCGGCGGCTGTCGTTGCCCAGCGCCTACGAGGTGGCGACCGCGGTCCTCTCGCGGCTGCCGGTGCCCGCGGTGCCGGCCGAGCTGGCGGAGGCGGTGCTCGCCCGGCTGCCGGTGCCCGCGTCACCGGACGCCCTCGCCGCGGCGGTGGTCGCCGCCCTGCCGGTGGCGGCCGCGCCACAGGACATCGCCGACGCGGTCGTCGCCGAGCTCCCCGCGGCGGTGAGCGGCCCCAGCGCCGCCGAGGTGGCCGAGGCGGTCGCCGGCCGCCTGCCCGTCGCACCCACGGCCGCCGAGGTGGCCGCGGCCGTCGCCGTGCTGGTGCCCGCTCCGGTCCTCCCACCCACCCCGACCCAGCTCGCGAGCGCGCTGGTCGAGCTGCTCCCGCCGGCCGTCCCACCCCCCACCACCGCTGAGGTCGTGGCGGCGGTCACCTCCGCGCTCCCGCCCCGGACCGGTCCGCAGGAGCTGGCGGCGGAGATCGCCCGGGTGCTGCCCGCGCCTGCGACGCCGCAGGAGCTCGCCGCGGCGGTGCTGGCCCAGCTGCTGGCTGGCACCCCCGCGCCCACCCCGGCCGACGTGGCGGCCGCCGTCCTGGCCGCGTTGCCGGCTCCGGCCCGCGGGCCCACGGTGGAGGAGCTGTCGGTGGCCGTGCTGGCGCGGCTGCCCGCCGCCGACCCGGCCGGTGGTCCGGGGCAGGCGTCGCTGGCCGAGCTCGCCGCCGCGCAGGGTGTCGTCTCGAGCACGGTCGCGTCGCTCGCGGAGATGACCGCCGCCGTCCGCGGAGCGGTGGGGGGCCTGGCCGGCCGGCTGAACGAGGTCGATGCCGGCGTCGGCGTCCTGTCCGGCGAGGTTGCCCGGGCGATGGCCGGGTCGAGCACCGCACCCCTCGCCAGCGAGGTGGCCTCGATGCGGCGCGACCTGGACGCGCTCCGCAGGCTCGTGCTCGAAGACCTGCGCGCGGACCGCGCGCCGGCCGCCCCCCCGGAGCCGCTGCCGCAGGCGGCGGTCGAGGAGCTCGCCGCGCGGGTCGGCCCGGCCGTGGCGGCCCAGGTCACCGGTGCGGTCGCCACCCGGGTGCACGAGCAGCTGGCCGGTGGTCTGCTCGAGCAGGTGCGCCGGCTGCAGGGTGACACCGAGGCCCGCCTCCTCGGGCACATCGACGAGGCCGTGCTGGCCCTCGCCGACGCGGTACTGCGCACCGAGGTCGCCCCCCGCCCCGGCGCGTCCGCGGGCGCTGCGCCGACTGCCGCCCCCGCCGTCCCCCGGCCGCCCCCGCCGCCCCCCGCGCCGGCTCCGCAGCCGCCCGCCCCGGCGCTGGCACCCGCGGCGGACGGACCTCCGCCCGCCCCTGAGCCCCCCACTGCCCCTGAGCCCCCCACTGCCCCTGAGCCCCCCACTGCCCCTGAGCCCCCCACTGCCCC
>JAABUZ0100000401.1_pt1 | contig 109060 bp, 97 predicted proteins | sample 5562091 | NCBI WGS metagenome assembly JAABUZ01 (sample SAMN12813069, study PRJNA571459) | rock metagenome | isolation source: Antarctica rocks | place: Antarctica: Victoria Land, Linnaeus Terrace sud | collected 2015-12-21
GTGCGCTCGATCACCTCGACGGCGACCGGCCGCGACAGCAACCAATACGCGTGACAATTGGTCGCGCTACCCGACGTGACGACCATGCTCGGCCTCGGCGCGAACCGCCGGAGCGCCGCCGCCGCCGCCGGCCCGTCACAGTCGGCCCACACGACCGCGGCGTCCTCGACCAGGTCCTGGCCGCCCCCGCCGCGGCGCGCACGCGGCAGCACGCCCACGAACACATCACGCCGGTGGGCATGCCCGGCGATCACCGCGCTCAACTCTTCGAACTTGTCCACCGCGTGGAACGACCGGCCCATGCCAGCGCCGATCCGGAAGCGCACCTCGACAAGCGCACCCGACAGGGCCGAGCCGAACAGTGCGCGCAGGTAGCGCTCGACGGCATCGCGATCGACGCCTGGTACTCCGCGCGTCATCTCGCACTCTTGCCATCGATCACTGCTTCGCTTGGCGACGCGTCCGCAAACGATCGAGCAGGGCAAACAGAACGCCGAATCCGTCGCGCTACGGATAACGGGCGCAGGATGCGCGCAGCGTCCACAGACGCAAGGTCACCGCCGAGGTGCTGGGCAAGACGGCGATTGGCGGCTTGGATCGCTGCGGTGGGGACCGGGGTGCGTAGCGCCCAGTAGGCGTGCAGGTGCCCGGCACTGCCTGAGGCGATCACGATGTTGGGCGCATAAGCGAAGCGCTGCAGGCGCTCTTGCGCGTCGGGAGCGTCGATCTCCACGAAGGCCAGATGTGAGCTGGACACGGCGTCCCGGCCGCCGGCGCGCCGGCACCGTAGCGCGACCCCGACGTAAACGTTGTTGCGCGGCGCGAGCACGCCGATCGCACGGGCGCCACGGTCCGGGGCCCAGGCGGGAATGAAGAGCCGTCTCATCAAGCCGTGGGGGGTGGCGTAGCGGATCTCGATCAGCTCTCCGCCGGGCCGCGGACCGGCGATCAACTGCAGGTAGGCCACGAGCTGGCGATCCTCAGCACGCAGGTGAGTGATCGTGGCGCTCACGGCTCTGGCTCGAGCTCGACCAGACGCTGCCCGCCGGCAACCGGCTGGCGCCACGGGCCCCTGGCCCTCGCAGGCGGGGCGCCCGAGCAGCAGCACGATCAGCGCGCGGGCGTCGCGCTCAGATTGAGGAGGGCTCAGGTAGCGCGATGGGAGCGCTCAAAGTGCGCGACGAGATCGAGATCGTCCTCGACGTTCCGCTCCCCGCGTAGGGTAGTCGGGCAACGGCCAACGACGCGAAGGGCCTGCCGGGGCCGGGCCGGTGCTCCCGCGGTCGTGCGCGGCGGCCCGCTGGCCGCCTCTTCGACAGGGCGAAGGACCCGACGCGCGTCTGCCCGAGGTCAAGAAACTGCGTGCTCAACACGTAAAGACGATCTTGCCGGCTATCTCCTCACGAAGCATCGCCTCGAAGCCCTGACGAGCCTCTTCCAAGGGGAGCGTCGCGTGGATCTGCGGGCGCACGTGCTTATCGACGCAGAAGCGGATCAGCCGCTCGAGCTCCTCACGGGTGCCCATCGTGGATCCGATCACCGAGAGCTGCAGGAAGAACACGCGGGTGAGCTCCGCGGGTGGCGCGTCGCCGGTGGTGGCACCTGAGACCACCAGCGTCCCGCCGGGCTTGAGCGAGCGCAGGGAGTGTGCCCAGGTCGCCTCGCCGACGGTCTCCATGACTGCGTCAACCCGCTCGGGCAGGCGCGCACCGGGCTCGAAGGCCTGCTCGGCCCCGAGCTCCCGCGCCTGTTCACGCTTCTGCGGCGAGCGTCCCGTAGCCCAGACGCGGACTCCGGCTGCGCACGCCAGGACGATCAGCGCCGTGGCCACGCCTCCGCTCGTGCCCTGGACGAGGATCGTCGCCCCGGGCACCACTGCGGCACGGGTGAACAGCATGCGGTAGGCCGTCAGCCAGGCGGTCGGCAGGCAGGCCGCCTCCTCGAAGGAGAGCGCCTGCGGCTTGGGCAGGAGGTTCCGGCGCGGCACTGAGACCCTTTGCGCGAACGTCCCCGGGTGCTCCTCGGACAGGATCGTCCGCTTTGGATCTAGGGTCTCGTCGCCCCGCCAGGAATCCTGCGCGACGATCGCGTGGACGATGACCTCGTTGCCCTGCTCATCGATGCCGGCGCCGTCGCAGCCAAGGATCATCGGCAGTCGCTCGCGGTCCAGCCCGACGCCGCGCAGCGACCAGAGGTCGTGGTGGTTGAGCGACGCGGCCTTCAGCGTGACGGTCGTCCAGCCGTCCGGAACGACCGGCCCGGGACGCTCGCCGACGCTCAGCGCCGCGAGCGGATCCTCGGGATCGAGGTCAGAGGCGAAGACGGCGAGCATCCAGAGATCATGCCTGAAGGGGGCACACCCGGCCACGAGAACGCCGGCTGGATCCATGAGATCGGCGCCCGGGGTCAGCAATGTCGAGGTGGAGGAAGCCGGCTTGACGCTCCAGCACGTCAAGCCGGAAACGTTCGGGAGCGCCCGCCGCGTCGTGATCACCGCGGACTCGACGGTGCTCGTGCAGGGCGCGGGCACGAGCGAGCAGGTGCAGGCACGCCTGAGCCAGATCAGGATCGAGCTCGAGCGCGCGACGCAGGACACCGACATCGAGGTCCTGCGCGAGCGGCTGGCCAAGCTGTCGAGCAGCCTCGCGGTGATCCGCGTGGTGCCGCCACCGGCCCGGAGCTGAAGGACAAGCTCCGCCGCACCGAGGGCGCTCTGGCCGCGACCCGTGCGGCGGTCAGCGAGGGGATCGTCGCTGGGGGAGGCGTCGCGTTGCTGCGCGCCGCGCCGGTGCTGCAGGACACGGGGCTGGAGGGCGATTACCTGCGCGGTGCCGAGGTGATCCGAGACGTGCTGCCCGAGCCCTTGTTCTGGGTTGCCACCAACGCCGGCTACGACGGCCAGGCCGTGATCGACCAGGTCCGCGAGATGGCACCGGGCCACGGCCTGAACGCGCTGACAGGGGAATTCGGCGACCTGTTCGAGGACGGCGTGATCGACCCGCTGCGCGTCACGCGGCTGACGATCCAGCACGCCGCGTCGGTGGCGGCGCTGATGCTGACGACCGAGGCGCTGGTGGCCGAGGAGCTGCTCGCGCAGCCGGGCGCCGTGATCGCGCCCGGGTTCGGTGATCTTGCCGAGGGCTTGGCGCGGCCGTCCTCGCCGGTCTGAGGCGGGCCTGGGCGCGCTCGGCCGCGTTCGCGCGTGGCGGGCACCGGGCGGGGCCTCGACCTTCGACCTGCCAGAATGTGATGCATGGCCAAGGTCACCGCGCGCGCCAGCAAGCACCTCAGTGCCCCTCCGGAACGGGTGCTCGAGCTCCTTCGCGACTACCGCGACGCCCATCAGCGAATCCTGACCGAGAACTACAGTGCCTACCGCGTGGAGCAGGGGGGCACCGGCGAGGGCTCAGTGTTCGCCTACCACTTCGCCGCGGGCGGGCGCGAGCGCAACTATCAGCTCCGCGTGCAGGAGCGCGATGGCAGGCTCACGGAGCGCGATGAGGGCTCTTCGTTTGTCAGCACGTGGACCGTGGTACCGGCGGGCACAGGCGCCGGCGTCACGCTCGAGGCGTCCTGGGATGGCGCCGGTGGCGTCGCCGGAATCTTCGAGGGGCTCTTTGCACCGCTCGGCCTACGCCGGATCTACGGTCAGATCCTCGAGCGGCTGGCCGCCGCGGTTGCAGCCTGAGTGGGGCGGCCCGATGAAGGGTCCGCACGGATGAAGGAGCTGCGCAAAACGACGCAAGAGCTGGCGCTGGGATGAAGGAGCTGCGCGGAACGGCCAGCGCCGCCGTAGCCGCCTCAGCGCAGGACTGCGTTCAATTCTTGGCGGCGGTCGATCGCTACCCGAGCTGGTACCCGGAGGTCGTCAGGGAAGTCGAGGTGCTCGAGCGTGAGCGCGGCGCCCGTCCAACCCGTGCCCGGACGGTCCTCCACGTGGCGCGCGGGCCCCTGGTCAAGGACATCGACCTGGTGCTGGCGATCGCGGTCCAGGAGCGCTGCGAAGTGAAGCTGACGCGCGTTCCGGAGCACCCGGGCGACCAGGAGCGCTTCGCGATCGTCTGGCGCTTGGATCGGAACGGCGAGACCGAGATCGAGGCTGGGATTGGAACTGGGACCAAGGTTGCGCTCGAGCTCGACGCGAGCCTGGCGGTCCCCCGGCTCGTGCCGCTCGGCGGCGTCGGCGAAGCGTTCGCAGAGAGCTTCCTGGCCGCCGCTGTCCGAGCGCTGGGGTTACCGCGTTCGAGCTCCGGCGCAAGGCAGGGCGCAAGCGCGTGAACACCACAGAGAACGCGTTCGCAGCATGCTCGAAGCCCTACGTTGAATTCGCGCGAGCGGTTCGCCTGAACTGACACCCAGCATCGGAAGGTCAGCCGGACCGCCAGCGTCCAGCACCCCGACTATGCTCTCGCATCGTGACGCGCTCGTGACGCGATCGTGATGAATATGGCGCCCGCATCGAAGCCTCACGCCGGCTTCAAGCGCATTGCGATCGTCAACCGGGGCGAGGCCGCGGTGCGCCTAATTCGTGCGGTGCGCGAGCTCGACTTCGAGCACGGCTCCGGGATGCGGACGATCGTCCTCCACACAGAGGATGAGCGACGCGCGACGTTCGTGCTCGAAGCCGACGAGGCTGTGGTCATCGGCGGGGAGACCCCCTACCTCGACCACCGCGAGCTCGAGCGGGCGCTGCGCGAGAGTCGTGCCGACGCGGCTTGGGTCGGGTGGGGGTTCGTCGCGCAGGACCCCGCATTCGCCGAGCTGTGCGCGCGCATCGGCGTTGTCTTCATCGGTCCGCCGCCCGAGGTCATGCGTCGCTTGGACGAGGAGGAGATAGCGGCGCTCAGCGGCGCGCGCCGCCTTGCGGTCCCGGTGATCGCAGACGACCACGGCACCGTATGGGCAGCCGGCGTGCACGACCGCTCGATCCAGCGCGGCGACCAAACGTTGATCGAGGAGTCGGGCTGCTCGGTCCTCGGAGCCGCGCAGGAACGCGAGCTGCGGGCTGCGGCGGTGAGCTTGGCCCGGTCGGCGGGCTATCGCGGTGCCGGGAGCGTCGAGTTTCTCTACCGGACCGAGGAGAAGAGCTTCGCCTTGCAGCGCTTGGAGCCTTGCCTATCGGCGGAGCACCCTGTTACGGAGCTGGTGACCGGCCTCGATCTCGTAAAGCTCCAGCTCCACGTGGCCTGCGGCGGGCGCCTGGACGGGGAGACTCAACTCGCGGGCGGCGAGGAGCCCCAACCCACGGCCGGGGACGAACCCGCGGCTTCCCCGCCCGCCGGCCCCCGACCCGCGGCCGGCCATGTAATTGCGGCCCGCCTAACTGCCGAGGACCCCGCACGCGATTTCGCCCCGTCGGTCGGGAGGATCGAGCTCCTCAGGCTCCCCTCCGGCCCGGGGGTGCGCGTGGACACGGGTATCGGCGAGGGCGATTTCCTTCCCCCTGGGTACGACCCGATCCTCGCCGAGGTCATCGCCTTCGGGCGGGATCGTGCGGAGGCGAGGACGCGGCTGCTCCGAGCCCTCGGCGAGACGACAGTGGTCATCCCTGGGGGGGCGACGAACAAGTCCCTGCTGCTCGACCTTCTCGACCGTCCCGAGATGGTCGCCGGTACCGCCGACACCGGCTGGCTCGACCACCTCGTTGCGTCGAATGACCACATCCCCACGCGCCATGCCGACGTTGCTCTGCTCGCCGGCGCGATCGGCTGCTATGACGCGGAGGAGGAGATCGAACGCCGCCGCTTCTATGCCGCTGGGAGTCGTGGCCGGCCACAAGCCAGCCACGAGCTGCGCCGGACGGCCGAGCTCGCCCACCGCGGGCAGACCTACGGGCTGGCTGTTGCCCAGGTCGGACCCAGTCGCTACAGGATCGAGGTCGACGGCGCGAGCGTCGATGTCGGCGTCGAGTCCTTGCGACGCTTTCAGAGCCGGCTTTCGATTGGCGGGCGGGCCTTCAGGATCACCTCGGTCGCCGACGGCCCCGAGGACCTCGTGGAGGTCGACGGCGTCGCCCATCGCGTGACGCGAGACGAGGGGGCAGTCATCCGGGCCCCGGCACCGGCGCTCGTCGTGGCCGTGAATGTGGTTCCGGGCGACGAGGTACAGGCAGGGTCGCCGGTCGCGCTGCTGGAGGCGATGAAGATGGAGATGACGATCGTGGCCACCGATACCGGTCGGGTTCGGGAGGTTCTCGTAGCCGGCAACGTCTCCGTCGACGCGGGAGCCTCGCTCCTGCGTGTTGACCCGGCAGCCGCGGAAGACCGCGTGGGGGCCCGCGCGCCGCGAATCGACTTCGGAGGGCTGGCCGCCCTCGGCCAGCCCAGCACCGCCTCCGGCCACGCCCCCGATCGGTCTGGGACTGCCCCCGGCCAGCCCAGCACCGCCCCCGATCAGTCCGAAGCCGGCCATGACGCGCGGGAGCACCTGGATGCCCTGCGCAGCCTGATCATGGGCTTCGACGTGAGCATGGGGGAGGCCCACCAGCTCGTTGCCGGGTTCGAGCGTGCCCGGAGCCAGTTGCCCGCCGACGATCCCGCGTTGCTCCACGGTGAGCTCCAGATCCTCGAGGTCTTTGCGGACCTGGCTGAGCTCTCGCGTAACTGGCCCGCGATGGAGGCCGACGAGTTGGAAGAGGAGGCAGGCGAACGCGTCCGCAATCCCCGCGAGCACTTCCGGACCTACCTTCGTTCGCTCGATGCCGAACGCGAGGGACTGCCCGAGGCATTCCGTACCAGGCTTGCGCGCGCGCTGGCCCGCTACGGCGTGCACGACCTGAAGCGGGGCCCCGAGCTCGAGGAGGCGGTTCACCGGATCTTCCTCGCCCATCAGCGCGCACCGTCTCAGCTTCCGGCCGTGATGGCACTGCTCGACCAGCGCCTTCAGCACGCCGACGCGCTACCTGAGCATCTGCGGGACGAGTTCCACGAGACTCTCGACCGCCTCATCGTCGCGACGCAGCTCCGTTTCCCGTCCGTGGGCGAGCTGGCCCGCAGAGTGCGCTTTCGCCTCTTCGACGAGCCGTTCATCGAGCAGGCCCGAGACCAGGTCTTCGCAAACGTGCGTGAGCAGCTCGGTTACCTAGTCGCACATCCAGGCGCGCCCGACTACGCCGACCGGATCGAGGCGCTCGTCGCGAGCCCGCACACGCTGATCCGGCTGCTGGGTGAGCGGATCGGCGCGCGGGAGGGCAATGAGCCGATGGTCGAGCTCCTGACCCGGCGCTACTACAGGACCCGTTCGCTGCAGGACGTACGGTCCTTCAGCCGTGAGGGTAGACAGTTCGTCACCGCCCGCTACACGCACGATGGGCAACAGGTGGAGTTGGTCACGACGCTCGCCGAGATCTCGGAGCTGGACGCGGCTGCTTCGGCGCTCGCCGCGCTCGTGCCGCTCGCAACCGAGGCTTCCGGCTCACAAGTCATCGCCGACATCTACGTCGCTTGGGGCGAGCCGGCACCCGATGCCGATGGGATGGCCGTCGAGCTTGGCGGCGTCCTCGCCGCGGTGAAGCTGCCGCTAGCTGTGCAGCGGGTGGCGGTAGCCGTGAGCAGCCGCGGGGGAGCCGACGTGCATCATTTCACCTTCCGCCGCGACGGCGGCGAACTGGCCGAGGACCCGGTCACCCGTGGGCTGCACCCGATGATCGCGCAGCGCCTCGACCTCTGGCGCCTGCGCAACTTCATCCTGCACCGCCTGCCGGCCGTCGAGGATGTCTATCTCTACCACTGCGTCGCCCGCGAGAACCCGTCCGACGAGCGCCTCGTTGCGCTGGCCGAGGTCCGCGACCTGACTCCGGTGCGGGACGCCTCCGGCCGGCTCACCGCCCTGCCCGAGCCCGAGCGTCTCCTCGCCGCATGTCTCGACGGCATCCGCCGCTTCCAGGCCCAGCGCCCTCCCAGCCGCCGACTGCACGGCAACCGCGTTCTCTTGTCAGTCTGGCCACCTCTCGACGTGCCGCTCGAGGAGCTGCTGTCCGTCACGCGGACGCTCGCTCCGCTCACCGCCGGACTCGATCTGGAGGAGGTGGTGCTAGAGGCGCGCATGCCCGTTCCGCCAGAGGACGAGCTGCGCACCATGACCCTCGGCTTCTCCTACCAGCCCGGCGAGGGGGTCACTCTGACGGTGCGGGAGCCGCTGGCAGAGCCCTTCCCGGCGCTCGACGAGTACGCGCAGAAGGTGCTCCGCGCCCGGCGCCGGGGCACTGTCTATCCCTACGAGCTGATCCCCCTCTTGACCGGAGACGGCGGGACGTTCACCGAGCACGACCTCGACGAGAACGGTGCTCTGGTGGCGGTCCAGCGACCCTTCGGTGCCAACAGCGCCGGGATCGTAGTCGGAGTGGTGCGTACTGTCACCGAGCGCTACCCGGAAGGCATGGACCGCGTCGCTCTGCTCGGCGATCCGACTAAGGCGCTCGGCTCACTCGCGGAGCCCGAGGCCGTCCGGATCATCAAGGCACTCGACCTCGCGCAGGAGATAGGGGTGCCCGTGGAGTGGCTCGCTGTCTCCGCTGGCGCGAAGATCTCGATGGACAGCGGCTCGGAGACCATGGATTGGATCTCGAGGGTATTGCGGCGCCTGATCACGTTCACCCAGGATCGCGGCGAGGTCAACGTCGTCGTCGCCGGGATCAACGTCGGTGCTCAGCCTTACTTCAATGCAGAGGCGACGATGCTCTTGCACACGCGCGGCATCTTGGTGATGACACCAGACGGCGCGATGGTCTTGACCGGCAAGCAGGCGCTCGACTACTCCGGCGGCGTGTCGGCTGAGGACAACTTCGGGATCGGCGGCTATGACCGGATCATGGGTCCCAACGGCCAGGCCCAGTATTGGGCGCCCGATCTGGCGGGTGCCTGCGAGATCCTGATGGCCCACTACGAGCACACGTATGTAGCACCCGGCGAGCGCTTCCCGCGACCGGCGCCGAGCAGCGACCCCGTCGACCGCGATGTTCGCACCTACCCCCACCCCACCGCCAACAGCGACTTCCGGGTCGTCGGCGACATCTTCTCGATGCAGACCAACCCCGAGCGCAAGAAGGCCTTCGACATCCGCACGGTGATGCGAGCCGTCGCCGACCAGGATCATCCGCCGCTGGAGCGCTGGGCGGCGATGGCCGACGCCGAGGCCGCGGTCGTCTACGACGCCCACCTGGGCGGCTATCCGGTGACGATGCTCGGCATCGAGTCCCGTCCTCTGCGCCGGCGCGGCACTCTGCCCGCCGACGGGCCTGACCGCTGGACGGCGGGGACGCTCTTCCCGCGCTCTTCCAAGAAGGTCGCCCGCGCGCTGAACGCCGCTAGCGGCAACCGGCCAGCGGTCGTGCTGGCCAACCTCTCGGGCTTCGACGGCTCGCCGGAGTCGCTGCGCAGCCTGCAGCTCGAGTACGGGGCTGAGATCGGCCGTGCCGTAGTCAACTTCGACGGCCCGATCGTCTTCTGCGTCGTCTCCCGCTACCACGGAGGGGCGTTCGTGGTCTTTTCCGGAACGCTCAACGACACGATGGAGGTGATCGCAGTCGAGGGCTCCTACGCGTCGGTGATCGGCGGCGCACCGGCCGCCGCCACGGTCTTCGCGCGCGACATCAACGCGCGCACCGCCGCCGATCCCCGCCTGGCTGAGCTCGAGGCTCGCGCGGAGCAGGCCGACGACGACGAGCGGGGCCGCCTGCACATCGAGCTGGCCGAGGTCAGGGCCGCGGTACGCTCGGAGAAGCTCGGCGAGGTGGCGGCCGAGTTCGACGCCGTCCACAGTGTCGAGCGGGCGCTTCGTGTCGGCTCGATCGACGCCATCATCCCTGCTGCTCGGCTACGGCCCCACATCATCGAGGCCGTGGAGCGAGGTATGGCGCGGACGCTGGAGCGAGGCTGATGGCACGCAAGATTCGCAAGCTGCTGGTCGCCAACCGCGGTGAGATCGCGATCCGCGTCTTCCGGGCCGCGGACGAGCTCGGGCTGCAGACCGTGGCTATCTACTCGCGCGAGGACCGCTTCGCGCTGCATCGCTTCAAGGCCGGCGAAGGGTACCTCGTGGGCAAGGGCAAGGATCCGCTGCAGGCCTACCTGGGGATCGAGGAGATCGTGCGGGTGGCGAGCGACGTCGGCGTCGATGCGATCCATCCGGGCTACGGCTTCCTGGCCGAGAACCCCGATCTGGCCGCCGCCTGCGAGGCTGAGGGCATCATCTGGATCGGCCCGCCCGTCGCGGTGATGGAGGAGCTGGGCGACAAGGTCTCAGCGCGCACGCTGGCGCAGCGGGCCGGTGTACCGGTGATGCCCGCCACAAAGCCGCTGCCCGAAGACGAAGACGAAGTGCAGCGCTTGGGTGCAGAAGTGGGCTTCCCGCTGATGGTCAAGGCGAGCTGGGGGGGTGGCGGGCGGGGCATGCGCACCGTCTCTGACTCCTGCGCACTCGTGGCGGAGGTGGCCGCGGCACGCCGGGAGGCGCGCGCGGCCTTCGGGCGCGACGACGTCTTCCTCGAGCGCTTGGTGGAGCGAGCCCGTCATCTCGAGGTCCAGATCCTGGCTGACGAGTCCGGCCAGGTGGTGCACCTGTACGAGCGCGACTGCACGGTGCAGCGCCGCCACCAGAAGGTGGTGGAGCGCGCGCCGGCGGCGGCGCTCGACGCCGGCACCCGGGAGGAGCTCTGCCAGGCCGCCGTGGCGCTCGCTACCGAGGCGGGTTACCGCAACGCGGGCACGGTGGAGTTCCTGCAGGACATCGACAGCGGACGCTTCTTCTTCATCGAGGTGAACCCGCGCATCCAGGTGGAGCACACGGTGACCGAGGTGGTCACCGGCATCGACCTGGTGAAGGCGCAGATCCGCGTGGCCGAGGGCGCGCTGATCGGCACGCCCCGAAGCGGGGTTCCGGCGCAGCCTGAAATCCGCTGCAACGGCTATGCGCTGCAGTGCCGCGTCACGACCGAGGATCCCGAGAACGACTTCATCCCCGACTACGGGCGGATCATGACCAAGCGCGAGGCAACCGGCTTCGGCATCCGCCTGGACGGTGGCACGTCCTATGTCGGCGCGGTGGTCACGCCGTCCTATGACTCGCTGCTGGAGAAGATCACCGCTTGGGCGCCGACCCCGGAGGAGGTGGTGGCGCGGATGAGCCGAGCGCTGCGCGAGTACCGCATCCGTGGCGTCAAGACGAACCTCCTGTTCCTCAATGCTCTGATCACCCACCCGCGCTTTCAGTCCGGCGACATAACCACGCGCTTCATCGACGAGACCCCGGAGCTGTTCGACTACGCGCCGCGCCAGGACCGGGGCACCCGCCTACTCGCGTTCGTCGGGGAGGTGCTGGTCAACGGCAACCCGGCGGTGGAAGGGCAGCGGGACCCCGGGGCGCTCGCGCCTGCGCCGCTGCCAGACGTGCCACACCGCCCGCGCCTGCAGCCGGGCTCGCGCGGTCTCTTGAAGGAGGTCGGTCCCGAGGGCTTTGCGCGCTGGATGCGCGACCAGGATCGCCTGCTGCTCACCGACACCAGCTTCCGCGACGCCCACCAGTCGCTGCTGGCCACGCGCGTGCGCACCCACGACCTGCTGCGCATCGCCCCGATGTACGCGCGCGCACTCGACGGGCTGCTGTCGCTGGAGTGCTGGGGCGGGGCCACGTTCGACGTGGCGATGCGCTATCTGAAGGAGGACCCCTGGGACCGGCTAGCCGGGATGCGCGAGCGGGTCCCGAACATCCTCCTGCAGATGCTGCTGCGCTCCTCCAACGCGGTCGGCTACACCAATTATGCGGACAATGTCGTGCGCTTCTTCGTCGCCCGGGCGGCGGAGAACGGGGTCGATCTCTTCCGCGTGTTCGACTCGCTGAACTGGGTCGAGAACATGCGCGTGGCGATGGATGCCGTGCTCGAGTCGGGTGCCCTGTGCGAGGCGGCGATCTGCTACACCGGTGACATCCTCGATCCTGCGAGGACGAAGTACGACCTCGGCTACTACGTTGGTCTCGCCCGGGAGCTGGAGGCAGCCGGCGCGCACGTGCTCGGGATCAAGGACATGGCGGGCCTCTGCAAGCCCGAAGCGGCCCGGCGCCTGGTGACGGCGCTGCGCGAGGAGGTCGGCATCCCGGTCCATTTCCATACCCACGACACCAGTGGCGCCGCGGCGGCGAGCGTGCTCGCGGCGGCGCAGGCTGGCGTGGACGCGGCCGATGCCGCGATGGACCCGATCAGCGGGCTCACCTCCCAGCCCAATCTCGGAGCGATCGTCGAGGCTTTGCGCCACACCGAGCGCGACACCGGCTTGCCGCGCGAGCCGCTCACGCAGGCCGCCAGCTACTGGGAGACGGTGCGCACCTACTACGCGGGCTTCGAGAGCCCGATGCGCGCGGGCGCCTCGGATGTCTACGAGCACGAGATGCCGGGCGGCCAGTACACGAACCTGCGCCAGCAGGCGCACGGCTTAGGTATCGAGGGCCGCTGGCGCGAAGTGGCGCGGGCCTATGCGGAGGTCAACCAGATGCTCGGTGACATCGTCAAGGTCACGCCGACATCGAAGGCGGTTGGCGACCTCGCCGTGCTGATGGTGACCAACGACCTCAGCGCGCAAGACGTCCTCGATCCCGAGCGGGAGATCGCCTTCCCGGAGTCGATCGTCGAGTTCTTCCACGGCGACGTGGGCCAGCCGCCCGGCGGCTTCCCCGAGGGCCTGCAGCGCAAGGTACTGAAGGGCCGCGAGCCCCTGCGCGTGCGCCCCGGCCAGGCGCTCGCGCCGGTCGACCTCGAGCGTAAGCGCGAGGAGCTGGCGCAAGAGCTCGATCGCCCGGTCAGCGACGAGGACCTCGCCTCCCATCTCATGTACCCCGAGGTGTTCGCCGAGCTCGCAGCCTTTACAAAGCGTTACGGAGACGTCAGCGTGCTGCCGACCCCCGTCTTCTTCTGGGGCCTGGACCAGGAGGACGAGTTGACGCTCGAAATCGAGCAGGGCATCGTTCTGATCGTCCGCTTCCTGGCAGTGGGCGAGCCAGACTCCGACGGGATGCGCTCGGTCTTCTTCGAGCTCAACGGCCAGCCGCGCAACGTCAAGGTTCGCGACCGCAGCCTGGCGCCCGCGCCGACCCGGCGCCAGGCCGACGCGGATGATCCCGGTCACATCGTCGCGCCGATGCGTGGCATCGTCGTCTCGTACTCGGTCGAGGCCGGCCAGCGGGTGGCCCAGGGTGACCGCCTGGCCTTGATCGAGGCGATGAAGATGGAGACGGCTGTGTTCGCTGAGAGCGACGGCATCGTCGAGGAGATCGTGGCCGCACCCGGAACGCACGTGGACGCCAAGGACCTACTGCTCGTGGTCAAGGCGGCGGAAGAGGACGAAAGCGGGGACTGACCGGGCGGCAAGCTCGCACGATGAGTAGTGGCTGGGCCGGCGGCGCGAGTGCGCCGCGGGAGCACGACGCCAGCATGGCGATGTGTGTTGAGCTGCACGCTATAGCTTGATTGATGTGCCGAAGCGTGGAGGCGGGATGACGCAGGATACGGTCGGTGGGGACTCCAATCGCGTAAGCAGTTTCTCGGCCGGGGGGCATTCCTAGGAGCGCTCGCGCTCGGCAGGCTCGCCATGTGCCGGTCGCAGCCGCCGCTGACGCGCCAACGGCGCTCACGAGCCAGGAACTGGGCCGTGCATGGTGATGGGTGCTCTCTGGCTGCTCGATCGGTCCTGGCCACGGCGCTGGGGTGTACAGTGCCGCTGAGCAAGGTGTTACGCGGGGCGCGCGCGCAGCTTCAAGCACGGCGTTCGGTGCGCGTTGCGGTGCCCGCGATGGTCGCGCTCGCGGTTTCGAGCGGCTCTGCGCTGGCAGACTCGGGTTTCCACGAGGGACTTCTTCACTCAGGGTGGAATGGGCTTGGGCGGGGATCTCCTGCCCGACCGCGCGGCTCTGCGTGGCTGTGGGCCAGCAAGGCATCGTGGTCACCTCGACTCAGCCGGCAGCGGCCCCGCCCAATGGCAGCCCGGCCGCGTGGCAGCTCGCGGACATCGACAGTCCCAACTTCCTTTATGCTGTCTCATGCACGAGGAGCGGGGTCTGCGCCGCGGTCGACGGCGTCGGCAGGGTGCTCACCTCGACTGAGCCCACCGGTGGCAAGCCGGCGTGGAGAGCGCGCAAGATCAGCCGCAACCCCTTATACGCCGTCTCCTGCGCCAGCAGCAGGCTGTGCGTGGCACTCGACAGCAAGGGCAACGTCCTTTCCTCCGCCGAACCCCTGGGCGGCGCGAGCACGTGGCACGGGATTCGTCTGGGCGGCAGCGCCTACACACTCCACTCCGTCTCCTGTCCGAGGCCATCTTTGTGTGTGGTTGGGAGCGATTACGCCCGCTACGCCCACTCATACTACGTGTCGTACGCACAAGTCTCCGTCTCCACTGACCCCACAGGCGGTCCTCGCGCCTGGCGGACGATCCGCCTCCATAGCGGCGATCCAGTGGCGATCTCGTGCCCGTCCGCCAAGCTGTGCGTCGCGGCGGGGGGCACCGAGCTCTTGACCTCGACTGACCCGGCGGGGGGCCCCCGGGACTGGAAGGACGCCTACCTGCCCGGCGATCACCCGCGGCTCACCTTCACCGTCGGCGCGGGGATCCCTCCCGGGCGCGCGATCAAGTCGGTCACGCTCAGCCCGGCGCCCGGGATCTCGTTCTCCCGCTCGCGCCAGGGCGTCGGCGTGAGCGACTCCAAGGGCAGGCGCCTCAGGTTCGCGGCGAAGCTCCTGCGCGGCGGTCAGCTCACGATTACGCTTGCCCACCCTGCCTCCCGCGCTCAGCTCACTATCTCCGGCCGGGCGTTACGCGCTGGCAGCAGCCTGGTCGGCGCGGTCACGCAGGGGAATGCGGGCACGCTCAGCTTTGACCTCGAGCTCACCGACGCGGGGCGCAGGAGGACGACGCCGCCGCTGATGGTCAAGCCGTCCTAGGCTGCCCGCCGGAGGCGGTCAACGGTAAGAGCTCGTGGGATACGGGGCGCCACGCTCGTTCCACCGACGCGACGCGATGTTCGGTCCCAGTCTGCGCGACAAGCGACTCGAGATCGCTCGGTCGGAGGCGAGGATGGTGATGCCCCGCCGGCCCACCCCCCGTCTGTCGGGTTCGCACGCAGCGCCGGTTGTGATCGTACGTCCTTTGGGCGAGCTTTCATATCATGGCTGCGACCGCAGAGACTCAGGATCGAGCTTACGAGCACACGGCGCGCGAGCGCCAGCCCAGCTCCGAACAGCGCGAGCGCCAGCCCGCCCCCTCGCCGAGCGAGCAACGCTCCACCCGCGAGGAACGTGAGCAAGCGCCCGTCGTCTCCACGGGAGTTGGGACCGTCGTCGCCTCGGTCGGCGTGGGCGTCCCGTCCACGATTGTTCCCAACGCGGAGATCAGCGGCCGCCTCGGGGTGCAGGAGGACTGGATCGTCCGGCGCACCGGGATTCGCTCCCGCCACATCGCGCAGCCCCAGGAGCGCCTCGCCACGCATGCAACGGACGCTGCGCGGCGTGCCCTCGACCGGGCGGGCATCGCTCCGGCCGAGGTCGACATGGTGCTCGTCGCCACCACAACCTCCGACGAGATACTGCCGAACGCCGCGCCGCTCGTGGCGCATGCCTTAGGCGCTGCCCGGGCCGGAGCGTTTGACATCGGCGCTGCGTGCACCGGCTTCCTCTCGGCGCTGCAGGTCGGGGCTTCCCAGGTCGAGTCCGGGCGCGCGCGCTGCGTGGTTGTGGTGGGCGCGGACTTCATGTCGCGGATCACCGATCCCGGGGACCGCTCGACGGCCGCGGTGTTCGCCGACGGGGCCGGCGCGGTGGTGCTGTGCGCGACGGCCGGCTCGGGTCGCATCGGCCCCGTGGTGCTGGGTGCGGATGGCGCGGGGGCTGACTACATCTTGGTGGAGCGCAAGGAGGAGCTGATCCGGATGCGCGGGCACGAGACCTTCCGCGAGGCGGTCGCCAGATTGAGCCTGGTCACGCTGCAGGCACTTCATGCCGCGGATGTTGGGCTGGAGCAGATCGACTTGTTCGTCTATCACCAGGCGAACGGGCGAATCCTGGCCGCCGTCGGCGAGCGCCTGGATCTCTCGTCTGAGCGCGTGGTCGACTGCATCGGCGAGTACGGCAACACTTCGGCGGCGACCCTGCCGCTGGCGCTTGCGTTCAGCGAGCGCGAAGGCCGTCTGAACGCCGGGGACCGCGTGCTGCTCGGTGCCTTTGGCGCGGGCTTCACGTGGGGGGCGACGGTCATCGAGTGGGGTGCGCAGTGAGGTCTCGCCCGCTTCCCACCTTGGGGCCGCCAGCGCGCAGAAGGGGGCGCGCTTCGTCTCCAAGTGCAATACATTTGGAATCCCAATGCTCGTGCTCGTCGACACTCCGGGCTTTATGCCCGGCACGCGGCAGGAGAAGGCCGGCGTGATCCGGTTCGGCGCCACGCTGGTGCACGCGTTCGCGGCGAAGTACACCGACGAGCATCTTTGCCCCCGAGTCGCGGCGAGCGCCGGTTACAGCGACGAGCTGATCGAGCCCTCGCAGACGCGCTCGCGTCTGGTATGGGCCTTCGCGTCACTTCGGGACGCGGCATGACCAGCGAGAGTGGCGCCCACAACAGCGGAGAGAGTGGCGCCCACCCGAGCGCAGAGGGCGGCGCGCACGATGGCGCAGTCCTGCTCACGGGCACAACGGGCTTCGTCGGGATGGAGTTGCTCGCGCGTTACCTCGCGCGGGGCGAGCAGGACATCGTCACGCTCGTGCGCGCGGACAGCGACGAAGGCGCGCGTCAGCGGATCGACACGGTGCTGTGCAACCTGTTCGGTGACGGCGGTCCAGCGCAATACGGCGGCCGCGTTCAGGCCGTCGCGAGTGAGCTGACCGCGTCTGGGCTCGGGCTCGGGCCCGAGCGTCAGCGCGAGCTGGCCGAGCGGGTGACGACGATCGTCCACAGCGCCGCGTCGGTGGCCTTCGACCTGCCGCTGAAGGAGTCTCGCGCGATCAACCTCGACGGAACGCGGCGGATGCTCGAGTTCGCCGATCTGGCACGAGCGGCGTCCGGCGGACTGCACCGCTACGGCCACGTTTCGACCGCCTACGTCGCCGGTACGCACGAGGGCCCCTTCTCCGAACGAGACCTCGATGTCGGCCAGCAGTTCCGCAACTCCTACGAGCAGTCGAAGTTCGAGACAGAGCAGCTCGTGCGCGCCCAGCCGGGCCTTCCGTTCACGATCCTGCGCCCGAGCATCGTCGTCGGCGACCGCCAAACCGGCTGGACCGCGACGTTCAATGTCCTCTACTGGCCGCTGCGCGCGTTCGCGCGCGGCCTGTTCACGGCAGTGCCCGCGAATCCCGTGGCACCGCTCGATGTCGTCTCGATCGACTTCGTGGCAGACGCGATTCACGAGCTGTGCGTGGGCGACGGCGGCGTGGGGGAGACCTACCACCTCACGGCCGGCGCGGATGCGACCACGGTCGGCGAGCTCGCGGTGCTGGCCAGCCGGTACTTCGACCGCCCCGTGCCTGACGCATTATCTGGCGCGGATTTCGCCGCCTTTGAGCGCGGCACCAGCAACGCGCAACGCGCGGCGCTGCAAGGAGGCCGCCCGTACTTCTCATACTTCTCGGTGCAGACGGTATTCGACGACGCCGCCACCCGGGCCCGGTTGAGCCCGGCCGGGATCACGGTCTCGCCTCTGACGGACTACCTCGACCGGCTGCTTGACTTCGCGACCCGCAGCCGCTGGGGCAAGCAGCCGATCGGGCGTGCGGAGGCAGACGGGCAGGCAAAGGCACGCGCGCGGGCAGAGGCGCTCGCGGCCTGATCGCCTGATGGCCGTCCTCACCGACATCGCACGCTTTCGCTCCGATGACCCTGAAGTACTCGTCACGGCGTCGCTCGCGTGCCCGATCTGCTTGCGCAGCGAGGATGTGCAGTGGACGGCTGCGCTCGACGGCTACGATCCCACGGTGCAATGCCGTTGTCCGAGTTGCGAGCAGCGCTGGTCGGTTTTTCTCGCGCCCCAGCAGGAGCTGCGGATCGGGCTGATGGGCGACCGCTTGGCCTAACCGGAGGCAAGTTGTGAACGCCGCGCGCTCTGGCGAGGGCCAGTTTGTGAACGCCCTGAGCCCCGGCGAGGGCCAGTTTGTGAACGCGCCGAGCCCCGGCGAGGGGCGCACGGGGGACGGGCGGGGTGCGAGCAGCGCGGGGACCGGTAACAGGCGGACCGGTGCTGGCATCGAAGCGCTGGAGCTGTTCGTGGAGGTGCTATCGCAATCTGAGCAGCCTTCCTCGAGCGGGAACGGCTTCTACGACCGTCTGTGCGAGGCCGTCTGTCGCGTCGCGCAAATGCGTCGCGCGGTCATCTTCCGGTACGACACCGCCCGCCGACGAGTGCACGCCGCGGGTGCGTACGGGCTCGACCTCGGGCAGTTCGCCGGTGCGCCCGTAAGCGTCGAGTCAGCGCCGATCGCGGCTCGGGCACTGCGCGAGGATCGGGTGGTCGAGGCGGTCGGCGACCTCACAGGCCAGGTCTCCGACGAGTATGCGGCGCTGGTCTCAGAGCCCGCGCGGCTCCTCTGCGCACCGATGGCGGCCGCCGGCCGGGCGACTGGCGTGATCCTCGTGGACCGGCTGATGTCGGCTCCGCCGGTGGCCGACGCCGAGCGGGACCTGCTGTGGACGCTCGGCAAGACGGCGGCGCTCGCCTCGGTCGCGCGGACCGTCGCCACGCAAGCCGAGAAGGCACGCCAGCTCGAGCAGCGGATCGATCTTGCGCGAGAGATCCACGAGGGAGTCATCCAGCGCCTGTTCGGTGTCTCGATGGCGCTCGACGGAGAGGGTGAGCTTCCAGCTCGCGCGCGAGCGCGCTGCGCGAGCGAGACACAGGCGGCCCTCAGCGACCTGCGCACCGCACTGCAGCGCCCGCTCGGCCGTGCTCCGCGCGCGACGCAGACGACATTCCTGGCCGAGGTGGCGCGATTGGCCAGCGCGCACCCGGATCTTGGGGTAAGCCTCGAATCAGGTGGGGAGGGAGACGTGCCGGTGGCACTGGAGCCGCTGGCCCAGTCGGTGCTCGCCGAAGCGGTTCGCAATGCTCACAAGCACGCGCGCCCGACTCGCGTCAGCGTGCGTGTGGGGCGACTGCGCGGCGCGTTCGTGCTGGAGGTGGAGAACGACGGCGTTCAGGGGCGCCAGAACCAGGCGGGGATGGGACTGCGCCTCGCCGCGTTCGAGGCGCTGCAGAGCGGCGGCGTGGTCGAGTTCGGCGAGCGCGAGCCCGGCACCTGGCAGGTCCGCCTCGTCGTCCCCCACGATGGCTGAGCATCCGCCCCAAAGCCCCGAGCGCGGCGATGGCTGAGCACCCGCCCCTAGGGTCCGAGCGTGGCGATGGCTGAGCAGCTACGAAGCCCTGAGCGCCTGAGCGTCCTGGTGGTCGATGACCACGACGTCGTGCACTGGGGATTTCGCCTGATGCTGACCCAACAGCCCTGGGTGGAGCGCTGCTTGAGCGCGCAAAATGGTCGCGAGGCGCTCGAGCTGGCGCACCGCTACCAACCCCACGTGGCGCTCGTGGACCTTTTCATCGGCGAGGAGTCAGGCGCGGAGATCTGCGAGCAGATCCGCGCGGCGCAGCCAGGTACGCGGGTGCTGCTGTTCTCAGGCGCCGGGGCCATCTCTCCCCACGCGGCGCGCGCCGCCGGTGCGTCGGGGTTCGCCTACAAGGACTGGCCCGCGCGGCGGATCGCCAGCGCTGTGCGCCTGGTCGGCCTCGGCAAGACCGTATTCGAGCCAGGCCACGACCGTCTCGGGGCGCTCGGCCTCTCCGACCGCGAGCGCGCTGTGCTGGAGCTGATGGCCTCCGGCGCCACCAATCCCGAGATCGCCGACTCGCTGCACCTGTCAAAGCACACCATCAAGGAGCACACGAGCGCGGTGTTCCGCAAGCTCGGAGTACGCAACAGGACCGAGGCGGTGCAGCGAGCCCAGCGCCTGGGGTTGCTGGCGTAGGTTCTCCCCGGCCCCTGGCCCGCAGGCCAGGGGCCGCGCCCCAAGCGGTTGCCGGCGAACCGTGGCAGTGCGGGCATGGTGGCGGCATTTTGCGCCAGCCGGTGGACCCCTCTTCTCGCAACCGTGGCCTTTCGCGGGCGCTCGCATCCGTTCGTCTTTCGTGGGCCGGGATGCGCCGCGCGCTACCGTTTTAGTCATGATCACACGAACGCTCGGGCGCAGCGGCGTCAAGGTCAGCCCCCTCTGCCTCGGCGCGATGATGTTCGGCGCCTGGGGAAATCCCGACCACGACCAGAGCATCGCCATCATCCACCGCGCGCTCGACGCGGGGATCAACTTCATCGACACCGCCGATGTCTACGCGCGCGGAGAATCCGAGGAGATCGTCGGCAAGGCGCTGGCCGACGGCCGCCGCGAGAACATCGTCCTCGCGACCAAGGTGCACGGCAAGATGGGGGAGGACCCCAACCAGTTCGGCAACTCGCGTCGCTGGATCATCAAGGAAGTCGAGAACAGCCTGCGGCGCCTACGGACCGATTGGATCGACCTCTACCAGATCCACCGCCCTGAGGCCGACACCGAGATCGACGAGACGCTGGGTGCGCTGAGCGACCTGGTGCGCGCCGGCAAGGTGCGCTACATTGGGTCCTCGACGTTTCCGGCCAGCCAGATCGTCGAGGCGCAGTGGGTCGCCCGGCAGCGCGGCCACGAGCGCTTCCTCTGTGAGCAGCCGCCCTACTCGATCCTGACCCGCGAGGTCGAGAACGACGTCTTGCCGACCTGCCGGCGCTACGGGATCGGCGTGATCCCCTGGAGCCCGCTCGCGGGAGGTTGGCTGAGCGGCCGCTACCGCAAGGACGCCGAGCTCCCTGCCTCCCGACGCGCCGAGCTGATGCCGGGACGCTACGACATGTCCAAGCCCGGCAACCAGCGCAAGCTCGAGGCCGCCGACGCGCTCGCCAAGCTCGCGCAGGAGGCCGGGATCAGCCTGATCGAGATGTCGCTGGCGTTCGTGATCCGCCATCCGGCGGTGAGCGCGGCGATCATCGGGCCGCGGACGATGGAGCACCTCGAATCCCAGTGCAGCGCCGCCGATGTCACGTTGTCAGACGATGTCCTTCACCGCATCGACGAGATCGTCCCGCCCGGGGTCAACCTCAATCACGAGGACGCCGGTTGGCAGAATCCGGCGCTGGAGGCGCAGGCGCGGCGGCGCTAGCAGGTAGATCGCCTTCGCCGGCCGCTTGCTGTCCCTTCGATGCCTGCTGGGCGCCTCCCACCACCTCGTCGCCCAGGCGCGCCGAGTAGATCGAGGGGGCCCCGATCAGGCGCGTGAGAACCGTGGCCTCGGTGACGGCGAGCAGGATCGGCACCATCAGCGCCTGACCTTGATGGGTCAGCTCGAGCAGCCGGACGACCGCGGTGAGGGGTCCTTGCAGCGAGGCCGCGAGCACTGCGGCAGCACCGATGATCGCGTAGCTGCCAGTCGCGCCCCGGGCCAGATCGTCGACCACGCGTGGCCGAGCAGCGCGCCAAACAGCGCCCCGTAGGTATTAGCCTCAGCAGCTCCAGCAGCGCGGCGCCCCCGACTCCCGCCGCCAGCCCGATGCCCACCACGCTGATCCAGAACCGTGGGCGGTAGCCGGCGACGATCCCCCTGCCCGGGACGTTGGGCTGCGGTGAATAGTGCCGCTTGCCGGCCGTCTGGCGCGGCTGAGAGCCGGGGGCTTGCGGCTCGGGCTTGGTCATCAGGGCCGGCTACTCCTCGGAAGGTCCGGACTCGATCAGTAGACGTTACCGGGCACCACGGACCAAGCCCCGCGGTCGCACCCGTGGCCGGAGCATCAACGATCTGGCGGGCCCGGTGCCGCGACCAGTCATCATGGAGAGATGAGTATCGGCAGTGGAAGTGGACGCGGGCTTGGCGCCGCGCACGGGGCAACACCCGGGTCGATGCGCGGGTCACGCGGCAAGCCGCCGCCGTTGATGGACCCAGAGCGTAAGCGCGATACCCATCGCATGCTTGCTCTGTTCGCGGCCTACCGGCTGCGACTTGCCGCCGTGGTCGGGCTGATCGTCTTCTCCGCGGGTCTCAGCATGGTTGCTCCGTTCCTGCTGCGCGGGGTGCTCGACAGCGCCTTGCCCCATCGCGACGAGACTCTGCTGACCGAGCTCGTGCTCGGAATGATCGTGATCGCGATCGCGACGGCCGCGATCGGCGTCGTGCAGACCTACATGTCCAACGTGGTCGGCCAGCGGGTGATGCACGACCTGCGCGCCGCGGTCTACCGGCACCTGCAGCGGATGTCGCTGGCGTTCTTCACGCGCACACGGACCGGCGAGGTGCAGTCGCGGATCGCGAACGACATCGGCGGCATCGACAGCGTCGTGACCACCACGGCCACCTCGGTCGCGCAGAACGCGACGACGGTGATCGCGGCGATCGTCGCGATGGCGCTGCTCGACTGGCGCTTGGCGCTCGCCTCGCTGGTGTTCATTCCTCCATTTGTGTTGCTGACCCGCCGGGTGGGCCAGGTTCGCCGGCGGATCACCTCCGAGCGCCAGCGGCGCCTCGCCGACCTCCTGGCGCTGGTCTCGGAGTCGCTGTCGGTCTCCGGGATCATGCTCGGCAAGACGATGGGGCGCGGCGGTGACCTCGCGCGCCGCTTCACCGACGAGTCGAGCGAGATCGCGGAGATCGAAGTCCGCTCGCGGATGGCCGGGCGCTGGGTGATGTCGACGATCCAGATGGTGTTCGCGATCCAGCCGGCGCTCATCTACTGGGTCGCTGGTCAGAGCTTCGCCGGCCACACGATCTCGATTGGCACGGTGGTCGCGTTCACCACCCTGCAGACGCGCTTGCTCTTCCCGATCCAGAGCCTGCTCTCGACAGGTGCTGACCTGGAGGCGTCGCTGGCGCTGTTCGATCGCATCTTCGAGTACCTGGATCTGCCTGTTGACATCATGCAAGCGCCGCAGCCGACTGAGCTGCGTCCGGACGAGCTGCTAGGGGAAATCCGGTTCGAGGGGGTGGGATTCAGGTACATGGGCGAAGGCTCGGCAGCGTGGACGCTGCGTGACATCGATCTGGTGATCCCGGCGGGCACCCGAACCGCTGTTGTGGGGGAGACCGGCGCCGGCAAGACGACCCTCGGTTACCTCCTCGCGCGTCTCTACGAGCCGCAGGTGGGCAGAATCACGATCGACGGCGTTGATGTGCGCGATGCCAGCCTTGCGTCGCTGGCGGCGACGGTCGGGGTGGTCTCGCAGGAGACCTATCTCTTCCACGAGAGCGTGCGAGAGAACCTGCGCTTCGCCCGTCCCGGCGCCAGCGATTCCGAGATCGAGGACGCCGCTCGCACGGCCCGTATCCACGAGCTGATCTCCTCGCTGCCCGGTGGCTACGACACGATCGTCGGCGAGCGCGGCTATCGCTTCTCAGGCGGCGAGAAGCAGCGGATGGCGATCGCGCGGACGATCCTACGCAACCCGCCGGTGCTGGTGCTCGACGAGGCCACCAGCTCGCTCGACACCCAGACCGAGGCATCGGTCCAAGCCGAGCTCGAGCGACTCGCGCAGGGGCGCACCACGCTCACGATCGCCCACCGGCTCTCGACGGTGCGCGACGCGGACCAGATCGTCGTGCTCGACAAGGGTCAGGTCGCCGAGCGCGGAACCCACGACGAGTTGCTCGACCGTGGTGGAATCTACGCCGCGCTGGTGGCGCGAGACGGGAGCGAGGAAGTCGTGGGGGGGTAGCCCGGGTTCTGCGGCCGAGTCGGTCGCTCACCGCACCAGCGGCGGTGCACCTTCCACCAGCCTCGCGAGCTTGGCCGGGGTGTCCTGCTCGGGCAGCGGCGAGTACAGGATCAGTCGCTGCTCCGGGGTCTGCGCCGAGTGGAACACCGCGTGCTCGAAGACGAGCATTCCCTCCACCGGATGGCGCAGCTCCTTGCGCCCTTCGCCGCTGCGGGCGACCTCGTGGCGCTTCCATGCCCTGCAGAAGTCGGGACTCGACTTCCTCAGCGAGTGGATCAGCTCCTCGAAAGAGGGATCGCCGAGGTGCCGCGCGCTGTCGGCGCGGAACTTGGCAGCGATCAGACGCGCGGTGGGGTCCCAGTCGGTGAACATCTCCCGCCGCGCAGGGTCCATGAACGTCAGCCAGATGTGGTTGCGGGTGGCGTGCGGAACCGCGCCCAGGTCACCGAGCAGCGCGCACGCGCCGCGGTTCCAGGCCAGGTAGTCCCAGCGCCGCCCGAGGATGTAGGCAGGGTTGGGGCCGAGGTTCTCGATCAGCCGCCGCAGTGTGCTCGACACGCGCTCGGCCGGCGCCTTGCAAGCGGGCGCCTCCTCACCGCGCCCGAGCAGGATCAGGTGCACGCGCTCCGCAGGCGTCAGCATCAGCGCCAGCGCCAGCGCTTCGAGCACCTCGAGCGATGCACGCACGTCGCGTCCCTGCTCGAGCCACGTGTACCAGGTGGTGCCCACGCCAGCCAATTGGGCGACCTCCTCGCGCCGGAGCCCTGGCGTGCGCCGCCGCCCGCCGCCCGGCAGCCCGACATCCTCGGGACGCAGGCTTGCGCGGCGCTTGCGCAGGAAGTCGGCGAGCTCCTCGCGCCGGCGCGGGCCAGCCGCGATCTTCGCCTGCGTGGCGCTCGCCGTGGAGCTCCGCTGATGCTCGGCATTTGTGGGTGTAACAACTACTACCAGGATAAATCCCTCTCTTGTACCTGGATGGGAATACTCGCACAATCATGGCATGAATGCAATTACGTCTTTCACTGCACGCCGGTCCGCGCCCGCGAGCGCGATCCAGTTTCTGGCCTCACGCCGGCCCAGCCCCGCGAACGCACTGCTGTTCGTCGTCTGCCTGGCCCAGTTCATGGTCATCCTCGATGTCTCGATCGTAAACGTCGCGCTGCCGTCGATCCATGGCAGCCTGCATTTCTCGACCCCCGGGCTGCAATGGGTCGTGAACGCCTACACGCTCACGTTCGCCGGCTTCCTGCTGCTCGGTGGCCGGGCAGCGGACCTGCTCGGGCGCCGGCGCGTGTTCCTCGCCGGCACCGCCCTGTTCGCGCTCACATCGCTGGCCTGCGCGCTGGCGAGCTCGCGCGGGCTGCTGCTCGGCGCGCGCGCCGCACAGGGGCTCGCGGGCGCCGTGATGTCCCCCGCGACGCTGTCGATCATCACGACGTCTCTGAAGGAGGGGCCAGAGCGCAACCGCGGTCTTGGCATTTGGGGCGCGACGGGCGCGCTCGGCGCGTCCTGCGGGGCGCTGCTCGGCGGCATTCTCACGCAGGCTCTCGGGTGGCCCGCGATCTTCGCCGTCAACGTTCCGCTCGGGGTCGTGGTTATCGCTTTCGGGATGAGGGTCCTGCCCGCGGCCCGCCCGCTGGCGGGGCCGCGGCATTTCGACGCTTCCGGCGCCGCGCTGGTCACCGCGAGCCTCCTCAGCCTGACGTTCGGGATCGTGCGCAGCAACACGAGCGGCTGGGGCTCGCCCGGAGCTCTGCTGCCGGCGCTCGGCGGGATCGTCCTGTTCGCGGCGTTCCTGCTCGTCGAGGCGCGGTTCGCGCGCGTTGCGCTGGTGCCGCTTTCGATCTTCCGCATCGGCCGTCTGCGGGCGGCGAATCTGGTGATCGTGCTGCTGTACTGCGCGTTCTTTCCCGTCTGGTTCTTCCTCACCCTCTATCTGCAGCAGGTCCTCCACTACGACGCGATCGAGGCGGGCGCCGCGTTCCTGCCGATGACGCTGTCGATCTTCGCCGCCTCCTCGCTGGCGCCCCGCCTGGTGGGGCGACTGGGACCGCGGCCGGTGATAACAGCCGGGATGCTGATTGCGGGCGCCGGCATGGCCCTCCTGACCGGCTTGGCGCCCGGGGGCACCTATCTCGGGACGGTGCTCGCGGGCGGCGTCCTGTCCGCACTGGGAATGGGCCTCTCGCTGGTGCCCTGCACGATCGTTGCGATGCAGGGGGTGGCGGAGGCAGACAGCGGGCTCGCGTCGGGCCTGCTCAACACCTCGCGACTGGTGGGCGGGGCGCTGGGACTGGCGATCCTCAGCACGATCGCCGCGTCCGCCACGAGTGGCAAGCTCGCTGATGCCGTCAAGCCCGCCCTTGCGCTCAGCGACGGGTTCGGGCTCGCGCTCGGCGTGGGTGCGGTGCTCTGCCTCGCCGGCGCCATCGTGGCTGCGATTCGGCTAGGCCCGCCCGGGCGCCCGGAGGCGGCTGCGCGGATCGCGCCGGGTGCTGGGAGTGATGAGCGCGAGGCCCCCCGCGTGCCGGACGAGGAGCGCGAGGCAGTGCGTGCCGGGGACGACGAGCGCGAAGCCGCCGGCGCGCAAGACGAGGAGCGCGAGGCGGTGCCGGCGTAGTCGCTGCTGATCGGGGGACCGCAGTCCTCGATCAGCACGAGACTCTGACTACGATCGAGGGATGCCAGTTCGCAGCGCCGGAATCCTGCTCTACCGCCGGTCCGCCGGCGCGTTCGAGGTCCTGCTCGTGCATCCCGGCGGACCGCTGTGGGCTCGTCGCGACGCAGGCGCGTGGTCGCTTCCGAAGGGGGAATCTGAGCCGGAGGAGGACCCGCTTGCGGCTGCCCGCAGGGAGTTCGAGGAGGAGCTGGGGTGCAAGCCTCCCCGGGGGCGGCCGGCCGACCTGGGCGAGGTCCGTCAGCGATCGGGCAAGCTCGTACGTGCGTGGGCGCTGGCGGGCGACCTCGATCCGGCTGGCATAACGAGCAACAGGTTCGAGTTCGAGTGGCCGCCGCGCTCGGGCCAGGTGTGCGAATTTCCGGAGGTCGACCGCGCCGAGTGGTTTACCCTGGCGCTCGCGCGCGAGAAGATCAATCCGGCGCAGGCGGAGCTGCTGGACCGGCTCGAGCAGCATCTGATCGAGGGACGCGGCAGTTGATATCGGCGGTCCTCTAAACCCGATCCGGACCTCGGGGGCGGGCGCCCACGCGGCGCGCCGGTTCACAACTCGCCAACGAGCCGGTAACAGCTCGGTAACTTCCGACCCGCGCTGCTGGGGGAGAGTACGCGGCCGCGGAGCCGACACACGGCTGGTCCGCAAGACACGAACCGATTCCGGAGGAGATTCTCGATGCCCAGGCGCATAGCTCCGATGCTGCGCGCGGTACCCTAGACTGATGAGGCGTGTCTGCACCCAGGGTCACCCGCTCGCTTGCGGGCGCCGCAAGTCGCTTGCCAGGGCTGAAGCGGCTGCCGATGCTGAAGCTGCTCGCGATCGGCGAGATCGTGCTGCTCGCCCGCGAGCACATCGAGCGGCTCGAGCCCCACGAGCGCAGGCGCCTGATGGAGCTCGTTCGCCGCGGACGGGGTCGCCCCCGCAACCTGAACAAGGGCGAGCGCGTCGAGCTGGCCGCGCTCATCGACAAAGCCGATGCCCGCCTGTTCGTAGGTTTGGCTGCCGACAAGCTGTCTCCGGTGCGGTTGCCGCGGCGAGTCGTACGGGGTCCTGCGAAGCGCTGAATTGATGCTCGCTCCAGCGAGCGCTCGGGCGCTCTGGGATCGCAGCAGCTCACCGCGGGCGCGGCGACGGGACCTGTACGAGCACCTGTCCCGGCTCGCCGCCGAGCCCCGGGGCGAGCGTGGTCTTGACCAGCAACGGAAGCGGAAGCTTTAAGCGAACGACCGTGAACGTGGCTCCGTCTCTGCGGCCGAGCCCTATTACGCCGGGCGGAGGTCGGCCGCTGTAGCGGGGGAGCCGTGGAGCGGCGAGACGGGGACGGATCGCGAGCGCCACGAGGTCGAGCTCGCTGACCAGGATCCCGGCGCGTGGCATCGTGCGGACACCAGGCAGGTATACCTTTAGCGCCACCGGGACGCCTGCCTCACGGCTGGGCGGCCGCTCGGCGGGCCCACTGACCACGATCGCACGCGGCTCGGTGGCGGCGCCGAGTGCGCGTGCGGCGCCGCGCCAGTCGTCGCGCTGGTAGTTGGAGTCGGTCAGGTCGGCGACTAGGACGAGTGCACTCAGCGCGCAGATCGCGACCGCGAGCAGGCGCCAGCGCTTGGGCGCGCCATCTGCGGTGACTCCCGCCGCGACGACGATCGTGAGCGGCACCCAGGCGACGATCAGGTTGCGCGTGATCACCAGATCGAGGCCGGCGAGCGCGAGCACGATCGGGGCAAGCACAGCGAACGCGCCGACCACGAGCATGATGGTTGCGGCGCGGCGCTCGGGCTCCGAGCTCCGGCGCCAGCCGAGAAGCGTCCCGGCGGTGCCCAGCACGGCGGCCGCGATGCTGAGCGGAACCTCGAGCGGCCCCTTGTAGCCAAGCGCGAGCTGCTTTGGGATTTCGATGATGCGCACGGCCAGCGAGCCGCTCGCCGCCAGCAGCGGCGCGTACGCGTCGTGGCCGGCCTGCTCGATCGCGAGCGGGGCGAGCGCGAGTCCCGCCAGCACGAGCACCCCAACGGCCGCTAGCGCGCGCCGATCACGCGGCATCGACGGCGCCCGTCCACCCTGCGCCACCGACAGCGTCCGGCCACCCTGCGCCACCGACAACGCCCGGCCGCCGCGCAGCATCGCGAGCGGGCGCCCGCCGCGCGGCCAAAGTCCCAGCAGCAGGGCCGCCTCGATCGCGAGCGGAAAGACCGCGAAGTAATGGGTGCTCAGCGCGGCCACAGAGACCGCGCTCCACGCCGCGAGCGTGGCGCCTGAGGGGCGCCCCCGTAGCGCGCGCATGCAGAACAGCAACGAGAGCGTGCACAGAAGCGCAACAAGGCTGTAGGCGCGCGCCTCCTGGGCGTAGAAGAACATGAACGGATTGATCGCGACCAGCACGGCGACGAGCAGCGCGGCCCGGCGCAGGCGGAGCTCGGCACAGAGGGCGTATGCGGCCGGCACGAGCAGCGTTCCCGCCAGCGCGGAGAAAAGGCGCACGCCGACCTCGCCGGATCCGAATACGCGCACCCAAGACCAGGCGAGCAAGTAGTAGAGGGGAGGGGTCGACTCGCTGCGCGGGATCGTGGATAGCATCGACCCGAGGTGGCGGTGCAGGAGCGTGACCGTAACCGCCTCGTCGGCCTCGAGGCTCTGCAGATGGAGCGTCGCGATGCGCAGCGCGCCGGCCAGCAGCGTGAGCACGATCAGGATCCCCAGTCGGCCTCGCCCTGCACCCACCGAGCTCACGCCGCCCACTGGCCAAATTCCAGCCTTGCGGGCGTGCGAGACCCTCCTGAGAACATAACGCTGATGATCGAGACCTGTGAGCAGCCCAGCCCCGTTGCCCCGCCCGTCGCCGCGGTCCGGGTGATTGCGTTCGTGGTGGGGGCGGCGAGCCTTGGTGTGGAGATCGCCGCTGCGCGCCTGCTCGCCCCATACTTCGGCGCCTCGACGATCATCTGGGCGAACACGATCGCGACGGTGCTCGTCGCGCTGTCGGCCGGGTACGCGATCGGCGGTCGCCTGGCAGATCGCCGCGCAGACCTCGGCGGCCTATGCGCGATCGTGCTCGCCGCCTCGGTGCTGCTGGCGCTGATTCCGTTCGTCGCCGACCCGTTCTTGGCGCTGTCGGCCAAGGCGCTTGGCTCCCTCTCCGTGGGGGGGTTCCTTGGGTCGCTGGCAGCGGTGCTCGTGCTGGTCGCGGTTCCAGTGATGCTGCTCGGCACCGTGGCACCATATGCCAACCGGCTGGCGCTTGGAGCGGTGGTGCAGGCCGGGACGGTGACCGGCAACCTTTACGCGATCTCGACGGGGGGCTCGCTGCTGGGGACCTTCCTCGCCGCGCTGCTGCTGATCCCGCTGATCGGGACCCACCGCACCTTCCTGGTGTTCGCGCTGGCCCTGGCGCTGGTCGCGGCGCCGCGGATCGGCCCGCGGCGGTTCCTGCTCGTGCCGCTGGCGATCGGCGCCCTGCTCGCGGTGCCGCCGGCAGGAGTGGGTGCGAACGTGGCTAGCGCGCGCGTGATCTACTCGGCGGAGACCCAGTATCAGTACGCCCGCGTGCTCCAGTTCTCGAGCGGCGAGCGCTGGCTACAGCTCAACGAGGGCGTCGCCGTGCACTCGCTCTACCGACCCTGGAGCTACCTGACCGGGGGCTACTGGGATGACTTCCTCATCCTACCCCTCGCCGCCCAGCAGGCGTCACCGCAGCGGATCGCGATCCTTGGCGACGCTGCTGGAACGGTCGCCCGCGCCTACGGTCACTACTTCCCGCAGGCCCGGGTGGATGCGGTCGAGCTGGATGGCGAGCTCAGCTCGATCGGCAAGCGCTACTTCGCGCTGGGCGGGCGCCAGCTCCACCTCTACACCGCCGATGCCCGTCCGTGGCTGGCGGCGAGCAAGGTCCGCTACGACGCGATCTTCGTGGACGCCTACCGTCAGCCATACATTCCCTTCTACCTGCTGACCCGGGAGTTCTTCGCTTCCGTGCGCGCCCACTTGCACCCGGGCGGGGTGATGATCGTGAACGTCGGCCAGATCCCGGGGTCCAATACCCTCGAGAAGGTGCTCTCAACGACTGCCCGGGCCGCTTTTCCGGTAGTGGCTCGCGACCTCGTAGACACAACCAACACCTTGGTGCTGGCGAGCTCGGCACCGCTCTCAGGCGCCCGGATCCGCGCTCGGAGCGCCGGGCTGCCAGCCGGGCTCCGAGCTTTGGCGAGAAACGTCGCCGGGCAACTGCGCCCAGCGCTGCGCGGGGGCGCGGTCTACACCGATGACCGGGCCCCGGTGGAATGGCTCACGGACCTTTCGATCCTGCGCTACGCGACGAAGGGGCACTGACCGGGGGTGGATATCCAGACCGCGCGAGCGCGCGCGGTCTGGGCGCTGGCGTGCGGGCCGGGCGCTGCGGCGCGATCTGGTGCCCGTTGCGGGCCTGTCACGCGGCGATCTGGACCGCGGCCCGTGGGTCGCGGTCAGCGGACCGGGCACCTCATACCGAGGCATAGGCCAGGCTCGGCACCCTCTCGACCGCCAGGCGCTTTCTCATGTAGAAGAACCAGGTCATGCCCGCGAGCACGACGTAAGCGGCGATGAATATCCACAAGGCGCCGGTGGACCAGCTCGCGTGGGCGTGGGCGACCGCGACCTTTTCGGCGGGGAGCTTTGCGGCCTTGACCAGTGCCGTGACGCCCAGGCTCGACTGTCGTAGGACCAACTGGATCAGGAAGCCGCCGAACGCGCCTACCGAGCCGGCGATCCCGATCACCGCCGCCGCCTGGCGCTTGAAGTCCAGGGCGGTGCGCTTGGGGTCGAGGCCGTTCTCCTCCGCGTGCTTGGCACCGAGCGCGGTGAAGATGCTCGGGATCATGCGGTACGTGGATCCATTGCCAATCCCCGTCAGCGCGAAGATCACCATGAAGGACGAGAAGAACACTGTGAAGCTGCGGTGCTCCACGCCGTCGATCGCAACTAGGGTGAACGCGGCCATGCCGATGAAAGACGCGAGCGTCATGCGCGCCCCCCCGACCCGGTCCGAGAGCCCGCCGCCGAGCGGGCGGGTCAGCGATCCGATCAACGCCCCTAGGAAGCCCAGGCCGCCGAGGTAGTTGGCGATGAAGGCGTGGTGGGCGAGGAATTCCGGGAAGGTGTTCTTGATCACCAGCGGCAACGCGAACGAGAAGCCGATGAACGAACCGAAGGTGCCGATGTAGAGCAGCGAGACGATCCAGGTCTGCGGGTTGCGGATCGCCAGCCCATAGGCCTGCGTGTCGGTCTTCGCCTGGCGCAGACTGTCCATGTAGAGCGCGGCGAGCAGGACGGCGAGGACGATGAAGGGCAACCAGAGCAGACCGGCGTAGGCGAGGTGCACGTGATGGAGCGGGAGCTTAACCGCCGCCGCCGGGATGCCGACGATGATCACCAGGGGCACGACGAGCTGGGTCACTGCCACGCCGAGGTTCCCGCCCGCCGCGTTGAGGCCGAGGGCAAGGCCCTTCTTGCGCTCGGGATAGAAGAATGAGATGTTGGCCATCGAGGAGGAGAAGTTGCCGCCGCCTACGCCGGCGGTCGCGGCGCACAGGATCAGGACCCAGAGCTGGGTGTTGTGGCTCTGTTGGGCGAGCCAGCCGCTGGGCACGAGGATCGCGACTAGCAATGCCGGGATCAACAGCAGGGCTGCGCTCGTCGCAGTCCACATCCGGCCGCCAAAGCGCGCGATCGCGAACGTGTAAGGGATCCGCAATCCGGAGCCGACCAGGTTGGGGACCGCTATGAGCCAGAACTGCTCGGGCAGCGAAAGCACGATCCCGATGTTCGCGAGGTTGATCACGACGATCGTCCACAGCACCCAGATGTTGAAGCCGATGTGCTCGGCGAAGATCGAGAAGATCAGGTTCTTGCGGGCGACCCGGCTGGCGCCGTGTTCCCAGAACTGCTCGTCGTCTGGCTCCCAGCGCTCGATCCAGCGCCCGCGGTGGGTGTCGCCCGTGGGGGGCCGCGCGCGGTCGGGGCCCCCCACGGGCGACACGCCGGCGTCTGCGGTGTCGGTCGATGTGCTCATCGGGCTTCGCGTCTCCTTGAAATGAGTGGCTTACTGATCGGTTCACGGACCGGATCGGTTCACGGACCGGCGTTCTCGTGGCGGCCAAGATAGACGGGAGCGATGTCCGCGCCGTATCGGAGTCGTTGCGAGCTGATGACGACTGTTTCGAGGCGATGACGGCGCTATTAACGACGGACATCGCATTCGACATGCGGCTCAGCGCGGAAAGTGATCTACGGCCGCGTGGACAGGGTGCGCCCGCGGTCGCGCACCTAGGATCGGCCCGTGACCCTGACGGGAACAGAGAATCGGGAGTACGTGCTCCGCGTCGCCCGCGAGCGGGACATCCGCTATGTGCGGATCTGGTTCGTCGATGTGCTGGGCCTGCTCAAGAGCGTCGCGATTCCGGCTTCAGAGCTCGAGCGGGTGCTCGAGCAAGGCCTGGGCATCGACGGCTCTTCGCTGGAGGGCTCGGCCCGCCTGGCCGAGCGCGATGTGATCGCCCATCCCGATCCCGCCACGTTCCAGATCCTGCCCTGGCGGCCTGCGGGAGGCGTGGCGCGAATGTTCTGCAACGTCGCCTATCCCGACGAGAGCCCGTTTCCCGGGGACTCGCGTCATGCGCTGCGCCGTGTGCTAGCGCGGGCGGCCGAGCTCGGCTTCACGTTCCTCGTCGGCTGCGAGGTCGAGTTCTTCGTCTTCGCCCAGCCCCAGGACGACGGTCCCCCGCGCCCGCTGGACCGGGGCGCTTACCTCGACCAGACGACGCTCGACGTGGGCAGCGACTTCGCCGGCGGACGATCGACTACCTGGAGCAGATGGGGATCCCGGTCAAGAGCTCCCACCACGAGGACGGTCCCTCCCAGCACGAGATCGACCTCCAGCACATGGACGCGCTCTCGATGGCCGATGCGGTGACGACGTTCCGCGTCGCGGTCAAGGAGGCCGCGCACGAGCTGGGGGCGCTGGCGACGTTCATGCCACAGCCGCTGGAGGATCAGCCCGGGTCGGGAATGCACGTGCACATGTCCCTGTTCAGCGCCGAGGGCAACGCCTTTCACTGCACTGACCCTGAAGCGGCGCTGTCGCCGGTGGGGCGCGCGTTCCTGGCGGGGGTGCTCGCCCACGGCAGGGAGAGCGCGGCGGTGACCAACCAGTGGGTCAACTCCTATACGCGCCTTGCGGTCGGCCACGAGGCGCCGCAGCACGTCGGCTGGACGCGCCACGGGCGCAGCGGCCTGGTGCGCGTTCCCTCGCGCCGGCCGGGGCGGGAGTCGGCGACCCGGATCGAGCTGCGCTCGCCCGATCCGGCTTGCAACCCCTACTTGACGTTCGCGCTCGTGCTCGCGGCGGGTCTGCGCGGGATCGAGCGCGGCTATGAGCTCGGGCCCGAGGACGAGGACGAGGAGGTGCCCCGCGGCGCGCTGTCGCTGCCCGAGGACCTGCGCGAGGCGACCGACCTGTTCGAGTCCTCCGAGCTCGTGCGTGACACCTTCGGGGAGCGTCTGTGCGAATGGTACGTGCGCAACAAGCGATCTGAATGGGCGCAGTTCCGTAAGACCGTGAGCGCTTTCGAGCGCCGCCGCTATCTCGGGCTGCTTTGAGCAGATGCTCGACGCTTGGATACTGGCGACCGATCACGATCTGGCCGGCGAGACGGCGGCCGCCGTCGCGGAGCTCGGGTTTACGCCGCGCCGCGCGGCCAGCAATGGCGATGGCCCTCCAAAGTCAGACGACGGCGGCGCCGCGCGCCTGCCGGATGTCGCGATCGTGGTGACGGCTCCGGGCGAGGCGGTCCCTGTCGGCCTGTGTGCCCGATTCGGGGATGAGGAGGGCGGGCTGGCGGAGGTGCCGCTCGTGCTCGCGCTCGACGAGCACCACCTGCGCGGCCGCCCGGACATCTCGGGCGCGCACGAGCTGATCGTGCGTCCGTACAGCGCAGCGGAGCTGCGGATGCGAATCGAGCGTGCCAGAGCGCAGCAGGGCGGCGTCGGGGCCGAGGAGACCGTCCACGCCGGCACGCTCGAGGTCAACCTTGCCACCTACCAGGTGACGATCGCCGGGCGCCCCGTCGACTTCACCTACATGGAGTACGAGCTGCTCAAGTTCCTGCTCACCCACCCTCGCCGCGTGTTCTCACGCGAGGCACTGCTGAGCGCGGTGTGGGGCTATGACTATTACGGCGGGGGCCGCACCGTAGACGTCCATGTACGGCGCGTTCGAGCGAAGCTCGGGCAGGAGCACGCCGAGCGAATCAAGACGGTGCGCGGTGTGGGCTACCGGCTCGAGTTGTGAGTCGCTGGCGTTGAGGGTGCCACGTTGGGGTCTGCGCTCCCACTTTCGCCGTCGCACTCGCACGTCCCTCTCGCACGCTCCTTCGCCACGCCGGGGTCGCCTCTCTCTCTCTCTCTCACACGCACCCGAACAGCCCGCCTGAGGCTCAGGTGGGCTGAGGCGTCAGACGGGCTGTCTCGTGGCTGCGCTCAGTAGTAGTGCTTTCGCCCGCCGATGGCACGCCCCATGGTGCCAAGCAGAGCTAAGACCGCTCCGAGGACGAGCAGGATGATCCCAATTATCCACAGAATGTGGATGCCGACGATGAGCCCGATTACCAGCAGGATGATGCCCAGAGTGATCATTTGTTCTCCTAAGGACTTCTCCAAGGACCGTCACTTGACTTGCGAGGACTTGCGACGCCGACGGCGATCTCGCCGCACACTCGTAGTTTATCGCCGTCGGCGCACAATGCAATATACGCGGGGTGAATATTCGCTCAGCGGGGGGTTGTCGCGGCACCGCATCGCCGCGCTTGGGCGCCTCAGCGCGTTGGCCGCCTCAGCGGGTTGGCCTAGAGCGCCGGCTGGTGGCTCGTGGCGCCGCTCAGCGCGGATTGGTAGCGTCGAGCCACCGGCTGAGCGCGTCGCGACCGACCAGCGTGACCGCACCGTCGGCTGCGATCCAGTCACGGGCGCGCAACTCGCGCACGAGGCCGAGCGCGTCGCTGGGGCCGGGGCCCTCGCCACGAGCCGCAAGCGCGCTGCTGCCCGGCTCGACGGTCCATCGGCCGGACTCCAAGGCAGCCAGCGCCAGGCCCTGCTCCTCTGTGGGCACGTCCAGGGGATGCGGGCCGGCGCCACGCAGTGGGTCCTCGTCGCCCCGCGGCCGGGTGCCGGGGGGGCGGGCGCCACGCGGTGGGTGCTCCTCGGCCCGTCCCCGGCCGCCGGCGCCTCGGAAGGTCGCGTCGCCCCCGAGGCTCTCGGCTTGGGTACGCAGCCATCCTCCAGCGCTGTCGACCCACAGCCTCGCGCGATCGGGATCCATGCCGACAGCCTCGGCGATCTCGTCCAGATCCACGTGCGCCACGCCTTCCACCGACCGACCGAGCTCGCGCGCGATCGAACGCAGCCTCTCCTCAAAGCTACCGTGTCCTTCGTCGTCTCCGTGCATATAGCAATCATCGCACATGCGGTCAGCGGGGCGCAGCAACGCAAAGGTGGCGCCCGGACGCGTCGTGCTCGCTGTCTCGATCCGCGCGCTCCTATGGCTACGATATTGCGATGCGCCGGTGCGTTTGTCAGCGTGTCAGGACTCGACACTCGATGGCATTGGCGTGGCGAGTGTCGTGTGCGTGTCGTTATCCGCGCTCCACGCGACAGTCGATCGTCTGAGGAGCGCGACTGTCGAGTTGTGATTTATGAGGCACGAACTGCGACTGACACCTCGATGCGCGCGCTGCTCGAGAGCGCGAGTGGATTGCGCTGGTGCTCACGAAGCCCGCCTGCTGGGCGCCCTCCTAGCAGCGCCTGCCTCAAACCCCACCCCGGTACAGCGTGACGTTCCGATCAAGCCTACGCCCGGTGAATCCGCTCGGCCTTCCTCCCTGCGCATCGATGAACGAGAGCTGGCGGGCGATCCGGCCGAGCTGGCCGGGGAAGACGTGGTCGAGCATCCAGGTCTGGATCGCGACACCTCCGCCGGCGGTCGCCAGCACACGTAGCGCTCGCGCCTGCTGGGGATAGTCGATCAGCGAGGCGGTGCTGATGAGCCAGTAGCCGCCTGCCGGCGTCGGCCTGGCGAGGATCCGGTTGCGATGGGTGTGACCGGACAGCGCCGCGATCACGCGGGGCGAACGGTCGAGCAGCCCGAGTATTCGGTCGCCGCCCGCCGAGCTGCCCAGCGGCTGATGGGAGACGACGATCAGCCAGCGCCCACCGCCCTGGGCGAGCGCGCGCGAGAGCCACGCCGCCTGGCCCGGCACCACCAGCCCCCCTGAGCCGCCGGCCCGGCGCGCGAGGTCGAGCACTATCAGACGCAGGTGCGCCCCGACGTCAACCACGTAGTCCAGGCGCGCCCCGCCCAGCGCGCCCGCCCCGCCCAGTGCGCCCACTCCGCCCAGTGCGCCCACCGCGCTCACTCCGCCCAGTGCGCCCGCCCCGGTCGGCGCTCCCGCACGCCTGCCCCCGACGGCCCCCCGCAGCCGGGCAACGACTTCCTGGACCGACATCTCTCGCCGCGCGCCGTCGGCCGGCACCTTCACCGTGCGCCCGGCCAGCGCGCGCCTCAAGAAGGAATCCACCAGCCCCGGATCGGGCGGTCCGTCCGGCGAGTAGCCAGTCCCCCCCCGCAGGCCCCGCGGCAGGGACAGCCCAGCAGGAAGCTCCCACACCGCCCGTGCCCCGACTGCCAGCGCCTGTGTCAGCTCGGTCGGCACGATCTCTCCGGCCACCAGCAGGTCGTGATCGCCCAGCACCGGGTACGCCGGGACATCGAGCCCGCGACTGGAGAATGATGCAACGGCAGCCCGCAAGAGGCCGGGGTGCTGAGGTGCGTCGATCTCGGGCCGGTAGTAGAACGGGTCCGGATCGGCGGCCACCTGCACGCCGAGGTAGCCGCAAGGTCCGCTCCCTGGATGGACGGCACCGCCCCCCAGCACCGCGAGCGCGTGCGCCAGCTCGTTGCTTTGGGCGTTGTCGATCAGGTCACCGCCCTGGATCACGACGCAGGGCCCCAGCGCGCGAACGGCCCGGACCGCTCCCGCCAAGACCTGCGCGGTCAACGTCTCGTGGGGGCGGAACGTCGACTGGAATGGTGCGCCGAGGCGGTCGAGGAAGGTGACTCGCGCCGGCGAGGATGCGTCGAGCACGTGCGCGTCGGTCACGTGCGCGAGGGTCGCCAGAACCGCAACGGCGGGCGCCCGCGGGCTGAGCCCGACCCGATCCAGCAGCGCTTCCCCAGGTCCGGCGCGGAGCTGGCCGTCGCCGACCGGGTCGCCCCAGGTCGACTCGAGCGTCGAGCCGGTCACCGGGGCGCCGGCCGATCGCCGCCCGCCGCCACAGCCCGCCAGGAGCGCGGCCCCCGCGAGCGCCTCTACCAGCACTTGCCGGCGCGTGAGCGGCCTCATCGCGCCGCCAGGCCCTCTAGCACCGATTCATGGGTCGCCTGACGGGCGACCCACACCACAGCCACGCCCGCGGCGAGCGCCAGTCCGGCGAGCGTACCGAGGACCTCCGCCAGCGTCGCCTGCAGCGGCAGTGTCGCGTAGCTCGCTGCGAGGTTCGCGAGGGCGGGGCCGAAGGCGAGCCGTTCCAGCAGCACGCCTACCGCCGCCGCGGGTACGACGAGGGCCAGCGCCGCGCCGAGCAGCAGCCGGCGCACCGCGGCCGGCCCCGCTCCGCACGCCCGGAGCACCGCAACAGTGCGCCGGCGCTCCTGCACGGTTAGTGCGCACGCCTGGATCAGCGCATACAGGCATACGAGCCCGTCGACTACGGCAACCGCTATCAGAATCGCCCGCAGCGTGGCGACGAGCGGCGCGCCGCGCGCGGTAGCTCCGCTGGCCGGCGCTGGCTGCGCCCCAAGCGCCGCCAGCGCCGCGTTCACGCTGGTCTGGCTCCTCCTCGGCACCAGTTTCACAGCCACCTGAAACGGCGCCGAACGATCTGCGTGTAACAGAGCGGACCCCGGAACGTACGCGACGCGGCCATCGTGATCCAGCGAGCTGACGACCCCGGCGACCCGCAGCCGCAACTCGCCCCCCGACGGCAGTGCGAGCGCAAGCGTCCCGCCCGGGCTCAGACCGAGCGCGCTCGCCAGCCCGGACCCGACCTCGGCCTCTCCGGCGCCCCGCAGCCGCTTGCCCGAGACGAGCGGCGGGGCTTCGAAGCGCGTGTGGTCGCCCGGATAAGCGATCACGTCGATCGTCTCCCCCAGCGAGAACGAGTCGGCCGCCTGCACGTCATAGCGCGGTGTCGCGGCCTGGACACCGGGAACCCGGAGCACCTGCGCCAGGGACCGGACCGGGAGCGACGCCGTGAGCTGGTAGCGCTTGCCCAGCGCGCCGGGGTCGGTCTCGAGCGCGCTCAGAGCTGAGGCAAGCGCGAGCATCAGCAGCACGAATCCAGCGGAGAGACCGAGCGTCAGGACCGTCGCCACCAGCCGGGCCCGGCGCGCGCTCACCAGCCGCGCGCCGAGCACACCCAGGCCCGAGCGACTACCCCCCAACACTGACCAGCGCCCACCCAACACTGGTAACCGCCTCCCCAACACTGGTAACCGCCTCCCCAGCGCAGAGAACCGATCGTCCAAGCGCCTGCCCAACACAGAGGAGCGCTTAGAGCCCAGCTCGCCGCCGCGCAGCAGTTCCACCGGCGAGCGACCCGCCGCGCGCCACGCCGGCCAAGCCGCCCCCAAAACCGGGATCGCGACGCTCGCCAGCCACGCCGCCGCAAGCGGCGCCACGAGCTGGACGCCGGGTGGGGGCTCGTTGAGCAGCGTCAGCAGCCGGTTGCCAGGTCCAGAGGTCGCCAGCGCTCCCGCCAGAAGGCCCATCGCCGCCGCAGGGGCGGCGACCATCATCGCCTCCAATCCCTGAGCGAGCGCGATATGGCCCCTCGGCGCGCCGACCGCTCTCCGCACGCCGATCGCGGTCAATCGCCGCTGCACCTCCGCCCGGGCGGAGGCGGCCAGCATTGCGCCGGCGGTCACGATCGCGATTACCGACAGCGCCACCAGCAGATCGACAACGATCCCTGCGGCTTGGTCGAGTAGCACCCGTACGCCCGCCCGGGTCGCGAACCGGATGTTGCGCAGTCCGAAGCTGGTCGCGCGCGCCTGGACCAGAACTTCGTTCAGGTACCTGGGGTCACGCAGCCAGATCTCGGCGAGGTTGGTCTGCGGGTTGGGCTCCGGTCCGAAACGTGCGTCGATCGCCGCCCTCGACACGTAGAAGCGCGGCTTGGCCAGCGGGAACCCCACGTTGTCCGGTGCCTGCGCGAACCCCACCACCGTCTGGGGCCCCAGTCCCTCGGTGAAGAACGTGCTGCCCAAGCGCAGGCCCCAGGCCTGTGCAAACGCGCGCTCGAGCAATACCTCAGGTCTAGAGCCCGCAGTAGCGAGGGCGTGACCCGCCACGACCGCGTATCCGCGTCGCCCGGAGGATCCCACGACCTCGGCGACCGCATCTCCGCGCCGGCGCCCGCCGGCCTCGATGCCGACGTTCGTCACCTCCTCACGCAACGAGTAGGAGGCGATGTCAGGCAGGGCGCTGATCCGGCTCGCCACCCGGCGGGCGGACTGATCGTCGAAGCGCACGATCACGTCGGGGAGGTCGGCCGCGCGCGCGGAGCGGTCAAAGCCGCCGCCGAGCCCCACCCCGATGAGCACCGCAGCTGCGAGCATCGCCGCCCCCAAGGCGATCCCCATCGCGCTCAGCACCGAGCGCCGGCGCCGCAGCGCCAACCCACTCCGGGCCTCCGCGAGCGCGGATTTCATTCAGAGCGCGCGCCCGGGCGCCGATCGGCCGCCGGCCGCGCCGCTGAGCGCCCAGCCACCTCCGAGCGCGGGGCCGACCCCGAGCTCTGGGCCGGCCCCGCCCGCCCAGACGGCTCCGCCCGCCCAGGCCTCCCCGCCCGCCCAGGCATCCCCGCACGCCCAGCCCCGCCCGCGAGTCCAGCCGCCGGAGAATGGACCCCCAGCCTCCCGTCTTGCAATTCCAGTACCCGATCGGCGATCGCGGCGGCATCGGGCTCGTGGGTGACGATCACCACCGCCCGGCCGCTCAGCCCCCGCAGCAGCTCTAGCACGCCGGCGCCGTTCTCGGCGTCGAGGCTCCCCGTCGGCTCGTCTGCCAGCACGAGCTTTGGCTCGTTCACGAGCGCTCGAGCGAACGCGAAGCGCTGCTGCTCGCCCCCCGAGAGCTGATGTGGAAGGTGATCGGCCACCCCGCTCAGCCCGAGCTCGTCGATCAGCGTCGCCGCGCGCTCGGAGCCGCCCCTCGGAGCGCCCGGCAGGCGGGTGGGCATCAGCACGTTCTCTGCTCCGCTCAGCTCCTCGATGAGCTGAAACTGCTGGAAGACGAAGCCGACGTGGCGCAGCCGGATGCGCGCCAGCGCGCTGGGCCTGCGGCGCGTCAGCCGCTCGCCGGCCAGCGTGATCTCGCCGGCGTCAGGCGAGTCGAGCCCCCCCAGCAGGTGAAGCAGCGTTGACTTGCCGCTCCCCGACCGGCCCAAGACCGCGACCACTTCATCGACGTCCACCGACAGCCCAACGTCGTCCAGTACCCGCCGCGCCGCGCGCCCCTCCCCGACCGTCTTCGTCAGGCCATCGGCATGCACCACCGTCGCCGTCTTCACCGCCTCACCGTATCGCCAACAACCGCGCGCCCGAGCCACGGGCCGCCCGTCGTTCATCCAGCGTTCACACGGGTGAGACGGGGGCGTAACCGCCCGCCGCCACGATCGCGCGATGGCCGCCGGCGCTCAGACCGAGACGCGTACCGAAACCCAAGCGCGTACCCAGACCGAGACACGCACCGTGTGCCCGTACTGCGGCGTCGGCTGCGGGCTGCTGGCGAGGACCGAGGGCGACCGGCTGGTCGAGGTCGCGGGCGATCCGATCTACCCGGTCAACCGCGGGCGCACGTGCCGCAAGCCACTGGAGCTCCCCGCCGCCGTTCACGCGCGCGACCGGGCGCTGACGCCCCTGATCCGCTCTGAGCGCGCGGCGCGCTTCCGCGAGGGCACCTGGGATGCCACGCTGTCGACGCTCGCGGCGCGCCTGCAAGCGATCGTCGAGCGCCACGGGCCGGACGCGGTCGCCTTCTATATCTCCGGTCAACTCTTGACCGAGGACTACTACGCCGTCAACAAGCTCGTCAAGGGCTTCATCGGCACGAACAACCTGGACTCCAACTCGCGGCTGTGCATGTCCTCCGCGGTGGCCGGCTACCAGGGGGCGTTCGGCTCCGACGGCCCGCCGCCGAGCTACGCGGACCTCGATGTCGCCGACACCTTCTTCCTGCTGGGCTCCAACGCCGCGGCCTGCCACCCGATCGTCTGGGGCCGCATCCGCGAGCGCCAGCGCGAGGGCGCCTTCGTGATCTGTGCGGACCCGCGGCCGACGCAGACCGCGCAGCAATCCGATCTGCACCTCCCGGTGCGCCCGGGGGCCGATCTCGCGCTGCTGAACGCGATGCTCTACGTATTGATTCGCGATGGGTTGCTCGACGACGCGTTCGTGCGCGCGCGGACGAACGGCTTCGAGCAGGCGGCCGCCGTTGCCCGCGAGTGGACGCCGGAGCGAGCGGCGCGCACCTGTGGCGTGCGCGCCGAGGACATCGAGGCCGCGGCGCACCGCTTTGGCAAAGCCAAGCGGTCGATGGTGCTGTGGTCGATGGGTGCCAACCAGTCCACGGTCGGCACGCTCAAGAACCGGGCGCTGATCAATCTGTGCCTGGCGACCGGCCAGATCGGGCGCCCCGGCAGCGGGCCGCTCTCGCTCACCGGGCAGCCCAACGCGATGGGCGGGCGGGAGACCGGCGGGCTTGCCCACCTGCTGCCGGGTTACCGGAGCGTCACTTCGGATACCGACCGCGCCGAGATCGAGGCGCTGTGGGGTTGCCGGCCGATCTCCGACCGGCCAGGGCTCCCGGCCGTGGAGCTCTTCGACGCGCTCGCCGAAGGTGACGTCAAGGCGGTCTGGATCGTCGCAACCAACCCGATCGTCTCCCTTCCCGACGCCGCGCGAGCGCGCGCGGCGCTGGAGGCAGCGGAGCTCGTGGTCGTCCAGGACGCCTATCACCCGACTGAGACCTCGGCGCTCGCCCACGCCGTCCTCCCCGCCGCGGCGTGGCCGGAGAAGACTGGCACGATGACCAACTCCGAGCGGCGCGTCGGGCTCGTGCGCGCTGCGCTACCCCCGGCCGGCCAGGCGCTGCCGGACTGGCGCATCTTTGCGCGCCTTGCGCAAGCGCTCGGTCATGGCGAGCATTTCGCGTGGTGCGACGAGGCCGAGGTGTTCCAGGAATTTGCCGCCTGCACGAGGGGGCGCCTGTGCGACATGACCGGGCTCAGCCACGCGCGGCTGGCGCGCGAGGGCGGTGTGCAGTGGCCCGTGCCTGCTGGCGCGCTGGGCGAGGCGGTCAGCCAGCGCCAGCACTTGGGCGCCGGGCGCCTGGAGCCCGGGAGTGAGCGCCGGCAATCTGGAAGTGAGCGCCCGCGCTCCGCCGGCGAGCGCCCGCATCCCGCCGGCGAGCGCCTCTACGCCGATCGCCGATTCCCCACGCCAGACGGCCGCGCACGCTTTGCGCCAACTCCTCACGCCGGGCCGGCCGAGCCCGCCGGCGACGATTACCCCCTGCTGCTCACGACCGGGCGCGTGGCCGATCACTGGCACACGATGACGCGGACTGGCAAATCGTCGAAGCTCAAGGCAGCCGCCGGTGGGCCGGTCCTGGAGTGCCACCCCGACGACGCGTGCGCCGCCGGGGTGGCCGACGGCGGACAGGCCAGGATCGTCTCCGCGCGGGGGGCGGCGGTGCTGCGCGTGCAGTGCAGCGAGGAGATGCCCAGGGGGGTGGCGTTCGCCCCGATGCACTGGGGGGCGCTGCACGCAGCAGCGGGCGCGGGGGCCGTGAACCTGATCACCCACGGAGCGGTCGACCCGGTGTCCGCTCAGCCCGAGCTGAAGGCCGCGGCCGTGAGGATCGAGCCCGTGGGGGCCAAGCTCTCGCAATCCGAGGGGGCGCGCGAGGGGGCGCCAACCGTAAGGGCGCAGTTCCCGCAACACGTTGCGCGCGGGGGCCGTGACGCTCGCCGTCGCCGCCCTCGCGCCACCCGGCGCCGCGCTCGCCGGCTCGTCGTCGTCGGCACCGGCATGGCCGGGCTGGCGGTGGTCGAGGAGGTGCTGGCGCGCCGGCCGGCGCTCGGACCCTCGTGCGGCTCGGATGACTCGCGCGGATCAGGTGAAGGGTGGTCGATCACGATGCTGGGCGAGGAGCCCGGGCCGGCGTACAACCGGATCCTGCTCTCGAAGCTCCTCGCGCGCACCTGCGGCGCGAGTGAGCTCGAGCTCCGGCCCGCGACCTGGTACGCGGCACACGGCGTTAACCTGGGCGGGGGCCTTGCCGCCGCGGAGCTGGCGCTCGAGGACTGTGCCGTCCTGGACGCGAATGGGGCGCGCCACCGGTATGACGCGCTCGTACTGGCGACCGGCTCGCGCCCGTTCGTGCCACCGGTGACGGGCGCGGAGTTGCCCCACGTCCACAGCTTTCGCACCCAGCGCGACGTCGATCAGATCGCCGCCGGCGCGGTCGCCGGACATCCTGCCGTCGTGGTCGGGGGCGGGCTGCTCGGGCTGGAGGCGGCCGCGGGCCTGCGGGCCCGCGGCCTGAAGGTGAGCGTGGTCGAGCTGGCGCCGCGCCTGATGCCCCAGCAGCTCGACGCCGGCGCGGCGACGATGCTTCAGCGTGCGCTCGGGGCGCTCGGCATGAAATTCAGGCTGGGGCGCTCAGTCGAAGCGATCGAGGACACCGACGTAGTGCTCGACGACGGCGAGCGCCTGCCCGCGAGCGTCGTCGTGGTGGCGGCTGGCGTCCGCGCCGAGACCTCGCTCGCGCGCGCGGCCGGGATCCAGGTCGGGCGCGGGATCCTCGTCGACGACGCGCTGCGCTGCAGCGCCCCGGGGGTATGGGCGGTCGGCGAATGTGCCGAGCACAAGGGTGTCGTCCAGGGCCTATGGGCGCCGATCGCCGAGCAGGCCCGGGTGGCGGGCGCGAGCGTGGCGGGCGATCCGGCGGGCTTTCACGGGGCCACGACGGCGACGACGCTGAAGGTGGCGGGGATCGACCTCTTCGCAGGCGGGCAGTCGAGCGCCGGCTCCGGTCAGGACGAGCTGGTCTTCTCCGACACGCGCCGCGGCGTGCACCGCAAGCTCGTGCTCGACGGAGAGGCGCTCGCCGGCGCGGTGCTGGTCGGCGACACCACCTACGGCCGCGAGCTCTCGGAGCTGCTGCGCACCCGGGGCCCGGTCCCATCCGAGCTGCTGGGGGCTCCCGGAAGCGCCGGCGCCGGCCCCGCGATCCCTCTCGACGACAGCTCCGTCGTGTGCTCGTGCAACCAAGTCAACCGCGGGGCGATCTTGGCTGCGATCCGAAAGGGGGGACTGACGACGGTGCCGGGGGTCGGTCGCGCCACGCGCGCCAGCACCGGATGCGGGAGCTGCGCGAGTGACGTCGAGGCGATCTTGGCGGAGCACGCCCAGGGGGCCAAGCACGTGGGGCGCGGCGAGGACCGAGAGCGCGAGGAGCAGGCCGTGCCTGCTGGGGCGATCGCAGAGCGGTAACAGAGCGGGTGGGCTGGATTTCCAAGACTCTCAATGCAAGAGGTGGAGTGCGGGATTCGGCCGGCTGGGGACTTCGATCGCCTAGGCAGTTTCTGAGAAGGGGGCAGCTCCAGGAGGGTTCGCGCTCGCCAGGCTCGCTCCATGTGCCTGGCGCAGTTGCCGCTGAGGCGCCGGCTGCGCTCACGGCCGAAAGCTGGCGGTGCTGGAGCGCTGGGCTCGGCGATCACCGGGGGTGCTCGCCAGTTTGGCCGCCCAGCTAATCCTAACCGGCTCTGTCCGGGTACGGAAGCGGGCCGACTGACTAGACGCGCGAGCTGGGGAAAGCGCCGCGAGGCTGCATCAGTACGGCAGTTCGTGGGGCCAGCAGCGTCGATAGTCCGGCCTGGGCAGCGCGGTGAAGCGCACCGCATCGATTTCCGGCCGACCTTCCAAGAGCGCCCGCGCGATCCGGTGCATGCCGTCCATGATCCGACCGTCGTGCCCCAGGATGATCGGATACGAGACGTCGACCTCGCTGATCCGCCGGGCGTGCTCGACGACCTTGCGGACCGTCGGCACTTCATCGGTGCCGTCGAACCAGTACGCCGTGTCGATCTCGCCGATGGCATCCACAGCCACGCGTTAGACCGGCAAGCCCCGACTCAGTGCGATCAGGCGATCGACATCCCAAGCGTCGAAGCCCTGGTGAGCCGGCCGGAAGTGGTACTGCTTGGGCATGTACCCAGTCTCGCGCACGGGCCGCGGATCGCCTGACTGTGGTACCAGTAGCGAGCCTGACCCTCAGGGTGTGCCACGGAATCCTCCATGCCTGAGAACCCTGGCTCAGCTCAGCTCAGTCGTCTCAGCTCTCAGGTGTTATCAGGGGCAGAAGTTGCCGGGGTATTCGGCGTAGAACAGGTGGTTGACGGGATCGTAGTTCCCGAACGAGAATGGCTGGCCACCCCCGGGGGCAGGGCAATGTCCGGTCGTGGTACCTGGACACGACTGCTCCCCTCCAGGCTCCGTCACGCATCGCGTGACGTTGATCTGATAGGTGCAGTTCGGGCACTCGCTGTTGGCGGGGTATACGACCTGTATCTGGTCAGCCATCGCCGTTGCTGCGCCGCCGGACAAGAGCAAAGCCCCCGACGCGCCTAGCGCTACGAGGGGCTTGCGTAGGTGCTTGAGCATTTGACTTCCACCTTCCAGTTAGGTTCGGGTTGTCATCTGCTTCTCTAATAGCTGCCAACGCGTCGGCCCGAGGTTACACCTGGCGTTCAGCCGTTAGGCAATCGCTCGAGCCGTTCGCCGTTCGCCGCTCGGCGTCTGCTCAGCCTTTAGGCAATCACTCGAGCCGTTCGCCGCTCGGCTTCTGGCGACCGCGCCGCGCTCAAGCGATCCCGTGGTTCACCTGATGGAAACACTGGCGGAACCGGCGAGAAACCCGCTGCCGCCACCATCCCAGCATGACCAAGTCACATGCAGGCGTCGTGGTCGTCGGCGGGGGGATCGCCGGCCAGGCGCTGTGCGAGGCGTTGCGCGACCGCGACCCCGACGTCCCCCTCACCCTCGTCTGCGGCGAGGAGCGGCTGCCCTACGACCGCGTGCGGCTGTCGGAGATCCTGGTTTCGGGTCAGGACCCGGATGAGCTGGCGCTGCGCCCCGGCGAGTGGTTCGAGGACCACGACCTGCGCGTGCTGCTCGGGTGCCGCGTGGTCGGGCTGGCGGCGGGCTCCAATGGGACTCGGGCGCTTGCGTGCGAGGACGGGCGCGTGATTCCGTTTGACCGGCTGGCGCTGGCGACGGGCTCCCAGCCGCTGATGCCGCCGTGGCCGGGGATCGATCTGCCGGGCGTGCACCCGTTTCGCGGTCCAGAGGACTGCGCGGCGATTCGCGCCGCTGCGGGCGCCGCCCGGGAGGCGGTCGTGATCGGCGGCGGGCTGCTGGGGCTGGAGGCCGCACGCGGGGTTCGCTCCCAGGGCTGCAATACGACCGTCGTGCACCTGATGGACCGGCTGATGGAGCGCCAGCTCGACGTGGGCGCCGCGGCGCTGCTGGAGCCGGCGGTGAGGGCACTGGGGATCGAGGTCCTGCTGCAGCGATCCACGCAGGCGCTCGTCGGCGACGAGCAGGGCGTCAAGCGGCTGCGCTTTGCCGACGGCTCGGAGATCGACGCAGACCTGGTGGTGGTCTCGATCGGGATTCGTCCTGAGACCACGCTCGCGCGCACGTTGGAGACCGACTGCGAGCGCGGCGTCGTGGTCGACGATCAGATGCGCACTTCGTTGGCAGGGGTGGTCGCGGTCGGCGAGTGCGCCCAGCACCGCGGGGTCGTCTGGGGCCTCGTCGCGCCGATCCTCGAGCAGGCGCGCGTCGCCGCCGACACGCTGCTCGGGCGCGAAGCCTCCTATAGCGGCTCAATCGCGAGCGCGAAGCTGAAGGTGGCCGGGATCGATCTGGTCTCGGTCGGCGAGACCGAAGGGGACGCCGCCGCCGTTTCCCAGGACGGCGGCGCCGGGATGTACAGGAAGCTCGTCGTGCGCGAGGGCCGCGCGGCCGGCGCCATGCTGCTCGGTGACATCCGCGGCTCCGAGGCGTTGCTGGCGGCGGTCAAGGCAGGCGAGGAGGTGACCGATCCGCTCGCGCGGCTCGCGGGGGTCGCCGAGGTCGGCGCCGAGGACTTGCCGGACGACGCCCAGGTCTGCAACTGCAACGGGATCTGCAAGGCGACGCTGCTGGGAGCCGTACAGGATGGCTGCAACACCCCGCGGGAAGTCATGGCGCGCACCCGCGCCGGGACTGGTTGTGGCTCGTGCAAGGGCCTGGTGGTCGAGATTGTGGCGGCTGCCACCGGCGGGCTGAGTGACGAGCCGGCGTATCTGTGCCCGTGCCGCAAGCAGACGCGCGAGCAGCTCGCGGCCGAGATCCGCCGCGACGGCCACGAGTCTGTCAGCGCCGTGGCGCAGGCGTGCGGCACCGGCCGGCAGTGCGGGGTCTGCAAGCCGGCGCTCGCCTACCTCATCTCGGAGGTCAACGCCAACCTCCACCGCGAGGAGCGCGATGCGCGCTTCATCAACGACCGCGTCCACGCGAACATCCAGAACGACGGGCGCTTCTCGGTCGTGCCGCGGATCCGTGGCGGCGTTGTTACGCCCGGCGAGCTGAGGAAGATCGCCGACGCCGCGGAGCGCTACGAGGTGCCGATGGTGAAGATCACCGGCGGCCAGCGGATCGACCTGCTGGGAGTGCGCAAGCAGGACCTGCCGGCGATCTGGCGCGACCTCGACATGCCCTCCGGCCACGCGTACGCCAAGGCCGTGCGAACGGTGAAGACGTGCGTTGGCACCGACTTCTGTCGCTACGGGCTCGGTGACTCGATTCGTCTCGGAATCGAGATGGAGGAGGCATGGGAAGGGCTCTACACGCCGCACAAGGTCAAGTCAGGCGTCTCTGGCTGCCCGCGCAACTGCGCCGAGGCCACGGTCAAGGACATCGGCTGCGTCGCGGTCGAGGGTGGGTGGCAGGTGCGGGCGGGCGGCGCCGCCGGAGGCAACGTTCGCGAAGCCGACATCCTCGCGACGGTGAAGACGCCTGAGGAGGCGCTCCGGGTGGCCACGACGTTCCTCCAGTACTACCGTGAGAACGCGGAGTACAAGGAGCGCACCTATGACTTCATCCCCCGCATCGGGCTCGACGAGGTCAAGCGCGTAGTGCTAGAGCCCGACTCCAGTGCGCGGTTGCTCGAGCGCTTTCGGATCGCCAAGGCCGCGGCGGTCGTCGACCCATGGCTCGAGCGCGACGAGCCATACCATCCGCGCCAGTTCACCGACCTCGACGAGCCCGCGGACCTCGACCTGCGTGAGATGGCGATGGCGGCGGCCGGGCCGCCGCCGGGTGGGGAGCGATGACTGTGGTGGGAAGCGATGACTGCGGTGGGGCTGAGTTTCGGTCCGGAGCGGGCGGCGGTCAGTCCGTCGCGCGGCGCGGCCCGATGGTTGTCCTGCGCACCGGAGGGGCAGGATGACCGCGGTACGCGCGTGCTCGACGGAGGATGTCCCGCTCGGCGAGGGCCGGGCGGTGACGATCGACGGTCGGAGGATCGCGCTTTTCCGGACCAGGGAGGGCTGGTACGCGCTCGACGCGGATTGCCCGCACATGGGCGGTCCGCTCGCTGACGGGATCGTCGCCGAGCGCTCGGTCATCTGCCCCCTCCACGAGCGCCGCTTCGACCTGAGCACGGGCGAGCCGCTCTCAGACGGATGCGGCGTCGCTGCCCACGAGGTGACGGTGGTCGGCGATGAGGTGTACGTGAAGCTGTCCGCAGCGCGGCCGCTGGCGGCGCTCGCGCCTGTGTAGCGAGCGGCGCAGGTAGGTGGTATTCCTGACGCTGGGGGTTGAGGGCAAGTAGGTTGACTGGGGCTGGACGAAGCGCTGACCGGCTGGGCTGCCCCTGGCGCAGGCGTGCTACTCGGCGCCTGCTCGACAACCGGGCGACGTACGGGCAGTACCGGCTCCATTCATCCCCGCGGAGCGAGGCCGGCAGCACACACCCCGTCAAAGTGCTGGGGGCTTGTCCTCTAATCCCCGCTCGAGCGAGGCCGGCAGCACACACCTCGTCAAAGTGCTGGGGGCTTGTCCTCTGATCCCCGCTCACGGCCCTGGCGGCCGGATCGCTGCCGAATGCCGGTACCCCCCTCTCTGTCACCGTCGAAGGATCGCATGGCCGTTTCGGGCGGCTGTTCCCCGGACCGCAGCCGTAAGCTCCGCCCTGGGACGCTTCACCCCGCCGCGAGACCGCTTCACCCCGCCGCGAGACCGCTTCACCCCGCCCCCTCCCCGATGCGAGACAGCTTCCTGATCTTCGGCAGTCCATCGATCGGCGAGGAGGAGATCGCCGAGGTGGTGGACTCGCTGCGCTCGGGGTGGGTGGGGACGGGCCCGAAGGTGCAGCGCTTCGAGACGATGCTCACCGAATACCTAGGCGTCGCTCACTGTCGTTGCGTTTCCTCCTGCACGGCGGCGTTGATGCTCTCCATGCAGGTGCTCGGGATCGGGCCCGGGGACGAGGTGCTGGTCCCCGCGATGACCTTCGTCGCCTCTGCCAATGCGGTAGAGCACGCCGGCGCGACGCCGATCCTGGTGGACTCGGTGCCCGGAACCGGCCTGATCGACCTCGATGCAGCGCAAGCGGCGATCACCCCTCGGACGCGGGCGATCATGCCTGTCCACCTCGCCGGAAGGCCCGTCGACATGGATCGCCTGAGCTCGCTGCGCGACCGCCACGGCCTGCTTGTGATCGAAGACGCCGCGCACGCGATCGGAGCCGAATGGCACGGCCGGCGGATTGGCACCTTTGGCAACGTGACGGCGTTCTCTTTCTACGTGACCAAGAACATCTCCACGATCGAAGGCGGGGCTCTGGCGACGGCGGACGTGGGCGTCGCGGAAGAGGTCGAGCGGCTGGCTTTGCACGGCTTGAGCCTCGGCGCCTGGCAACGATTCTCCGATGCCGGCTTTCGTCACTACGAGGTGCTCAGGCCCGGATACAAGCACAACATGACCGATGTGCAGGCCGCCCTCGGCCTGCACCAGCTACCGCGACTGGATGGCTGGATCGAGCGCAGAGCGGCTCTCTGGGAGCGCTACGACGAGCTGCTGGAGGGACTCCCGTTGCAGACGCCGCCGGCGCCTGAGCCGGGCACCAGGAACGCCCGACACCTATACCAGGTGCTGCTGGAGCCAGGTGCGCCCTGCACGCGCGACGAGCTGCTCGACGGCTTGACTGCGCGCAGGATCGGTGCCGGCGTGCATTACCGCGGCGTCCACTTGCACCCCTACTACCGCGATACCTATAACCTGCAGCCAGCGGACTTCCCGGTCGCAAGCTCGATCTCCGAGCTGACACTCAGCCTGCCGCTTAGTCCCAAGGTGTCAGAGGCCGATCAGGACGACGTCGTGAACGCTCTAACAGAGCTGTTGCACCGCTGATTCCCCGCGTACCCGCAGCATCCCGGCAGCAACACAGCCTCGCCCTCCTTCGAGAAGCTGTTGCACCGCTGATTCCCCGCGTACCCGCAGCATCCTGCTCGACGCTCCTTACCGGCGCCTCAGAGACCGCCCCGCAACCAGCGGGGAGACATTCTGCCGACGGTCTGGGCCGATGACGGCAGCCAGTACACGATCATGGACAACGGGGGGACCGACGTGCCCCTCTCCCATGGGCTGTGGCGCCAATCGGTGGCGCGGATTACCGCACACCGCCGAAGATCAATTTCGGCTTGGTGGGAGATGCGAAGCGCCCGCCGCCTGCGACCCTCGCCCAGATCGCGAAGGACCCGTCGATCTGGACCGGCCCGCTGGGCCCGCACTACAGCAGTGGCCTGGTGGAGGCCGATCACGTCTTCTACGCGACGCAGGAGAACATTGGAACTACAATGCGACTGACCTCTTCAAAGGGTTGGAGGGGATCGCGTACTCGACGGACGAGGGCCAGGATTGGCACGAAGTCAACAAGGGCTTCCCCGCTCCGCTGGGCAACCTGAGCTGGGCGATCCGCGGGCGCGGCGGCTTCTACGCGGACGGCTACGTGTATGCGATCGCCACTGAGCGCGAGTTCAAATGCGAGCAGTATCATCATGGGGCGCAGCCTGCCCGGGGTCGCCAGCATGACCAATCCATCGCACTGGCAATGGCTCGCGGGCTGGCAGGCGACCAAAGCGGGCCCTTCCCGAGGTGGTCGAGCTCGTTCGCCACCGCGACCCCGATCCTCTTTTACCCCCCGCACATCACCTATCCGCAGATGTCATATGACTCACCGTTGCATCGCTACCTGCTGACCTTCAGCTTCTCCTACTCCGCCACGCCGCCGGCGATCTGGCAGACGGCGCCGAGCTTGTGATCCTCGATGCACCGCATCCCTGGGGCGCGTTCTCGTTCGTCGCCCACTCGCCCGAGCTCGGCCCTTCCAACGGTTACTCCGCGGGCTTCCCAGTCGATTGGATCAGCCGCAACGGTCGTGACCTGTGGCTGAAGTGGGCCGCCAACTTCGATGGCTGCGCAGCCCACCTAACTGCACCGGGGGATATGGCTTCAACTACGAGCGCATGCACCTGACGCTCGCCGGTCCTCGCCCAAAGCGCTGAGAAAGGCGGGCCACCCGCGGGCTGGGCAGGGTCTGCGTGGGATCTGGCACTCGCCTGAGAAAGAGGCGTGGGCGCGCGACTTGGCGCCGGCCAAGCAAGCCAAGCCGGGGGGTGGGCGCGGAGTTGGCGCCCGTTCGTGGAGAATGACGCGCAAGATGGCCGGTCTGAGCGCAGGCGCACGGGCACCCGGTGACGTTGAGCTGAGCGTCGTCGTGCCCGTATACGGGTGCGCCGAGTGCTTGCACGCGCTGCACCACCGTCTTACGCAGAGCGTCTCGAAGCTGACCGAGCGCTACGAGCTCGTGTTCGTCGACGATCGCAGCCTCGACGATGGTTGGGAGGTGCTGCGGGGGCTGGCTCGCTACGACCCGCGGGTGCGCGCCTTCCGCCTCAGCCGCAACTTCGGCCAGGACGCCGCGATCACGGCGGGGCTGGCTCAGGCGCGCGGCCAATGGGCGGTTGTCATGGACTGCGACCTGCAGGAGGCCCCCGAGGACATCCCCCGCCTGTGGGCAGCCGCCGGGGAGGGATACGACGTCGTCCGGACGATCCGCCGCGGTTGGCGGCACTCGGCGTTTCGCCGCTGGAGCAGCCGTGCCTACCGGAGGCTGACGCTCGAGACCGATGTCCGGCCGGACTACAGCAACCTCAGCCTGCTCTCCCGGCCCGTGATCGATGCGTTCCTGCGCCTGCGCGATCGCGACCGTGAGTACATGATCGCGCTGGACTGGCTGGGCTTCGACGCCACGACGATCGAGATCGAGCACGCCGAGCGTCACGCCGGAGAGAGTGGGTACACGCTGACGCGCCTGGTGCGGGTCGCGATCGACGGGATGTTCTTCCGCAGCACCGTGCTGCTGCGGCTCGTCGTGCTGGTGGGGTTCCTGGTCGCGCTGGCCGGGATCGTGCTGGCGGGCTTCGAGGTGGTCGACCACTTCGTGGAGTCCGACGCGACGGTTCCCGGCTATACGAGCCTCGCGGTGCTGCTGCTGCTGCTCGCCGGCTTCATCATCGTCAGCGTCGGCGTGGTCGGGCTCTACGTGGGCAGGATCTTCGAGCAGGTCAAGGACCGGCCGCTGTTCCTGATCGATGCCCAGGCGGAGGGCCCGCAGCTCGCTCCTTCCGGGGAGGGCCCGCAGCTCGCTTTGCCCGGGGAGGGCCCGCAGCTCGCTCCTTCCGGGGAGGGCCCGCAACCTGGAGTCCCCGCGACGGGTCCGCAGTCCGCACGGCCTGGGCAGCGAGGCCGGGCTGAACCGGTTCCGGCTCCCACCGGCGGCTTGACCGCGGCGATCGCGGAGTCGCTGGAGAGCGAGCCGGGCTCACCCTCCGGCCGCTAGCACGTACACCTGCTCGCGGCCGCCCGGAATCGCGAACGAAGCGATGGATCGCTCGCGGTAACGGTCCATCAGCTTTGCGAGCGTCGCCTCGGTGAACCGCGCGGCGTGGCATCCGACCCCCGGGTCTGCCACCCGGCGGCTGAGCAGCGCGACCCCGGGCAGGCTGCTGGCGCTGAGGTTGCGGACCGGCTCGGAGACGATGACCCGCTCGCGCGCGGCGGCGAGCATCCGTTCCAGGATCCGGGTCGCGTCCGGCAGGAAGTGGTAGAGGCTCGCCTGCACGATCGCGACATCGACGCTCGGCAGCGGCTCGGCGCTGCTCGCCAGGTCGAGCCGGCGCGCGTCGACGCCCTGCGCCCGGAGTCCCGCAACGAAGCGCTCGTTGACGTCGAGCCCTATGTATGCGCTCGTGCGCTCGCGCAGGTGACGCAGGTAGAGCGTCCCCGGGCCGCAGCACAGCTCTAGCACCGAGGCGCCGGGCGGGACCTGCTCGGCCACCAGACTCATCCGGGACTCGTAATGGCGCCCGTAGAGCGCTCGCATCAAGAGCTCGTAGCCGCGCGCGCTGCGGTACACGAGGCTCGTGCTCACTGGTCACCCTTCGTGCTGTCGGCGGCTGCCCGGAGAGCGCCAAGCGTCCTCATGCCTGCCGAGAGGGCGCCTGGGAGGCGGCAGCCCGCGGGCTGAGCTGCGCGAGTGACAGCGGGCGCGCGGGGGCATCGTGCAGCGGGCGCGTGATCGACACATCGAGCTCCACGCCGACGTGTAGCAGCTCACCGGCACCGAGCGCCTGCCAACCGGGATCCTCGTCCATCGGCTCGGTGGCGATCACGACTGCGGGAAGGTGGGCCAGCCGGCCGCAGCGCGCACGGATCCTGCCGCTGGCGCTGGCGTGCTCCAGGTGCCGGTTGCCGTTCGTACCCCCAGCGCCACGGCGCAGCACGTGGAGCTCGTGCGTGTCGGGATAGCGCAGCGCCCACAGCTCCGAGGCCGTGATCAGGACGAAGTTGAGCGCCAGCACGGGCAGGTGCGCCGCGACCCAGCTCGACGCGCTGACGATCCCATCGCCTACGTCCCCGGTCCGCTCGATCTCCCGCGAGACGAGCGCAAAGAAGCGCTCGGAGTCAGTGGCTCCGTGCACGAGCGCGAGCGCGTCGCCGAGCTCGGCTTCCAGTCGCGGGAGATCGCCGATCACCCCGTTGTGGGCGAAGAGCCGATCGGCCTGCTCGAACGGGTGCGTGTTCTCCGGGGCGATCGCTCCTGTCGAGGCGTAGCGGACGTGCGCGACGAACGTGCGGGAAGTGACGTCTCGAGCCTCGCTGGCAAAGCACTGGTCCTCGTAGGCGGCCAGCGGCTGCTTGAAGACCTGCGGGCTGCCGTCCGCGCTGAACGTGCCGAGACCCGTCCCGTCTGGCTCGCGGCGGCTCTGCTGGGCGAGCGAGTCAGGCGCCTCCAGCAGCCAGAAGGTAGCCGGAACGCGCTCGGGCCCTGCGCTCATCCCGAACAGGCGGCACACATGCCCCACGGTAGCGCGCGGGGTGATCCACGAGGCGGGCGCGATCGGACCCGGAGCGCGCTCGCGACCTTGCCCCGGAGAGCGTTCGCGATCTGTCAGAGTAATTTCAGGCTTCCGGCATATCGTAATCTGCGTCAACAGAACTAGCTAGACAGAGGAGTCCGATGAAATTCCTGCGCACAGCCTCGACCCAGCGCCTGCTGGCGACGATCGCCGGCCTGGTGGTGGCGGCCGGGGGTGGCACGGCGATCGCGGTGGCCGCCACCGGTACCGGGCCCGTGCCTGCGCCCAAGCCGCTCGCCCAGGCGATTCACGACGCGCTCAGCGCTCCGCCGGTGCAGGGCATCACGGCGCAGATCAGCTTCACCAACCACTTGATCGATTCCAGCGACATCCAGGGGTCCGATCCTTTGCTGACCGGGGCAACCGGCAGGCTCTGGCTCTCTAGCGATCATCGGCTGCGACTCGAGCTGCAGTCCGACAATGGCGACGCCCAGGTGCTTATCGATGGCCGGTCGTTCTCGGTCTATGACCCGTCCTCCAAGACGGCATACGAGGGGACGTTGCCGGCGCCGGCCCGCGGGCCGGGCGCCGCCAAGCAGAAGCCCACCCAGGACGCGATCCCCACGGTCGCGGAGATCCAGCGCGACCTGGCCCGCCTGATGGACCACGTCGATCCGCTCAGCGGCACTCCGAGCGACGTGGCGGGGAGGGCGGCGTATACGGTCCAGGTCTCGCCCAAGCACGACGGGGGCCTGCTGGGCTCCGGCCAGCTCGCCTGGGACGCTTTGACCGGCGTGCCGCTGCGAGCCGCGGTCTACGCCCGGGGGTCCACTGCTCCGGTGCTGGAGCTGAAGGCGACCGGCATCTCCTACGGCCCGGTCCCCGCCTCGGACTTCGCGGTCTCCCCGCCGAGTGGCACCAAGATCGTCAAGCTGGCCACGCCGGGCAGCCACGGCGCCAACATGGCTGATCGGTCCGGGCGCCGCGCCCGCCGCGCTCACCCCGAGGCGGCCGGTCCGGCCGCCGTCGCGCGCCATCTGCCGTTCACCCTGACTGCGCCGGGCACGCTCGTTGGCCTGCCGCGGCGCTCGGTCTCGCTGCTTGATTGGGCAGGACACCCGGCGGCGCTCGTCGCCTACGGGCAGAACCTCGGCGGCGTCGCCGTGATCGAGCAGGCTGCCGGGGCGTCCGGGACCCCGAGCCCGAACAGCAAGGGGGACGGCCATCGGGGCCTGAGCCTGCCGACGGTCTCGATCGACGGCGTCACCGGGCAGGAGCTCGACACCGCGCTCGGCACGATGGTCCGCTTCACGCGCGCCGGTGTCGCGTATACGGTGATCGGCTCGGTGCCGCCCGTCGCCGCCGACGCGGCGGCGCGGGGCCTGTGAGCTCACCCGCCACCGCTCCGGGCGCCCCACACGGGGGCGCCCGGCCCGGGGACGCCCCAACCGGAGGCACGCCACCCGTCGAAGCGGTGCGCGGGGACGCTCCACCGGTCGAGGTCCGCGGCCTGATCAAGCGCTATGGCGAGCTGATCGCGGTCGCCGGCGTCGACCTGACGGTCAACGCCGGCGACGTCTACGGCTATCTCGGACCCAACGGCGCCGGCAAGACTACGTCCTTGCGGATGATGCTCGGCCTGATCCGGCCCACCGCCGGGACGGTGCGCTTATTCGGCCGTGATCCGCTGGAGAGCGTGGGCGCGTTGCAGGGCGTGGCGGGATTCGTCGAGGCGCCGGCGTTCTATCCCTACCTCGGCGGGCGGCGCAATCTCGAGCTGCTCGCTGCTTTCGACGGCGACAGCGCTGTGGATCGGATCGACGAGGCACTGGATACCGTGGAGCTCGCCGACCGGGGCCGTGACCGGGTGGGGGGCTACTCGCACGGGATGCGCCAGCGCCTCGGGATCGCGGCGGCACTGCTGCGCCGCCCGCGACTGCTCCTGCTCGACGAGCCCGCGACCGGGCTGGATCCCGGCGGAATGCGTGACATGCGGCTGCTGATCCGCCGCCTCGCCGGCGAGGGAATGACGGTCGTGCTCTCGAGTCATCAGCTCGCCGAGGTGGAGGACTTGTGCAATCGCGTGGCGATCGTGCGCTCGGGCGCGGTCGTATATGAGGGCGAGATCGCCGAGCTGAGGCGCGGCGCTGGGCAGAGCTACCGCCTTCAGAGCACCGACGACGAGCGCGCGCTCGTCGTCTGCCGGGCCCAGCCGGGGATCGGCGACGTGCGGTCGCAGCGATTGGATGACGCGGGCGCTGGATGGATCAGCTTCACCGCCGATGAGCGTTCGGTCGCGGAGCTCTCGCAGGCGCTGGTGGAAGCGGGGGCGCTGATCAGGGCGCTCGCACCGCAGACGGTCACGCTCGAGGATCTGTTCTTCTCGCTCACGGAGGGGTCCGCGGGCAGCACGGACCTCGAGCATCGGCGGTCCGGCGCTGAGGTGCAGCCGACTGGCGGTGCGGGCAAGAAGCTGGCGCGCGGGACGGGGACAGCGCGATGAGCCCGGGCGTGGGCACCGTCTATCACTGGGAGCTCACCAAGCTCCGCTACCAGAAGCGCACCTATCTGGGGCTTGGCGGGGCGACGGTCGTGCCGATCCTTTTCGTCCTCGCGACCCACTTCGAGCACGCTCAACACGCGGACTTCGCGTTCGGGTCCTACATCAACCGCAGCGGGCTCGCGATTCCGCTCGTGATCCTGCTGTTCGGCGCGGTCTGGCTGTTCCCGCTCATCGCGGCGCTCGTGGCCGGTGACATCGTCGCCTCCGAGGATCACAACGGCACTCTGAAGACGATCCTCACGCGCTCGCTGGAGCGAGGGCAGATCTTTGCCGGCAAGACCCTGGCGGCGACCACATACGCGGTGACTGCGATCTTCCTGACCGGCACGGTGGCGGTGCTCGCCGGGAGCCTGCAGTCGGGGTTCAACCCGCTGCAGAGCCTTTCGGGGACCATCGTCCCGGCGCCCAAGGCGCTCGGGCTCGTCTATGGGAGCCTGCTGGTGTACCTGATCCCGATCCTCGCGATCGTGTGCATCGGGCTGCTGCTGTCCTCGATTACGCGCAACAGCGCAGCCGCCGTCGTCGGGACGCTGATGTTCTCGCTGCTGATCCAGCTGATCGGCATCCTGCCGGGGCTCGGCAGCCTTCAGCCGTATCTGCTCAGCACGCAGTTCAACGCCTGGCAGGGGCTGCTGCGCCAGCCGATCGACTGGGCGGTGATCGTGCGCGCGGCCTGGGTCTGCGCTTTGTACGGGGTGCCGGCGCTGGCCGGCGCCTACCTGGTCTTCCTGCGCCGCGATGTTGCCGGTGGGTGAGGCCGAGGGCGCTGAGGCGAGGTTGCGCGAGCGGGTGCTGGTCGTCGACGATGACAAGTCGCTGCGCCGGATGCTCGGACGCACGCTTGCCGCGGAGGGCTTCGAGGTTACGCTCGCGCCCGACGGGGGCGCGGCGCTCGTGGCGGCGCAGCGCTGCGCGCCGGACGTGATCGTGCTCGATGTCGCGATGCCGGGGCTCGACGGGCTCGCCGTCTGCCGGAGGCTGCGCGAGAAGGGCCTGGCGACGCCGATCCTGATGCTCACCGCGCGCGACGGCGTACCGGACCGCGTCGAGGGGCTGGGATGCGGAGCGGATGACTACCTGATCAAGCCGTTCGCGGTCCAGGAGCTCATCGCCCGGCTGCGAGCACTCACGCGGCGGCTGCTCGACACCAGAGCACTGCTCTCATACGCCGACCTGAGCCTCGACGTGCAGGCGCGCTCAGCGACACGCGCCGGGCGAGGGATCGAGCTGACCGGGCGCGAGACCGCGCTGCTGGAGCTGCTGCTGCGCGAGTGCGCTCGGACGGTGACGCGCGAGCGCGCGATCGAGCTGATCTGGGACGGCGGCGCCGAGCGAAACGTCGTTGATCGCTACGTGACGCGGCTGCGGCGTAAGCTCGGCGCGCCGCCGCTGATCAGGACCGTCAGGGGAAGCGGGTTCGCGCTGCGAGCATGAGCCTGTTGCGGGTTCGCGCTGCGGGCATGGGTCTCCGGCGGGTTCGCGTTGCGGGCATGGGCTTTGCGCCGGGGCCGAGGACCCTGCGCGCGCGGCTCGTGAGCGCCGCCGCCGGCTCGATCCTCGCTGCCGTAGCGCTGTTCGGTGTCGCGATGGTGCTACTGCTCGGCCACGAGCTCCGCGGCTCGCTGGACACGGCGCTGCGCCAGCGCGCGCAGGAAGTTGCGCAGCTCGCGGTGTCCGCGCCCGCGGTGCTGACTGACCCGGGGGCTCTGGAGAGCCCTGTTGATCCTGAGCGGTGCCGGCGCTGCACTGCTTGCCGCGCTGATCGCGGCGGCGCTCAGCAGCCGCGGGCTGACGCCCCTGCGGCGCCTGGCGGCTGGCGCCGGTGAGATCGAACGCACCGCCGACCCCTCGCTGCGCCTGCCCCACGCCGCCAGCGCGGACGAGATCGGGCAGCTCACCGGCGTCCTCAACCGCATGCTCGCGTCGCTTCAGCGCTCGCGGGAAAATGAGCGGCGCTTCCTCGCCGATGCCTCCCATGAGCTGCGAACGCCGGTCACCGCGCTGCTTGGCAATGCCGAGTACGCGGTCCGCCACGGGGCAAATGTGGAGGTGCTCGCCGACTTGCGCGATGACGCCGCGTGGCTGGCGCGGCTCGTCGATGACCTGCTCGTGCTCGAGCGGGCCGCTGCCGCCGCGGTCCCCGCCGCGCAGTTCGTGCCAGTCGATCTCGATGAGCTTGTCGCCGAGGTGCTCGGCGGCGACGGGCGCGCGGGAGCGCCGGTCCGGCTTGACGGGCTGGAGCCCGTCCGGGTGGCAGCGGACGAAGCCGCGCTGCGCCGGGTGCTCGAGAACCTGATCGAGAACGCCGTCGTGCACGGTCCTCCGGGTGGAGCGGTGAGCGTAGTGTTGCTCCGTGAGGGGGGACACGCGCTGCTGAGCGTGCGCGACAGCGGTCCCGGTCCCGACCCGGCGCATCGCGAGCATCTGTTCGAGCGCTTCTGGCGCGGCCCTGAGGCATCGCGGCGACCGGGGTCCGGCCTCGGCCTGTCGATCGCCGCTGCGATCGTCGAGCGCCACGGTGGCCGGATCGTGGTCGATGGTGCCGCATTCAGCGTCGAGCTTCCGGTGCTGGATGGTTGAAGCGCAGGTCCGGGAAACCTTGTAGCGGCCGATTCCCGGGCGGGCCCTGACGGCGCTCCGCGTCGTCTCGATGTTGATGCCGGAGCGATCAAGCGCCGAGCAGTCGCAGGCCAAGCTGGACGCAGACGGCGCGTAGGCTGGCAAGCTCGTCGCTCATCGGTAGCGGCTGGCCGACCGGCTCAAGCTCGGCGCGACCCTCGAGCCGCCCGGCGCAATTGAAGTAGCCGGCCACGCAGGCCGGCTCAACCGGGCACGGTGACCGGAAACCGGTAGCGCACCCCGGTGAGTTCCTCTGATGCGCTCCACAGGCGCCGCCAGGCGTCCTCGTCGTACGCCTTGGGGGCAGCGGTCACGATCCGCGGATACCCGCGGATCTCTCTGGGTCCGCCAGGACCGATGAACGAGCCACCTGGCAGATCAGGCTCGGTGGCGGCGTACAGAGAGGGCAGCGCGCCCATCGCAGCGCTCTGCGCGACCGTCTTGTTGGCGAGCACCATCAGCGCCCGCTCGTACCACGCGCTCGGACCCGCGAACTGGAGGTTCGTCGCCGCATAGCCTGGATGTGCCGCGACGCTGCGCAGAGCGGTCGCCCCCGCGCTCGCGCGCCGGCCCAGCTCAAAGCAGAACATCAAGTTGGCGAGCTTCGACTGTCCGTATGCGCGCCAGTTGTTGTAGCCGTGCTCACTCTGGAGGTCGTTGAAGTTGATCGTGCCCATCCGGTGGGCGGCGCTGGAGAGCGTCACCACCCGCGGCTGGGGCGCCCCGAACAGCGAGCCGAGCAGCAAGCCTGTGAGCGCGAAGTGCCCGAGGTGGTTGGTGGCGAGCTGGCTTTCGAAGCCATCCTTGGTGGATCGTCGCGGCGGTGCCATCACGCCCGCGTTGTTGACCAGCAGGTCGATCTGGGGGCGTTCGCCGGCCACGCGCGCCGCAAACGCCCTCACCGAGGCGAGATCGGCGAGATCGAGCCGGCGCACCAGGAGCTTCGCGGCCGGGAGCACCGCGCTGATCTGGGCGGCGGCATGGGTGCCCTTGTCGACGCTACGGCAGGCGATGACGACTTCGGCCCCGGCGCGCGCGAGCTCACGGGCGGTGACGAGCCCGAGGCCGCTGTTGGGGCCCGTGACGATCACGACGCGACCGGTCTGGTCGGGTATGTCCTCTTTCGTCCAGTTCGACGCCATCAGAGCTCTGCCCCGGGCGCACGGAATTGGAGGCTCAGCGTCATAAGAAAGCCTCTACTCCGCACCGAGTGTCCGAAACGAGATCCCGGCCCGGACCAGGCGGTCGATCAGCGGCTGGCCCATCGCAACCGCTGGAGTGAGCTGGCCGGCGCGATTGAGGCGTCCGCCGTTGCCAGCATTCGCGTCCGGTAGGCAGTCGCGGGCGTCCGGTAGGCAGTCGCGGGCGTCCGGGAGGCCGTCAGAGAGCTCGTCGTGGGCCAGGCACAGTGCCGACTCGCAGAGCATCTTCGCGGTCTCTGTGTAGCCGGGGTCCCCGCCGCTGACCTCGGTCACCACACGGGTGCCGCCACCCTCGCCCACGAACCGCACCCGGAACCAACCCTTCTCGCGCTGCCGACTCGAGGGGCCGGACCCGGCCTTGGGACTTCCCAGCCTCAGCAGCGCGTTCCGCGTCGGTGCGAGCTGCGCGAGCGCGAGCGCCGCGCCAGCCCCCGCGGTCATCGCAGCCAGGGTCGACAGCCGCTCGAGCACCAGGTATTGGCTGTAGGTAAACGCAGGCCCGTAGCGCTCGAGCGCCCTCGCCGAGCGCAGCACGGTTTGGGGGTCGATCGTCGGCAGCGAGACAACCCAGCCACCCAGCTCTCCGGCTGATTGGTCGCGGTGCGGGCCACGGACCGCGCCCTGCACACGGCGTCTGGGACCGGCTCCCTGACAGCCGTTGCGTCCCTGCGGGCGAGCTTCGCGACTGCGCCGCTCACGCGCCGCCCACGCGCTTTGTCGCCGGCGCGCCATGATGTTGATCGCTGTCTCATAGGTGCCGCCCGAGATGCTTCCCCCCACTCTGACGAAGCCCTCGAGGGTGAGTGGGACGCCTTCGGGAAGCCGCGAGACGGTATAGAGCGCCCCAAGGTCGTAGGGGATCGAGTCAAAGCCGCATGAGTGCACGATTCGCGCGCCGGTCCGACACGCCTGTTCGTGGTGACGTAGCCACATCAAATCCACGAACTCAGGTTCGCCAGTGAGGTCCACGTAGTCGGTCCCGGCGGCTGCACACGCGGCGACGGGTGCCTCGCCATAGAGGACGTACGGACCCACCGTCGTGATGAGGACCTTGGTTGACTCGGCGACCAAGTCAATGGACCGGCTGTCGCTCACGTCGGCTTCCAGCAGCACGACGTCCGCGCACCGCTCGTCGATCTCCGCCAAGCGACCGCGAACAGCCTCCAGCTTCCCGCGATTGCGACCCGCCAGCGCCCAGCGCGTGACGGGCGGGACCGTGCCGACGGGGGCTGTTGCCGGCAGGTCTGTTGCGGGCCGGCCTGAGGTGGTCGGCAGGCCTGGTGCCGGCGGGGCGTTGCGCGCGAGGTACTCGGCCGCCAGCCCGCCGGTGAACCCGGTGGCACCCAGCAGGACGATGTCATATGGACGATCGCTCACTCAGCGGCTGCTCACTCAGCGGCTGCGATTCCGCGCGCGAGCGTGATCGCATCCTGCGGTCCGACCCCGGCTTTCGCCGCCACCCAGCATGCGACCGGGGCCGCAACGCGCTCGGAGGAGTGCGCCGCCACGCCGGCCAGCTCCAGGAGCGCCTCGAGCTCGTCCGGCGTAGGCGCGGGGGTCCCGAGCTCGCCGGCGAAGGCGTCGATCCAGTCCTTTGCGTTCATGTCGCCGCGATCATGGCAGGAAGTCTGCTCGGACCCCCGAACGTGACGGCGCAGGCACACCATGGACGCCAGGAGCGCTCCGGCGCGATGCCATCCGTGCGCTCGACACGCAGCGGGACGACTACCGCCCTCGCACGAGCCAACGGACCCCAATCCCCGCCTCCTCGGCCACCCGGAACTCCGGATCGCCGGTCAGGACCGGGCAGCCGAGCATCGAAGCTGCTGGCAGCGCCGTGTCTTGTCAGGGGGCAGGCTCCGGCGGAACGGTCGCCGCTTTGACCGCCTTGGGCCCCAGCGGATTGGCTCCGGTCGACATCGTCGGTGGCATGAGCGTCTTTAGCTGGGGCGCGATGCTCAGTCCCCGCGGCGTCAGGAGACGCTGGAGGGCCGCGAGCAGCGCGTCGAGGACGAATGCGAGCACGCAGATCACGAGCGTCGCCCCGATCAGCCCGGAGAGGTGGTAGTCGGGCTGGTTGAGGACGATATTTCCGAGGCCTCCCCCGCCCGCGAGCCCCGCGAGCGTCGCCGTCGCGATCACGAATACGCTCGCCGAGCGGATGCCCGCGAAGATTAGCGGCCAGGACAGCGGCAGCTCGATCCGCGTCAGGATCTGGCGTTCGTTCATGCCCATCCCGCGCGCGGACTCGACGGCGTCCGGATCGACGTTGCCGACGGCGGTGAGGGCGTTGGTGAGGATCGGTGGGATCGCGAGCGCCACGAGCGCTACCTGGACGTTGACGGGGCTCAGCCCGAGAAGATCGAAGCCGATCGCGATCAGGGCCAGGCTGGGGATCGCCCGTAAGACGTTGGCGATGTTGACCGCGAGCACCGAGCCGCGGTGGCGATGGCCGAGGTAGACGCCCGCGGGCAGCGCGAGGACCAGGGCGACCGCCATCGCCAAGGCACAGATCGCGAGGTGGCCGAGCGTCTTCGACACCAGTAGGCCGGAGTTGTGGGAGTAGAAGTGGACGAGCTTGCTCATTTGGTCCTTCTCCCTGCCCGCAGCCAGGGGGTCGCCAGGCGCTGGGCGAGGACGATCAGCAGGTCGGCGAGCAGCGCGAGCGCGATCGCCAGTACGCAGGCGCCGATCAGCTCGGTGCTGTCGTTGCCGGTCGAGATCGCATTGAAGATCTGCGCCCCCAGCCCCAAGGGCGTGATGTAAGCGGCGATCGCCGCCAGCGAGATCGTCGTCACCGTGGCGACGCGCAGTCCGGCGATGATCGCCGGCAGGGCCAGGGGCAGCTCGATTCGCAGCAGCGCCTGACGGCGGGTGAAGCCCATTCCGGTCGCCGCTTCCCTGGCCTCGGCGGGCACCTCGCGCAGGCCGGTCAGGATGTTGCGGAACAGGACCAGCAGCGTGTAGGAGACCAGCGCGATCTCGATGCTCAGCAGCCCGAGGCCGGTGATCGGGACCATGATCTGAAAGAACGCGATGCTCGGAATCGTGTAGAAGAACGCTGACGCGTTGGCAAAAGGCATTTCCAGGCGCCCGAAGCGGTGGGTCAAGAGCGCGGCGGCCATGGCGATCGCGAACCCCAGCGCGATCGCGATCGCCGTCATCTCGACGTGCTCTCCAACCCGGGGCAGGAACCGTGAGCTGAAGTTCGTCAAGAACCAGTGCAGGCAGAAGGTCCCGTTGGCGCGGATGCAGGGGTCGCCCGCGCCGTAGCTCGGTATCACCACGGAGCCGGCCGCACCGAACGGCAAGGCCATCGGCGCGCTCATCGGCGTGGCCCCTTTCTCTGGGCGTAATCGTCACGTAGCATTTGACCGACGGCGTCAAGCGTCAGGTAGCCGCGGAGCCTGCCGTCGCCGTCGTCGACCGCCAGGGCGCCGGCGCCCTCGGTGAGCATCAACGAGAGCGCGTCGCGCAGGGTCACCCGCGGACCGGCGTGAGGCGCGTCCTGCCGGTCGGCCGTGCTCGGCTCCAAGGCGCCGACCTCGGCCAGCCGGCGCAACCCGAGACGCTTGAGGCCGCGGTCGGCGCCGACGAAGTCCGCGACGAACTGGTCGCACGGGCTGGCGAGCAGCGCCTCGGGAGTGTCGTACTGGGCCAGCCGGCCGCCTTCGCGCAGCAGGCAGATGCGGTGGCCCATCTTGATCGCCTCGTCGATGTCGTGGGTGACGAAGATGACGGTCTTCTGCACCTGGCGATGCAGGCGCAGGAAGTCGTCCTGAAGGCGCTCGCGGGTGATCGGGTCGATCGCGCCGAAGGGTTCGTCCATCAGCATCAGCGGCGGGTCGGCGGCCATCGCCCGCGCCAGCCCCACGCGCTGGCGCTGACCGCCGGAGAGCTCGGCCGGGTAACGCGCGGCATACTCCTCGTGGTCGAGCCCGACCAGGTCGAGCAGCTCGTCGGCGCGAGTGCGCATGCGCGACTTCTGCCAGCCCAGCAGGCGCGGAACGGTGGAGACGTTCTCCCGCACGGTCATGTGGGGGAAGAGTCCGATCTGCTGGATCACGTACCCGATGCCGCGGCGCAGCTCAATGGCATCCAGCGCGTTGACGCTCGTCCCGTCGATGGTTATGTCGCCTTCGGTGATCGGGATCAGGCGGTTGACCATCTTCATCGCGGTCGTCTTGCCCCCGCCCGATGGCCCGATCAGCACGCAGATCTCACCCGCTGGGACCTCGAACGAGAGGTCGTCGATCGCCGGGCGGTCACTGCCCGGATAGTTCTTGGTGACGTGGTCGAAAACGATCTCGGCCGCCACCGAGGACGCCTGCACCCTCGGCGAGGACGCCTCGGTCATCACCGCGCCCCGGCTCCAACGGCCGCCGACGCGCTCATCGCTGCAACTCCGGCACTACCGACCGCCGGCGAGCTCATCGCCGCGCCCCGGCCCCGACGGCCGCCGGCGAGGCCATGACCGCCTCCGGGCCCCCCGGGGCCACCAGCAGCTCCGTAACCGGCCGCGCGCTGCATGTAAACATAGTGTAAACGCAAGCGATGTCATGATATTCGCGATGGTTGCGCAAGATTTCAAGACTTGAGTTTGCCAACTAAGGAGAGGGAGCTATGAAGAAGTCGAAGCGAGGGTCGCCAAGGTCCAAGTCCAGGCTCGGTCTGGGGTTCGCGGTCGCCGTCTGCGCCGCGGTCACGCTGGCCGCGTGCGGCAGCAGCAGCTCGAGTACATCTACGAAGGGGGCCACCAAGACGGCCCCCACCGGCACGGCTGGCGCGACGAGTGCCACAGGGCCCGGCAAGGGCAAGCCAGCGATCACGATCGGGGACAAGAACTTTACCGAGGAGTACATCCTCGGCGAGCTCTACGCGCAGGCGTTGCGGGCTAAGGGCTACCACGTCACCGTCAAGAGCGACATCGGGAGCTCGGAGATCATCGACAAGGCGCTCACAAGCGGTCAGATCCAGATGTACCCCGAGTACGTGGGCACGATCCTGTCGGTCGTCGCCGGCCAGAACACCCAGCCGGCCTCCGAGGCGGCGACCTATGCGGCAGCCAAGCGCTTTGAGAACAAGCGCGGGTTCGCGCTGCTGAGTGCGACGCCGTTCTATGACAGCAACGCCATCGCCACGCTTCCGGCCTACGCCAAGAAGTACCATTTGATCAAGATCTCAGACCTCAAGGCCGTCGGAGCCTTCAGCTACGCCGACACGCCTGAGAACCTCAACCGGATACAGGGCGCGGCGGGCCTCCGTAAGGTCTATGGCCTCACCAAGCTCAAGTTCGTGCCGCTGGCAATCGGGCTTCAGTACCCGGCACTGGAGAAAGGCAACGTCCAGACCGCCGACGTGTTCAGCACCGACGCGCAGCTCAGCCAGGTCAAGCTGACGATCCTGACCGACAACAAGCACATCTTCGGCTTCCAGAACGTCGCTCCGGTGGTCAACGAGAAGGTCCTGAAGGCCGAAGGGCCCGCGTTTGCGCAGATCCTCAACGCAGTCAGCGCCAAGCTCACGACCTCCGCGATCCAGTCGATGAACGCCGCCGTGACCTTCAACAAGGATCTCCCGGCGTCCGTGGCCGGCAAGTTCCTGAAGGCCAACGGCCTCGGGTAAACGACGATCTGACGCCCCCCGGTCGAGACGTTCGCCAACGAGTAGCGGCCGGCGGGCGAACCGGGTTGCGATTGCAATCGGCGGCCGGCCCGCGGGCCGGCCGCCCAGGCTTCAGCGGTTGGGATAGCGCAGGGCGCGCTCACGCGCCGCTGAGGCGAGTGTCGCCTGAGTGTCGATATCCGCGCTCCACACGGCAGTCGCCCGGCGGAAGGCCACGAGTGTCGAGTACTGGCGCCCCCTGGAAGACCTCGTGTGCCGCGTCGATGGCGCCGCTGAGACTCCGGCCTCCAGAGCCACGCAGGTCCTCCCGGCCGCGCGCGTCAGGTGCCCGGCCCGTGGCGAGCGCTACGGTTTGAGCACTACCGATAGGAGATCGACTTGAGCAACAAGACCTATGTGATCGGCGTCGGGATGACGAAGTTCGCCAAGCCGGGGACCAAGGAGGGCGACTATCCCGACTGGGCCAAGGAGGCGGGCGAGAAGGCGCTGGCGGATGCCCGCATCCCCTACGAGGCCGTCGAGCAGGTGTATGCCGGCTACGTCTACGGCGACTCGACCTACGGCCAGCGCGCCGTATACGGGCTGGGGCTGACCGGGATCCCGGTCCTGAACGTCAACAACAACTGCTCCACCGGGTCCAGTGCGCTGTTCCTCGCGCGCCAGGGCGTCAAGGGTGGACTTGTCGACTGCGCGCTCGCGGTCGGTTTCGAGAAGATGGAGCGCGGATCGCTGGGCATGAAGTACACCGATCGCACGCAGGCGATGGACAAGCACATCGCCAGGATGTCTGAGATCCGGGACCCCGAGCCCTCGCCGTTCGCCCCGCAGATGTTCGGCAACGCCGGCCGGGACCACATGCAGAAGTACGGCTCGGAACCCAAGCACTTTGCGTGGATCGCGTGGAAGAACCACAAGCACTCCACAGGCAACCCATATGCTCAGTTCCAGACCGAGTACACGCTGCAGGAGGTCGAGGACGCGACCATGATCCACGAGCCGCTGACCAAGCTGCAGTGCTCGCCGACCTCCGACGGCGCGGGTGCCGCGATCGTCGCGAGCGAGCGGTTCGTCGACGAGCACGACCTGTGGGACCAAGCAATCGAGATCGCCGGTCAGGCGATGGTCACCGACCTCGAGAGCACGTTCGACGAGACCGCCGACTGCATCAAGATCGTCGGCTACGACATGAGCAAGGAAGCGGCGCGGCTCGCATATGAGGAGGCACAGGTCGGCCCGCACGACGTCCAGGTGATCGAGCTCCACGACTGCTTCAGCACAAACGAGCTGATCACATACGAGGCGCTCGGGCTCGCGCCCGAGGGCGAGGGCCACAAGCTCGTCGAGGCGCAGGCGACCACCCACGGCGGCTCGGGCCCGGTCGTCAACCCGAGCGGCGGGCTGATCTCCAAGGGCCACCCGCTCGGCGCCACCGGCCTGGCCCAATGCTCGGAGCTGACCTGGCAGCTACGCGGTCAGGCCGATCAGCGCCAGGTGCCCGGCGTCGAGGTCGCGCTACAGCACAACATCGGCCTCGGCGGCGCCGCGGTCGTGAGCATCTACAGAAGGGCGGCGTGAGCATGGCAACGCCGATGACACCTGGACAGGCGGGCGATACGGATGGTGCCGCGAGCTCAATCGTGGTCGAGAACCCCGCCACCGGCGAGGTGCTGGCACGGCTGCCGGCATGCACGCCAGAGGCTCTGGTGGAGATGGCTGCGCGCGCGCGTCGCGCGCAGCCCGGCTGGCAGGCGCTCGGATTCGGCGGGCGCGCAAAGGTGCTGCGCCGCGCGCAGAAGTGGATGCTTCACAACGCCGAGCGCGTACTCGACACGATCGTCGCGGAGACCGGAAAGACCCGCGAGGATGCGTCCCTCGCCGAACTGAGCTACGGCGCGAACGCATTCGGGTTCTGGGCCAAGCGGGCTCCGAAGTACCTCGCCGACGAGAAGGTGCGCACCCGCTCGCCGTTCCTGCTCGGCCGTAAGCTGATCGTCCGCTACGAGCCGATCGGCCTGGTCGGCGTGATCGGCCCCTGGAACTACCCGTTCACCAACACCGTGGGCGACGCGATCCCAGCGCTGGCCGCCGGCAACGCGGTGATCGTCAAGCCCTCGAGCGTGACGCCGATGACGTCGCTGCTGATCGAGGACTGCCTGCGCGCATGCGGGATCCCGCAGGATGTCTTCCAGGTCGCGGTGGCACGCGGCAGCTTGGGCGGTGAACTGGTCGATCTCGTCGACTTCGTCATGTTCACCGGCTCGACGCAGACCGGCAAGCAGGTGATGGAGCGCGCGGCCAAGACGCTCACACCGGTCTCACTCGAGCTCGGGGGCAAGGACTCGATGATCGTGCTGGCCGACGCCGACCTGAAGCGGGCCGCCAACGCGGCGGTCTTCTGGTCGATGCACAACACCGGCCAGACGTGCATCTCGGTCGAGCGGGTGTACGTCGAGGCGCCTGTCTACGAGCGGTTCGCGTCGCTGGTGGCCGGCAAGGTGCACGACCTGCGCCAGGGAGTCCCGGGCGCCTTCGGGAGCGTCGATGTCGGCTCGTTCACCAATCCTCCGCAGGCGGACATCGTGGAGTCCCACGTCAGGGACGCGGTGCAGAAGGGCGCCCGGGTGCTGGCGGGGGGCAGCCGGGTGGTCTCGGACGGCACGTTCTTCCAACCGACCGTGCTCGCCGACGTCGACCATTCGATGGAGTGCATGCGCGAGGAGACGTTCGGGCCGACGCTACCGATCATGAAGGTCTCCGGGGCGCAGGAGGCCGTCCGCCTCGCCAACGACTCGCCCTACGGGCTCCAGGCCTCGGTGTTCACCAAGGACCTCCAGAAAGGCGAAGCGATGGCGCGTGAGATCGAGACCGGGGTGGTCGTGATCAACGACTGCTGCGTCAACTACGTAGCCCTGGAGGTGCCGATGGGCGGCTGGAAGACCTCGGGCCTCGGCATCCGTCACGGCGCGGAGGGGATCCGCAAGTACACCCGGCGCCAGACGATCCTCGTCACGCGCTTCGCGCTCAAGAAGGACCTCTACATGTATCCGTCCTCGAAGGGTGCCAGCAAGCTCCTGGTGAGGGCGATGAAGCTGATCTACGGCCGGGGCGATCGTGAGTAGGGAGGCGGAGGGATTGGGACCTGATGCGGGCCGCGAGCGGCATCGCACTGGTCTAATGCTCTCTACTCTTTACGGTCACCGTCGAGATCGGCAGCTCGAGGGCTGAGAGCTCGCCTACTAGCGCCACGCTCCTCATCCAGCAGCAGCGCCAGGGTGGGGCAGGCGTCCGCCGCCCTGCGCGCGAGACGGAGCAACTCCGGCCGGACTTCCGCCTCGTCGATGATCGGATAGCCCCAGTCGTCCAGGCGGATCATCTCCGGCAGCAGCTCGGCACATAGACCGTGGGCCTCGCAGGCGATCGGATTCACACGCAGGCGGGCGCTCATCGAGCCACGCGCGGCGATTGCGCGCCACGACGCGGGCGCGCGACGCCGGCGGGCGGTCCGCCGACCGGCAGGCCGGCCGGCCGCGCGGTGCAGCGCTCGCGCCGGTGCGATTCGATTTCGGCGCCGAACACTTCCAGCGCGCTCTCGACGAACTTCGCGGCGCCGTCGGGATGGTGGCAGGCGCCCCGCCCGCGGACCTCCGCCGTCCAGCGGAGCACGCGGTCGTGATCGCGGTCGTGCCCAACCCCGTCCGCGATTGCGCCGACCGCATCCGCGATCGCCCGCAGGCCGAACACGCACGGCCCGCACTGTCCGGCCGACTGCCCCGCCAGATAGCCGATCACGCGCGCGCTCTCGTGCAGCCCGCACGAGCTCTCGCCGAGTGCGATCAGAACACCCGCCCCGAGCGCGCAGCCGACCATGCGCAGGTCTTCACGGGAGAGCCGGAGCGCGAGTGCCCGCGAGGCGTCCACCCAGGTCCCGAAGTAGCCGCCGACGAGCAGTGCCTGCAATGGCTCCGTTGAGCCCCCGGCAGCCGTTAGCAGATCGGTCATCGGGGTCCCGAACGCGAGCTCGTAGACGCCGGGCGCGGCCACCGCTCCGGAGATCGTCACGAGCGCCGAGCCGGGATCCGCGTTGGTGCCGAGCTCGCGGTACCAGAGTCCGCCATAGCGCGCGACGAGCGCGATCTGGGCAAGGGTCTCGGGATTCTGCACGAGCGTGGGGCGACCCCGATAGCCGCGCTCATACGGGCGCGGCGGCACCAGCGTGGGCTTGGGCGCCCCTCCGTTCAGGCGCTGGATCACAGCGCTCTCCTCCCCGGTGACGTAACCATCCGGTGCGGATGCGAGGCTGATCGTCACCTCGTCGCTGCGGCGCAGCGCAATCGCGCTTTGGAGCGTCCGCAGGGTGTCGAGCGCGCTATGGCGGACGTTGACCAACACTTCGCGGGCGCCGACCGCGTGCGCGGCGAGCACCGCGCCATCGAGCACGAGGTGCGGAAGCTTCGAGAGCAGCAGCCGGTCCTTGGCGCTCGCGGGCTCGGTCTCTGAGCCGTTGACCACCAGCGCGCTGCTACCGCGCCGTTCGGAGACCGATCGGAGCTTGCGCGCCGTCGGGAAGTCCGCCCCTCCGCGTCCGCGCAGGCCACTGAGCTCCACCTCCGCGACGAGCTCTGCGGTGGACGGGCGGGGGACCGGACCGTGGACGCGCTCGTGATCGGCGAGCGTCATCGGCATCCCTCCGGGATCGAGGCCCGCGAGCGTGCGCGGGAGGCCTTGCGGCCCGGTCGTCGTCACGCTCATGCGCCGGTCTCGACGGAGATGGCAGATAGCGCGCCGGTTACGGTGCAGTCCCAGCCGAAGTGGCAGGCGGGCGCGCCGGTCACGGTGCCGTCCCAGCCGAGGTGGCAGACAGCGTGCCGGTAACGGTGCCGGTCTGGCTGTCGATGTTCAAGTTCCCGCGCAGGTCGAGCTCCGATCCAGACGTATCCGCGACCCGTGCCACGAACCGCTGCCCCTGTAGCGAAAGGATCTGGCCTGTCATGATCGACGATAGCCCGTTCGCGATCAGGTCGACCTGACTTCCGGTCATCGACAGCCCACCGCCGCCGATCGGCGTCCCGGCGAGACGCAAGCGCAACCTTCCGCGCGCGCCGCCGCTCAGGCGCAGCGCCAGGTCGTCGATCGCGCCTCCCGGCTCGGAGGATTGGGTGACGGTGCCCCGAAGGCGCGCCGAAAAGGGAGCGCTCAGCGTGCTCCCGCCCGCCTGGGCGGTCCTGGCCGCCTGCGTGGACGGAGTGCTCGCGTGGACCGGCGCGTGCGTCTTGCGCAGCACCGTGGATGGCGTTCCGGCGCGTCGCGCCCAGCCTTGCTGCAACGGTCCCGCGAGCGTGAAGACCGCCAAGCCCAGCGGCGTTGCCAGAAGGAGCCCGAACGATGGTGCGCGCCAACCCTCGCGCGCGGGCGCCGAGCGCCCGATGCGCACCCACATCGCGATCAGGACCGCCGCGATGCACGCAATCGTCAACGCCAGCATCCACCCCGCCGTCGTGTCGGTACCCGTGCCGAGCCCATGGAAGACCGCTACCGGCCAGCTCGCGTACGCGAGCCAGTGAACTGCACGCCATGCCCGGTAGCCGAGACGACGCCGGACCACGCTCGTGATCACGAGCGCGAGCAGGATGTCGAACGATAGGGCGCCCAGGCCGAGCCAGAGCGGTCGATAGCTCGAGGCGAACGGGATCACGGCGTCGCTCAGCGCGATCGGCGCGAAGCCGTCGAGCACGCTGGTGACGATGTGCACCACGAGCACGACCATCACCAGCAGCGACACGTCTCGATGCAGCGTGTCGATCGCAAACCGCGGCCAGCGCGGGGCGGCAAAGCGAAGCGGACCGAGCACGCCGAGCACGACGCTCGCGCTCAGCAGCAGCAGCGCCACAACGCCAGTGCCGCGCGCTAGGTACCAGTACGCGCTCGGCCCGACGGTGACCGCCAGGACGGTCACGCCAGCCCCGCCCCCATCGGTTGGACGCCGGCCGCGGCGGCGCTTATGCCGGTGGGACCGCCGGCCGATTCGACGCCGGCCGTCGCGACGGTCATGCCAGTGCCAGCGCCAATCGCGGCGCAGGAAGTCAGGTCGTCTCCCTGCGAGGGCCAGCCGGCCAGGTGACGGACGCTCCCGTCCACGGCGACCAGCCGGCTCGGCAACGCCAGCGACTGCAACCAGGCCTCCGCGCGCTCGCCACGCACGATCGCTGCGGTGCTGGCGATGTTGGCGTCCAGGCAGGATCCGGCCGCGACGCTGACCGTCCGCCAGGCGCCGCGCGCGGGAGCGCCGGTGCGGGGATCGATCAAGTGGTGGACGGTTCGCTCCCCTGCGTGCCAGCGGCGTACCGTCGTGCTCGATGTCGCGAGCCCCCCGGAGCGCACCGTGATCCACTGGCCGGGCTCCTCGAAACCGGATCGGTGATCGTCGGTCACCCGGATGCTCCAGCCGCCGGGCGGCGGCGCGCCTGAGGTCGCGAAATCTCCGCCGAGGCTCACCAGCACCCCACAACCGGCGTGTTGGAAGGCGAGCGCCACAGCACGGTCGGCCGCCAGCGCCTTGGCGGTGGCGCCGAGGTCGAGCTTGACCCCCCAGGCAAGCCGAACGGTGCTCGCTTCGGGATCGACCCGCACCGTGCGCCAGCCTGCGATAGCCGCCACCCGAACCGGATCCGCGACAGCAGAGCCAACAGAGCCGACAGAGCCGAAGTCACGGTCATACCCGAGCGCGATCAGCGCCTGGCCGATCGTCGGATCGACATCGCCGCCGGTCAGGCGAGCGGCTCGCAGCGCGGCCATCACGGCATCGAGCAGCAGCGGGCTCACGCGCAGCGGCGCTCTCCCTGCTGCGTCGTTCAACCCCGTGAGCTCGGAGTCCTGGCGGAAGCGAGAGCAGGCTCGATCAAAGGCGGCGACGACTTCGGTCACCGCCGCATGAGCGCTTGCAAGCCGCGCTGGATCGGCGACTGCTACGACCGCTGTACAGCCGAGCGCGGGAAATTGGATGCTTGTCTGCGTCATCGGTCCTGGGCGTGCGGGATTACCGCCCGCGGTCAGGAGCCGCCTGAAACGACCCCTCCACCGCCGCTGGAGGCCTGGGGGGCCGGTGCTGGCGCGGGGGTCGGAGCGGGCGCGGGCGAAGACGCGGCGGGCGCAGACGGAGCTGACGGCGTCTGGGACTGGCTTGGGGACGACTGTGGCGAGGGGGCGGCAGACTGGGGCGACTGGCTGGGCGTCTGCAAGCCGAGCTGGCCCGGGCTGGCGGGTGCCGGCATCTGCTGCAAGGCCTGCACCGGTGCGGGTGTCCGCGTGCTGTCGGCGACTCGAACTGCACCGCGCGCTCGCACCGCGCGGCCCGGGGCGACCGCGGACACGAGCGCCGCGAACGCCGCCGTCAGCGCGGCCGCGGCGCCGATCGTCCAGCGCCGTGCCCGGCTCACGCGCCGCAACGCCGCATTGCGTTGATGCTGGGCGGCTGGTCGGCTGCGCTGCGCTGATTCTCGATGCTCTTGCTCCATCGTGTCCACATTATTCGCGATCAACATCAGTTCGCGCTAACAACGGCGTGAGAATTCGCCTAATCAACCGATGCCGGGGCGGGATCCTGCCACCTCGGCTGGGACGGCACCGTGACCGGCGCGCCCGCCTGCCACTTCGGCTGGGACTGCACCGTGACCGGCGGAAACGAGTCAGTTGCTGCATCGGCCTCAACGTGACGTCCCACCTTGCTCAGCAAAGCCACACTGAGTGATCAGCCCGCCAGCGACAAGGCTACGCAGCTCAGGTGTCTCACGGCAAACTCGAGGACCAGCTGAGTGTGGGGAAGCTGCTCGGCCGGTCAGGGCACGAACAGCAGCCCCGCGGGGTTGATCGACGTCGAGAGGGCGAACTTGGTCACGGCACCCGTGGACTGATCGACCTGGCCCAGGTAGTTGCTCGGGAAGCGTGGGGTAGGGCACGCCGCCGGTGCGTTGCCGGCATCGCACGGCGTCACGCCGACGATCTCCGAGCCCGGCTTGAACGGCCCGGTGATCTTGTAGATCAGGTCCGAGCTGCCGTCGGTGACATAGAGGATGTCGGACGCGTTCGACGCCCACGCGGAGTCGTCGATCGACTGAGACAGCTTGAGCGTCGAGAGTTGCTTGCCGCTCGAATCCGCGACGAAGATCTCCCGGTAGTCACCCTGGCTGGTGACCTCAAACTGTCCCCCAAAGCGCGGCGCCGCGGTCGGGAGGACCGCGTTGGAGTCGGGGTCGACCAACGCCAGCCGGACCGTGCCCTTCGCGCCCGAGTTGGCGTTCTTCGCGGTTGCCTCGTCTCCGAACAGGCCGCGTACGCTCGCGGTGTGGGCGCTCGCGTTCAAACTGACCACATAGACCGCCGGGTAGCTCGCCTGCGGGGCGGCCTTCCCGGAGGTGCCGGGGGCGGAGGCGGAGATCAGCATCCTCCCGTGATAGAAGCTGATCGCGTCAAACCCGCCGTTGTTTGGCAGGGACGGAAGACGGTACGCCGTGGGCTGGGGGTTTCCCGGAGCGACCATGTAAAGGCGAGCGTTGCCGTCCTCGTTGGCCGAGACGGCGACCTGGCCGTTCGCGGTGTCGGCGGTGAGGCCGTCCACATGGCCGGCCACGTCCCATCGCGCGACCGGCGAGCCGGAAGTCGAAAACTCGACGATCGTCGAGTCGCGGTTGCCAGCGCCCTGATTGCCCTTGACGGTCGCCTCACCCTGCGGCCCGACTCCGTTCTGGAAGGCCACGAAGATATGATCACCGAGCTTGGTGACGTCATCGGGCTGATTGACCGGCGTCTTTCCGCCCGGGGTGGCATGCGTGATGGCGATACCTGAGGCGAACCCCTGGCTGGTGAACCCGGTAGAAGTGCTCGCCGCCGCCGCGCTGGTCGTCGCCGCCACGCTGGTCGTGGTGTGCGAGCCGCTCGCGCTGTGGGAGCTCGTTGAGCCACAGCCGGCCACCAGGGTGGCGGCGATCGCCGCCACTAGGGCGAGCCTCGTGGTCGACGACCGCGGAGTGCGCGGCGCCATGGAGTGCGACAGTGTCAAGGTAGGTGACCTCCGGTGCGCTAGTGGAAGCATCGTCCCGCTTCGACGATCCGAAACGGCCAGGGACTCCTGGGCACGGTGCCTCCTGTGGATGGGCAGCAAGAACGTTCGCCGGCCGAGAGGGGCAAGCTAGCGATGGGAGCGCGCGCGCTTGTAAACGGCCTGTAACCTAATGTTCTGCCAACAATCGGCAGTTTCGCCAGTGCGGCTAACCGTGCGCGTAGTGCTGACGTCTGATTTACAAGTCGGTCAAATGCGGCCGGGGATCGCCTCCTTCGCCGCACCGGCCAGCTCGCCGAGCGCCTCCTGTACGCGCTGGGGCAGCGCGTCGAACTTCGCGCAGGCGATCTCGTCGGCCGTCTCCTCTACGTTCCTCATGGCGGTTCTCCTTGTCCTCGATGGTCTTGTTCGCACTCGCCACGCTGCCAGCAGCAGTGACGAGGCGGGAGGACCGCCACCACTTCAAGCTCTACGAGCTACGGGACAACCTCCGCTCGGCGAGCGAATCGGCCTGTTTGTTCCGCCGACGAGCTCGAGGAGCTCGCCAAGGTCACGTGCGGCCACGATCGCCGTCACCGGGGGAGTCAACATCCATCAGTCCCGGACGCTCCTGCGCAAGGACGTGCGAATGCAATTTGGCATCCCCGTCACGAGTCCCGCGCGGACGATCCTCGATACCCGGCCGCCCGAACGCTCGCGGCCGCCGAACGCTCGCGGCCGCCGAACGCTCCCGGCCGCCGAACGCTCCCGGCCGCCCGAACGCTGCGGCCACCGAACCCCGGCGCCCGGAAGCCCCGGCCGGCCCCGCGCGCCCGCACGCTCAACGGCCGGCTCTTACGTACCTCTAACCTCTTTCTGAGGCTGTTCTCACCGGCGCGTGATGTAGTCACGTCAGAGACACAAGAGCCTTCCATTGATTTCTTTAGGAGAGACGACCATGAAAGCGCTGCATCCACTTCGCCTACTTCCGATCCTCGCCGGCGCGATCGCCGGCGGGGTAATCGCAGTGGCCGTGTCGAGTGGGAGCACTACCACTCATGCCACGACGACGGTCGTCCGGCAATCCGGTGCGCCGGCGATCCCCACCTCGCTGCAATCCGGGCGCGGCATGACCATCAACCAGATCTACCGCGCCGCGAGCCCGGGCGTGGTGGACATCAAGGTCACCTCCACGGCTCACTCCCCGAGCCTGGGACTCTTCGGTGGCGGTGGGCCCCAGAAGCAGGAGGGCGAGGGCGCCGGCGTCGTCTATGACACCAAGGGCGACATCCTCACCGACGAGCACGTCGTCGCCAACGCAACCGCAGTACAGGTCAACTTCCAGGACGGACGCACGGCGTCGGCGCGCGTGCTCGGGACCGACCCCTCGGCCGACGTCGGCGTGATCCATGTGGACGTCCCGTCCTCCGAGCTTCACCCGATCGCATTCGCCGACTCCTCCTCGGCTCAGGTGGGAGACCCCGTCGTCGCGATCGGCAGCCCGTTCAGCCAGCCGGAAACCACCACCGCCGGCATCGTGAGTGCGGTCGCACGCGCCATCCCGGCGCCCAACAAATTCACGATCTCGAGTGCGATCCAGACCGACGCTGCGATCAACCCCGGCAACTCGGGCGGTCCGCTGCTCGACGCCAGCGCCCACGTGCTCGGGCTCAACGACCAGATCCAGACCCAGTCGGGCTCGAGCGCCGGCGTCGGCTTCGCGACGCCGTCGAACACCGACGCGCAGATTGCCAACGGCATCATCGCCGGGCACCCCGTCAAGCACTCCTACGTTGGCATCTCCCTTGCTACCACCACTACCGGCGGTGCCCGCATCGCCGCCGGACCCGCCGCGCCGGGCATCAGCCCTCCGATCGTCCCTCGCTCACCCGCAGCCAGCGCCGGCCTGGAGCCCGGCGACCTCATCACGGCGATAGACGGCGGGGCGATCTCCTCCACCGAGCAGTTCATCGCCAAGATCGCCCAGTATCCACCCGGTGACACGGTCACCCTGACCGTGAAGCGTGGCGGGCAGACGCATCAGATCAAGGTCAAGCTCGCCACGCGGCCACCGATGCCTGACGCAGGCGGCTGACACCGCCCAGGAGCGCGCCGGCGCCGCGAGAGCGGCGCCGGCGCGACCCCTCCGACGCGCGCTTGCAGAGGTCAAACGAGGTGCGCACCAGCGGACGAGAACGGCGCCCGCCCGACCTCTCCGGCCAGCGCGCCCCCCGGGGTCAGCCCCGCCCAGCGTCCCGCCGCCAGCGCTCAGGCCGGCCCAGCCCCGGCGGGCCGGCCCCAAGCGACAACCACCGGATCACGCCGCCGCGGCGGCACCCTGGGCGAGCGCTCGCTCCATCAGCTCGCGGTGGACGCTGCGCGTCGCGCCTTGGCGGCGCTCCCAGCGCCCATCCCCCCCGAGCGTCCACGCGAACGTGTCGTCGGCCAGGCATCGCGCCAGCGTGTCGTGCAGCTCAGCGCGGAGCTCCTCGTCCTCGACCGGCGTCAGCAACTCCACTCGAGTGTCCAGGTTGCGGGGCATCAAGTCGGCGGAGCCGATGTAGTAGCTGTGCTCCTGACCGCGGTGAAAGGAGTAGATCCGCGAGTGCTCGAGAAAACGGCCAACTACAGACACCACCGTGATCGTCTCGCTGACGCCTGGTACTCCGGGCCTCAGGCAGCAGATCCCGCGCACGTTGAGGTCGATCGGGACGCCGGCCTGCGACGCACGGTACAGCCCGGCGATGCAACGCTGGTCTACGAGCGCGTTAATCTTCATCACGATCCGTGCGTCCTCTCCGGCCTCGTGCGCGGCGATCGTGCGCTCGATCTCCTCCAGCAGCGGCTCGCGCATCCAGCCCGGGGCGACGAGGACCTTTCGCTGGCGCTCGGGATGCCCGTAGCCGGTGAGCGTGTTGAACAGGTTTGCGACCTCCTCGCCGAGCTCCCGGTCGGCGGAAAACAGCCCGAAGTCCTCGTACAGGCGGGCGTTCTTGGCGTGGAAGTTGCCGGTCCCGATCATCACGTAATGGCGCACTTCGTCGCGCTCGCGACGAACGACGAGGATCGCTTTGGCGTGGGTCTTCAGTCCGGGGATGCCGTGCACGACGTGGGCGCCGACTTCCTCCAGTGCCCGTGACCAGTGGATGTTCAGCCGTTCGTCAAAGCGCGCCTTGAGCTCCACCAGGCAAACGGCCTGCTTACCCTTCTCCGCGGCTGCGATCAAGGACGGCACGAGCGCCGAGTCATCGGAGGTGCGGTAGACGGTCATCTTGATCGCGAGCACCTGCGGGTCCTCCTCGGCCTGCTTGACGAAGCGCTCGACGCTGGTCGAGAAGGAGTGGTAGGGGTAATGGACCAGCACATCACCGGATCGCAGCGGCGCGAACACGTCGGGCTGCTCGTCGGTGCCGCCCGGAGCCGGCCGGAACGCGGGATGGGTGAGGGGCGTCCAGGGAGCTTGGCGCAGGTCTGCGCGATCCTCGACGCCGGCCACCTCCCAGAGATCGCCCAGATCCAATAGTCCCTCCACGTCGTACACCTGGAGCTCGTCGACTCCCAGCCAGTCGATCAGCCTCGTGCGCAGCGCCGGCTCCATGCTCGCGCCGACCTCCAGCCGCACCACCTCCCCAAAGCGCCGCCTGCGCAGCTCGTCCTCGACCGCCAGCAGGAGGTCGTTGGCCTCGTCGGAGACTTCGAAGTCTGCGTCGCGCGTGACCCTGAAGAGGTCATAGCTGACGATCTCCATGCCGGGGAAAAGCGTGTCCAGGTGGTTGGCGATCACGTCCTCGAGCGGGATGAAGGTGTCCTTGGAGACCTCGACGAACCGGGGCACGGATTCCTTTGGCACCTTGACGCGCGCGAAGGCCTCGTTGTCGGTCTCGGGATCGTGCAGCCGTACGATCAGGCTCAGGGACAAATTGGAGATATAAGGGAATGGGCGCCCGTGGCCGACCGCCAGCGGCGTCAGCGCGGGAAAGATCTGCTCGCGGAAGTGGTGCTCGATCGCGCTCGCGGGCGCACCGGACTCCCCGCAGGTGACGATCCGGATGCCGTGCCGCGCGAGTGCTGGCCGCACGCCCTGCGCGAATTGCCGCGCATGCCTGCGGTCCAGCCTGCGGACCGCTGCCCCGATCCCCGCGAGCGTCTCGGTCGGCGAGAGCCCGTCTGGCCCGCGCGCGTCGATCCGCGCATCGACCTGATCGTGAACCCCTGCCACGCGGACCATGAAGAACTCGTCCAGGTTGGTGGCGAAGATCGCGAGGAACTTGACCCGCTCGATTAGATCCAGCGACTCGTCCTCGGCGAGCTGGAGCACGCGGTCGTTGAACTCCAGCCACGAAAGCTCGCGGTTGGTGTAGAGCGCGGGGTCTGAGAGCTCGGGCGTGGGGGTGCTCTGGGAGTGCGAGGACTGCGCCTGCGCCACGGCTCCGTGAACGGCCTGGTGCCCCCCGTCGCTCGGATCCTCGTCCTGGACGCCGCTCACTGGTCAGCCTTCACGGCGTCGCGACCCTCTCCGGCGCGGACGCGATTGCGGCCAGATCGCGGGGGCGCAGCAGCGCGACCAGCTCGCCCTTCGCGATCCCGGCGAGCGCCCCCTTCCGCATCCGCGCCTGGGCTCCCGTCAGATTGTGGAGCAGCAGCGAGAACGACGGGTCGTGGCCGACCAGGAGCACGTCGCCCAGCCCAGCCACGAGCTCCTGCGCGTCGAATGGCTCCCCTGAGAGCAGCGGCTCGGTCGTGACCGTGACGCCGAGCGGCTCGCAGGCCCCCGCGGCGGTCTGCAGCGCGCGCAGCTTGGGGCTCGAGAGGCAGGCGTCGATGTTCGTGCCCAGGCGAGCGAGCGCGAGGCCCGCGGCCTGCGCCTGCCCGATCCCGCGCTCGGTCAGGGCGCGTTTATCGTCGGGAGATCCGTCCGCCGCCTCGCCGTGTCGCAGCAACCAGAGCACGCGGACACTCTACGCCGGATCGCCGCTCAGGCGTTCAGAGCCTGGTTGCGCCGGCACCGAGGCCGTGGGCTCCGTGATCATCTATTTATGGGCTTCGCCCTTCGGGCTGCGCCTGTTTCTCGGTCTGGCTCACCCGATCAGCAGCCGGCGCCCGAACACCCGCTGGAAGGCCTCGCCGTCGCCGTAGCGCTCGACGCTCCAGCGCGGGAGCGTCAGCTCTCCCTCGGCCTCGAGGTGGAGGTCCACGCCGTGGCCGTTCGCGCGCAGCCGGGCTTGTGAGACCGATTGGTCGCGACCGCGCTCCAGGTGCTCGGCCAGGCGCAGGATGACCGAGCAGCGCTCGAGCAGCTCCTGGTCGCCCTCCCGGGAGAAGGCAGCCATCTCGCCGAGCTTCGGCACGCCCTTGCGGTGATAGCGGCTGATCTGGGCGATCAGCGCGCGCTCACGCGGATCGAAGCCCGGCAGCTCGGCGCTCACGATCAGGTAGCGCGAGTGCTTGTGGTGGTCATCGTAGGAGATCGTCATGCCGACGTCGTGGAGCATCGAAGCCGCCCACAAGAGCTCGCGCTCTCCGGGCTCGGGCTCGAACAGGCGCTGCCTTGCACCGGCGATCGAGTCGAACATCTGCAGCGAGAGCAGCGCTACGTGCTCGACATGCGCGATGTCTGACTCGTACTGGATCGCGAGGTTGCGCACGGCGGCCTCGCGGACGTCCTCGAAAAGCGGCTCGCCCCCGGCGAGCAGCGTTCCAGCCAGGAAGACGCCGTCGCGCAGCCCGGCCTCGGTCGCCTCCAGACCGTCGAAGCCTCCGAGCTCGAGCACCGTCTCCAGCACCAGCGCGCCGGCCAGGATGATGTCGCCGCGGCCCGGCTTGATGCCGGGGACGCCACCGCGCTCGGAGGCGGGGAGCGCCGCCAGGCTGCGCACGAGCTCATTCATCGTCTCCGGCGTGATGAGGAATCCCTGCACGCCCAGGTCGATCGCGTCGGCCGCGTGCGCCGCGGCGGCGGCGAGGTTGCGCACCGCCCCGCCCAGGCCCACCAAGCGCGAGCCGGACTCGGGCAGCCAGCGCAGCACCCCTAGCGCTTGCCGGACGTGCGCGCGGACGCGTTGCAGGTCCTTCTTCTTGGCCGGGGCATCGGAGCCTGAGTGGGAGAGATATTGCTCGGTGAGACGGACGGCGCCGAGCGGCAACGAGGACAGCTCCTGCGCGCGGCGATCGGACACCCGGATGAGCTGCATGCTCCCGCCGCCTAGATCGAGCACGACGCCATCGGTCAGGGTCGAGGTGTTGATCGCCGCGACGTAGCCGTAGCGCGCCTCCTCCTGCGCCGAGAGGACCTCGATCGTGAAGCCGACCGTCGCGTGCGCGTCGCTCAGGAACTGCTCACGGTTGGATGCGTCGCGGATCGCGCTGGTGGCGATCGCGTGGACATCCTCGCCGGCGAGGCCGCCCGCGCGGCAGAAGCGCTCGAACACGGCGAGTGTCTCCAGGCCTCGCGCCATCGCCTCCTCGCTGAGACGTCCGGTGGCGGCGAGGCCCTCGCCGATCCGGACGGTCTCGAACAGCTCGTCCGTGCGCTTCCACCATGCCCCCGGCGCATACGTGAACACCACCAGGCGCCACGAGTTTGAGCCGAGGTCGATCACGGCCACCTGGAGTGGGCCCTGCCCGGCGTGCGCGGCAGCGCGCGTCGAGCGCCAGCTCAATTCTGATCCTTGCGAGCACTCACTTGACTGGCTCCATGATCGCGGCGGGCGCGGACGGCTCGCCGGCGCCGCGCACCATTGCGAGCGGCTTTCTGGCCGAGCTGCCGCGTGTCACATCCACCCCTCGGATGCCATACGCGACAGTTCGCGCAGCGGCCGTGGGCGCTGCCCGCGCGGCGACGTTCTCAGGACCCCCCTTTGAGCGCCGTGCGCGAGACATCGCGCGGCCGCTGCGCGGTTACGGACTCGGCGCGCTCTCGCGTAGCGCGGGCGCGCTCGCGCGCAGCGCGCGAACGGCGGTGAGGATCGCCAGCGCCGTCATCAGCACCGCGCTGCCTACGCACCACTGGCAGATCGCCTTGATCGTGAACAGCTCGCGGTAGGTCAGGTAGGCGCTGAAGCCGAAGCCCGTCAGCGCGATCCCGAATCCCGCGACGCGGCCGTTGTCTCCGCGAACGGCCAGCGAGAGCGCAATCGCGATGTAGCCGGCCAAGCCGAGGACCGCGACCGGGACGCCGCCGAGCTTGGCATAGCTAGAACTCTGGACAGTTTCGCAGCTCCCGCCGGACAAGCACAGGACCTCGAGCCCGTCGTAGTGGACATAGGTCAAGTAGGTGGCCATCCCGATCCCGATCAGGGACAGAACCGCGATCGCCGTCCGCAGCCGGCGATCGACAGTGTCCCCGTGGCCGGCAGTGTCCCCGTGGCCGGCAGTGGCCCCGGGGCCGGCAGTGGCTCTCTGGTCGGCCGCGTCGCTCTGCGTCGCCACGGCGCCGCGCTCAGCGGTGCTCACGCGACCGACTTGATCGCCAACACGAGCTGGCTGTAGCTCGGGATGTCTCCCGGTACCTGTGACTTGCCCTTCGGCCCTTGGGCGATCAGCGTCGGCGTGCTATGCGCACCTGGGCCCCAAGCCTGCATGTCCACCTGTAACTGGCTGCTCAGGGCCGGGTCCTTGCGGGCGGAGCTCCAACGGTTGAGGTTGAGCCTGGGGATCTGCCCTGCGAGCCCATCGAGGTAGCTCTCGTTCACGTAGCCCGAGTTCTCGGTGCCCTGCTCGTGGTAGAAGAGCTCGGCGTAGTCCCAGAACCGCCGCTGCTGGCCCGCGGCGAGGGCCGCGGTCTGCTGGGTCTGGAAGGTCGCCGGATCGGAGGTGGCGGTCTCGAGCGAGCGGTAGAGGACCTGTACCTTGCCGCGCCGGACATCGTTGGCGACGAGCTGCGCAAACCCTCCGGTGAGCGTGAACTGGGCGCAGGCCGGGCACTCGAGGTCGCCGAAGTAGGTGATCGTCACCGGTGCCTTGGGATTTCCCAAGCGCGCACCGGACTGGGGGATGCCCGACAGAAGCTGCTCTACCGTGGTGGTCGTCTGCGATGCCTGCGTGCCGTGCTTCAGTGCCTTTGCGCTCCCGCCGCCGGTTGAGAGCACGATCGCCACGACCACCACTGCTACTGCGGCGACCACGACGCCAGCGAGCATCTGCATTCGCCGCTGGCGCCGCTCGCGCTCGGCCTTCGCCTGCTCTTCGGCTAGGCGCTGGGCGCGGGCTGCTTCCTTTTTGCTGCTACGCGAGGCCATGAGTGGTGGAATACAGAGCGCCGTCGGCGGAGTACTCGCTGGCAGGCAGAATAGCAACGCCTGAGCGCCGCACGCCACGCCTCACGCGCCCGCGCCACGCCTCCACCGAGCCCACGCGGCCCACGCGGCGCCCACGGGCGTCCGGTGCCCACGCTGCGCTGCGCCCACGCGGCGCCAAGCCGCCCTGACGGGCTCCGGTGCCCACGCTGGCCCACATGTAAAGATCCTGTGACCATGCGGGGTGGCAAGGAGTTTTTTGTCCCCATCGTGCTTTACAGTGCGCGCCATGTCGGCTGAGAGGAGCGAGGAGCTGGCGGCGGGAGTACCGCAGCGCTCGCAGCACCGGCTCCGGCTGGCGGTCATCGACCGGGACTCGGGTCTCATGCAGGTGCTCGCAAATCGTCTCGATGCGCTCGGGTGGGATCACCGTTCGCTGTCGAGCCCGGTGACGGCGGACTCGCTCGTGGCGATGCGCCTCAACGCCGTGTTGCTCGACCTGGCGGTGCTCGGTCCGGGCGGCTGGGAGTACCTCGGGCGCGTGTGCGCCCAGTTCCCGGGTCTGGCGGTGGTCGTCTGCACTGGTCAGTCGTCGGTCGCTCAGCGCGTGCGCGGGCTGCGCCTCGGAGCCGATGCATGGATCACCAAGCCCTGCCACGCCGAGGAGCTGATCTGCGTCGTCGAAGCAGCGATCCGCCGCCACCGCCGCAACGACATGCCCGCGCTCGAGGCCTCCGCCCAGGTTGGCGAGATAACGATTCGCCCGGATCTCTACCAGGCCTACGCCGGGGCGCTGAGCCTCGACCTGACGGCGAAGGAGTTCGAGATCCTGCACCTGCTCTCGGGCTCCGATCGCGTGCTGCGCCGCGAGGAGATCTACGAGCGGGCTTGGGGCTTTGCGATGGCGCACGGCGATCGCTCGGTGGACGTGTTCGTGCGTAAGCTTCGCCAGAAGCTGCGCACCGTCTCGCCTGCTTGGAGCTACATTCACACCCACTTCGGCGTCGGCTACCGATTCACGCCCCTGCCTGACGATGGCTCGACGAGCCAGAACGCGACCAACGACGAGATCGAGCACCGGGAGGAGCTCGATCGGGCGCTGACGCCCTGAACGGCGCGCTCCTCCGAACCGCGCTTGGACTGCGCGCCGAACCCGACCCGCCCGGGCGAGCACCACATTCGGGTCGATCACAGCTACTTCACATTTGCGTAACAGGTCGGTATCACCAAGGCCGGCCAAGGGCTGGAAGCTCCTGGTCCATGGTCGCCACCGCTCAGTCGCATTGCGAGGTGCTGGAAGCCGGCCCGCTGGAGGTTCTGCCCGAGGAGCACCTCGCGCGGGGTGCTGGACGAGCGTTGACGCTCTCAACCCGCGAGTTGCGGCTCCTGACCGAGTTGGCCCGCCGGCCTCACCGGATCGTGGCCCGCGAGGAGCTCTTCAGCCTCGTTTGGGGCCGCGAGATGCGCCCGGGAGACCGTTCGGTCGACGTCTATGTGCGCAAGCTGCGGGTGAAGCTCCGGCAGACGATGCCCGAGTGGCGGTTCATCCACACGCATTTCGGCTTCGGCTACCGCTTGAGCGCCGAGATCGCCGAGATCGCCGGAGCGGCCGAGGCCCGGCAAAGTGCCCAAGCACAAGGCCCCGACAACGAGACCCCAACGAGTCGTTCACAACTGGGTAACACCGTGAAGCTTCGGTCGGCAGAGACTGCGCTGACAATCAACTGAAGGAGAGGATCTTGAGTACTAGTCGCATTGGCGCGGTCGCCCTCGTGGTCGCCGCCTCGCTCGGTGTCGCAGCATGCGGCTCGAGCTCCAGCAGCTCCAGCAGCAGCGCGAGCTCGTCGGGGTCGACCAGCGCGAGCAGCCCCACCACGAACGGGAGCGCAAAGACGCTCGTCGGCGCGGGCAGCACGCTTGTAGCGCCGCTCGTCTCGCAGTGGCAGCCGGACTATCAGACCAAGCACGGCGTGGCCGTCACCTACGGCGGGATTGGCAGCGGCGGCGGGATCGCCCAGATCACTGCCAGGACTGTCGACTTCGGCGCCAGTGACGCGCCGCTCTCACCGAGCCAGACCACCGCCGCCAAGGGCGTGGTGCAGATTCCGTGGGCGCTTGCTGCGACGGTGATCGCCTACCACGTGAGCGGCGTCCCGAACCAGCTCAAGCTCACCGGGCCGGTGCTCTCGCAGATCTTCCTGGGCAAGATCACGAGCTGGAACGCCCCGCAGATCGCCGCGCTGAACCCCGGCGTCAAGCTCCCCTCGACAAAGATCGTTCCCGTGTATCGCACCGACGGAAGCGGCGACACCTATGCGCTGACCGACTATTTGTCCAAGATCAGCCCCCAGTGGAAGTCCCAGGTTGGCAACTCGACCCAGGTCCACTTCCCGGTCGGGCTGGGCGGCAAGGGCAACTCCGGCGTCGGTGGCGTGCTCTCGCAGACCAACGGCGCGATCGGCTACATCGCCATCGCCTACGTGTTTGCGAACAAGTTCGACTACGCACTCGTCAAGAACGCCGCCGGCATGTACCCGGCGCCCGGAGTACCGAGCATCTCCGCGGCGGCCGCAGCGCTGAAGTCGGTCCCCGCAAGCAACAAGGTGTCGATCGTCGATCCGTCCGCATCGGCGGCCGGGGCGTACCCGATCTCGACCTTCACCTACGCGCTGGTCCCGATGAGCAGCCCCAAGGGGAGCGCGCTGAAGCCGTTCCTGCAGTACGCGATCACCGACGGCCAGAAGTTCGGCGCGAAGCTCGACTTCGCCCCGCTGCCGCCGAAGATCGTGACCGCCGACCAGGGCACGATCGCGAAGGTGAGCTGACCTGGGCGAAGCACCCCCTCCTCCCTGGCAGACAAGCCACGGCGGTCTGCCGGGGGGCCTGAGACAATGCGGCGGACACCTACGACCGCCTGAGCACACCGCCTCGATCCCAGACGCCCAATGACCACCGCCACGCCAGTCGCATGACCACCGCCACGCCAGCCCTCGAACTGCCTTCCAGCCTCTCGCGCGCTCGGCGCAAGCTGGCCGACAGGATCGGCGACCCGGCACTGCGGGGGCTCTGCGGCCTCGCGTCCCTGGTTGCCGTCGCGCTTCTGCTGCTGCTCGCCTACAAGGTCTTTGACCAGTCGGGCTCCTCGTTCTCGAAGTTCGGCCTCGGGTTCATCGGGCATCAGACGTGGGATTCAGGGTCTGCCCAGCAATTCGGCGCAGCCGACTTCATCTTCGGCACGCTCGTCACCTCGCTGGTGGCGATCCTTTTTGCGGCGCCGATGTCGATCGGGATTGCGCTCTACTTGACCGAGCTCGCCCCGGGCAAGGTTCGCCGGCCGATCGCCACCCTCGTCGAGCTTCTCGCTGCGATCCCGAGCGTGGTCCTCGGCCTGTGGGGGATCCTCGTGCTCGCGCCGTTCATGAACAGCACGCTCGAGCCGGCGCTGCACAGCGTGCTCGGCTGGATCCCGCTGTTCGGCGGCTCGCCGTCGGGGTTCGGGCTGCTCACCGCATCCGTGATCCTGACGATCATGGCCGTCCCGATCGTCAGCGCGGTGACCCGGGAGGTGTTCGAGACGGTGCCGCCGGAGCTCAAGGAGGGCGCGTACGCGCTCGGGGCGACGCGCTGGGAGATGATCAAGATGGCGGTCCTGCCTTACGCGCGGCCGGGGATCGTCGGCGGCGTCATCCTCGGTCTCGGGCGCGCGCTCGGCGAGGCGATCGCCGTCACCCAGGTGATCGGCGGGACGCAGGGCATCCACGCCTCGCTGTTCGGTCCCGGTGACACGCTCGCGAGCCGCGTCGCCAACGAGTACCAGGGGGCCACGAGCCCGTTACAGATCTCCTCGCTCTTCTATCTCTCGGCGATCCTGCTCGTGATCGCGCTGCTGGTCAACGGCACCGCGAGGCTGATCGTGCGCCGGAGCACGCCGGCCGGCGTGATGAACTGAAGCGATGAGCATGCATGCAGGTGACATTGGCGGCGGCTCGCGGCTGACCGGCGCGGGTAACGGCCGCCGGCGACTGGCGAACCGGCTGATGGAGGCGCTGGCGACGCTCACGGCGGTAATCGCGGTGGGGGTGCTCTTGATTGTGATCGGCTCGGTGGCGATCAAGGGCGTGAGCGCGATCAACCTCGACTTCTTCATCCACTCGCCGGCCCCGTTCGGGCAGGCCGGGGGCGGGATCGCGAACTCGATCGTCGGCACGGCGATTCTGATCGGGCTGGCGACGGTGATCGCGCTGCCGATCGGGATCCTGGTCGGGATCCACGCCAGCGAGTTCGCCAGCCCGCGCGTCGCCGGTGCGGTCCGCTTCGCGCTCGACATCCTCGCCGGGGTGCCGACGATCGTCACCGGCATCTTCATCTTCGGACTGCTCGTCGTGGGCCACGTGCAGAGCGGGATCGCGGGGTCGATCGCGCTCGCGACGATCATGCTGCCGATCGTCGCTCGCTCCTCGCAGGAGGTGCTGGCGCTCGTGCCACGCACCCTGCGCGAGGCAGCGCTCGCACTGGGCGTGCCTCACTGGCGCATGGTGCTGCGGGTAGTGCTTCCCTGCGCCGCCAGCGGCCTGATCACGGGTGCGCTGCTCGGCGTCGCCCGCATCGCCGGCGAGACCGCGCCGCTGCTGTTCACCTCCTCGATCGCCGCGAGCACCGTCACGACCAACATCTCGCAGGCTCTGCCCTCGATCCCGGTCTCGATCTTCACCCTGTCGGAGTCCGCCAGTCCGTCCGATCACGCCCAGGGGTGGGCGGCGGGGCTGCTGCTGATCCTGTTCGTCCTCACGCTGAGCGTGCTCGCGCGAGCGCTCCACGGCCGCAGCCACCGGCGGCTGAGGGGCCGGTCTTGACCGCGGCGCCGGCGACTGAGCGGGCGTTGACCGCGGTGCCGGCGACTGAGCGGGCGTTGACCGCGGCGCCGGCGACGGTCCGTCCCACCCCATGACCTCGATTACGCGACTGATCTCGTAAAGGAGCAACTGGCATGATCTCCTCCCGCATCCGGGCACAACGAACCAACGTGTCCACCTCAGGCCCTCGCCCCGTGCAACAGCAAGCCCCAACTGGAAAGCCGGCGCCGGCCGCTGCTGGTAGTGGCCATCGCGTCGTGCTCCAGGGGCTGCACGCCTACTACGGCAAGCAAGAGGCGGTCCATGGGATCGACGTCGAGTTCCCGGCAAACAAGGTGACCGCGATCATCGGCCCCTCCGGGTGCGGGAAGTCGACGATGGTCAGGTGCATCAACCGCATGCACGAGGAGATCCCGGGCGCGCGGACGGAGGGCAGCGTCAAGCTCGACGAGCTCGATCTCTATGCCCAGAACGTCGACGTCACCGCCGTGCGGCGCCTGATCGGAATGGTGTTCCAGAAGCCCAATCCATTCCCCACCATGTCGATCTCCGACAACGTCGCGGCCGGGTTGAAGCTGAGCGGCACCAAGCGCGAGAACCTCCGCGAGCGAGTCCAAAAGGCGCTGAGCTCGGTGGGGTTGTGGGACGAGGTCAAGGACCGGCTCGACAAGCCCGGAATCAGCCTCTCCGGTGGACAGCAGCAGCGCCTGTGCATCGCGCGCACGATCGCCGTCGAGCCCGAGGTGATCCTGATGGACGAGCCGTGCTCGGCGCTCGATCCCGTCGCGACGCTCAAGATCGAAGATCTGATCGACGAGCTCAAGGAGCGCTACACGATCGTCATCGTGACCCACAACCTGCAGCAGGCGGGGCGCGTCGCGGACTCGACGGCGTTCATGCTCGACGGCGAGATGATCGAGCACGGACCCACCACGGAGATCTTCACCAATCCGGGCGACGAGCGAACTGAGCGCTACGTGACCGGGAAGTTCGGCTGAACGTCATGCAAGAGACACGCCACCAATTTCGCGAAGTGCTCAAGGGGCTCGAGCACCAGACGCTGGGGGGCCTCAACCTGGTCACCCAGCAGCTCGACCGCTCCCTGGAGGCGATCAACTATCAGGACGTGGAGCTCGCGGGCATGGTCATCGCCGACGACGACCGCATCGACGGGCGTTACCTGGAGGTCCACCAGGGCATCCTGTCGCTGCTGGCGCGGGAGTCGCCGGTGGCCGGTGACCTGAGAATCGCCGCCGCGCTGCTGCACATCATCCGCTGCGTAGAGCGGATGGGCGACCAGTGCGTGAACATCGCCAAGGTTGTGCCGCTCTCAGGCCACGAGGCGCGCAAGGACAAGGACATCCTCGAGTCGATCGAGCGCATGGGCCAGCTCGCGCGCTCCCAGGTCTCCCAGGCACAGGAGGCGTTCGGCTCGCGCAACTCCGAGCTCGCGCATACGCTCGCCGGGCAGGACTCGGAGATCAACCGGCTGAACCGAGACATCTTCAGGCTGGCCGTCGAGGCCGGCGATGACCTCGAGATGCGCGAGTGGGCGATGTTCATGGTCCTCGCCGCGCGCTGCCTGGAGCGCATCGGCGACAACACCGTCGAAATCGCCGAGCAGACCGTGTTCGTCGTCACCGGGCTGTTCCGCGAGTTCGCCGACGCCTCGCAGCTCGCCACGCCCTGATTCGAAGGCCGGCCGACCCCTGATTCGAAGGCCGGCCGACCCCTGATTTGAAGGCCGAACCGGGCGTGACGCCCCGCAGCCCGCCACGAACCTTGACGCGAAGGGCCGGCCACGATGACCGCGGCCGGCCCCAGCACTGAGGGGAGAGAAGGTCAGAGTAGGACGGCCCAGACGGGCGCGTGTGACGATTTGGTGTTCGGGCGCGGTAGGCCGCTCAGACGTGCGTGAGTGGTTGGTGCGTGCCTCCCAAGCGGTCGGTGCGCGCCCCCAACAGTCAATGTCAATGTCAATCTGTGCGCTGCGCAAATCTTCGCCGCCCGGTCACAGCTCTTCAACAACTTGCCCCCTTCGCTTCTTTAGCTTGTGCTCATTGGAGTGCTCGGCAATCCGAGCGCCAACTATTCGGACGAGCGACATAGGAGCGATGATGAGTGATTCAGCAGTCATGAGTGATCCCCGCCGTTCTCGATCGTCGCACCGCAGGCGCATAGCGGCCACCGGCGCCGCGGCGCTGGGAGTGCTCGCGCTCACCGCGACGGCACTCGCCGGGGGGAGCTCTCCCGCTCTGGCCCGCCGTGCCCGTGTATCCGCGGGCTCGGCTCACCACCACCGGCGCCACAAGCCGCAACCGAGCTTCGGTGCCACGGCGTCGCCGATCAAGCACGTGATCGTGATCCTCGGCGAGAACCACAGCTTCGACAACGTGTTCGGCACCTACAGCGCGATGGGTGCCTAGCACGTTCAGAACCTGCTCTCGGAGGGAATCGTGACCGCTTCGGGTAACCCCGGGCCGAACGTCTCCAAGGCCGTCCAGCATCAGGCCAGCGAGACCGGGAGCTACCAGATCGACCCGGCGGACACTGGTCCGTACCCGACCCTTCCGCAGCCGAGCACCACGTCTGTCTCGAAGCCGTGCAGTGGGCAGGCTGCGGACACCCCCGATACCCGCTTCCCGGCCAACCTGCCCAACAGCCCGTATCCGATCACCAGGTACGTGCCTTACTTCGACGGGCACGGAAAGTACGCGCAGTACGGAACCTGTGAGTTCAACGGCGCCTTCGTTGGCGATCCGCTCCACCGCTTCTACCAGATGTATCAGCAGATCTCGAATGGCAAGAGCGATCTCTTCACGTGGGTGCACGACACCAGTGGGGACTCCAACGGTAACCCGCCGCCGAGCCCGTTCACAGCCGAGTCCACCAACCAGGGCTCGGTCGAGATGGGCTACTACAACATGGCTCGCGGGGACGCGCCGACGTTCGAGTACCTCGCGCGTCACTACGCGATCTCTGACAACTACCACCAGGCGGTAATGGGCGGCACCGGCGCGAATCACATCGCGATCGGGACCGGCGATGCGGCGTTCTACCAGGACTCCAGCGGTAGGGCAACCGTGCCGCCGCAGGGTGAGATCGAGAACCCGAACCCCCAACGGGGCACCAACAACTACTACACCCAGGACGGCTACGGCCAGAAGGGGACCACCAACGGCGGCAGCTACACGGAGTGCGCCGATCGCGCGGCGCCCGGGGTGGGCGCGGTGTACTCCTATCTCGACAGCCTCTCCTACCAGACGTTCCGGGGCAACGACTGCGCCCCCGACCACCATTACATCGTCAACAACTACAACCCCGGCTACAACATCGACGGCTCGCTGAACACATCGACATTCACGGTTCCCCCGCAGCACGATCTGCCGACCATCGGCGACGAGCTCTCCGCTCACAAGATCGGCTGGGGCTACTTCGGTGAGGGCTACGACAACGGGAATCCGGGCCCGAACTACTGCGGCATCTGCGACCCGATGCAGTACGCCAGCTCGATCATGACCAACCCGGCGCTGCGCGCGAACGTCCAGCACGGCCTGCAGGACTTCGACGCCGGCGCGAGCAGCGGCAAGCTGCCCTCTGTCTCGTTCCTGAAGCCGGGCGACGACGACGGGCACCCTGGCTATTCGACCCTGGCGGCATTCGAGGGATTCGTCGCGCATGCGGTCGCCGAGGTCCACAACAACCACAAGTTGTGGAAGCACACCGCCATCTTCGCCACCTTCGACGAGGGCGGCGGCTACTACGACTCCGGCTATGTCCAGCCGATCTCGTACTTCGGCGATGGCACACGCGTACCGCTGATGGTCATTTCGCCCTACGCCAAGCGGGGCTTCGTCGGCCACGTCTATGACGATCACGTGTCGCTGCTGAAGTTCATCGAGCGCAACTGGCGCCTGTCTCCGCTCTCCGACCGCAGTCTCGACAATCTCCGCAACCCGGTCGCCAGCGGGAATCCATACGTCCCCGCTAATCGCCCGGCGATCGGCGACCTGTTCAACCTGTTCGACTTCAGCCGCGCACGGGCGTCGGGCGTCCCGCGGTTGGTCGGCGATAACGGTAGGCGCACAGGTGCGAAGGTGACGAGCGTGCCCAACTCGCTGCGCTGAGTACGGGGGGGGCGGGACCTGAGTAGGACTGCCAGCCCGGCCCGCGTGGCCGGGCTGGCAGGGGGGCGCACGGCGCCAGCGCAAGGGTCGCCATGAGACCGTCCTCCTGGACCAGCGTGGCCCTCGGCGCGGGGCTTGGGCGAAAGCGCCGCGCTCGAACATCGCGAGATACGGATGTCCGCATCGTTCCTAACCGGAGCCCGTCGTCAGCAGGCGCAGGCTGAAGACTGCGCCGCCGTCCGGTGCGTTGATGGCAACTGCGCCACCGCCGTGCTGCTCGGCTACCTGCCTCACGATCGCGAGCCCGAGGCCGCTTCCATCGCGGCCCCGGGAATCGACGCCACGAAAGAACCTGTCGAATACGTGTGGCAGATCCCCTTCGGGAACGCCTGGCCCATGGTCGCGCACGCTGACGCCGTCCGCATCCACGACCACCTCTACCGCGCCGCCCGGCGGCGAGTGGCGTGCGGCATTGTCGAGCAGGTTGTTGACCGCGCGCCCGAGTCGCTCCGGCACCCCGTCCACCACCACCGGCTCGAGATCTGCCTCGAAGCGCACACCCGGCGAGTTGCGCCGCGCGCGCGCCACCGACTCGGCGACGATTCGATCCAGCCGTGAGTCCTCGGGAGAGCCGGCCGGGTCATCGCCGCGGGCGAGCTCGATCAAGTCGCCCACCAGCGCACTCAGCTCCTCGCTCTGCTCCACCACGTCTGTCAGCAGGCGATCACGGTCCCCTGAGCTCAACTCACCACCGGCGAGCAGCACCTCGACGTTGGTGCGCAGGCTCGTGACCGGGGTCCGCAGCTCGTGGGACGCGTCGGCGACGAGCTGGCGCTGGGCGCGAACTGACTCGTCGAGCGCCGCGCGCGAGCGCTCTAGGCGCTCGAGCATCGCGTTGAAGCGGGTCGCCAACTGGCCGACTTCGTCGTCGGCATGTACGGCGATGCGGCTGGAGAGATCGTCGGTCAGGCCGATGTGGTGGGCGGTTTGCGTGACCTCGGCCAGTGGCGCCAGCACGCGGCGGGCAGCCAAGCGCCCGAGCGCCGCCGCCAGCGCGATGCCGCCGGCGCACACCAGCGCCAGGATCAGCCGCAGCCGGGAGAGGACGTGATCGACGCCGTTCAGAGGGCGCGCGAGCTGAACCGCGGCGGACTCGAGCCGGCCGTCCACCGAGACCGAGACCGGGAAGGTCAGCTCGCGCAGGTGGCTCTCACCGGCATGGATGTCTTCCAGGTAAGTTCCGGAACCGCCGCCCGCGAGCGCCCGGGTCCTCGCATCGACAGGCAGCGCTACGCCACCCTGGGTTTCGATGGTGCCGTCCGCTGCGACGATCTGAACGTACTGAGCGGGCCCGCCCGCGCTGGGGGGAATGCCCGGCAGCGGGTGTGCAAGGGCGTGGACGTCGCCGTGCTGGACGGCGATCGCCTGTGCCTTCAGCGCATCGTTCACCTGTCCGCGCAGCTCTCCTCGAACCACCAGGTAGCTTACCAGTGCGCAGACCAAGACCGCCACGGCGACCGCTGTGGCGGCGACGAACGAAATCCTGCGGCGCAGCGGCATTTCGGGGCGGCCTGGATTCAATCCCGCAGCACGTAGCCCACTCCCCGTACGGTGTGCAGCAGGCGCGGCTCTCCGCCGGCCTCCGTCTTGCGCCGCAGGTAACCCATATAAACGCCTAACGCGTTGGAGGTCGGCCCGAAGTCATAGCCCCAGACGCGCTCGAAGATCGTCGACCGCGTGAGGACCTGGCGCGGGTGGGTCATGAACAGCTCCAGGAGCAGGAACTCGGTTCTCGAAAGCTCGACGAGCCGATCGCCGCGGTGCACCTCGTGCGCGACGGGGTCGAGCACGAGATCGCTATACCTGCGGATCTCTCCGCCACCGGCGTCCTCGCCCGTCCTTCGCAGCAGCGCCCGTAACCGCGCCTGCAGCTCGCGCAGCGCGAACGGCTTGACCAGGTAGTCGTCGGCCCCGGCGTCGAGCCCCCTGACACGGTCGTCGATCGCGTCGAGAGCAGTGAGCATCAGCACCGGAGTCCGGTCGCCCGCGCGGCGCATCCTGCGGCACACCTCCAGGCCATCGACGCCGGGCATCGCGATGTCAAGGATCACCGCATCGGCGGGGTTGGCAGCGAGCGCATCGAGCGCCTGCTCGCCGTCGGCGGCGAGCGCGATGTCGTAGCGCTCGAGCGCCAGCGCACGCTCCAGCGCCCGCCGCACGGCGGGCTCGTCGTCGACCACCAGCACGAGCGCCATTCCCAAATGATCGCGCTTGCGCGTAAATGTTGGTGAAGAACGATCCGCGTCAACCGAGCTCCACCAGCAGCGGCGCGTGGTCGGAGGGCTTTGGGCCCTTGCGGTAGCTGCGGTCGATCCCGCAGGCGCGCAAGCGGGGTGCGAGGCCGGCGCTCAGCAGCGCCAGGTCGATCCGCAGCCCAAGTCCGCGGTGAAAGTGTCCGCCGCGGTAGTCCCACCAGGTGAAGCCGTGCTCGGTCCGGTGAAGCTCCCGGTAGGCATCCACCATGCCCCGCGCGAGGATTTGCTCCAATCGGCTCCGTTCCTCGGGTGACACGTGCGTGGATCCCGCGAAAGCCGCCGGGTCGTACACATCGGCGTCGGCACGGGCCACGTTCATGTCGCCGGCCAGAATCAGCGGGCGCTCCCGCAGGGCGCCCGCTCGGTGGGCCATGGCCTCGAGGAATGCGAGCTTGCCCGGAAACTCCTCGCTGTCAACCGAGCGCCCGTTCGGCACGTAGACGCTCACGAAGCGGATTCCGTCGATCGTCGCCTCACACCAGCGCGCCTGCGCCGGGACGGGCTCGCCGGGCAGGCCGCAGCGCGGATCTGAGAGAGCCAGGTCCTCGCGCGCAAGCAGCGCCACGCCGGCCCATCGCCCCGCCGAGTGATCGACCGCGCGGTATCCCGCGGAGGCGAGCTCGGCGCCGGGGAACCCCTCCGGCGCACACTTGGTCTCCTGCAGGCAGATCACGTCTGGTTGGTGCTCGGCGAGCAACTCGAGCACCCGCGGCAGGCGTGCGCGGAGCGAGTTGACGTTCCAGGTGACGATGCGCACGCTGGTATTTTCGGGGATCATCGGGGGCCGTGGCGCCCGATGACAAGCTCCGCACCTACCGTGCCAAGCGCGACTTCGCAGCGACGTCCGAGCCGGAGGGTGGGAAGCGGCCCGGGGCACCGGGGGAGAAGGCCTCCAGCGCGCACGGCGAGGAGCGCCCCGGCTCGCCCGGTGCGGATGCTCGCTTCGTGGTCCAGGAGCACCACGCGACCCGCCTGCACTGGGACCTGCGCCTAGAGCACGATGGGGCGCTCGCATCGTGGGCGGTCCCGAACGGCATCCCGTTCGATCCGGCCGAGAACAGGCTCGCGGTGCGAACCGAAGACCATCCGCTCGAGTACCTGCACTTCGAGGGCCAGATTCCCGAAGGCTCCTACGGTGCCGGCGCGATGATGATCTGGGACCGCGGGACGTTTCAGATCCACAAGTGGGAGCCGCGCAAGGTGGAGGTGAGCTTCGAGGGTGAGCGGCTGCGTGGGCGCTACGGGCTCTTTCCGATCGGCAAGGCCGGCGCCTGCGAGGACGACTGGATGATCCACCGCATGGATCCCCCCAGCGATCCGAGCCGCGAGCCGATGCTCGAGCGCGTGCTGCCGATGCTGGCGAGCGCGGGAACGCTCCCGGGGGGCGCGCGCGCACCGCGCACCCCGCGCCCCCCGGGCGCCGACCGCGAACCGAGTCCCGGCCGCGAACCGGGCGCCGGCCGCGACCAGTGTGCCGAGCCCGATTGGTCCTTCGAGGTCAAGTGGGATGGGGTTCGGGCGATCGCCTATGCGCAGCCCGGCAGGCTTCGCATCGAGAGCCGCAATCTCAAGGACATAACGGGCGCCTATCCGGAGCTCCGCGGGATCCTCGGCGAGCTCGGCACGCACGAGGCCGTCCTCGACGGCGAGATCGTCGCCTTCGACGAGTCCGGAAAGCCGAGCTTCGAGCGCCTGCAGCGACGGATGCACGTGTCCTCGCCGGCCGCGATACGGAGGCTGTCGGCCAGCGCGCCGGTGGTGTACGCGATCTTCGACCTGCTCTATCTCGACGGGCGCTCGCTGATGGCGCTCCCTTACGTGCAGCGGCGCTCGCGGCTTCAGTCACTGGAGCTGGCAGGTCCCGCGTGGCGGGTGCCGGCAGCGCACTCGGGCGACGGCGCGGCGCTGCTGGAAGCGACCCGTACGCAGGGCCTGGAGGGAGTCGTGGCCAAGCGGGTTGGCTCTCGTTACGAGCCGGGAAGGCGCACGGGGTCGTGGGTCAAGGTCAAGCACACGCTCCGCCAAGAGCTCGTGGTCGGCGGCTGGATCCCAGGCGAGGGCCGCCGTGCGGAACGGATCGGAGCCCTGTTGATGGGATACTTCCAGGCGCCGGAGGCCCCGCGGAGGAAGGATTCGGAGGCTCCGCGGGGGAAGGGCTCGGCCGCTGGGCGCAGAAATGACTCGGCGGCTGCGCGGAGTAAGGGCTCGGAGGCTCCGCCAGCCTTGATTTATGCGGGACGCGTGGGAACGGGGTTCAGCGAGGCCACACTGGAGCAGCTCTCGGCGCGCTTGGCCACGCTGCGGCGCCGGAGCAGCCCGTTCGGCGCGGGACTGAAGCTCCCGCGAGCAGCGGTGTTCGTCGAGCCGTGCCTCGTCGCCGAGATCGAGTTCGCGCATTGGACTGCCGAGCATGTGATGCGTGCCCCATCGTTCAAAGGGCTGCGCAAGGACAAGGAGGCGCGCCAGATAGTGCTCGAGCGAGGTGCCCCGGTGCCGGCTGCGCCGGGCCCCGGGCCCCCGCTCGGGGGGGCGGCGGGTGTCGTAAAGGCACCGGCAGCCTCCCCAGAGGCACTGTTCGACGATGTGCAGCGCCTGCCGGGCGGCTCGCTGGCCGTGCTCGCGGGTGGGAGGCGCCTGAGACTCTCCAACTGGGAGAAGGTCCTCTTTCCCAAGGCCGCGTTCACCAAGGGTGACCTGATCGCCTACTACGCGCGCATCGGGTCCAGCGTGTTGCCCCACCTGCGTGACCGGCCGTTGACGCTCAAGCGCTATCCAAATGGGGTGGAGGGCCAGTTCTTCTACGAGAAGCAGTCGCCCTCGCACCGCCCGCATTGGGTGCCGAGCACCGAGATCGGCTCGGTGCGCTACACGCTCGCGCAGGAGCGAGCAACGTTGATCTGGCTCGCCAACCTCGCGGACATCGAGTTGCACACCTCGCTGGCGCTCGCGCAGGCGCCGGGCCGGCCGACGATGCTCGTATTCGATCTCGATCCGGGGGCGCCCGCAGGCGTGCTGCAGTGCGCCGAGGTCGCCCTCGTCCTGCGCGGCCTGTTCGAGCAGCTCGGGCTGCAGAGCGTGGTCAAGACATCCGGCTCGAAGGGGCTTCAGGTGTACGTGCCACTGAACAGCCCTGTCGAGTACGAGCGGAGCAAGGCATTCGCGCGCGATGTCGCCGAGCTGCTGGAGCAGCGGATGCCCGAGCTCGTGATCTCGAGGATGAGCAAGCGCCTGCGCCCGGGCAAGGTGCTCGTCGATTGGAGCCAGAACGATGCTCACAAGACAACCGTGACCGTATACTCCGTTCGCGCTCGCGAGCGTCCGACCGTGTCCACGCCGGTGGGCTGGGATGAGGTGGCGCACTGCCGCGAGGTTGGCGATCCGGACCTCTTGGCATTCGATACGGACCAGGTGCTCAGCCGCGTGGAGGAGCAGGGCGATCTGTTCGCGCCGCTGCTGAGTGTCAAGCAGGAGCTGCCTGCGTGATGGCCTCGGCTCTAGGATGATTGCGGGAAGATGGACCCCAACGGCCCAAAGAACGACGCGATCAGCCTGCGAAACCGACTGCTGGTCGCGACCGGATTGTGGAAGGAGGCGACCGGCGAGCCGCTGCCGCGCCTGGAGCCCGGAGCGCCCGCCGAGCAGATACAGAGCTTCGAGCTCCGGCTCGTCGATCGGCTGTGGGAGACTGCGACGCCTGAGAACGCCCGTGATGTCGCCGAGCGCACCTGGGACCTTGTCCACGATCGGCCCGACGAGGACCCGGTCAGGGCGCGCGTGGTCGCATGCCACCAGGCGCTCGCGCGAATGGCACGCTTGCGCGATTGAGCCGGCCCGGACCGCGCCGGGCTGCTGCGCGGCTGCGCGATTGAGCCTGCCCGGGCGCGTCCGGGCGCCCGCCCCGGGGCGCGCCCGCCTGCGATGCGGTATTAGCTGACTTCGTCATTGTCACTTGTTATGCGCCACGAGCGTCACTACACGATCGAGCAGGCGAATGCCGTTCGCGGCTGGGTTGCGCAGCGCGTGCACCGGATCAGGGATGCCCGCACCAGCCTGCTCGAGTTGGGCGAGCGCGTCGGCGCGGCCCTCGCCAGGCTCGATCCGCAGCTCGGTGGCTGCTATCCCGGCCCTGAGATAGCGCGGCCGCTGGTGGAGCTCAGCCAAGCGGCGGGCGAGCTGGAGGCGGTCGAGATCGCGATCCGCGACCTCGAGCGCGGCCTGATCGACTTTCCGGCGATTCGTGGGGGCGAGGAGATATATCTGTGCTGGCTGCTCGAGGAGGACGAGATCCGGTTCTGGCACGAGCCCGGAGCGGGCTTTTCGGGGCGACAGCCGTTGTAGCGGCGCGGCTGCTCGATTACCCGTCGCCCGCCTGCGTTTCTTGGTGCCCCGTGGGGTGCTAGCGAACGACGGGTCTAGTCATGGTCTAGTCGACTACCAGCGGCGTGGGCTCGCTCTCGGTCGCCGGATTGCGGGGTAGGCTCGCGGCGGCGTAAGCGTCGGCTTCGTCGAGGGTTTCGTGCTCCAGCAGCCCGGCGACCAGCGAGTCGAGGTTGGGGCGGTTGCGCCTGAGCAGCTCGCCCACCGCCACGTGCGCGGTCTCCACGATTCGCCTGACTTCGTCGTCGACCAAGCGCTGGGTCGCTTCCGAGGTCTCAGAGGCTCCCGGCAGCAATGGTCCCATGCCGTCGGCGGGCAGCACGGTGATCGGACCGACAGCCCGGCTCATTCCCCACCGCCCCACCATGTGGCGGGCGATCCGCGTGAGCTGCTGGATGTCCGATTCCGCGCCGGTGCTCAGCTCGCCGAACACCAGCTCCTCAGCCGAGCGGCCGCCGAGGGCTACCTTGATCTGGGCGATCAGATGGCGCTCGTCGAAGTTGAAGCGGTCGGCGTCCGGAGCCGAGAACGTGACCCCGAGCGACTGCCCGCGAGGGATGATCGAGACCTTGCGAACAGGGTCCGCGCTGGGCGTCAGCATCCCCACGATCGCGTGGCCGGCTTCGTGGTAGGCGGTGTGGCGGCGATCGTCTTCGCTCAGCAGGACCTTGCGCTCGGCGCCGAGGACGATTCGCTCCAGGGCATCGGAGAGATCGTGCGTGGTGACCCGCGCGTGGTCGTGGCGCGCTGCCAGCAGCGCCGCTTCGTTGACGAGGTTGGCAAGGTCGGCGCCGACCATGCCCGGGGTCGAGGAGGCCATGGAGCCGAGGTCAACGTCCTGGGCGAGCGGCACCGAGCGGGTGTGCACGCGCAGGATCGCCTCGCGCCCCGGACGGTCGGGCGGCTGGACGGACACTCGGCGGTCAAAGCGCCCGGGGCGCAGCAATGCCTGGTCGAGTACCTCGGGCCGGTTGGTCGCGCCCAGCACGATCACGCCGCTGGTGGGATCGAACCCGTCCATCTCGGTCAGGATCTGGTTGAGCGTCTGCTCGCGCTCGTCGTGGCCGCCAGAGATGTTGGGACCGCCACCCGATCGCGAGCGGCCGATCGCGTCGAGCTCGTCGATGAAGACGATCGCGGGCGCCGCTGCCTTGGCCTGCTGGAACAGATCGCGCACGCGCGATGCGCCGACACCGACGATCATCTCCACGAACTCCGAGGCCGACATCTGGAAGAAAGGGACGCCCGCCTCGCCGGCGACGGCGCGCGCGAGCAGGGTCTTGCCGGTCCCGGGGGCGCCGCTGAGCAGCACCCCGCGTGGGATCCGACCACCGAGGCGCTGGTACTTCTCAGGCGTCTTGAGGAAGTCGACGATCTCCGTCAGCTCCTCCTTGGCCTCGTCGATCCCGGCGACATCCTTGAAGGTGACCTGCTGCTCGCTGGCCTCGACGCGACGAGCGCGTGAGCGCCCGAAGGACATCAGTCCCCCCGCGCCGCCGCCCGCAGCGGCGACGCGGCGCATGACCAGCACGGCCACCAGGATCAGCAGCAGCGTGGGACCGAAGCCGACGAGCAGGCTGGTCAGCAACGACGGGCCCTTGTCGGGCGACTGGGCGTCGATCGTTACGCCCTTGCTCAGGAGCAGGCTGGAGAGCGCTGTGTTGTCGGCAAAGGACGGCACCTGGGTCGAGAAGTTGGTGCTCGCGCGGGCCTTCGAATCGCTCGGGGGATACTTGACCGGATGCTTGAACTTCCCCTGGATCGCGTCCGCGGTCGAGGTGATCTGATCCACGTTGCGGCTCTTGACCTCGCTCAGGAAGGTGGGGCTATAAGGGACTCGGACTCGTGCATTGGGGGCCAGCGCCTGTGTGGAGATCCAAATGTTGAGCGCCAGCAAGCCGAGGAAGAGCAGCGCGATCAGCCAGCGGGAGCTTGGAGTGGGCGGCTTTGACTTGGGTTGGCGGCTACCGCGCCCGTCGGGAGCGGGCGTCACTCTCCAGCCGGGCTGGGTGGCCGGGGGGGTGCCCGGGCGTTCCTTGGGCGGCGCGGAGCGCTGGGCGGGTTTGTCGGCCATCAGCAGATTGTCGCAACCGGCCAGCGTGACAGCGCGGCGAGCACCGGGACGCGACGACCGGGCCGCCGCCGCCGAGAACGGGGACCGCGCCAAGTCCCGCGTCCCCGAGCTCGCCCCGGCCACGCCTTCGCCCACTTTCAGCCGGCGTCCAATCTCGAGCGGAACCCGTTTGCGCCTTCGACGCTAGCCCCCACGGCCCCGGCGCGGTCGGCCAGCCAGTGATCGGAGGTGACCACCCGTACAGCGCCGGGCTGCGGATCTGCGCCCAGCCTGCGGATGATCTCGTCGTCGGCGGAGTGCGGGCGTGGGCGAGGGGCGTGGGCGACCACGATCACCGTCGAGCGGATCGGCGGCGACGGGGGCCGCTCAAACACCACTGTCACCTCCTCGCCCTCCGCCGCGGCCCAGCGCTCGAGCAGGTCCACGAGCCTCAGCATCGCGGCGTCGCGGTCCTTCCACCACGCATCCGGCCGGGTGCCGATCACGTTCATCCCGTCGATCAGCCAGCGCACATTTCCAGGCTACTGTGGCAGGCCGCGCCAGCTTCTATGCAGGCCCCGCAGGGCCTGCTCCGGGCGTGGCTGGAGGGGAAGGCGTCGGGTGGGCCTGCCCCGGTGGGCCTGGATAATGGTCAGCTCGTCCAGTTGCGCGCCTGCCCGCTCCTGGACCGGTGTGACGACATCTGCCCCAACGCCCCGGGTAATTCTATGACCGAGGTAGCGCGGCCTCAGCCTCCCCTGATGTCCTCGCGGGCGCGCGTGAGGCCCTCGGCGATCAGCTGAGCGTGTGGAGGGCTCGGAACCGAAGGTGTGGAGGGCTCGGAACCTGTTCTCAAAGAACCGCTTGAGCAAAAATCTGTGCTACTGTGTTTCTGTGCGAAATCTGACGGTAACTGTGCCCGACACCGTCTACCGCAGCGCGCGAATCCGAGCAGCCGAGCGAGGCACCTCGGTGAGCGCGATGGTCAGCGAGTACCTGCGCGGGCTTGGCGTCGGTGAGCAGGACGAGCAGAGCTTGAGCGAGTTCTTCCGGGAGCTGGCGGCTCGCAACCCGCAGTTCGATCCCGCTGACAATCTGCCTCGAGATCAGCTACATGACCGCGCGCTTCGTTGACACGAATGTCCTGATCTATGCGAGCACCGCGCTCGCCGAGCACGGTGCGAAGACGGCGAGCGCACGGGAGATCCTCGCTGGGTCCGATATCGCTGTATCGGTTCAGGTGCTGCAGGAGTTCTACGTCCAGGCGACGCGACCGAACCGCGGCGGACGCCTTAGCCACGCCGAGGCTGCGGCATCAGTGGCCCGACTCGCGCGGCTGCCGGTGCAATCGATCACACCGGAGCTCGTGCAGGCCGCGATCAGGACCTGTCAGCGGTTTCAGATCTCCTACTGGGATGCGGCGATCATCGAGGCCGCTCGCCGGCTCGGTTGCCACACGGTCCTCTCCGAGGACCTCAGCGACGGACAGGACTACGACGGCGTGCGGGTCCGCAACCCCTTCGCCTGAGTGTTTTGAGCCGCAGAGGCGTCTCAACCTTCGCCGGGGCTGCGCCGGCGCGCCTATTTCTCGCGTGGCCAGAGCGAGGCGCAGCAGGAGGTCGTGAAGCTGGCCTCGCTCCTCTTCGCTGAGCGGTGCGAGCAGGTCCTGCTGGGCTTCACGCGCGAGCTCGCGGGCGCGTGCGAGCATCCGTTGGCCGCTCGGTGTGAGGTGGAGCGCGTGGGCGCGGCGTCGCTCGGGTGCGGGCGCCGCTGTACGAGGCCCTTGGCCTCGAGCTCGTCGATCGTGGAGACCACCGAGCTGGGGTCGGCCCCGACGCGCTTGCCGAGCGCGTGCTGGGCGATCGCGCCTTCTGCGTCGAGCACGTTGAGCGCGCCCCACGTGCGCGTGCTCAGCCCGAGCCCTGCCAGGCGCTCGGAGAACTGCGTGGTTGCGACCATCCCCATCCTGCTCGGCAGGAAGCCGGTGTGGCGAATCAGCGCGTCAGGGAGCGCGGGGGGCCCCTGCTCGGCGGCCGCCCGCGACGACGGATCCCGCAACGGCTTGGAATCGACTGGCCGCTGGAGCCCAGCCAGCCGCACATCCGGCCCTCCCGCCGCCGCGGATAAGCAGCAAGCCGCAGACCCACGCCCGAGCCGGGCCTGCACTGCTGCTACCGGATTTCGAGAGCAGAGCAGTGGCGATCTCCACCGGGGAGGAGCGGCTGGTCCGGATCCGATCTCCGGTCAGAGTCAGACCGATATGCGTCCCGCTTGAGGCCCCGTCACCGGGCGTTTCAAAGGGCGGCCCTTACGGGACACCGACCGCCCAGAAGACATCGACGGGGCGCCCCCGGAGGGGTGTACCGGCTCGGGTTCCCCAAACGAACAGCCCTTGAGACCAGGTTCCACGACCGCCGGCGCTTCCGGATCGCATCGGCAAGCAGCAGCCGCGCACCGGGACGCGGACCGCTACTGGGTCTGCTCAGCAGCAGAAGCATTGACGAGGTCTCGTGGCACTTGCGCAAGCCCTGGCTATGCGGCACTGCGCACTCGGGGAATTGGTCTGACGCCCGTTCGCGGCGAACGCTCGTTAGCGCGGCGACTGAGATTCCGAGGCCGGCACCGGCTCGACCCGCCGCATGTCACCGCTTTACGCTGTCGCTGGTTCGAGCGCGTCGGCGGTGCCTTCGTTGGGCGGCGCCTTGGTCTGTGCGAGGAAGTCGCTTGAGCGAATCCACAGGAGTGCGGCGACCGCGCCGGCGAACGCGACGATTGCGGCGACGAGGAAGATTTCGTTGAGGCCGGCGACGAAGCTTGCGCGTGCGACTTCGCCGACGGTCGCGCGCGCCTGCGGAGCTACGTGCGCGATCGCCTGGTGTGTCTGGCCGGTTGCGATCGCTGCCGCGATGGTGTGTGCGCCGCCCTGGTGGGCGGCCTGCAGCCCGGCGCTCTTCACCAGCGAGATCCGCACGCACGTGATCAGCAACCGGACCGGCACGACCGTCGGGCGAAGCCCTGCGCCCAGCGGCGAGAGGCGATCAGCACGACGCTCGCGATCAGACAGCCCTCGACAAGGCCGCTGCCCCAGCCCTTCAGGCTTGACTCGATCAGCGCGAACACGAGCGTTCCCAGCGCCGCGCTGAAGGTCACGAATCCGGGGATGTCGATGCGGGCGTTCTGCGGGTCGCGGGACTCGCTGAGCTTTGACAGCGTAAGCGCGAGCGCGATCACGCCGATCGGGACGTTGACGAGGAAGATCCAGCGCCAGCTGAGCGCGTCGGTGAGCACCCCGCCGACCACCGGCCCGACTACGACCGATACGCCGGTTGTCGCGCCGTAGACCCCCAACGCGGTGCCCCGCTCGCGGCCCTGGAACTCCTGGGCGATCAGCGCCAGCGAGGTCGCGAACATCGCCGCGCCGCCGATCCCCTGCAGTGCACGTGACAGGTTGAGCATCAACGGCGACTGCGCCGCCCCGCACAGCAGCGAAGCCGCGGAGAAAATCACCAGCCGATCGCGAAAATCCGCCGACGGCCGTGCAGATCAGCGAGCGAACCCGCGATCAACAGCAGCACCGCGAGCGTCAGCGCATAGGCGTCGATCACCCACTGCAGGTCGGTGAAGCTGGACTTCAGCTCAGCCTGGATGCTCGGCAGCGCCACGTTGACGATCGTCACGTCGAGCAGCAGCATGAAGATGGCCAGGCACACGACCAGCAACGTCCACCACTTACGAGCCATCAAGCCTCCCGTAGGTCTGCGTGTCGTCGCGGTGAGATCCGCAGGCCAGCGTTCGCAGGCGCCCGGGCTCAACCATCGCTTGAAACTCCGCCGCCGGAGGCCCCCTGCGCCAGCTCACCCGATGTCGCGCTGGCGCCCGGCAGACGGCCCTCGGCAAGATCACGTTCGGTCTGCTTGCACCACTCGACGATCCAGCCGTGCAGACCGAGCCCGTACTGCCAGGAGATATAGCCAAACCGGCGGCCAGGACCGTAGGGAGGCGACCCGCGACGAATCCCGTCGAGGATCGTCTCGTGCTTGGCGCGCATCGCGCGCACCACGCCGATCGCCTCCGCATCGCTCAGGCAATCGGCGAAAAAGATCTTCAGAAGGCCCTCATTGCGCAGCTCAAACAGCGACTCCGAAGGCTCGGTAAGCCAAGCGTGAAGCGCTCGCTCGCCAGCATCGGTCAGCGAATAGACATTGCGAGCCCGCCCACCCCGAGGCCACTCCGTGCGGCTCAGCAGCCCCGCCGCCTCCAGCCGGGCCAGCTCCGGATAGATCTGACCCGGGCTACCTGCCCAGAAGAAACGCACCGAGTGCTCGACCAGGCGCTTGATCTCATAGCCGGTCTGGCGGCCCTTCTTGACCATCCCCAGCACCCAAGGCACCGTTCCACGATCTACCATGGATCGCGATGATAGGTCATCTCGTCTCATACCGCAGAGTCCCGACGCCAGCGCTGCCCCACGGAGTGCTACGCCCGGACATGACCGTGCGTGTCCGGCAGTGCCTCAGAAGCAGGCACGCTGGGGCTCGCGATGCATTGGCTCAGGGCGGGTCCTCAACAACGCGGAGGTCGAACGGTGCGCCGAGGACCGATCGGACCCGTGCCGCAGCCGGTTCCCGGCGCCGGAAGGTCGCGTCGCAACGCTGCGTAAACGAAGGCCGTCCCACGGCTCGGACTACTCGCGCGGGCTGAAGCCGGCCCAGCGCTCCGCGATCTTGCCGTCCGCAATTCGAAAGATCACGATCGCCGTCTGGCTGACCGGCTGACCGCTGGGTGGCTGGCCGAGCATCGGGCCCATGTTGGTGCCACGCATGGTCCATCGAATCGCGACGCGATCTGCCTCGCCGACAAGGTCATCGACGGTGAACCGCAGATCGGGGTAGGCGGTACGCAGCGTGGCCATCACATATTCGATGCCCTCCACGCCGGCCGGCTGACCAGGCATCGGATCGTGTCGACCGTCGCTGGAGCCACGAGGTCGCGCACGCCGATTGGATCCCCGGCGGGAAACACCTCCTCGAATAGCCGGCGGATCAGGTCCTTGTTTGCGTTGAGCGTCACTATCGGGTTCCTCTCTAATTCGCGTCAAGCGTGGTCACGGCACCATTCAGACCCAGCGGACCGGCGAGCACCCAAGCACCCAAGGCGCGTTCCCACTCCACCATAAGTCGACATGATAGATCACCACGACCTATAATACCTTTGGGGTGCTGGGCTGGCCACATGGCGTACCGCACAGCGTCTGCGAATCGCCGATAACTCCGTGCACGCAGGTGAGGGTCGCGAGGCAGTGGCCGGCCCGATCTAGCTCGCAGCATGATCCCCCTGCGAAGCACCAGCTGGCCATGTGGGGCCGGTAGAGTCCCTGCCATGGGTTTCGAGCCCGTGCTGACCGTGGAGCAGCTTGCTGAGGCGGCGCGTGACGCGCAACCGCGGACGGCTGATGACGTGTCGGTTACTCGGGACGGCCGCCGGCTGGATTCGCGGGAGAAGGTTCTGGCGTTTCTCGCCGAGGTACAGGCGTCCCGCGACGACGACCGGGATGCCAGCGCCACCTGACGAGCCGGCCAAGCCGCTCGACGTTGTGCGCCTCATTGGGACGCTCGATTGCCACGGCGTCGATTATCTGATCGTTGGCGGTTTGGCCGCCACCAGCTACGGGGCCAGCAGGCTGAGCGATGACGCCGATTGCGTGGTCAGCCGTGAGCGGACCAACCTCGATCGGCTCGCCGCAGCGATGCGCGAACTCGGTGCGCGTCTGCACGTCGAAGGCATGAGTGACGAGGAAGCCAAGCGACTGCCCGTACAGCTTGACGGGGACACGCTCGGGTCGCTGGAGATTTCAACATGGGTGACTGATGCCGGTGGGCTCGACGTGCTGGCGGACATTCCCGCCGCCGACGGACGACGCATTCCGTATGAGGAGCTGGCTCGCAGAGCCACCACGATCCAGGGCGAAGGGTCCGTGATCCGTGCCGCCGCGCTGGACGACATCATCGCTTCCAAGGAGTGGGCGAACCGGAAGAAGGACCACGAGGCTCTCCCTGAGCTGTACGAGCTCAGAGCAGCGTCCGAGCGCAGTACCGAGTCAAGCTGAGCGTTGAGCCGCATCGCGACCGCAAGACGCTGCTCGGTGGCCGTTCGAGAACGGCCCAGTCGAGTAGCCAGGAGTCAGGACTGCCGATCCCGGTAGCGGATCCGCTTACGGCACACCGGAGGCCGCTGGCGAGCCTGCGCGCGACAGGGGGTCGTCAGTGACCGCCATTCCGCAGCTTGAGTCACGGATAGGGTCACAATACGTGACTCATATGGCGGCTAGGCCCTCTTGCCGACGATGGGGCCGGTTGACGGTTTGGCGCCTGGACCGAACGCGCATCTCTCGATCCGGGCTCGTAGCGTTCGCGTTGGCTGAGGCGTGATCATCGAGAGGACGAGCGCGTTGTCGTGCTGCAGCACCGGCAGCGTTGCGCGTAGACCCCGAAAGATCTTCACGGCGCCGGCGTCGGTGGCGTAGAGCGCGATCAGCGCACCGGGGTCGCGCCGGACCCAAAGCAGCGAGACCGGTCGTGGATGAAGGCTGTCGAGGAGGTTCCCTTGCAGGACTGGTGTAGCCGCGAGGTGCGTCGCGTGCAGACACTCCTTGACCACCGGAAGGGACCGCTTCGGCGCGGACCCAGACCCGGACCCAGACCCGGACGCTGATGCCGACGCACATCCTGCGGTGGCCGCCGCGAGCACGCAGAGCGTGATGATCGACGCAGATCGCACCCGGCCAGCGTAAAGAGCCGAAGTTAGTAGCGGTGCGGATTTGCACGCTAAGCGTTGGACGCGGTTCGCGGGCGAGACCGGCCGTTGCTGCGGACCAGGACGACGCCGAGCCCTTGTTAGCCTCGATTCTCGGTCAGATAGTTGTGCTGAGGTTTTTTGGGGGGTCGGTCATCGTGGCGGGAAGCGGAAGTTGAGCTTGCGGCCGTCGAGCCAGGAGATCGGGGTGGCTTGGTCGGCGAGGC
>JAABUZ0100000402.1_pt1 | contig 108963 bp, 102 predicted proteins | sample 5562091 | NCBI WGS metagenome assembly JAABUZ01 (sample SAMN12813069, study PRJNA571459) | rock metagenome | isolation source: Antarctica rocks | place: Antarctica: Victoria Land, Linnaeus Terrace sud | collected 2015-12-21
AGGGCAATCCCGAGCACGGCGCCCAGGTGATGAGCGCCCTGGGGCCCATTGCCGATCAGCTCTTCGCTGAGGCTCGGGCCGAGGGACGTCGAGAGCCCGCCGACGCCTATGCCTTCGACGCCCTGGTACGCATGGCCAACTCGGCCGGAGTGGGCGGGGTGGAGGCAAGCGGTGGCGGTGAGCCCGGTGCCGGCGGGGACCGAGGTGGCGGGGACGGTGGCGGCGGGGACGGTGGCAGGCAAGGTGATACCGGACAAGGTGGTGCCAGCTCCCCCAGCGGGGGCGTCAGTTCCAGTCCGTCCAGCCCCGACCCGTCCAGCCCCGACCCGTCCAGCCCCGACCCGGCCAGCGCTGACCCCGGCCCCAGCCCGGCTGGCGGTAAAGCGACTGGTCCCCGCCGGCCCCGGTCTCCCGGCCCCAGTCGGACCAAGGTGATCGTGCGCATCGACTTCGACGCCTTGCTACGGGGCTACCCGGTGTCGGGTGAGACCTGCGAGCTGGTGGGCTATGGACCGGTGGCCGTCTCGGCGGTGAGGGACCTGTTGGACACCGCCGATCCCTTCATCGCCACGGTGGTGACCAAGGGCCACGCCCTGGTGGGAGTGGCCCACCTGGGCAGGCGTCCCAACGCCTACCAGCAAAGCGCCCTGGAATGGCTCTACCCGTCCTGTGCAGTTGAGGGCTGCCCGGCCCAGGCCCGCTTGGAGTTCGACCACCGCCTGGACTGGGCGACCACCCACTATACGGTGTTCGACTTGTTGGACCGGCTGTGTCCCCACCACCACGACCTCAAGACCCGGGCGAACTGGTCCCTGGTCGAGGGACAGGGCAAGCGGACCTTCGTGGCCCCCGACGATCCCCGCCATTCCCGCCACAGCCGACCACCGTCCAAGGGGCCGCCCACAGCCACGGGGACGCCCCGTCGGGGGGGTGGAGAGCCCAAAGCGACACCCGAGCGCGAAACACGGCCACCACCGACCGGGCTACCGGCAACAGCAGGGACTCAACCAGTCGGAGCCGGCCGATGAGGCCCGACGGAGCGCCGCCCCTAGCCCACCGGAGGGCCCACCGCCCGGGTGAGCAGGTCCTGCGTCTCCAGTTGGTGCAGGGCCGCGCTTCCGGTGGCGGGGCTGCCGGACTCGGCCCGGCTCACGTGGCGCAGGGTGAAGTCGTTGCGCAGGACACGGTGGAGCCGACTGTGCACAAAGGTCCAGGCGCCCATGTTCTCGGGCTCCTCCTGGAGCCACACCACCTCGGTGGCCGCCTGGTAACGATCCAGGATGGTAGCGACCTGCTCCTCGGGCCAGGGGTACAGCTGCTCCACCCGTACCACCGCTACCACTGGGCGCTGGCCCGCTGCCACCCGCTGGTCCCGTCGGGCCATGGCCTCGTAGGCCACCTTGCCCGAGCACAGCACGACCCGACCCACCGACGCGGGGTGAATCGACGCCGCCTCCCCGGCCTCGGACCGGGTGGGCGGGCGGCCGGCCTCGGACCGGGTGGCCGGGTCGTCCAGGACTACCCCAAACGAGCCCTCCACCAGGTCGGCAATCTCCGAGCGGACGGCCTTGGCCCGCAGCAAGGACTTGGGGGTGAGCACGATCAGGGGCCGGGCCACCTGGCGCAGGACCTGGGCGCGCAGGAGGTGAAAGTATTGGGCGGCGGTGGTGGGATTGACCACGCAGAGGTTGCCGTCGGCCGCCAGGTTGAGGAAGCGCTCCAAGCGAGCCGAGGAGTGCTCGGGGCCCTGGCCCTCGTAACCGTGGGGCAGGAGCATCACCAGGCCAGAGGTCTGGCCCCACTTGTGACGGGCGGCCACCAGGAACTGGTCGATCACGATCTGGGCGCCGTTGACGAAGTCACCAAATTGGGCCTCCCAGGCCACCAGGGCGTCCTTGCGCATCACCGAGTAGCCGTACTCGAACCCCAGTGCCGCGTACTCCGACAGCATGGAGTCATAGACGAAGAAGCGCCCGCTCCGCTCCGGGTCATCGCCTACATGGTCCAACGGCACATGCTCTGCGCCGGTGTGATAGTCCACCAGTACCGAGTGGCGCTGACTAAAGCTGCCCCGCCGGGTGTCCTCACCGGCCAGGCGGACATCGATCCCCTCCGCCAGGATGGAGCCAAAGGCCAGACTCTCGGCCAGGGCCCAGTCAACCGTTCCAGCGTCGTAAAGCTCGCCCCGGCCGGCCAGCTGTTGAGCCAGCTTGGGATGGACGGTGAAGCCGTCCGGCACCGAGACCAGGGCGGCCGCGATCTGGTCGAGGATCGGGCGGGTCACCCCGGTCTCCAGTGGTGGCAGCGGTGCCGCCGGCGGGGCGGGGACGGGCAACGAGGTTCGCCGCGGTGGGGCGGACGAACGCGTCTCGTCCAACGCTGTCTGGAGTCGGGCCGCGAAGTCATTCAGCGCCTGCTCCGCCTCCTCCATGGTGATGTCGCCCCGCTTGACCAGGGCCTCGGTGTAGAGCTTGCGTACCGAGCGCTTGGCCTCGATCCGCTCGTACATCTGCGGTTGGGTGTAGCTGGGCTCGTCTCCCTCGCTGTGGCCGAACCGGCGGTAGCAGACCATGTCGATGACCACGTCTTTGCGAAAGGCCTGGCGAAAGGCGAACGCCAGCCTCCCCACCCGCACGCACGCCTCGGGATCGTCGCCGTTGACATGGAAGATGGGGGCCTGGACCATCTTGGCCACGTCGGTGGCGTACACCGACGAGCGGGCCGACTCGGGCAGGGTGGTGAAGCCCAGCTGGTTGTTGATCACCAGGTGAACGGTTCCGCCCGTGCGATAGCCGCGCAGGGCCGACAGGTTGAGCGTTTCGGCCACCACTCCCTGGCCCGAGAAGGCGGCGTCACCGTGCACCAACAGCGGCAACACCGGGTACCGGGCCCCCTCGTCAAGGACGTCCTGGCGGGCTCGCACCATGCCCTCGACCACCGGGTCCACCGCCTCCAGATGGGAGGGATTAGAAGCCAGAGTGATCGGGATCTCGATGTCCGAGGCGCCCCGGAACTTGCCGCTGGCCCCCTTGTGGTACTTGACGTCACTGGATCCCTGCACCGTCTCAGGGTCAAGATCTCCCTCGAACTCACGGAAGATCTCTCGATACGACTTGCCTACGATGTTGGCCAGCACGTTGAGCCGGCCCCGGTGGGCCATCCCCATGACCACCTCGTCCATCCCAGCCCGGGCCGCCTCGTCCAGCACCGCGTCCAGGAGGGGGATGGCAGACTCCGCCCCTTCCAGTCCAAAGCGCTTCTGACCGACGTACTTGGTGTGAAGGAAGCGCTCGAAGGCCTCGGCCGCGTTGAGCCGCCCAAGGATGTACTTCTGCTCATCGGCTCCCAACTGGATGGGCACGCCCTCGACGTGTTCCTGGATCCATCCCTTCTGGTCGTGCTCTTGGATGTGCATGTACTCCACCCCGACGGTGCGGCAGTAGGCGTCACGCAGGATGCCCAGGATCTCCCCCAGGCAGAGAGTGCCCCGACCCGCCAGGCCGTCGGTAAGGAACTCGCGATCGAGGTCCCACAGGGTCAACCCGTAGCTGGCGGGGTCGAGCTCCTCATGCATATGAGGCTCATTTGCATCCAACGGATCCAGGTGGGCGATCAGATGACCTCGCACCCGGTACATGTTGATGAGCTTCTGCACGTGGGCCTGCTTGACCAGACGAGATCGCTCCTTGTCCACCGGGTTGACGTCCGGGCGCCAACGGACCGGCTCGTAGGGGATCCCGATGGCCCGGAACACCCCATCGTAGAAGCGATGGCCGCCCCGGAGCAGATCGTCCACTCGCTCCAAGAAGAGGCCCGAGTCGGCCCCCTGGATGATCCGGTGGTCGTAGGTCGACGTGAGGGTCATGACCTTGCTCAGGCCCAGCTCAGCCAGCATTCCTCCGTCAGCACCCTGGTACTCGGCCGGGTAGCCAATGGCGCCCACCCCCACGATGGCGCCCTGCCCGGACATCAGGCGGGGCACGGAGTGGACCGTACCCATGGTCCCCGGGTTGGTCAGGGTCAAGGTCACTCCGGCGAAGTCGTCGGCATCCAGTCGCCCTGCCCTGGCCCGGCGCACCAGATCCTCGTAGAGCGCCACGAAGCTCTTGAAGTCGAGGGTGTCGGCCACCTTGACGCACGGCACCAGCAAGGTGCGCGACCCGTCAACCCGGGCCACGTCGATGGCCAGACCCAGGCCAACGTGCCCAGGTCGGACCACTCCTCCCGTCCCCCGACCGTCAGCATCCTCCACGAAAAATGCGTTCATCGCAGGTACAGCCTGGATGGCCTGGATCACGGCGTAGCCCACCAGATGGGTGAAGCTCACCTTGCCACCGGTGGTGCGGCCCAGATGGTTGTTGAGGATGGTGCGGTTGACCTCCAGCAGCTTGGCTGGCACCGACCTGACGCTGGTGGCCGTAGGTACACCCAGGCTGGCCTGCATGTTGGCCACCATGCGGGCCGACGCCCCACGGATCGGTGTCGCGACCAGAGGCTGACTGTCACCGCCTCGGGCTTCCCCGTCATCCCGATAATCGGCGAAGAACTCTCGCCAGGTCTGGCTCACCGATAAAGGGTCCTGGCGGAACTGCTCGTACATGTCGTCCACCAGCCAGGCATTGGCCCCAAAGGCGCCGGCGGTCAGCGGTCCTGCCCCGCCATTTGGTCCCGATCGGTCGCTGGTTGGTCTCTGCGCCACCGACACCGAGCCTACCGAGGCTCCCCTGGGGCCAGACCCGCGTCTCGGGAGGGACCGGTAGGCTTATTGCGCCGTGCGTGCCAGGGTAACCCGATCGTTCTCGTTCGAGGCAGCCCACCACCTGCCCTGGCATCCGGGCCGGTGTCGGCGCATGCACGGTCATCACTACCGCTTGGAGGTGACGGTAGAGGGCCCAGTAGGAGACCAGGGCGTGGTGATGGACTTCGACTGGCTGGCCGAGGTGGTCGAGTCGACGGTAATCAGTCGCTACGACCACCACCTGATCAACGACTTCCTGGAAAATCCGACCGCCGAGCTGATCGCCGCCGATGCCTGGAAATCGCTGGAGGCGGCCGGCCTGGCGGTGGCGGCCATCCGCCTGTGGGAGACGCCCGACTCGATGGTCGAGCTGCTGGCCTGAATGGTGGGAGTCCAGCATGTGGTCCTGGCCTCCGGTGGCCTGGACTCGACGGTGTGCCTGGCCCTGGCCCAGCAGGACTCGGGTGTGGCCCCGCTAGCCCTGAGCTTCGACTACGGCCAGCGCCATGGCATCGAGCTGGAACGGGCGGCGGCGATCTGTGCCCGGTACGGGGCCGAGCAACTGGTGGTGAGCATCGACGCCCGGACCTGGGGGGGCTCGGCCCTGACCGATCCCGACATCGACGTACCCGCCCCCGGCGGCTCGCCAGTGGAGTCCGCGGTGCCAATCACCTACGTTCCGGCCCGCAACGCCATCTTCCTGGCGGTGGCGCTGGGGGTGGCCGAGGCCCGGGGCGCCGAGGCCGTCTACCTGGGCGTCAACGCGGTGGACTACAGCGGCTACCCCGATTGCCGCCCGGTGTTCGTGGAAGCCTTTCGCAGGGTGGCCGAGGTGGGCCAGCGCCGTGGCCTGGAGGGCCACCCGGTGGACATCCGGGCTCCGCTGATCGAGGCGTCCAAGGCCGACATCGCCAGGTTGGGCACCGAGCTGGGCGCTCCCCTGGAGCTGACCTGGTCGTGCTACCGGGAGGGCCCCCAGCCGTGTGGGAGGTGCGACGCCTGCGATCTGCGGGCCCGTGGGTTCGCGGCCGCCGGTCTGGCCGATCCCGCCCTGGCGAGCGTGGAGAATCCCGCGCTGACGGCGGCCGAGCAGCAGGCGGCGGCCCGTGACTCCTGACTCCGGGGCCGGGGCAGCTGGCAGGGGAGCTCCCGGCACCATTCTGGTCAGCGAGGTGTTCTCGGCCATCCAGGGGGAGGCCGCGCTGGTGGGCGAGCGCCAGGTCTTCCTGCGGCTCACCGGATGCAACATCCGCTGTCGCTACTGTGACCAGCCCGAGGCGCTGGAGAAGCGGGGCGGTCCCTGCCGGCTGGAGCAGACACCGGGGCGGCGGGACTGGGCCCAGGCCACCAGTCCGCTCGTCCTGGCGGAGGCGGTCGAGGCAGTCGACCGCCTATGGAGGGCGCTCCCCCACCACTCGGTGAGCGTGACGGGGGGCGAGCCACTCCTCCAGGCCGGGCGCCTGGCCCGGCTGCTGCCCATGCTGGCGGCACGGGGTCATCGGGTCATGCTGGAGACCAACGCCACCTTGCCCGGCCGCCTGGCTCAGGTCCTTCCCTGGGTGGATCACGTGAGCGCCGACATCAAGCTGGACAGCGTGGACGGGCAGGGCACGCAGCTCGACCTCCAGCGCCACTTCCTGGAGCTGGCCCGCGGGCGTCACCTGTTCGTCAAGGTGGTAATCGGCCCCGACACCTCCGCTTGCCAGCTGGAGGCAGCGGTGGCCATGGTCCATCGGGTAGCTCCCGCCTCGGAGGTCTTCCTGCAGCCGGTGACCCCGTTCGGCGCGGTGCTGGCTGCGCCCAGCCCCGAGCTGGTACTGGAGTGCCAGGAGCTGGCCCTGCGACTGCATCCCCGGGTGCGGGTGGTGCCCCAGACCCATCGCCTGATCGACCAGTTGTAGCGTCGCGGCCATGAGGATCCTGGTAAGCGGCTCTCACGGGCTGGTCGGCAGCGCCCTGACCGCCGCCCTGGGCAGAGCCGGGCACGTTGTGATCCCTTTGGTCCGCCGGCCAGCCAGCGAGCCGCGGACGGGTGGGCCGTCGGGAGATGATGCCCAGGCATCGGGCGAGAGTGAGGTGGCGTGGGACATCGCCGCCGGCAGCCTGGACCGGAATGCCCTGGCCCGCGTTCGGCCTGACGCGGTGGTCCATCTTGCCGGGGAGAACCTGGGCGCCCGGCGCTGGACCGAGGTCCAAAAGGCCAAGATCCGCGACAGCCGGACCCACGGGACCCGCCTGCTGGCCTCGGCCCTGGCCGAGCTCAATCCGCCCCCGAGGGTCATGGTGAGCGCCTCGGCCATCGGCTGGTATGGCGACCGCGGCGAGGAGACGCTGGACGAGTCGAGCAGCCCGGGGACCGGCTTTCTGGCCGAGGTGTGCCAGACGTGGGAGGGGGCCACCACCGCCGCCGGGGCCGCGGGCATCCGAGTGGTCCACCTCCGCAGCGGCATAGTCCAGAGCCCGGCCGGCGGGGCCCTGGCCAAGCAGCTGCCGATCATGCGGCTCGGCCTGGGGGGCCGGCTGGGGACGGGGCGCCAGTACTGGAGCTGGATCTCCATCGAGGACGAGGTGGGGGCCATCGAGGCCGCCCTGGGCGACGAGCGCATCCATGGACCGCTCAACGCCAGTGCCCCGCACCCGGTGACCAATGCCGAGTACACCCGGATCTTGGGCCGGGTGGTGGGCCGACCGACGCTCCTCCCTGCCCCCAGGGCCGGCCTCTCGCTCGCCTTGGGCGCCGAGATGGCGTCGGAGATGCTGCTGGCCAGTCAGCGGGTCTTTGCGGGGGTGTTGGAAGCCAGCGGCTACCAGTGGCGCCAGCCGGAGCTGGAGCCAGCCCTGCGGGCCCTCTTGCGCAAGTGAGCCCATCGACGGCTGACGTGGTGGTGGTGGGAGCCGGACCAGCCGGCTCGGCCGCCGCCATCACTCTGGCCCGGGCCGGACGAGAGGTTGTCCTGGTGGACAAGGCCCGCTTCCCGAGAGACAAGTGCTGCGGTGACGGCCTGACCACTGGGGCCCTTCGTCGTCTCCAGGGCCTGGGCCTGCAGCCCGATGCAGTGCCCTCGTGGACCCAGGTGGACGACGTATGGATCAGCTCACCGGCCGGTCGGGTAGTGGAGCTGGCCCTCCCGAGGGGCCGGGGCACCTACGCGGCAGTGGCCCGGCGAACCCACCTCGACGCCGCCCTGGTCGACCTGGCCCGGGAGGCCGGCGCCACCGTGCTGGAGGGCCACCGGATGGTGGGAGCCAGGCTGGCCCCTAGTGGCCCGGGGTCCGGGGGCACGGGGTCCGGGGGCACGGGGTCCGGGGGCACGGGGTCCGGGGAGATACTGGTCGAGCTCGACGGGGTGGGAGAGGTGGCGGCCCGTTACGCCGTCGGAGCGGACGGCATGTGGTCGCCCCTGCGCAAGGCCATGGGGGCCGCCCAACCGGGCTATCTGGGTGAGTGGCACGCCTTTCGCCAGTACTTCAACGGTGTCGGGCCGGCGGCCTCCGCCGGGCTGTGGGTCTGGTTCGAGCCGGATCTGCTGCCCGGCTACGCCTGGTCGTTCCCCCTGGGGGACAACCGGGCCAACGTGGGGTTTGGCATACGGCGGGCACCGGGCACCGCCACCGGCGACATGGGCGAGCGGTGGGCCGACCTGCTGAGCCGGCCGCACATCCGGGAGGTGATCGGCGAGTCAGCCCAGCCCGAGGCGGCCCACCGGGCCTGGCCCATCCCGGCCCGGATCGCCACCAGCCCGCTGACCGCCGGAGGCGGGCGGGCTCTGTTCGTGGGCGACGCGGCCCGAGCCACCGATCCAATGACCGGCGAGGGGATCGCCCAGGCCCTCGAGACCGGTGAGCTGGCGGCCCGCGCCATCCTGGCGGCCGGCATGGAGGCCCCTGACCGGGCCGCAGCCCTTTATCGCCGGAGGGTGAGGATGGGGCTGGTTCCCGACCATTGGATGGCTGCTGCCTGCTCTCGGGGACTGGCCCACAGGAGCGGGGTGGATGCAGTCCTGCGGACGGTGCGGATCAGCGACCACACCCGCCAGGCCTTCGCCCGGTGGATGTTCGAGGACGAGCCCAGGGCGGTGGTGGCCACCCCCTGGCGCTGGCACCGGCACATGATGCGCCAGTCCGGCGCCTATCAGGCCCCCCTGACGAAGGCGGCCACGTTGGGAGTGCCCCGACCAGTGGTGTAGTCATATCCCTGAGTGGCGCGGTAGGGGGACTGCGTCCCGGCCGTGACGTCGTAGAACGACGACCCGGGCTCGGCGTAGATGACCGGGTTGGCGAAGCCCAACACACCACCGTGAGCGGCCTGGGCGGTCGTCCAGAAGCCCAGCCAGGCCGGGGAGGCGGCGCTGGTGCCACCGATGATCTCCTGCCGGCCGCCGACGGTCACCCGGTACCCGCTGTTGGGGTCGGCGTCCAGGCTGACATCGGGGACGCCACGGGCGCCGGGAACGTACGATCCGCCGACATGGGCCTGATAATTCGGCCCTCCCTCCACCAGGCTGATGCCCCCGACCCCGCCGGCCCAGGCAATCTCCCCGTGCTGGGCCGGCGGGCCCAGCACGCTGGTTCCCCCGACCGCCACCGCGTAGGGGCTGGACGCCGGGTAGTTGGCACCCGGTGGGTTGAAGACCAAGCCGTTGGCCGTCTCCAGGTCGGCGCAGGACGCCGCGCCGACATCACCGCTGGCAGTGAACAGGGTCTGGCCCTGAGCCGCTGCTTGGGCCAGGGTGGCATCCACGGCGGTGACCATCCCGCTGTAGCTGGCCACCAGCTCGCACTCACCGCCCGAGAAGCTGGCCTGCTTGGCCTGGTCGTCGGTGACGAACCTGTTGATCTCGTCCGCCACGTCGGCGTTGAACAACGAGTCGGCGTCGTAGACGAGCAGGGAGGCCCCGGGTGCCAGCCCACTCGAGTACTGGGAATCCAGGTCCCACTCGGTGATGTCGGTGGTGTCACTGGAACCCCGGCCGGTCGCCTTCACGCTGAGCGGCGTCCGGGGCAAGCCGTACCTGGTCTCGAATGACCGCAGGTCCCTCGGCAACTGGGTGAGGTCACCCTCGGCCAGCACGGCCATGGTCTGCCCGGCGCCGGCGGTCCGGCTGGTGGAGGCGTGGTACAGGGCGTCGATGCCCTGGGGGCCGTAGCTGGCCGGGTAGTGGATGCCGGGGGCCGCGACGGCCGACGTGGCAACCGCCGGCGGGCTGGCGGGAGGCGCGTCGACGCTGGCCGACGCCGGCTGGGGGGGTACCCGCACCTGGCCCAGGTTGGACAGCCCGAGGACGGCGGCGGTGGCCGAGAGCAACCGGGCGGGCAGGGTGGCCGGCCTGTCGGTGGTGACGTAGGTGCCACCCGTGGGCTCCTGGCGCACCCGGAAGGCCACTCCCATGGCCTGTCCGACACTGGCCGACGACCCGGTCACCCGAACCTGGGTGCGATTGGGGGACACCGAGGCGACGGACAGGCCGTGGCTGGCCGCCCAACTCTGCGCTGCGTCCACGCTGGCCTGGGTGGGACCGAACCGGGCAGTGAAATCAGCCGGTGTCAGGTAGTGGTGGTAGTCGGGGCTCCCGGGCGTTGACTGCCCGGCCAACAGCTTGTGAAGGGACCCCTGCTGGCGCAGGGCCAACTCGATGGTTACCGCCATGGGCCTTTGCGGCAGGGGCCCGACGTCGTTCGACCCCGCTACCTGCAACGGCGCCATCCCCTTGGGCAGGGGAGCAGTGCCGGCCGCGGCGACTGGGGAACCACCCAGAACCCCGTCCAACAGATTGACGGCCGGCGCACCGAGGAGGGCCGTGAGGGCCACCGACATGAGCAAGTGGGCACGGACCTGGCGCAGCATAAAGCCTCATTTCGAGCAAGAGATGGCGAATCCGGCTGGAGTGGCAGATGTTACTTGACGGACGCCCGGTAGCGCTGTCGGCTCTCAGCGATCTCGTGGCCCACGCCGGCAACCCCCACACTACGGTTGCTGCGTGAGGAGAAGGTGCATCGGGGTGGCAGCTGTCGCCCTGTCCTGTATGGGCCTCGCCGGCTGCTCGTCGGCCCGCAGCGCCGGTGCCAACGGCGCCCTGGCGTGCCAGCACGTGGCCGCCTCCCTACGCCTGTACCGCGCCGCCACCGCCACCGCCGATCCCCAGTTGGCGGCCCGGGACAGAGAGGCCGCCCTGGGCGAGCTGCGGGCCGCCCTTCCGTTGGCGGCCATCGCCGCCACCAGCTCGGGACAGTGGCAGGCCCTCCAGACCACCTTGAGCGAGAGTGTTCGAGTACCCGAGTCGCAGCTGATCAGTGCCCTTTCGGCCCAGTGCCCGGGATCGGGCTCGGGGGGCTCTGGCGCCTCGGGGGGCTCTGGGGCCTCGGGGGGCTCTGGGGCCTCGGGGGGCTCGGCCGGCTAGCTCAGCCCGTCCAGGCCGGGGAGGTCGTCGATGCTCACCGCGTTCTTGTCCTGGCGGTAGCGATCGAGGCCGTCGGGGCCCTTGCGCTCGGCCCAGGTGTGGATCTGCTCCCGGTCGTCCTCGAGCGCCATGAGGGGCACCCCGTACCCACACGAGTCGGCGATGCGCTCCACCTCGCTACGGATGATGGCCCGGGTGCCCTCCATCGGCGGGAAGCGCCCGAGCAGCTCTGTGAACCCTGAGTCGGCTGGGAGCAGCACCTCACCCCGACCGTGGAGGCGCAGGATCCGGGGTGGTCCCTGGAAGGCGCAGAACATGAAGGTGATGCGGCCATTCTCCCGGACATGGGCGATGGTCTCGACTCCACTGCCGGTCAGGTCCAGGTAGGCGACCGTGTGCGGTCCGAGGATGGTAAAGGTGCCACTCACCCCCTTGGGCGACAGGTTCACGTGGCCGTCGGCCGAGAGGGGGGCGGTGGCCACGAAGAAGACGGCCTGGTTGCCCAGCCAGTCCCTCAGCCGGTCGTCGATGAGGGGATAGACGCGTCCCATTGCGTCAATGGTAGGGCCCGGTGGACCAGCTCGGAGCCGGCTGGAGCCGGTGTTACAGCCGAGGTGCATGCTGGGTGGGACGGGAGATCGGAGACCCGCCGAGACTGGAGACTGATGTACCAAAGCGGTGAACGGCTGGTGGTCAGTGCCAGCGACCTGGTGGGTTATCTGTATTGCGAGCACCTGAGCGCCCTGTCATTGGGCGGGTCTTTGGAAGGCGCTGGACCGCAGGGGCACAGCCGACCCCGTGAGGACGACCCGCAGCTGGCCGTGCTCACCCGCCGGGGACTGGAGCACGAGGCGGCCTATTTGGCCAGGCTGAGGTTCGAGGGCCGCCAGGTGGTCAGCATCGGCGCACCCGGGCCGTCCTGCGCCGGGGACGTGGCGAGCGCCACCGCCGAACGGGGTGATGACGCCCGCGGCCATGAGCTGCACGACAGGACATTGGCCACGCTGGGCGCGCTGAGGTCGGGCGCCGAGGTGATCTACCAGGCCACCTTCTTCGACCCCTCGGCCTTCGACCCCCCGGCCTTCGACCCCCCGGCCTTCGACTCCTCGGGGCGCCGGCTGGCGTGGCGGGGCCACGCCGACTTCCTGACTCGGGTGGAGCGACCGAGCCGGTTCGGTGAGTTCTCCTACGAGCCAGAGGACACCAAGCTGGCTCGTCACGTGAAGGTGTCCGCCATCCTCCAGCTCTGCTGCTACGCCGACCAACTGGCTCAGCTCCAGGGAGTGGAGCCGGAGAACCTGCACGTCGTCCTGGGCGGCCAGGAGAGGCGGAGCTTCCCGGTGGCCGACTTCGCCGCCTACTACCGGGCGGCCAAGGCCCGCTTCGTCGCCTCGCTGAAAAGCTCCGTCGTCACCTATCCCCATCTCGTTGGGCACTGCGTGATCTGCTCGTGGCGCACCGTCTGCGAGGCACGCCGGGAGGTCGACGACCAGCTCAGCCAGGTGGCCCGCATGTCCCGCGCCCAGGCGGACAAGCTGGCCGAGGGGGCCGGCATCACCACCCTGGCCGCCCTGGCCGCCCACGACGGCTCGTCAGTGCGGGGCATCACCACCCCAACCCTCGAGCGGTTGAGCCGCCAGGCCCGCCTGCAGTTGGCCAGGAAAGAGGCGCCTGACCAGCCGCCGCCCTACGAGCTGCTGTCCCCCGACGGTACCGGGCTGGGGCTGGCCGCTCTGCCCGAGCCCAACCGAGGCGATCTGTACTTCGACATCGAGGGAGACCCGTTCGTCGGCGACGACGGGATCGAGTACCTGCTCGGCGTGGGGTGGATGGAGGCAGGCAACTTCGTACACCGGATCTTCTGGGGTCACGACCCGGCGGGCGAGAAGGCTGCTTTCGAGATGTTCATCGACTTCGTGGCCGAGCGCCGCCAGCAATACCCAGATCTCCACATCTACCACTACGCCCCCTACGAGCGCACCGCCCTGGGCAAGCTCATGGGCCGTCATGGCACCCGGGAGGAGCAGGTGGATGACCTGCTGCGGGGCGAAGTGCTGGTCGACTTGTACCGGGTGGTGCGCCAGGGCCTGTGCGTGGGAACTCCCTCTTACTCGCTCAAGAAGCTGGAGCCCTTGTACATGGGGCCCCGCACCGGCGAGATAACCGATGCCGGCTCGAGCATCGTCGAGTACGAGCATTGGCTGGAGACCGGCGACGGGCAGATCCTCGAGGCCATCGGCGAGTACAACCGGGTGGACTGCGACTCGACCCGCCGGCTACGGGACTGGCTGGAGGAGCGACGGGCCGAGCTGGGACCTGGAGTGGCCCGACCGGCATGGCCCGAGGATTCAGAGAGCCTCGGGACGTCAGAGAGCGTCGGGACGTCGAGGGTCCGCGACCTCACCGAGGTGGCCGAGCTGGCGGCCCGGCTCACCGGCGGGACGGATGGGACGGATGGGACGGAGGGGACGGCCCGAGACGGTACCGAGGGCGATGGGACCCGGGTCGCTACCCGGGTCGCTGACCCCGAGCAGGCGGCCCGCTGGCTCCTGGCCCAGCTCCTGGACTGGCACCGTCGGGAGGACAAGCCCGAGTGGTGGAGGTACTACGAGCGGGTACGCAACTTTGGTGAGCAGGAGCTGCTGGCCGACACCGAGGTGATCGCCGGCCTCGTCTACGACGGCCCCGAGCGGGAGGAGAAACGGTCGCTGGTGCATCGCTACCGCTTTGATCCGAGCCAGGAGCACAAGCTGTCGGCCGGTCAGACGGTGCTCGACCCGGCCAGCCAACGCCACCAGCTGCTCACCGGAGCCACGGTTGCCAGGCCGGGCAGCCTGGTGAGCATCGACGGGAGCGAGGGTCTTTTGTGCCTGAAGCGCAGCCGTTCATCGACCGCTCCCCACCCCCACGCCCTCATACCCCCGGGGCCGATCGAGAACGGGACCCAGCGGGAGGCACTTCGCCGGGTGGCTCGGTCGGTGCTGGTCGAAGGCATCGACGGCATCGACGGAATCGACGGCATCGATGGCATCGACGGCGACGGGCCCTATCGGGCCGTTCGTGACCTGCTTCTCGGCCGTGGTCCTCGACTCACCGGCGTCGAGCTCGACCAGCCACTGGGCCAGTCACTGCGCCATGCCGGCGAGGACGGTCCGGCAGCCGCGGTGCGCCTGACCCTTGCCCTTGACGGTGGGACCCTGGCCATCCAGGGCCCACCCGGCTCGGGCAAGACGTACAGCGCGGCCCGGGTGGTGGTGGCCCTGGTCGGGGCCGGCCAACAGGTGGGAATCACCGCCAACAGCCACAGCGTCATCGGGCATGTGCTGACCCAGGTCATGGCCTGCGCCCGAGAGCAGAGGGTGAAGGTCCGTGCCCTGCAGAAGGCCCCAGACGGTCAGGGGTGCACCGACACCGACGTCGTCTGCACCAAACGCAACGAGGAGGTGGAGGCAGCCCTCGCCGCCCGAGAGGTGGATCTGGTGGCCGGAACGGGTTGGCTCTTCGCCCGCTTGGGCATGGACCAGGCCCTGGACGTCCTGGTAGTGGACGAGGCCGGCCAGCTGTCGTTGGCCAACGTCGTCGCCGCGGGTACCTCGGCCCGCAATCTGGTACTGGTGGGTGACCCCCGCCAACTGGCCCAGCCCTCCAGGGGTACCCACCCACCTGGCGTCGGCGTGTCGGGCCTTGATCACCTGCTGGCTGGGGCAGCCACCATCCCCCCCGACCGGGGGCTGTTCTTGGACGTCACCCGGCGCCTTCACCCCGACATCTGCGCCTTCGTCTCCGAGGTGGTCTACGACAACCGCCTTCGCCCGACGTCTGACTGCCAGCGCCAGGCCATCACCGACGGTCCGCTGCTCGGCGGCTCAGGCCTTCGGTGGGTGCCGGTCCACCACACCGGCAACCGGACTTCCTCGAGGGAGGAGGCGGTAGCCGTACGGGAGCGGTACTCGGCCCTGCTGGGGCGGTCGTGGACCAACCACCACGGAAGGATCGCTCCACTGGGCCCGTTGGATATCTTGGTGGTGGCGCCGTACAACGCCCAGGTGGCCCTGCTGGCGGAGAACCTGCCGGCCGGCGCCCGGGTGGGGACGGTGGACAAGTTCCAGGGCAGGAGGCGGCGGTGGTCCTGGTCTCGCTGACTGCATCCAGCGCCGAGGACATCCCCCGGGGAATGGAGTTCCTCTACAGCACCAACCGGCTCAATGTGGCCGTCTCCCGGGCCCGGGCGCTGGCCGTGGTGATCGGCAGTCCCCGGCTCCTGGCCGTGCAGTGTCACTCGATGCGCCAGCTGCACCTGGCCAACGGGCTGTGCCGCCTGGTGGAACTGGCTGGATGAGCCGGACTGGTGATCTGGGCACCAGGTCTATCGGCGCCCAGATGGTCTGAGGAGCGTGACCTGCCGACCACTCATGGCCTTCCCTGACATCGAGCAGCACCCCCCCTCGTCGACCAGGTCGACCGCCTCCATGGGCCCGACCTGGTGCACCGGCGCGGGTCACCTGCCCCTTCGGCCGGGTAGCCGGCTGATGTAGCGGCTGGCCCTGGTGGGCTTCTCGGGAGCCTCAGGAGTGGGAGGCGCCTCGGCGGCAGCTCGCTTGGCCGGTGCCTTGGCCGGTGCCTTGGCCGGTGCCTTGGCCGGCGCCTTGGCTGGTGCCTTGGCCACGATGGGCCTGGCCGCCCCCCCAGCTGGTGCCTTGGCCGAGATGGACCGGGCCGCCCGCTTGGCCGGCGGGGGCCACACACCACGGGCCAGCCTGGGCGCGGCCACAGGGCTCACGACCGCGTCCTTGAAACCCTTGAGCGGGGTGATCTTGACCCTCTTGGACGCCTTGACCATGACCGGTTCCCCGGTCCCCGGATTGCGAGCCATCCGAGCTGGCCGATCCACCCGAGCGAACTTGGCGAACCCGGTGATCGTTACCTGTTCTCCCCTGGCCGCCACCGCTTCGATGACTTCGGTGATGCCCCGCAGCGCCTTCTCCACGTCCCGAGAATCCATACCGGTGTGGGCGGCGACCGCGCCGACGAGCTCCCTGCGATTCATCCCTGCTCCTGGGTAGGCGGCAGCGTCACCAACAGTGTGCCACGGCCAGACGCACGTCGTCTTTGCTCGCCCGTCCGGACATCTGCGAACCTGGAGGCGGTGGCGGCGGGCCGGACGATCGAGAGCATCAGCGCGGTGACCCTGCTCACCTCCGACATGGCCAGGTCGGTTTCCTTCTACCAGGCCATGGGCTTCGAGACTCTGTACGGCAGCCGGGACGCGTCCTTCACCAGTCACCGGGCCGGCGCTGGGTTCCTCAACCTCGAGTACGCCCCCGCCAGTCATGACACCAAGACCCTCTGGGGCCGCATCGTCTTTCGGGTGGACGACGTGGACGCCATGCATCGCCGGGCGGTTGCCGCCGGGCTGATTCCGCAGAGCGAACCCGCTGACGCCGCCTGGGGGGAACGCTTTTTCCACATCCGTGATCCCGATGGGCACGAGCTCAGCTTCGCCCGACCGCTATCAGGGCCAGGTTGAGCGTGGTCCGGACCGCCTCGTCATGACGGCGAACAGCCCGATCTCGGTACTCGACGAGGGAACGCCTCTCGACTTCTCCTTTGAGGAGATGCTGCGCTACAGCGGGCCGGGCAGCCCGGCTGGGGTGGCCCTGGCCTATCAGGCGATGCGATGCGCCTTTGGGTTGCTGGAGGCTGCCAGCCCGCTGGAGCGGCGGGAGATCACGGTCGAGACTGCCTTCCGTGGTCCGGGGGCGAGAGACGGGTTCGAACTGGTGACCCGCGGCCTGACTGAGGGGCGGTACGTCGTCGACCCGAGCCTCGAGCGGTCCAGTCTTGGCCGGACCCTGGAAGCGTTCGTCTTTCGATTGACCTACCGCCACCGGGTGGTGACCCTGCTGGGCCGGGAGGGCATCGTCACCGACGAGTTCATCTCCCTGGCCCGCAGGGACGATCGAAGCGCCGAGGACGAGCGCCATTTCAAGGCGCTCAAGGGCGACCATGCCAAGCGGCTCCTGATCGGCCCGGCCGACGAGGTGTTCGACGCCCACACCGACACCCACACTGACCTGGCCCAGGACTCCCGAAGCTGACCCGAGCCATGGCCAGCACGTTGAACAGCAGCCGGTCTACGGTGTCGGGGGGGTCGTGCACCGAGTTGCCGATGCGTGAGTCGGACCTCTCGGCGTCGGTGGAGCCCTGGGCGTAACCGATTAGCAGTCCGCTCACTCGAGCAGTGTCCCGTATGAAGCTCGTTGCGGGAATTCCTCACCGAGCGGAAGAGCGAGGGACGGGGACCCGTGGCACGCTGAAAGGTGTTGTGGCATGATCCTGATATAGATGCCACACTGGTGATGGGTCAGCAGGGTCGTCTAGTGATCCCGGCAGAGATCCGAGCTGCGCTTGGTCTCGCTCCCGGCGACCGCCTGCACCTACAGCTGACTGGTCGGCGGTTGGTGCTCGAGCGCCAGCAGGACGCCGTCGCTGAGTTACGAGGCCTGGGCACGAAGATCTCGAAGGACCGCTCGCTGGTCGACGAGCTGATCGCTGAACGGCGTCTCGCAGCTGCAGCCGAGTGACGGTACTGGACGCCTCCGCCGTCCTCGCCCTCCTTCACAACGAGCCCGGCGCAGACGTGGTCGCCGCCGAGCTGAACTCCGCGTCCCTCGGTGCAGCGAACCTGGCCGAAGTCGTCGGCAAACTGGTCGACGCTGATCTCGATGTCAGGCGAGTCCGTGAGTTGCTCGCGACTGCCGGCGTCACGATCGAGCCGGTAAACGAAGCCGACGCCGAACTAGCCGGCGCGATGCGGTCCCTGACTGGTGGACGTGGCCTGTCGTTGGGTGATCGCTGCTGCCTCGCTCTAACCGTGCGCAGCGCCCCCGCCGAAGTCCTGACCGCCGACCGTACCTGGGCTGAACTCGACCTACCTATCAACGTCCGCCTGCTCCGGTAGGCGATCGTCTACCGGGTCGGCGTCAGCTGGACGGACGGGTGGCGAGGCGGCTGATGGTCACGAGCATGTCGCGGCGCACGAGGCCGCTGGCGGGACGGATGAGCGCCCAGTACAGCGCGAATCGCCGACGTGCCCGGTCGTCGGTGGAGTAGCCGCGGGTCTCGGTGGTGAGCTGAACGCCGCCGTCGCAGGGCTCGAGATGGAAGTCGGTCAGGAACTTCGTCCAGCCCGGCTCCTCAAAGCCGGCGAACTCGTCCAGCGACGTGACCTCCCGGCGCTCCGGGTGCTGCTGCCATGGGCGAGCCACCGCGCCGCCCACGGCGTAGGTCGGCGCGGTGGTCTCCAGCATCCGCGCCGGCCCGTCCGTGAACAGGGGCTTGCCCGCGGACGGCGGGCGGGTCCCGAGATGGCGGAGCGCTACCAGTAGACGGGAGACGGTCAGTTGGTCCAGGCACAGCGTGCTCAGCGCCTGCCAGACCTGGGTCGGTGCGGCTTGGATCCAGCGGGTGTGGACCTCGTGGAAGTGGTAGATGGGGATCGTGCGCTCGAGCAGGGTGGGCATCGGGCCTCTCAGGTCTGAAGGGTGGCCAGGACGGAGGTGCTGATACGGCGGGCTAAGAAGCACGCTGGCTCCCCTGCAGCAGCCGACTGATGTGACTGGGGTGCAAGCCCAGCCGAGCAGCGATCTCGCTCCGGCGGACTCCCCCATCGCGCAACTCCCGGATAGCTTCGGCTCGCACTCGGGCCAACTCGGCCATTTCCCGCCTGCTCTCCTCCATCGCCTGATCGGCCTCCCTGATCCGCAGATACGGGTCGGCGGTCCTCTCGATGGTCCTGGCCCGAATAGGGCCGGGCACCCCCGTCACAGACGGACGAACTTGGCGGCTGGCGCCGTCGGTAAAGGTCACGTCGTAGACCAGACCAGGTCCATAGCCGTTGGCCCAGGCTGTGACGCCCACCGCTCGCAGCGCCAAGAGGGCCCCGTGCTGTAAAGTGTCGTCACCCTCTTCCAAGGCGTGGAGCAGATGGGGAATGGTGCCTGGGCCCAGACAACAACAGACCTCGTCTCTCCAGGCAGCCATAGCGGACTTGCTCGCCGGCACCGGGTGCTCAGCGAGCCACGTCACCGTTCTTACCCTTTCCGCATCGTCGGACACGCCGTTATCCCTTCTTCCCGATTGCCCAGCCGTCTGCCAGTCTGACTCCCTTGAAGCCCGCAGCCGCAAGGTGTGGAAGGAGGATCGGTCCCCCACCTGTGCTGGCGGCCAGGCGTGCTTGCCCCCCTGGCCGCAGGACTCGGTAGGTCTCATGAGCCAGCAGGCGCCCGACCTCGTGGATCAGCGGAAGCCGGCTCCCGACGACCTCATCGACTGCTCCGCAACGAAATCGAACTCGGCTTCAAACAAGTCAAATGGATCGCCGGGATCGAGTTCGTCGTCCACTTCTCCGAGATCGCCGGCGGCCACGGTGGCTACAACCAGGACCACGAGTTCTCGGGTACCGACAATCCATCTGACAATAACGGAGGCAACCGAGTGCGAACCCTTCGTAGGACTTGAGAACAGCAACTGCGCCAGGTGTTTGGACCTCAAGGCCACCTGCTCGGCCACGTTGGCCAGCCTGGTCGCCCCGGTCTTGTTGCCCACCAGCGCCCAGTCCGCCTCGACCAACGTCCACGCGGAGATCATGTCGTCGGTCGACCACTCCTGGCGCATACGCGCGCACCGTAGACCGAGATCAACGCCGCGTTCAGCAGGGTGTCGCTACCTTGCGGCTCGGGTCAGCTTCGGGAGTCCTGGGCCGACTTCGACGCCCACACCGACTTCGACACCGACGCCGACCCGCGTCCCGGCAGCTAATGCCCATCCGCTTGGCCTGAGGCACCTCCGGGCCGAGGTCTACCAACCGCCTGACCCAGGGCGACCAACTGCGTCTCGGTCCCGATCACGATCAGGATGACGCCGGCCCCGATCCGGGTGTCCGGGCTCGGATTGGTGGTGAAGACGCCGAGCTGGTCGCGCATGGCCAGGACCAGCGCGCCGGTGCGGTCCCGGATCTGAGCCTCGCGCAGGGTGGCTCCGGCCAGGGTCGACTCAGGCGGGACCGGCACCTCCTCCAGGCGGAACTCCAGGCTCCCGTCGTGCATGATGACATCGAGGAACTCGGTGACGTGGGGTGCCACCGCGAAGGCAGCCATTCGGGCGCCCCCGATGCCCTGCGGGTTGACCACCCGATCGGCACCCGCCTGAATCAGCCTGGCCTCGGCAGCCGCCACCCGGGCCCGGGCCACGATGAACAAATCGGTCCGCAAAGATCGAGCGGTGAGGGTGACGTACAGGTTGCCGGCGTCGGTTTGCAGGGCGGTCACCAACACCTTGGCCTTGTCGATGCCGGCCTGGCGCAGTGTCGAGTCGTCGGTGGCGTCGCCCATCACGCTTGGGTACTGCACTGTCTTGATGCGCTCCGGATCGGAGTCGACAATGACCACTTCCAGGCCAGCACCGGTCACGTAGCGACTGATGGCCCGGCCCACCCGCCCCCATCCGCACACGATCACGTGGCCGCTCATGGCTTCGATCTTGCGCTCCATTCGCTTCCTTCCGACCAGGTCCCTTACCTGACCCTCCACAAAGGTCTCAATCAGGACGCTGAAGGTGTAAGCAGCTGTACCCACCCCCACCAGGATCAGCACAATGGTAAAGATCTTTCCGCCGCCCGAGAGGGGGTGCACCTCTCGATACCCCACCGTGGTGACCGTGGTCACCGTCTGATAAATGGCATCGAGCACCCCGAAGCCGAGGGCCAAATATCCGAGAGTGCCGCCCAGCAGGACCACCACCAAGGCCCCCAGGCCGACCCGCAGGCGACGTACGGCATCGGGCCGGTCGCCACCGGGAACGGCAACTGGCTTCACTTGACGATGGACCGGATTCGGGCCTGGGCCTGCGCCAGACCAGCTGATCCCTTGGCCATCTGGGCAGCAGCCTGGCCGAGGGCCCTGCCCTCGCCCGGGCCAGAGCGACTCCCACCAGAGCCGCCCGGGCCGGTGTCGAGACACAGCTGGCCGGCGCGGTAGTAGGCGTCATAGGCACGGTTCAGCTCGGCAGTCAGCATTGGGTCAGGCGTCGGGAGGCCGGCCGCTCCCATGGATGCGTCATTGAGCAGATCGGTGCAAGCACTCTGCAGCACCGCCTGGTCAAGCCGGGGCCGCCCTACGGCAAACTGGGCCGCGTCACCAGACAGCTGCGAGGTAGTACCCGACAAACCGACACCGCTCGCCCAAGCCCTGACCCGCTGGCCCGGGGAACCACTCTGGTCCGGGGCTGAGCATGCGCCCAGACCCAGGCAGACAAGCAGGAGCACGGCCACCCCTCGCAGGCCGGTCACCCTGCGCACGCCGGTCACCCTGCGCACGTCAGTCACCCTGCGCACGTCAGTGACGAAGGGCGGACAGGAACTGCCACATGAGCCCTTGGACCGGCACGGCCACCACCGCCGCGAAAGGAACTGGCACGGCCGTGGTCGAGCCGGGCCAGGAATGACTGCCTCGGGGATAGGTGACCAGCTGCACCGACTTCCCGCTGCCACAGGACGACCAGGTGCTGACGCTTACCGTGCCGTGACCCTCGTCCAGGAGGTGGTGCGTGGCAGAGCAGCCATTGCGGACCACCAGGGTGGACACTGCCTGGGTGACCGACGGGAGCTGCGCCCCGTTGATGGCCAGCGGCCCAGGCACGGCATAGGGAATTTCAGCGTCGCCGGTCGAGGCGGCCAGCAGGACCGGTACCGGCGTCCCGGTGGCACAGTCAGTCAGCGGTACCGCGCCAAAGGTGGCCACCGCGGCAAACGGTGCCGGGTCACTACAGGCAATTCGCAGTGCCATCTTCCCGCCGTTGCTGTACCCCACCAGGTACACCCGATGGGGGTCGATGCGGTAATGGGCCATGGCATCGGCCACCACCGCATGGACAAAGGCCACGTCGTCCAGCCCATTGGCCTCGGCCAACCCGCAGCAGCGCTGCCCCGCATTCCAGCTCTCGGCGTAGCCCGTCGGGTACACGAGGACGGCGCGGCCGGCGACCGCGAAAGGATCAAACCCGGTGCGTTGCTCCTCCAACGCGGGTGTGACATGCGAGCCGTGGAGCACTACCACCAACGGTACGGACCGTCTGGAGGGGTGGGAGGCCTGCACGCCCAGGTAGCTCCGGGTCATTCCCCCCGAGCTGAGGTAATGAAGGCGCCCCTGGGTACCGCCCTGGAGGGGCACCGCCTCAGTGGAGGGAAGGGCGGATCTGGGCCGGGGCACCGGGCGCGGCCGGGGCCCCTGGTGGGAAGAGGTGAGTGGTGGGCGCAACGTTGCGGGAGTCAGCGACGCCCTGGGCGGGCTGGCTCGGGCCGGCCGTATGGCTTGCACTGGCTCGGTGGTGTCAGGTCGCGCCGCGACCTGAGCCTGGCGCCCTCCGGAGGAGTGGAGGACGGCCCATGCGATCCCCACCAGGCACACCAGCAGAGCGGTACCCATCAGCACCCTGACCAGGCGGCGATGGGGCGACACGGCGTCGGGAATCGGCGCCTGGGGCACACAAGTCACGGTACCGTGGCTTGATGGCCGATGACGTGCAGCTCTCAGTGTCCGCCGGACCGCCCGAAACGGTGCTCCCCACGCCTCCTTTGGTCACCAGCCAGCGCCTCGAGCAGGCTCTGGCCCAGGCCCCTGACCACCGCAGGGATGCGGTGGCCGAGGTGGTGGCCGCCTTCCCGCGCTTCCTGGACGCCTGGGCCCACTTGGGTGACCTTGCTCGCGACGACGTGGAGGCCTATGCCTGCTACCGGGTCGGCTACCACCGTGGGCTGGATGCCCTGAGGGCGGCGGGATGGCGGGGCTCAGGGTACGTGCGCTGGGCGGAGCCCAGCAACCAGGGCTTCCTGCGGGCCGTCGAGGGACTCCGGCGGGTGGCTGGGGCCATTGGCGAGACTGACGAGGAGGACCGCTGCGCCCAGTTCCTGCACCAGCTCGACCCGTCGAGCCGACGCGGCGGGTTGGCTAGCTGACTCGGGCCGCCACCGGGCCGCCAGCTGGCGCCTGAGCACCATAGATGGGCTGATTGATATTGGTGGAAGTGGATCCGGCGAGGGCATCGAAGGCCGCTCCACCCACCAAGGTGGCGCCGGCAACGCTGACCGAGGCGATGACCATCCCCAGGCCCCGACGAGTCCGGGGGGACCGACGAATGCGCACCGCCGCCACCGCGGCCAGCACCATGGCGATGACCGCGGGCACCAGTGCGAAGAACAGCGGTACCGAGATGACGGCGATCACCAGCCCGGCCACGGCCAGCGGATCGGCCCGCTGGGTGTCAACCGCGGCGGCCTGGGCCCGAGCGGCAGATCGGCTGCCGGGCGCTGATCGGGCGCCAAAGCAGGGAGGACCCGTGTAGGCCGACCGAGCACCGGGGCAACCAGGGCCGGCGTGACCGTCCCGAGCAGCGGGGGACGGCGGAGCAGCGAGCGCCGCTGGAGCAGCGAGCGGCGGGGTGACGCCCGGCACTGAAGCACCGGCCTCCGCTGACTCCTCGGGGTGACCTTTAACAGGCGTGTGCTCGCTCATGCGGGGATCGTTCCATATTAGCGTCGGCCCGGTGGGGGCGGCTGCTGGTTGCTTGTTCTGCTCCATCGCCGCCGATCAGGCTGCCGCCCACGTGGTTCTCCGGGAGGCCGAGGTATGCGCCTTTCTGGACAACCGGCCCCTCTTCCCCGGCCACGTCCTGCTGATACCGCGGGTGCACCACGAGCAGTTGACCGATCTGCCGCCCAGCCTGCTGGTGCCCGTCTTCGACGCCGCCCAGCGCCTGGCCGGCGCGCTGGTCACCGCGGTGGGTGCCCAAGGCTCGTTCGTGGCCATGAACAACGTGATCAGCCAGAGCATCCCCCACTTCCACATCCATGTGGTGCCCCGGCGCCGCAAGGACGGGCTGCGGGGATTCTTCTGGCCCCGCCAGCGCTACCCGGACGAGGAGTCCGCCAGCCAGACGGCCGCGGCCATCCGCTCAGCCCTGCGCCCCTGAAGCCACCCGTCGCCACCCGCCCGCCAGCCCTGCGCCCCTGAAGCCACCCGTCGCCACCCGCCAGCTACGCGCCCCGGCACCCTGGGCCCCCGACCTACTCGCAACGCAGCAGGTGGTGGTCTCGCCGCCCCCTGCGCAACAAGACGTACCGCCCCCACAACAAGTCGTCAGCTCCCAGCGACCGGTCCAGATCGTCCTGGCGACGATTGTTGACGTAGGCGCCGCCCTGGGCGATGGCAGTGCGGGCGGCTGACCGAGAAGGCACCAGTCCAGACCGGACCAGGGCCTCGACCAGACCCAGGCCATTGCCACCCAGCTCCGAAAGGGCCAGGGTGCTTGAAGGCGCGTCCCCCAGCACCTCTAACAGCGTGGCCTCGTCCAAGGAGGCCACCTCCTCTCCGAACAGGGCCACCGCTGCCCGCTCCACCCGGCGGGCGTCGTCCTCGCCGTGGACCAGGGCAGTGACCTGGTGGGCGAGAGCCCGCTGCGCCTCCCGACGCTCGGGATGCTCGGCCACCGCCTGGTCCAGCTCCTCGAGGCGCGCCCGGTCCAGCCAGGTGAAGTAGCGCAGGTACGCACCCACCACCGCGTCCTCGCTACGCACCAGCCACTGGTACAGCTGGTAAGGACTGGTCCGTCGCCGGTCCAGCCACACCGTGCCCGACTCGGTCTTGCCGATCTTGGTCCCGTCCGCCTTCACCACCAGGGGCGTGGTCAGCCCCCACACCTCGGCCCCTCTCCGCCGGCGCACGAAATCCACCCCCGCGGTGATGTTCCCCCACTGGTCACTCCCGCCCAGTTGCAGCCGACAACCGTAGGTGTCGAACAGGTGCAGGAAGTCGTAGGCCTGCAGGCACATGTAGCTGAGCTCGGTGAACGAGATGCCCTGCTCCCGGGTCTCCAAGCGGGCCCGCACCGACTCCTTGGCCACCATCTGGTTGACGCTGAAGTGCTTGCCCACGTCCCGGAGGAACTCCAGCAGGCTCAACGGCCACAGCCACTCGCCGTTGTCAGCCAGGATGGCCCGAGCCGGGCCGGCCGACGCACCGAAGTCACAGAACCGCTCCAACTGGGCCCGGATGCCCGCCACGTTGTCCGCCAGCGCCTCTCGGTCCAGCAGTGTCCGCTCGTCGCTGCGCCCCGAGGGGTCGCCGATCATCCCCGTCCCCCCCCCGACCAGGGCGATGGGCTGGTGGCCGGCCTCCTGCAGCCGGCGCAGGTTGCACAGCTGCACCAGGTGGCCGACGTGGAGGCTGTCGGCGGTGGGATCGAAGCCGCCGTAAAAGCACAGTCGCTCGGTGTCCAGACGCCGGGCCAGGTTCACCTCGCTCGTTTGTTGCACCAATCCGCGAAATTGGAGGTCCTCCCACAACTGGCTCATTGCCCACAGCCTGCCATCCCGCCGGACAAAGGGTTTCCTGCTGCGGGCCGGATGGGTAGATTTGGCTTGCGTGCTCGAGCTCGATGATCTCACTCGGAGGTTCGGCCCGGTGGTGGCCCTCGACCACCTGTCGCTGCAAGTGGCCCCCGGAGAGCTGGTCGGCCTCCTGGGGCCCAACGGGGCAGGCAAGTCGACGGCCATCCGCATTGTCTTCGGCCTGTTGCGGGCCCACGCCGGGGAGGTCAGGTGGGAGGGACGTCAGGTGGGCCAGGCCGACCGGCGCCGCTTTGGCTACCTGCCCGAGGAACGGGGCCTGTACCCCAAGATGGAGGTGCGCGAGCAATTGGTGTACCTGGCTCGCCTCCACGGGCTGGATCGGGCCGCCGCCTCGGCCGCCACCGACGGCTGGCTGGACAACATAGGGCTCTCCGACCGGGGCGGTGACAAGGTCGAGCAACTCTCGCTGGGGAACCAGCAGCGGGTCCAGCTGGCTGCCGCGCTGGTCCATGACCCGGTGCTGGCCATCATGGACGAGCCCTTCTCGGGCCTGGACCCGGTGGCGGTCGACGTGCTCAGTGCCACCCTGGCCGAGCGGGCCGCCTCCGGGGCGGCGGTGGTGTTCTCCAGCCATCAGCTGGACCTGGTCGAGAGCCTGTGCCACTCGGTGGTGGTCATCGACCACGGTCGCCTGGTCATGTCCGGCCCGGTGCGCCAGCTCAAGGAGGGCTCGGGGCGCCGGCGCCTGCGGGTGCGGGTGGAGCCCGATGCCAGGGCCGGGAGCGATGGCACAGCGGGGGGCGACGGCCCGGGTTGGGCCGAGCGCCTGGACGGGGTCACGGTCACCGGTCACGGTGACGCCGGCACCACCATGACCCTGCGCCCGGAGGTCGACCCGCTGGCCGTGCTGGATGTGGCTCGGGCGGCCGGCACGGTGTCGGACTTCGGGCTGGAGCTGCCCAGCCTGTCCGAGCTGTTCCGCGAGGCGGTGAGCCGATGAGAGCGAGGGCCGATGAGAAACCGGGCGGTGGACCGATGAGAAACGGGGAGGCGGTGGACCGATGAATGGGCCAGGTGTGGTGAGGATGGTGGCCGGGCGGGAGATCCGCCAGCGGGCCCGTACCCGGGCCTTTCGGATCTCGACCGCGGTGCTCTTCGTCGCCGCCTTGGCCGGCGTGGGGGTGCCCCACCTCATCGGCCACTCGACCACCACCTATCGCATCGGGTTGGCCGGCGCCGTCCCCTCGGGAACCATCTCATTCCTGGATGGCGCGGCACGGGCCATGGGCGCCAGAGTTCACACGACCAACCTGGCCAGCGCCTCCCAGGCCAGCTCGCAGGTCAGCGCCGGGCACCTGGACGCAGCCCTGGTCGACGGCTCGCAACTGATCACCCAGAAGGACTCCTCGTCCAGCGCCACCCAACTGGTGGACCGGGCAGTGGCCAGTGCCCGGCTGGCCGGCCGGCTGACGGCGGCCGGCGCCCCGCCCCCAGAGGTCGCCTCCCTGATCAGTCCCGCACCGCTCCCGGTCAGGGTGCTCAAGCCTCCCTCGCCCTCCACCAATGCCAACCGGAGCCTGGCCCTGGCCGGCGGCATCCTGCTCTACCTGATGCTGCTCAGCTACGGGATGGCCACCTCCTATGGCGTGCTGGAGGAGAAGACCAACCGGCTGGCCGATGTGCTGTTGAGCATGGTCCGACCAGCCCAGCTCCTAGCTGGCAAGATCGTCGGGATTGGGGTCATCGGGGTCATGCAGGTCCTGATCCTGGCCGTCCCGGCCGGCGCCTTGGCTCTGGCCCTCGGCTCTCTGCACGTTCCTGCCGGCACTCCACTCACCTTCTTGGCCGTGCTGGCCTGGTTCCTCTTGGGCTACGGCTTGTACAGCTGTGCGTTCGCCGCCCTGGCCTCGGTGGTGGGCCGCCAGGAGGACCTGGCCTCGGCGCTCACGCCCCTCAGCTTCTTGTTGCTGGGGGGCTATGGCTTGGCCTTCAACGCCGCCCTCGGCAACGCCGACGGCACGCTGGCCACCGTGACCTCGTTCATCCCACCCTTCGCCCCCATGGTCATGGTGGTGCGGGCGGCCGTCGGCCACCTGGCCCCCTGGGAGGTGCCACTGTCCATGGCGTTGGTGGTCCTCACCACCGCCGGCCTGGTGGTGGCCGGCGGACGGATCTACAGCGGCGCCATCCTGCGCACTGGGGCCAAGGTCAAGCTGCGAGACGCCTACCGCTCCGGTACCACCGAGTCCCGACCGCTAAGCCAGGATGAGCCCATTCCAGCCTGAGCGTCCGCCGAACCCAGGATGACAGGTGATGTGCCGTCAGCTCGGCCAGTTGATCTGCTTGGCCATGTCGGTGGCAGTGGCCCCCAGGAGCCGGCTTGAGTCAACCTGACGATATCCGTCCCCACCAAGGAGGAACCAGGCCACCTGGCGGCGTCCCCGGTCCACGACCAGGACCTCCTCGACCTGGTGGGTGGCGTAGAAGCCAAGCTTCTCCCAGGTCTCGTCGTCGGGCGACAGGATCTCAACCACCAGGGCGGCCGTAGGGACCCATGCGCTGCGTGGTAGGTGGCGGTGCAGGCCTCTGTCGGGAACGCGGTAGTCCTCCGGCGTTCCCAGGTTGAACGGCCCGGTACCAACCAGGCTCGCTCGCTTGGCCAGCGGGCGAAGGAGCGCAGCCACCTCGTCATCGAGGTAACCATGAAACGGATGGGCCGCCGGTGCCATGTGGTATTCGCCCTCCCACACCTCGTCGTACAGATCGCCCCCAGTGGCCCGGCGGCGCTCGATCATGGCCACCAACTCGACTGGACGCGACCCGAGAACGACGGTACGCACGGGATTCAGGCGGCGGTGCGGGCTACCCGGCGGGCCCGGCGAGTGCCCGGGTCATAGGACACCCCGGTAGCCCGCTCCCGCAGGCGCCGGGGCACTATCGGCACCAGCATCCCGTAGGGCTCACCACCATAGAGGTGGTGGATGGCGTGAGCCTCCTTGAGCCTTTCCAGGAGGGCGTTACGGGGCAGGCGACCCACGCGGGCATGGATGTAGACGTCGTGGACGAACATATAGGCCAAGCCGTAGAGGGTCACTCCCACTCCGGCCACCTCGACGGGGTGGACCGCGGGAAGGGTCGCCCCGGCTGCCATGGCCAGGATGGTGATGGCGGCGAAGATCACCGGGAAGGCGTCGTTGGCCTCGAAGCCACTTCCTGCCGGAAGGTGATGGCTGCGGTGCAGCACCCATCCCACGCTGTGCATGACGAAGCGGTGGGCCAGGTAGGTAACCGGCTCCATCACCACGAAGCTCACCGCGATGATCAGGGCAGTGTGCACTGCCGTCCAGGATACTCGGCCGCAGTGGAGTAGGTAGGTTGGCAACATGGCTCGGGGACGGCATCCAAGTAAGGATGTCGAGCAAGCCGTCCAGTACGCCGAGCAGCGCGGCTTCGTCCACGTCACCTCAGGTCGGTCCTCCCACGCGTGGGTCTATCTTCGATGCCCCGGCGACTGCCCGCAGGTGTCCGTCTGGGCGACGCCCCGCGGGCCCGGGAGCCACGCCATCGAGATCGTCCGTGCCGTTAACCGTTGCCGTTGCGGCTGAGTGAGCGCTGGTGAGCCCGGCTCATGCCGCACCCCTCTCGGGGTTGATCGGCCCGGCGGGTGCCGGACCTCCCTTCCGCGTGTCCTCGCCAACTGCCAGCAGAGTCCTGGTCTTACGCTCGGCTCCACGCTTCACCGGGGCGGCAGCTCCACCCAGGTCATCCAACCGGGCAAGATTGATCGCGGCGTTATCGTCGGCCGAACCCAGCTACCTGCCCATTTTCACCGGGCTGACCTCAATCCTGCCGTCGCAGGAGCTGAAGGGACCGAAGTTCGCGGTGCCGCTGTTGGCAACAGTGAAGGTGGCGCCCCCAGAAAAGGCCACTCGGAGCGCCGCTGGTTGCTCTTGACGGGTGGAGGGGCAGGGCTGGTAGTCCCGTGTGAGGTTGGTCCCGCTGAGCACAAAGTCGGCATATTGGGTCGTGGGACCGGTCGTAGGCACTGGTGGTTGGGAAGCCGGCAGGTTCACGTCCATGGGTGTGTCACTGGTGTGGGCGACATACTGGGAGAGGACGCTGCCATTGGCGCCGAGGAGGGTAACTGTCGGAAATCCCTGTATCACGCAGGCTGGTCCGATGTTCCGAAGATAAATGGGACCGGTAATGCTGTTGTGCGATCCTTGTGCCTGGGGTGGGGTGCCTTGAACCTGGCCCGCCTGGCAGCTTGTTCGAGCCGGGGCGGGGGCGGACGGAGAACTGGTCGTTGCACCGGTGGAACCTGTTGGAGCGTGCGCTGAAGGCGCCGAAACCGGAACTGATGGAACGGACGCTGAGGCCTTAGCTGGGGCGGTGTTGTCTTGCTTGCCTCCCCCACAGCCAGCCGCAAGGCCGGCGACAGCCAGGACGCTCACGCCGAAAAGCAATGGGCGATTGCCGTGGGTACGGCCGTAGTGATCCACGGCTCCGACGCTGGAGGACCTCACCTCAAAGCACGGGGGATCTTGCCGAGGTTTGCATCGTACGGCTTCGGCCATCCGTGCTTCTCCCAATAACGGTTCACCCAAGGTCGCATGAAGCGAGGGAACCAATCAACTGCAGGACCTTTGCCATCGAACGGCGCCATGCTCGAAGACTAGGTCCTGACCTCAGGTTGCCGCCCAGCGCCACGAGATCTGTCGGTGAGACGGTGAGCTTTCCGAGAATGACCACTTACAGGATGGTCCGACATCAGTCGCCGAGGTGGTCAGCCGGCGTAGTCTTGGCCCCATGACAGCCCAACTGAGTGAAGACCACGTCGCCCTCCTCCGCAGGCCCATCTTCGCCCATGTGGCGACGGTGATGCCCGACGGACGGCCACAGTCCACGCCGGTGTGGATCGACACCGACGGTGAGGCCGTCATCTTCAACACCGCCAGGGGGCGGGTCAAGCATCGCAACATCGAGCGCAACCCGGCGGTGGCCATCTCCGTCGTGGATGACCAGAACCCCTACCAGATGCTCGAGATCCGTGGTGATGCCGAGCTGGTGGACGAAGGGGCGGACGAGCACATCGACGCCATGGCCAAGAAGTACCTGGGCAAGGACGAGTACCCATTCGGCCAGCCGGGCGAGGAGCGGGTCATCGTCCGGGTGCGCCCGATCGCGGTCGCCGGCTGACTCTCATGCCGGGGCGGTCACCGGTGCCGGCCGTGGCCCTGGGCGCTACCTCCGACCCGCTCCCACGCCAGTATGGCCAAGGTGACCAGGGCGAAGCCATAGAGAAAGTCCTCTACCGGGATGCTCAAAGGAAAACGAACCCCGCTGAACTGGCTCGACCGGTAGATGACCACCGGGGCGCTCAGCTTGGTGAGCCAGCCGTCCACCGGTACCTGGAAGGCGAAGACGATGGCCAGCGTCACCCAGTACGACCACCGGCGAAAGATCCCAGTCCTCAGCCAGGCCACTTCCAGCACCACCACGCCGGCGGCGGCGGCCAGGGCGGCCAGGGTGTACTCGCCCATCGCTGACGCTCCGCCCGTCAGCGGTCGTGGAGGACCCGGCGCACCACCTCGAAGGTGAGCAGGCCGCATATCGGGATGACCACGAAGAACACGACCTCCTCGACCGGCAGGTGCCCCGGCAGGTCCCAGCCGGTGGTGTAGAGGCGGCTGTAGGTCCAGTGGTGACGGGCGATGGCCACCACGTCCCAGACCGAGAAGAGGACCACCACCGGCCACAGGGCTGCCAACAGCCGCTTGGGCCGGCGCCACACCCGCGCCCCCAGGAGGAGCTCCAGCGGCAGGGTGACGGCCACGCAGATCCCCATCAGGATCAGGTACTGGTAGCGACCCATGCTCGTGGCAGCCTACGCGACGACACCTGCCCCTGGGCCTCGACGGCTAGGTTGGGTTACTTGGAGGTACGTCCCAGCCGATGATGCTTGACCGAATAACGTGCCCCGCCGACCTGAGGGGCCTCACCCCCGACGAGCTCGAGACCCTGGCCGGGGAGATCCGGACCTTCGTGGTGGAGGCGGTGTCACTGACCGAGGGCCACCTCGGCTCCAACCTCGGAGCCGTCGAGCTCACCCTGGCCGTGCACCGGGTCTTCGAATCCCCCCGGGACATCTTGTTGTGGGACACCGGCCACCAGACCTACGTCCACAAGCTGGTGACCGGGCGCCAGGCCGGGTTCGCCCAGCTGCGCCAGGCCGGTGGCCTGTCGGGCTATCCATCCAGGGCGGAGTCCGAGCACGACTGGGTGGAGAACAGCCACGCCTCCACCATCTTGAGCTACAGCCACGGCCTGGCCACCGCCATGGAGCTGGCCGGGGATCGTGAGAGCCGCCGGATCGTGGCCGTGGTGGGCGACGGTGCCCTCACCGGTGGCATGGCCTACGAGGCCCTCAACAACCTGGGGCACAGCGGGCGCCGGGTGGTCATCGTCCTCAACGACAATGGTCGCTCCTATGCCCCCACGGTGTCCCGCCTCTCAGAGAGCCTGACCCGCCTGCGGCTCAACCCCTCCTACATGCACGCCCGCAATCGGGTCAAGCAGATCCTGGGGGATCTGCCCACCGCCGTGGGAGGACTGGCCTACTCCAGTGTGGCCGCCCTGACTTCCGCGGTGCGGGAGGCGGTCGAGCCCCACGTGTTCTTCGAGGCGCTCGGCGTGCGGTACACCGGGCCCATCGACGGCCACGACATCGCCACCATGGAGCAGGCGCTGCGCAACGCGGCCGAGTGGGACGGCCCCATCGTGGTCCATGTCCTCACCCACAAGGGCAAGGGCTACGCACCGGCTGAGGAGGACGACGTCCAGTGCCTCCACGACCTCAAGGTGCGTCCTGCCCCGGCTCCGCTGGGCGCCGAGATCGGCTCCGGAGGCCTCGACCAGGACGGGGTGCATCAAGACGGTGCGGCGCCCCTCATGTACACCGATGTGTTCACCCAGACCATGCTGGAGTTGGCCGACCGCCACCCCCAGGTGGTGGCCCTCACCGCCGCCATGCCCGGCTCCACCGGCTTGCTGGCCTTCCAGGGGCGCTTCCCGGATCGGTGCTTCGACGTCGGCATCGCCGAGCAGCACGCCGTGACCGCAGCCGCAGGCATGGCCATGGGGGGCCTGCGCCCGGTGGTGGCGGTGTACTCCACCTTCTTCAGCCGGGCCTTCGACCAGGCCAACCTGGACGTGGGCCTGCATGGCCTGCCGGTGGTCTTCGCCCTCAGCGCGGCCGGCATCACCGGTGACAACGGCCCGTCCCACCACGGCCTGTTGGACCTGGTCCTGTGCCTGTCCATCCCCGGGATGACCGTCTTCGCCCCCTCCTCGGCCCAGGAGCTGCCGGTCATGTTGGCCAGTGCCCTGGACCTCGAGGCGCCAGCCGCCATCCGCTGGCCCAACACCCCAGCGCGCCAGGTGCCCCCTGGCCAGGTCGGCTCGGGCCTGGCCGGACGCCAGGTCAGGCAGGGGGATGGCTCGGTGTGCATCTTGGCCGTCGGCAAGATGGTCGAAGCGGCCGAGCAGGCGGCGGCCGAGCTGGCCGGCCAGGGGGTGGGCGCCACCGTCTGGGACGTCCGGGTGATCAAGCCGCCCGACCCGGACATGCTGGCCGATGCCGCCCGCCACCGCCTGGTGGTGACGGTCGAGGACGGCCTGCGGGTGGGAGGGGCGGGCGCCTTCCTGGCCGACGCCATCGGAGGCCTCCACGACGACCGGATCGCCCCACCGGTGGTGGTGCTGGGCACCCCGATGGCCTACATCCCCCAGGGAAAGCAGGACCAGCTACTGGCCGACCTCGGCCTGGACGGCCCCGGCGTCGCTGCCTCGGTCCGCCGGGCCCTGCTCCCGGTGGCCAAGCTGGACTGACTCATCTGACACTTCTACTGAGGGCGGCCTTCAGAGGGGACTGGTGCGCGCTGGAGTCGGCGCTGGAGTCGGCGCTGGAGCCGACAGACGAGTGGCGCGTTGCACCTTATTCTGTACAGTGCTCCCCATGGAGACATTGCCGTTGAGCGACGTGCGCAGCACTTTGTCGTCGATTGTCGAGCGTGTGGAGGGGACCCATGAGCGCGTCACCATCACGCGCAACGGCCGCCCAGTAGCGGTTCTCATCAGTCCCGAGGACCTTGAGGCCCTTGAGGAGACCGTCGACGTCCTTTCGGACCCGGTAGCCATGCAGCGGTTGCGCGAAGGCGAAGCGGCGGCCGCCGCCGGCAATCTCGTTGACGAGGCAGGCCTGCGAGAGCTTGTGGCCAAGCTGGCCTGAGTCAGGCCGCTGCTCCAGGGCAGCAGCCGGTGAGCTCAGCCGGTCCGGGACGGCGCCGACGCCAGGGGCTCCACCAGCTCGGGGCCGTCGTGGCGGGCGTCGTTGACCTTGTTCCCCACCGGGTGGTGCACCAGGGCGTCGGTGGGCGCCAGCCCCAGCAGAGCCAGGGCGGCCTCGGCGTCGAGCACCTCGGAGTCCAGCCATCCGTCCCACGCCTCCGGGTCGAGCACCACCGGCATGCGAGGGTGGATGGGGGCCAGGTCGTCGTTGGCTCGGGTGGTGACGATGGCGCAGGTCCGCAGCCACTCACCCTCTGCCGCGTCAGGGGCCCGCCATGCCTCCCACAGCCCAGCCAGGGCCATGAGCTCACCGTCGGCCCGACTCACCAGGTACGCCTGCTTGAGCTTGCCCCCGCCGACCGACTGCCACTCGTAAAAGCCGTCCGCCGGGATGATGCACCTCCGTCGAGCCAGAGCCTCCCGAAAGGCCGGCTTGCTGGCCACCGTCTCCGCCCGGGCATTGATCATCTTGGCCCCGACCGAGATGCTGTCGGCCCAGTGGGGCACCAGCCCCCAGCGAAAGGTCCCGAGGCGCCGGCTGCCCGTCCGCCGGGATCGCGCCACTGCCCGGACATCCGCGGTGGGCGCCACGTTCCAGCTCGGAGGGGGCCCCTCGTCGACGACCTCGTCCACCGAGAAGCGGGCGGCCAGCATTCCCGACGGGGTGGTGGCCACGAAGCGTCCGCACACATCTGCCAACCTATCCGGTGGAGCTCATTTGCAAAATATCCCCTCTCCCGCCAGACCGTCCCGCCCACTCAGGCAGCTCCCAGGCGCGCCGGACAGGATGGGGGAATGACGGCCGCGCCGCCGCGCATCCTGGTGGTCGATGACGAGGCCACCATCACCGAGCTGGTGGCCACCGCTCTCGGCTACGAGGGCTTCGAGGTGAGGACGGCCGCCAGCGGTCGCCAGGCGCTGGAGTGGGCAACCAGCTGGCGACCGGACCTGATCATTTTGGACGTGATGATGCCTGACCTCGACGGCTTCGAGGTGATGCGGCGCCTGCGGGCCGACCGGGTCGACACCTCGGTGGTCTTCCTCACCGCCAGGGACGCCACCGAGGACAAGATCGGTGGCCTGACCCTGGGGGCTGACGACTACCTCACCAAGCCGTTCAGCATCGGTGAGCTGGTGGCCAGGGTCAGGGCGGTGCTGCGCCGGACGGGCCGGGAGGCGCCCGACGCGGCCCGGCTGGCCTTCTCCGATCTGGAGATGGACACCGACACCAGGGAGGTGTGGAGGGATGGCCGGCTGATCGAGCTGACCGCCACCGAGTTCAACCTCCTGCGCTATCTGATGCAAAATGCCAGGCGGGTGCTGTCCAAGGCCCAGATTCTCCACCACGTGTGGAACTACGACTCGAGGGGCGGTGACTTCGGCGGGGACGCCAATCTGGTGGAGACCTACATCTCCTACCTGCGCAGGAAGGTGGATTCGACCGGGCCGCCGCTCATCCACACCCTGCGGGGCGTGGGGTACAGCCTGCGCCTTCCTCCCGGCCGGTGAGGCGAGTCACCGAGCTGCGGGGCTCGCTGTCGGCCATCTTGCGGGGCCGGCTGCTGGCCAGCCTGCGAGGTCGGCTGCTGGCCAGCCTGCTCGGCCTGGTGGTCATCGGCTTGCTGACAGCCGACGTGGCCACCTGGGGGGCACTGCGCTCCTTCCTGTACCAGCGGGTGGACCAGCAACTGGTGGCCGCCCGGGTACCGGTGGCCGAGGAACTCTCCCTTTCCCATCCCCGGCCCCTCCGGCCGTCGGCCCGGGCCGTCATCCCTACCGGCACCTACGGGATCTTTCTGGACCCGAACGGCCGCGTCATCCGCTCCATCGTGGTCGGCTCGCCCACCGAGGCCGACTCCTCCTACCCGGAGCCAAGCCTGCCCTCCGACCTGCCGGCCGGTCTCAACGCCTCGAGCCAACCGGCGTTTGACACCGGCTCTGTGCGGCCAGGGGCGACGCAGGCAGGATTGGCGGGTCGCGGGTCGGTCCACTACCGGGTCCTGGCCACCCCGGTCCCGACCGGCACCCTGGTGGTGGCCATACCCATCGTCAGCGTGGACCAGACCTTGGGCCGTCTGGTGCTCATCGAGGGCCTGACCAGCGCGGCAGTGGTGGTGGCGGTGGGTTTGGCCGCCCTGTGGCTGGTGCGCCTGGGGCTGCGACCGCTGACCCGCATCGAGGAGGTGGCCGGCGCCATCGCGTCTGGGAACATCACCTCGGGAGATCTCACCCGGCGGGTGGAGCAGGCCGAGCCGAGTACCGAAGTCGGGCGCCTGGGGCTGGCCCTCAACGAGATGCTGGGCCAGATAGAGAGGGCCTTCGCCGCCCAGCAGGCCTCCGAGGAGCGCCTCCGCCGGTTCGTGGCCGACGCCTCCCACGAGCTGCGGACACCGCTGACCAGCATCCGGGGATGGGCCGAGCTGTTCCGCCAGGGCGCCGCCCAGCGGCCGGACGACCTGGCCACCGCCATGCGCCGGATCGAGGAGGAGTCGGTCCGGATGGGCGACCTGGTGGACGACCTGTTGCTGCTGGCCCGGCTGGACCAGGGCCGGCCCCTCGAGCGTATGCCGGTCGACCTGGCCCAGCTGGCCCGGGACGCGGCCGCCGACGCCCGGGCGGTCGAGCCCGAGCGGCCCATCGAGGTGTCGGCCGACGGGCCGCTGGTGGTGGAGGGTGACGAGTCACGGCTGCGCCAGGTGATGGCCAACCTGCTGGCCAACGCCCGACAACACACCCCGCCGGGCACACGGGTGAGAGTTGCCGCCTTCGCCCGGGACGGATCGGCCGTGCTGGAGGTGGCCGACGAGGGCCCGGGCCTCGATCCCGAGGCCGCTGGGAAGGTCTTCGAGCGGTTCTACCGGGCCGAGGCGTCCCGCTCCCGTGACCACGGCGGAGCCGGCCTGGGGCTGTCCATCGTGGCCGCGGTGGCCGAGGCCCACGGCGGTCGGGCCCGAGTGCACAGCGTTGTCGGGGAGGGTGCCGACTTCGTGGTCGAGCTGCCTGGCGGCCTTCCTACACAGGCAGCGTGCCCCGGATGACCACGCCTGTCTGGTAGGCCTCCACCGCGATCGGGTCTTGGCGGCGGAGCTGGGTCGCCATCTCATCTGACGTCCATCCCAGCGCCTGTACCCGCGGCACCGGGAAGCTCAGCAGTTCCTGGCGATCTGGCAGACGCCCGGGGAGGTCGTCCGCCACTACCAGCACGTCCACGTCACTGCCGAGGTTGAAGTCACCCCTGGCTACCGACCCGAACACTACGACCGCTTGAAGGCCGGGGAGATCGAGCCCGCGCTCGTACTGGCGGGCCAGCTCCAGCAAATGGGCCTGCTCATCTAGTCGTCGGGCCCAGATCCGAGCCCGGTCAGCGGGCAGCACCTCCCCCTTGGTGCCGGCCATCAGCCAGCGCCTTCCAACAGTGAGGCCCAGGCATCGCTCACCACATCCAACACCGTGCCGGCGTGGCCGCTGGCGGCCTGCGAATCCTCGGCCCCGTAGTTCTCGGCCGGGGTACCCCCCGGATTAGCGTCCGGGTACCGGGTCGGGATGTAGTAGCGAGACAGCTCGACCAGCGCACGGTCCAGCTCAGCCGGCCAGGACTTGCCGAGCTCGGCTGCGCATCGGCGACCCAGATCGATCAGGTCGTGACCCCACGCTGGCAGGCCCAGCCCATGGAGCAGCGCCTTGAGGCAGAGCTGAGCCGCCTGCTCGGCATGGAAGCAGGCGGCGCTGTGCCTGCCAGCGCGGGCCAGTATGTGGGCGGTCTCGGCCGCGTCGCTCGCCGTCGCCCGCCAGCGGGAGAACTCCTGGATGTCGAACGGAGGTCCCCCAGTGCTCATGGTGGATGGAGTCTACGGACCTGGCTACAAAGGCTAGCCAGGCCAAGGCTCGGCATCAGCCCTTGGCCTGTTGGGTAGATACCTCGCCATGCCTGACGCGGTGGTAATTGGGGCCGGGCACAACGGGCTGGTGGCGGCCAACCTGCTGGCCGACGCTGGCTGGCAGGTGGTGGTGTGCGAAGAGCAGGACCAACCGGGGGGGGCGGTGTCCAGCTCCGACTACCTGGGCCCGGGCTACGTGGCCGACGTCTGCAGCGCCTTTTATCCCATGGCGGCGGCCTCGCCGCACATCCGCGGCCTGGGCCTGGAGGACTACGGCCTCGAGTGGTGCCACGCACCCGCGGTCCTGGCCCATCCCCTGCCCGACGGGCGAGCCGCCATCCTGTCCCGTCAGATCGACCAGACGGCAGCCAGCCTGGAGGCGCTGGGGCAGGGCGACGGTGACGCCTGGCGCCGGCTCTACGGGCTGTGGAAGGACGTGGGCCATCCCCTGCTCGACGCCATGCTGGCCCCCTTTCCCCCGGTCATGGCCGGAGCCCGGCTGGCCGCCCACCTGCGCATCGCCGGGGGCCTACGCTTCGCCCGCTTCTCCCTCCTGCCGGTGCGTCACCTGGCCGAGGAGGAATTCCGGGGGCCGGGATCCCTGCTGCTGGCCGGATCGGCCCTGCACACCGACCTCAGCCCCGAGTCGGCGGCCAGCTCGACCTACGGGTGGTTGCTCGCCATGCTGGGCCAGGAGGTCGGCTTTCCAGTGCCCCGGGGGGGCGCCGGAGAGCTGACTGCTGCCCTGGTCCGGCGGCTGGAGAGCCGGGGTGGCCAGGTGCTGTGCCACTCGGCGGTGCGCTCCGTGGTGGTGCGACGGGGCCGGGCGGTGGCGGTGGTCACGGCCGACGGCCAGCAGATGGGCGCCCGGCGGGCGATCCTGGCCGACGTCACCGCTCCCCAGCTCTATGGCGGCCTGGTGGCCTGGGACCACCTGCCTGACCGCCTGCACGACGACATGCGCAGGTTCCAGTGGGACTTCTCCACGGTGAAGGTGGACTGGGCCCTGCGGGGCCACATCCCGTGGAGCGCTCCAGGAGTGACCGGAGCTGGCACCGTCCACCTGTCCGACAGCATGGACGAGATGACCGCGTACTGCGCCGACCTGGCCATGGGCCGGGTGCCCAGCCGGCCCTTCGTCCTGCTCGGCCAGATGACCACCTCCGACAGCTCCCGCTCGCCAGCCGGCACCGAGGTGGTCTGGGCTTACACCCACGTTCCCCGCCAGGTCAGGGGGGATGCCGGCGAGGACGGTATCACCGGGAGCTGGGACGAGCGGGACCGCCAGGCGATCGCCAGGCGGGTGGAGCAGCGGATCGAGCGTTTCGCGCCTGGGTTTACCGACCGGATCACGGCTCGCCACATCATGACCCCGCCCGATCTACAGGCCCACAACGCCAATCTGGTCAAAGGGGCCCTGATCGGTGGCACCTCGGCCGTGCACCAGCAGATGGTATTTCGTCCCACGCCGGGCTTGGGGCGCCCGGGCACCCCGGTCCGGGGGCTCTACCTGGCCTCCTCCTCGGCCCATCCCGGCGGAGCGGTCCACGGTGCCTGCGGCGCCAACGCCGCCCGAGCGGCACTGCGCCAAGAGCAGGGCGTCGGTCGTCTGGTTACTCGACCTCTCGGCTTGGCCGCCCGCCACCTGGTCAGCGGGTACTGACGGGCTCCGAGGGGCTCAGCCCTGGTCCGAACTCCGGGCCCGGCTCTCGACCAGCTGGGCCAGGCTGTGAGCCATCAGCCGGTTGCGGAGGCTGAGCACCATCTCCGACAGCGGGTTGTGCAGGAACCACCCCAGACCGCTCAGCGGGTGCTCGTCGATGACCACCACTGACTTCTCGCCCCACGCCAGGACCTCGACCGAGATCCGCGCCGTTCCGACGAGCCGGGTGTTGGCCTCCAGCTCCAGGCGGCGCAGGGGCTCGGCGATGCGCACCGTGGTGCGGTCCTTCATGCGCAGAGGGCTCCACCCGGCCGTGTAAGCCAGACTGGTCCCCTCGGCCGGGAACCCCGGATCCACGCTGCGGATGTCGGTGGTCCCCACCACCCACTGGTCATAGGACCATCCGTCTGCCAGCACAGCCCACACCTGCTCGGGCGTCGCGTTCACCAAGACGTTGCGTACGGCCACCCCCTTACTCTTCCCAGCCGGGATGGCTGGCATACCCGCCCCATCACGGACGTTGTCGGGGGGCCCTTGGTCAGCGCCCAGCTCGTCGCCTGGAGTGGCGCAGGCTGAGATATCGACCGACGCGCCAGAGCCCGAGCGAGACATGGCCGTACCGTCGCCGGACGTCGGCCGCATCCAAGATGTAAAGGGCGCGAGCGGCGGCCATGTGAGACCAGACCAGGGGCACGTTGCCCAGCGACTGCAGGTTCTCAGCATCGAACTCCTCGGCCAGCAACCGGGGCAACACCGCGCACAGCGCATCCGCCCGCACCCGGGCGTCGGTGACTCGGCCCACGGCCGCCAGGGCGGCGACCGCCCACCACGACATCGGTACGAAGGTCGCCTCTCGACCCGAGAAGCCGTCGTCGCCTCCGGGCTGGTAGCGGTAGAGGTGGGGCCACGCCTCCAGCTCGGCGATGGTGACCCGCACCAGGCGCTCAGCCACTTCTCCCTTGACCAAGCCAAACATGGCCGCCATCAGCCCAGACGCATCGGAATGATCTCGGCCCTCGCCGTAGCTCTGGGGAAGGCCACCATCGTCGGTGATGGCGGCGCGGACCCGGTCGGCGGTGGCTTGGCGGGCTCGCTTCCACTGGTGACGACGCCGCAGTGGATGGCGCATCCTGGCGATCCAGATGGCCCGGTCGAGGACCAGCCAGCGGCCGATGTCGGCGCCCACCAGCTGTCGGGGTCGGCGCAGCTCCCAGATGCCGTTGGAGGGGCTCACTCCCCGTTCTTCTTCCCCGGCCACCTGGTCGGCCACTGCCTGGACCATGTCCCATGTGGCCCCGTCCAGCGAGCCCCCGGTCTGGAGGAAGACGGAGACGCCCTCGACCAGCAGGCCGGCGGCGTCGTACTGCAGTTGCGTTCCAGCCGCGTTGCCGACCCGAATGGGGCCCGAGCCGGCCCAGCCCCGGACTCCGGCAATCTCTCGCTCAGGAGGAGCCGGCTCACCTCGGATGTCGGTCATCGGTGCACAGGGCATCTCCGATCCATTGGCTATGCGGTGCACGAAGTCCAGGTAGTGCTGGGTCGCTCGCCAGTCACCCAGCAGGGCGGCGACCGAGACGGCCAGGGAAGCGTCGCGAAGCCAGCTGTAGCGGTAGTCGAACTGACGCCCATGCCCGGGCGCCTCGGGCAGAGATGTGGTCGGGGCGGCCACCACCGCCCCGGTTGGCTGGTAGGTGCAGGCGGCCAACACGGCCAGGGCGTCGGCCGCCCGCTCGGGATGATGGCGGGGCAGTCGGGCCTGGTCCATCAGCGTTCCCAGGGACCTTTCGGCCGCTCGCAGGCTTGCCCGCAAGTGGTCGAGGCCAGCCTCCCCGATGGTTCCCGAGCCAATGACCAAGGCGGCCCACTCGCCCTTGGCAGCCCGCAAGCGGACCACCAGCGAACGCCCACTGGACAGCGTCTGACCACCGACGGCGTCCACCACCAGCGTGCAGGAAGCCAGCTCGGCCCGCCCGTCGGTCCAGTTGGCCCAGCCCTGGTCGAATCCCCCGACGGAGATCTCATGGTCGATACTGAGGTCGCCCTCCTCGCTACGCACCAGCCTCACCAGCATGGTCGTGCCGGCCTGGTCGACCAGCCCGTCCCAGCAGATGACCCGACGGCCATTGTGGCTCACCACCGTGTGTGAGGTGGGCCCGGCCGGAGGCCCCTCCTGGCTGACGTACCGGACGCCCACCCAGCGAGCCCGCGCCCCACTCGGGTCCAAGAGGGACCACAGCACCGGTGGTGAGTCCATGTCCGGGACGCACCACCAGTCGATCTCCCCGTCGGGGCGGATCAGCGCGGTCGAGCGGCCGTTGCTCAACAGGCGATGCGACCCGATGGCCGGGTCGGATGGCTCAGACACGCCGGCGGAGCGTTCGCATCGCCTCCCCGGCCTCCGGCAGCACCTGTGGCACCATGGCCAGGTAGCTGGCCGCGGCCATCAGGCACCAACTGCAAAAGCGCCGGTGCTTGCTGGCCTGCTCGGCGAAGAGATAGACACCCCCGGCCGCGTCCAGGGTCACCTTGGCCGCCAGCGCCAACACCACCCATGGCCTCTGTGAGGAGCGTCGCCGGTCACCCATGCCCGCCAGTATGAGCGTGACCGCCGAGCTGGCCAGACCCAGCGCCGCATCAGGCGTCTTGAGCTGTTGGTAGGCCTCGCCCGAGGCATCGACGGTGTCGGCGTCGAGAAAGGACAGCGGCGGCTCGGGCAGGTGGCGGATCAATCCGTTCTGATAGGCGGCCACCACTCCCAAGGCGCCAATGGAGGCCAGGGAGAGCCCGGCCACCCGCCGGCGCCTGTCCAGGAAGTCACCTGTGCCCCGGCGCAGGTCGTCGCTGACCGCCTCGGCGGCGGCCGACGTCGACCGGCCCATCCCCTGGACATTGCCGGCTGCGGCACTCGACGACGGCCCGGCCGGGTGGCCACGCTTGGCTGCTGGTGAACGTCTGATGGTCATGGTGATCCGGCTCCCCTCGGCTCAGATTGTCAGTCAGTCGGTCGGCAGGTGCTGCTCCTGGTGGATGACTGGCTCGAAGAGATCCCCGAGCTGGCCCACCCGGTCGAGGACCTGGGGCGCCTCGAACACCAGCAGCTCGGGCTGCTCGACGGCCAGAGCCTGCTCCACTTCGTCCCAGCTGACGGGAGTAGAGACGGTGGGTCGGGCCCGGGCTCGCAGCGAGTAAGCACTGACCGTCGTCTTGGATACGTGGTTCTGGCTCCAGTCGATGAGTACCTTGCCCCGACGCCGGGCCTTGTCCATCTTCTCCACCACCGCCTCGGGGTGCTCCTTTTCCATCCGCTGGGCCAGGCGGTGGGCGAAGGGCTTGGTGTCGTCGTAGGTGTGAGATGAATTGAGAGGAACGTAGACCTGGAGGCCCTTGGAGCCCGACGTCTTGATCCAGCTGACCAGCCCCGCCTCACCGAGGGCGTCGCGGCACCATTGGGCGACTCTGGCGCAGTCCAGCAACCCGGCTGGTGGACCAGGGTCGAGGTCGAAGACCATGGCGGTGGGCACATCGACATCCGCCCCCAGCGCCAGCAGCGGGTGCAGCTCGATCACCGCCAGGTTGGCCAGCCACACCAGGGTGGCCAGGTCGTCGGCGCTGCAGTAGTTGACAGTGGCACCTCCGGAGCGCGATCTGACGGACAGGGTGGCCACCCATTCCGGGTGGTGGGGCGGACACCGCTTTTCGTAGAAGAAGGCCTCCCCGGTCCCGTTCGGGTACCGCTTGAGGGTGAGCGGCCGGCCGCGGAGGTGGGACAACAGGACCGGGGCTATGCGGGCGTAGTAATCGACCACCTGGCCCTTGGTGAAGCCAGTCTCCGGATAGAGAACCTTGTCCAGGTTGGAGAGGGCTAGGCGCCTCCCGTCAACCTCGACCTCGGTGGGGCTCGCCGGCTCGGCCTTGCCTACTGGCCCCGAGGCCGGGGCGCCGCTACTTCGCTCGGCTCGCTGGGCTGATCGATCAGGCCAGTAGTGGTGATCTCGGTCTCCAGCTCCTTGGCCTTGTGGCCCACCTGGGTCACGGTCTGGTCAACCCGAGCCAGGTACCGGACCAGAAAAGCCAGGGCCAAACCGAGAATCACCACCACCAAGAACCCGAGGCCCAGGCCCAACCACCATGGGTCGATATGACTGTGAGTCAGGGAAATAACCATCAAGCTTCTCCGTCAGGCACCGGGGGTTGCCCGTCACTGTGCGCCCCGACCCTGCCTCGCCTACCGTCATGGCTAAAGTAGGGGTTGATGGCCCATAATGTCAACACGGGTCGTGCTCTCCCAGCAAGTCAGCCACCAGTCAGGCGATGGTGCTGATAGGTGATGGGGGCAGAGCCCCCGACGACGAGCCCATAGACCCTCGCAGCGACGATCCCAGGCCGGCGCAGGTGGGCACGCAACCCCCGCCATCGGCCGACCCCCCGGCCGACGCCGCAGCATCATCGGCCGCTCCTGCTCCGGTGCAGGAGCCAACCAGTCCTCCCGACCCAACCGCCACTCCTGCCGGCACAGTACCGCCGGCCGCAGTTGTCCCGCCGACCGCGGTGGTCTCTCCAGCCGAGCCCGCGCCCCCCGCGGTGACGCCGCCCGCCGCCCCGGCGCCTGACGTGGCCCCGACGACCCCTGTGCCCCCGGCGCCTGCTGTCGCTCAGCCCGCTGCTGTGGCCCCGGCGCCGGCAGCCGTGCCAGTAGGTGTTCCAGTAGCGGCCGCCCCGCCATCGGTAGCAGAGCCCGCGTCGGGAGGGGCCGTGGCCCCGGCGACTAGCGAGGCCCCGGTCAACGAGCCGGGTGAGCCACCTCCGCCCCAGGAGGCCGAACGGGCGGCGTTGATGCGCCGTCGGGCAATCATGGTGACCATCGGCATAGTGGTGGTCCTTGGCCTATTTGCGGGGGCCATCGTGCTCGGGCGCCACTCCGGCACTCACGCGACCGCTAAGGCCCGACCGGTCCGCAACGGGGTACCCGCCAACTTCGTCACCTACCGGGATCCGGCTGACGGCTTCAGCATCGCCTACCCCAAGGCCTGGACCCGCACGGTACCGCCCGGCAACGGGCTGGCCCTACTGCTCGACGTAGGTGGAGCGAACGCGGTCAGCGTGCGGGTTATCGGGGTGCAGACCCCGGTGGTAACCGCTCAGCAGCTGGCGGACGTCAAGAAGGTCACAGACGGGATCCTGGGACAAGCCAATGCCAATATCCAGGTACTGCACCAGGAGACCTTCAGGCTCAACGGCATGCCGGGCTATTACTACCTGTACACCTTCCCCGGCACCAACGGTGGTCCCGGTGGCGTGCACGCCCAATACTTCGTGTTCCATGGGAAGGCCATGAACGAGCTGGTGTTCCAGGCCGTACCGGCCAGTGACTTCTCCCACTTGGCGCCGGTCTTCGACCGGGTGGCCAACACCTTCCATGGCACCCCCGGATTCGTCCCGCCGGCACCCGCCACCACGGTGCCGCCCAGCACCCCGGCTGCGCCGACCACTCCCGCTCCCGCCACCTCAGCCCCGCCAGCCGGCCACTGAAGTCGCCGCTGGGCCAGGAGCCTGGCATAACCGACCGGGGGGCGATCTCCACCGGCTCCCAGCCCGGAGGCCTTTCGAACCTCGACCTGAAGGACACGCCGGCTAACGACGGAGTGACGGGGCTATTCGACGGGGCCCGGTCGTGAGCCCGGCACCGTCTCCCCCACACCACCGGGCATCGATCAACTTGCCGACTGGAGCTGTTCCTTACCTCGCTGAGCCTGGCACATCCGGAGAGCGACGCCCAGACCCGATCGATGATGGTTAGGGCTGGTTGCTCGCACTACTGGACCATCGGCCCGACGCACCCAGCCTCACCATCCTGAGCGGGGCCGGTGACCAGTAGCGAGAGTTGAGCCCTGTGGCGGCTCGTAAAGCCTTTGACACGCTGATCCTGTGGGAGCACAGCTGGTTCTCAGGCAACTAGGCAGATGACACAAGCCGACCGCCCGTGTGATCGGAAGAGGTTCTCCATCGACAGAGCGAAAGTGGGACCCGTTGCCGGGCCCCACTCTTTGCGCTCAGATCACTTGTGGTTGAGTTGCGAACGTCAGGGGCAGTTTGCCGGCTGGACACCCACAACATTAAGGAGCGGCAGCCTTGGCAGGAGAGATATCAGGCCGGTCAGATTGACCTGCCCCTGCAGCACGGCGGATTTACAGATTCGGCTGGCGTTGTTGTTGATGGGGGGAACGGCGTTGTTGATTGCTGCCGTGTCGGTCTTGATGGTATTGGGCTGACCCGACCCCACCTGGACAATGACCGTCTGAGCGCGGTTGTCGATACCCGCCACCCCATTGGTTCCCGTCCCGCTGAAGATCAACGCTGGGGTCTGCGCGCCCTTGATATCTACCACCGACCCCATGACGCCACTCAGGTTCCCCCGGATGTTGCGGGCGCTCGAGTTGATGGACCCCGTGTCCCCGGAGATACCCCCAACCCTATTTCGAATGTCATTGACAGTCCCGGCGATGCCGCCGACCGTGCCGCTGATGTTGTTGACGTTGGAGTTGATGGAGCCAACCGCCCCACTGACGGTGCTGACGTCGCTGCCGATGGAGCGAACGTCAGCGTTGATGGAGTTGGCCATCCCGTTGATGGTATGGACCGTGCCCATGATGCTCTGGGTGGCGTCCACGATCTGGCCGGCCTGCCCCGACAGCGGCTTGGCCGCGGTCATGATCTGGGCGGCGGTAGCGTTGACCTGGTTGAGCACCGGCAGCGTCTTGAGTGAGACGTTGACCTGGCCGATCTCGGGCTTGATGATCACCGCCACCTGGTGGTTGATGTCCTGGGCGGCGATCACCGTACGAGCCAGCACGACCACGGCAAACAGCGCGAAGGCGATCACCAACACCAGGTTGACCCCGACAATGCCGCTCTCCCCCCTGCGAAACATCGGGCCGCTCAGCATACGTGTGGCTGCGTCAGGCCGAGGATGCCACTCAGGACAAGTCCTGGAACCGCGCCCTTAGCGCTCAGGATGTTCGAGTTGCAGATGGCGGTCAGGTTCCGATTCACACCGTTCAGCCCGGTATTGGAACCACCCACGATCTGAGTCAGATCGAACTGGGCCGGCGAGAGCTCATTGTTGGCGAAGGCCACTCGCTGATGGATGTTCTGGACGCCCAGCTGGTTGGGAGCGCAGGGGCTGCCGGTCCTTACCAGAGTGTTGTTGCCGGCCGGGAAGGTGCTCCTGGCCTCGGGGGCATTGGTGCAGTCACCGGCCGGATCGTTGGCCTGGTTGAGGGTGGTGTTGATCCCGGCAGTCAGGCCCAAGATGCTGCGCAACACCGTGGCGGTGCTCTGCAGTGACCCTGTGATGCCAGTAAGCATCCCGTTGGTGTTGACCAACGAGGAGTTGATGCCGCCCAGGTTGCCCGCTGTTCCTACCAGCGACGAGTTGACGCCGCCCAGGGTGGAGGCGATGCCGGTGAGGGCGCCGGAGGTGCCCTGGAGAACCGACGAGGTGTCCTTGAGCGAGCCGTCGGTCGAGGTCAGGCTGCCTTCGATGTCGGTCAGGTTGGCGATGATCTGGTTGGCTTGTCCGGCGATGGGCTTGAGGGCGGGATCGATGCCGCTCAACGACCCATTGATCCCCTGGATCTGGTTGGGAAGGGTCTTGGCGTTGCCGCCAATCCCGGTGACCGCGCTGCTGGTCACCCCCAGGTTGGAGTTGATGCTGGCCAAGGCGTTGGTGATGAAGATCAGGTAGACGACCACCACCAAGACCACTACGGCCAGTAGGGCCACCCAGACCTTGAGCCAGCGGGCGATAAAGGCGCTCTGATCCCCTGACGCTCGCGGCCTGGACCGGGAGCGGGAGCCTGCACTGGTAGCGGCGGTCATGCCATTGCCTCCTGGGTGAGTGAACAGCAAAGCAAGCAGGGATGAGTACGGGTTGTCGTCATTGGGTGCACTGCCCGTTCCTCACTGCCTGGGCGATGCACGACGCCTCGTGGTTGGCCGTACGGGCCTGGCCGACCACGGTGTTGGCGTCACCGAGGATCTGGCCGGCCACCCGGATGGTGACGTCCAGGTTGGTGTCGATCAGGGCCACACCCTGCTTGATGGAGTTGGCCACCGCCAGGATGTTGGTGGCATTGCCGTTGATGTTCCTGGCCGAGCCGTTGATGTCGTTTGCGTTACGCAGGATGGATCCGGCGTTGCCGTTGATGTTGCGGGCGCTGCCCAGGATGCCGCTGGCGTCCCTGGCGATAACGCCGGCACTGCCGTTGATGGCGTTGGCGCTGCCGGCGATGGAGCCGGCACTGCCGTTGATCGAGTTGGCGCTGCTGTTGATGTTGTTGGCACTGCCATTGATCGACTTGGCCGTACCGTCGACCGCCTGGGCCAGGCTCACGATCTTGCTGAGTTCGCCTTGGAGGGGCTGGGCCGAGCCGAGGATGGAGCTGGCCAGGGTATTTGTCTGGTTGAGCTGCATGACCGACTGGGTGGCGGTATTGATCCCCCGACCAGTCGTGGCGATCTGGCGAGCCTCACCGTTGATGGCCGAGGCGTTGGACTCGGTGCGGTAGAGAAGGAAGACCGCCGCCGCCACGACTACCAGTACGAGGATGAGAGAGAAGGTCGCCTGACCATCCTCACCCCATCGCCTACTGGCCCGTCGGCGCTGCTCCGACACGACACCACCCATATCGAGCTCCATTCCCCCGGCCCCAGCCGACTTGGCTTCGGGCGACGCACAATAACCCATCTCGGGACAAAACCGCAACTCAAAGTTCACACAACCCCGAGCGGAGCTAGACCATACACCTCTTACCCTTCCTCGTCCTACCGCCCCGGCCGAGGTCGCCGGACAGGTGGGGTGGCCGGCTTGCCAGCTGGCGACCTCACCGCCGACCTACCGGGCGGGGTAGCGGGAGTCGGTCACTTGACGGGCGGCTGGCCTGGTCGGGGTACCGACACCGGGCCGGTCCCCGAGCGGCCATGACTGGGCGGGCGGGCCGGCGGCCTCGCGCTCCCCGATGAACCAGCCGGCGCGGCGACTGGCGGCCGAGCCCTTGGAGCCGGCGACCGGGATGGCCGCCGCAGAGGCGGTGCAGCCGAGGGCAGCTCTGGCTCCTCGTCGGCAAGTTCCTCACCTGCCGCCGGTCGGCCTCTTACGTGGTCGCCCACCACCACCCGGGGCTTGGTCTGCACCGGCCCGCTCGGGGTTGGCTCAGGCAAGACTGCGGTTGTCCTGGCCGGAGATGTCCTGGTCCGGGCCGACCGAGGAGGCGCCGTCCGGTCAGCGCGGGAGTCATCGTCATCGTCGTCCTCTGCCTGGTACCACGGGGGCTCCAACGGGAGCAACCACCCGCCATAGCCCAAGGCGCCACCCAGGAGGAGGACCACCCCAGCCGTAATCAGGCGACTACTGCCCTTCTTGTGGCAAATGGGCCCCTCATGGTCCTGGACCAGGCTGCCCCGGGGGGCACCGATCTCCACCTTGGCGCCGGTGATGGCCGATCCGCACTGGATGTCCAAGATCCGGAACGGCACGAACATGGTCGCGAATGCGCTCAGCGCAATCAGGATCCCGATGGTGCCGAGGACTCGCTGTACCAGGCGGAGCCGAGCCCTGGTGATCACCCAGACTCCTTGCCTGGATCCGTGCTGCTACTCAGGGCCGCCGACGATCGGCTCCAACACATTGACCCCAACCCGCAGGCCCTGCTCGGCCTGCACCAGCGAGCGATTCACCTTGCCGGCAGCCGGACTGATGACCCCGCACCGCTCTTCCAGCGTCCGCACACCGGCCGCCACCTGAGTCAGGTTGGCGCCGATTCGCTTGAGCTGCCCGGCGATCCGGTTGAGGAAGTAGATGAGCACCAGCGCCAGGAACAACACGTCGACGGCAGTGAGAACAGCGTGGATGAGTAACATTCAGCCTCTCCTAATTAGAGCTTGCTCAACAGGGCGACATGCTTCTTGATCTCGGCCTCCAGCGCCTGAGCGGCGACGGCCGTGGTGTTCAGATCCGCCAACTTGGTGGTGTTGTCGGCCACTTGGCCGGCCCGTTCCAAGACGCCAACCGACTCCTCCTCGATGTCCCTCACGAACGAGACCAGCAGTGACAGTAGGACGATCACCACCAAGACGACGACGAAGCCCAAGCCAATGGCGATCCACCAGAAGTTGTAGTTGTTCCTCGAAAACGCTTCGGCCACCAGATTGATCACAGGTCAGACTCCTTCACTAGGCCGAGCTTGAGGACCTTGGCGGTAGCGGCCTCACGAGCCGCCCCCGCCCTCCGGTTGATGGTCAGGACCGTCTGGTTGAGTGCGGGGATCTGCGCAAGGATCACAGTGTTGGCCCGGCAGTCCTCCAGACCCAACGAGATCTGCGCGGCCTGCTCACTGATCTTGTGGGCAAACTTCAAGATCAGGGCCACCAGGGCGACCACGATGACGATCACCGCGGCAGCAATGGCAAACCCTACATACCAGCCGACGTAACCGGAATCAGCCAGCAACACGGCGACCGCCCCCTCTCCTGTTGGCCGGGAGCACCACAGGTGCACCGGACGTAGTGGTCAACTTCGCAAGATCGCACCGGATGGTGCAGGTGCCGATCACTGGAATCTCCATGCGCCCGGCTCGCGGCCCGGGACGAATCGGCCAGTTGGCGCACCTGCCCCCACCGGCTCGGCAACTTCTTCCTCCTCGGGCTCGGCGGCTTCCGGTTCGCCAGCCATCTCCTCCTCGGGCTCCTCGGCCATCTCTTCCTCCTCCGGCTCTTCCTCGACCGGCGCGGCTGCCGCCGGCGGGATACGCACGGCGGTACGGCGGCGCCTGACGGGAGGACCGGCGGAGGAGGCGGCCCTGGCCGCCCGACCTGGCCGCGCCCGGGGTGCAGGCGCTGCCTTGGGAGCCGACCGAGTGGCACGACCACCAGCTTCCTCCTCACCCAGGGCCACGCCCAGAGCACTGGAGATGGCGCCGACGTTGCCGGCGATGCCTCCGACCACCTTGGCCACCGGCTGGAGGCGGGCGGCGATGGCCCGCACCCCGATGAGGGTGGTGCCAAGGGCAAAGGACACCTGGCGCAGGATGAAGGTGATGGCGATGAGATAGATGGCCAGGGCAGCTACGCCCAGGAAGGCCAGGATGAAATACAAGATGGTGGGCGTGCCCACGTTCAGCGAATATGCCAGCAGCATTGCCTATCGTCTCCTTCTACCGGTCCGATAACCCTGCACCGGCCTCACAGGGCCAGCACCTTGCCCACGGCAGTGACGTAGCGGGGGGCCGTGACCTTGGCCGCCGCGGTCAGGTACTCGGTGGTCACCAAGGCGTTCACCGAGTCCAGCGCGGAGGCCAGCCCCACACCGTGCACCAAGATCTCGTCGGCCACCTTCTTGATGGCAATCGCCGGGCGGAGCAGTCGCTGGAGAAAAAACAGCAACAATGGTATGACCACGACGAAGCCTATAAGGACGCCAATGTACTCGTAGACCACGTATTTCTCCCCCTTGTGAGTTAGTGCGGGACACTATAGGCCAATTGTCCAAGTTGTGCGAGCCCGACCGGGTTGCACCATCGGCCCAACCTGTGTATGATGATTGACGTTCGGCCGTGACGGGCCCGTTTTGTCGTGCCCAAGAGTCATGTAGTCGCAGGTCCCCAAGCGTTGGCCTGATGTCGCCGGACCGAACCACCCTCCCCGACCCGCCGCCCTGAAACGCGTGCGTCGGTCCACGGGGAAGGGCCATAGGGCCTGTCGATGTGTCGGCGCGCCCGCTTTCAAGGAGGTTTCCATCATTCGCAAGCACTCGTTCCTGATACTGGCCGCCTCGGCGGCCACCACCGCCGGTGTGGTCGCCGGTCCGCTGGCCTCTGCCGCCAGCGCATCCACCAGCTCAGGTTGGGCGGCCCTTCGCCAGTGTGAGTCTGGTGGCAACTACGCCACCGACACCGGCAATGGCTACTACGGTGCCTACCAGTTCTCCGCCTCCACCTGGCACAGCCTGGGCCACTCCGGCCTGCCCAGCCAGGCATCGGCGGCCACCCAGGACCAAGCCGCCCAGCAGCTGGCCCAGCGGTCCGGCTCCTCTCAATGGCCCAGTTGCTCGAGCCAGCTGGGCTCGGTGTCGGCCGCGGCCCCCAGTGCCACTGCACCCGCCACCACTGCACCCGCCACCACCAGGGCTGCCACCACCAGGCCATCGACCACTACGGTGCCGGCGGCTCCCGCGGTGGCCTCGGCCATCAGCTCCTTCGTCGCCTACGTGGTCAATCCAGGCGACACCTTGAGCACCGTCGCCACACGCTTCTCCACGTCGGTCGCCGCCCTCACGGCGGCCAATCACCTGGCCAATCCCAACCTGATCCTGGCCGGCCAGACCCTGCTGGCCTGACGTCAACTGATCCCCTGGCTCCTGGAGGCACCTGCCGGTGGCTGCAGCCACCACTGGACCGGCTGATCGCCAAGGCCGGGCGCCGGATTGGTCTGGTCAGAGGCAGCCCTGCTCAGGCAACCACCTGACCGACCACCGCCAGCGAGTCGGGGGGCAGGGCGAGCTGGTCGCCGGCCAGCACCACCGAGTCCTCGGAGGCAGCCACCACCACCCGGGCCTCGGCTGGGCCGGACAGCTGGGCCAGGTCCAGCCGGGCTCGGGCGGCACCGATGTTGGCCGCCACCACCACCTCTCCCACCGCCGGGTCACCACGGACCATCACCAGCCAGCCGGCTTCGTCGTCCACTGACACCCGCACCCGGCCCGGGCGGGCATCACTCAGGGCAGGCAGCGCCCTGCGCAACTGGATCAGCTCGGTGACCCAGCGCAGCTGGCGTGAGTGGGCGGGGGAGGCGAGCTGGGACCAGTCCAATTTCGAGGATGAGAAGGTGGACGGGTCCTGGGGATCAGGGATCAGGTCCGGGTCCCACCCGAAGGCCTCGAACTCCCGCCGCCGCCCCTCCCCCACCGCCTGGCCCAGCTCGGGGTCAAGATGTGAGGTGAAATAGCAAAAAGGAGTGGTCGCCGCCCACTCCTCCCCCTGGAAGAGCAGGGGCACGAACGGGGCGGTGAGCACCAGCCCGGTGGCCACCGCCAGGCGGCCCTCGCCCATGAGGGCGCTGGAGCGCTCGCCCAGGGCCCGGTTGCCCACCTGGTCGTGGTTCTGGGAGTAGCCGAGGAAGGCGGAGCCGGGCAGGCCGGTGGGGGGACGGCCGTGGCGGCGGCCCCGGTAGCGGGAGTGCTGGCCGGCGTAGACGTAGGCCTGGCGCAGGGCCACCGCCACGTCGGACAACCCCCAGTAGTCGGCGTAGTACCCCTGTCGCTCCCCGGTGAGGGCCACGTGCAGGGCGTGGTGGAAGTCGTCGCTCCAGACCGCGTCCAGGCCGTAGCCGCCGGCCCCGGGCGAGCGCACCAGGCGGGGATCGTTGAGGTCCGACTCGGCGATCACCCACAGCGGGCGGCCCAGGTGGTCAGCCAGCTGGTGGGTCCGGCCGGCCAGCTCCTCCAGCAGGTGGGTGGCCGAGGTGTCCACGATGGCGTGGATGGCGTCCAGGCGCAGCCCGTCGCAGTGGTAGTGCTCCAGCCACCAGAGCGCATTGTCGACGAAGAAGGCCCTCACCTGGTCGCTGCCGGGGCCGTCGAGATTGACCGCCTGGCCCCAGGGAGTGGAGTAGCGGTCGGTGAAGTACGGGCCGAAGCGGCCCAGGTAGTTGCCCGCCGGACCCAGGTGGTTGTAGACGACGTCCATCACCACGGCCAGGCCCCGGGCGTGACAGGCGTCCACCAGTCGGGCCAGGCCGGCCGGGCCGCCGTAGGCGTGGTGGGGGGCATAGAGGTCGACCCCGTCGTAGCCCCAACCCCGGTCGCCGGAGAACTCGGCCACCGGCATCAGCTCGATGGCGTCGACGCCCAACGCCACCAGGTGGTCGAGGCGCTCCACCACCCCGTCGAAGTCGCCGGCCGGGCTGAAGGTGCCCACGTGGCACTCGTAGATGACGGCCGAGGGCAGGTGGGCGCCCCGCCAGGCGGCGTCGGTCCACTCGAAGTCGCCGGTGACCCTCGAAGGCCCGTCCACCCCCTCCGGCTGCCACGGGGAGCGGGGGTCGGGAAGGCCTTCGTGGCCGTCGAGTGAGTAGCGGTAGTCGGTCCCCGGCACCGCCTGGTCCACCTCCACCTGCCACCAGCCATTGGCGTCCGGTCCGGCCATGGCGACGCTGCGCCAGGACGGGTCGGCGGCGTCCGGCAGCCGCAGTTGGACCTCGACCGAGCGGGCGCGGGGGGCCCACACCCGCAAGACGGTCATTGCCCCTCCCTGACCAACAGGGCCACCGGGAACCCACTCAGCAGCTGGTCGAGGGGCACGGGGCCGCCGGAGTGGCAGGCACCCGTGAGGTGATCCTGCCATTTTGCGAAAGGAAGCTCCACCTGGGTATCACCCCAACCGCCCACTTGCGCCAGACCGATGACCAGCCGGGGCGCCACCGTCACCACCGACTCGGACCGGGTGAAGGCCACCAGGTGGTCGGCCTGGTCCCCGGTGACCGGGAGGGCTCGGTAGCTGCTGGCGGCTCCGAACCACTCGGGATGCTGGTTGCGCAGGCGGAGGGCAGCCCGGGTGACGGCCAACTTGGGCAGGCCATCGTCGGCTGGGTCCTCGAGGGCACCAGTGAGCTGGGAGAGGCCCCGGTCCGCCTGTCCGGCCAGGGTGCTCAGCTGGCCCAGCAGTTCCCGTCGCCGTTCGAAGTCGACCGGGCGGCGGTTGTCCGGGTCCACCAGGTTCGACTCCCACAGCTCGCAGCCCTGGTAGGTGTCCGGTACGCCAGGGGCGGTGAGGCGGCAGAGCGCCTGGGCCAGCGAGGTCACCCGACCGGGCTCGACCAGGGGCGTCACGAACGCCTCCAACTCGGCCACGAACGCCTGGTCGGCCAGGACGGCCCGCACGAAGTGCTCGACCGCGGCGTCGTAACCAGGATCCGGGTCGGTCCACGAGGTGTGCTGCTTGGCCTCCCTGGTCGCCTTGGCCATGTAGGCCACCACCCGCTCGGCGTCGATGGGCCAGGCGCCCACCAGGGTCTGGTAAAGGAGGTACTCAGCGTTGCGATCCAGGTCGGGACCGGGCTGGTCGCCGGCACGGTCCCGGCGGTGGGCGTCGTCCCGGCGGTGGGGTTGGTTACGGGCAGCCCACCGGCGGACCGAATCGGCCCATTGTGCAGGCAATTCGGAGAGCAGGGCGATGCGGGCCCGCACGTCCTCGCCCCGCTTGGTGTCGTGGGAGGAGGTGGCCACCATGGTGGCCGGCCAGTCCTGCTGGGCCTGGCGGCACACCTGGTGGAAGTGGCTTGGGGAGCTGGCCGGGTGGGCCGGGTCGCCCCCCACCTCGTTGGCGCAGACCAGGCGGTTGTAGACGTAGTAGGCGGTGTCCTCCACCGCCTTGGCCATTACCGGCGGGGTGACCTGCTGGAAGCGCATGCGCAGCTCCGTCTCGGGCTCGCCGGCCGGCGCCGGAGAGTCACCGACCAGTAGACGCCCGATGAAACACGCCAGCTCGGGGTCGATGTCGGGCTGGTGGCGCGCCGCCTCGGCCAGGGCGTGGTCGATACGAGCCATATCCTGGGGGCTGGCTGGCCCGCCGGCGCTGGCTGGACGTGTCGGTGCGGGCCGGGGTACCGGGCCGGTGGTGCCGTCTCCGGCGTCTTCGCCCACGCCTTCGCCCACGTAGGTCCGGTACACGTCGAAGCAGGCGATCACCTCCTCGATCGCCCTGGACAGATCCAGGCGAGTGAAGTCCCGGTAGCGGCGGTGACGCTGGCAGACCGCCATCATCAAGCTGGTGAGCCGGCGCAGGTCAGCCGCCAGGGCCTGGGCCATGACCTGGTGGCGGGCCTGGTGCACCACCTCCTCGAAGGGGTCTGCCTCTCCAGTCAGCTCCGAGTAGATGTCGGTGAGGGCACTCTCACTGGCGGGATCGACGAAGAGGCCGCCGACCAGGGTGGCGAAGTCGTAGCCGGTGGTACCGGCCACCGGCCAGTCGGCCACCAGATGCTCGCCTGGTTCCAGGATCTTTTCGACTACCACCCAGGCACCATCGGTCGCCTGAGCGAGGCGTTCCAGGTAGGTGGCTGGATCTCTCAGCCCGTCGATGTGGTCTATCCGCAGGCCGTCGACCACGTGGTCCCTGAGCCAGGCCAGGACCAGGGCATGGGTCTGGGCGAACACCTCCTCGTCATCCACCCGCAGCCCGACCAGGGTGGAGATGTCGAAGAAGCGCCGGTAGTCAAGGTCCTGGTCGGCCGCCCTCCAGTAGGCCAACCGGTAGCTCTGGCGCTCGAGGAGGGCGTCGAGGCCCTCGGCATCGGTGTTGAGCCGGCTCACTGCCCCATCCACCACTCGGGCCACCGCCGGCACCCGGTCGCACAGCTCTCCCAGTCGCTGGCGCAGGACCTCCTTGTCCCGATGACGCTCCCTGACACTTGACCGGTCGGTGGACGAGGAGGGCGGCAGGCGGCCCAGAGCGGTGGCGATGCTCTCCAGCTCGTCCCGGCCTTCGCTTGCCTGCGCCCCTGGCGCGTCGCTGGCGGCCAGTTCCTTGGCCGCCTCCCACAACAGGGTGTCGATGGAGCTGGGAGCGATGGGGAAGGCCAGGTCGTAGTAGTGCACCACCAGGGCTCCCCCCTCTCGGGACACCGACAGCTCCCCGGCTTCCAGGGCCCGCCCGTAGTGGTCACCGAGGACCGGCAGGAGCACGCTGTTGCGCAACCGGGCCTCAGGGGGGTCCCAGTCCATGTCGAACCAGGAGGCGTAGGTGCTGGCCGGACCGTTCTCCAGCACATCCCACCACCACAGGTTCTCCGGGCCGGTGATGGCCATGTGGTTGGGCACCAGGTCGAGCACCTGGCCCAGTCCGGACCGACCCAGGGCGTCGCACATGCGGGCGTGGGCCGCCGCACCACCGAGATCGTCGCTGACCCGGGTGGGGTCGACGACGTCGTAGCCGTGGGTGCTGCCCGGGGCGGCCTGCAGGCAGGGCGACAGGTAGGCGTGGCTCACCCCCAGCTCAGCCAGGTAGCCAGCCACCTCGGCCACCGCGTCGAAGCCGAAGTCGGGGCTGAGCTGGAGGCGGTAGGTGGACAGGGGCGCAGGGGCCGGTCGAGTGCCCGGCGGCTGGCGGCCGGGGGCCGGGTGGTCGTGACTGGCGGCCGGCGGCTCAGCCGGCACGGCGCAGCAGGATGACCGACCTCTCGGTCACCGTCAACTCCTCGCCGGCCGCGTGGCGGACCGCGTCAGGACCAGGCTGGGCGGTGATCACCGCGTCGACGGTGTCCAGCACCTTGGTCCAGGCATCGCCCCAGCCGCCCTTGGGCAGCACGAAGTCGATCGGCTCGTGGTGGGCATTGAACAGCAACAAGAAGGTGTCGTCCACCACCGGCTCGCCTCGATCGTCAACGCTGCGGATGGCCTCACCGTTGAGAAATACCCCAATCGAGCGGGCCAGGCCGCCGTGCCAGTCTCCGTCGGTCATCTCCACCCCGTCAGGGGTCAGCCAACCGATGTCACCGGCACCCGACCCGCGCAGCGGCCGCCCGTGAAAGAACCGCCTCCGGCAGAACACAGGGTGGGCCCGGCGCAGCGCCAACAGGCCGGTCGTGTAGGCCAGCAGGTCTGTGTCGATGGCCTGCCAATCCAGCCACGACAGCTCATTGTCCTGGCAGTAGGCGTTGTTGTTACCCTCCTGGCTGCGACCCAGCTCGTCGCCGCCGAGGAGCATCGGGACCCCTTGGGACAGCACCAGGCTGGCCAGCAGGTTGCGCTGCTGGCGGCTCCGCAGCGCCAAGATCGAAGGGTCATCGGTTGGTCCCTCCGCCCCGCAGTTCCACGAGCGGTTGTCGTCGGTGCCGTCCCGGTTGCCCTCACCGTTGGCCCCATTGTGCTTCTCCTGGTAAGAGACCAGGTCGGACAGGGTGAAGCCATCGTGGGCAGTCACGAAATTGATGCTGGCGTAGGGACGCCTCCCGGACAGCTCGTAGAGGTCGGAGCTGCCGGTGAGGCGATAGGCGAACTCGGCCAGGGCGCGATCCTCACCCCGCCAGAAATCGCGAACACAGTCGCGGTACTTGCCGTTCCATTCCGACCACAGCGGGGGGAAGTTGCCCACCTGATAGCCGCCCTCGCCCACGTCCCAGGGCTCGGCTATCAGCTTGACCTGGCTAACCACCGGGTCCTGCTGGATGAGGTCGAAGAAGGTGGACAGGCGATCCACGTCGTGCAGCTCGCGAGCCAGCGCCGAGGCCAGGTCGAAGCGAAAGCCGTCCACATGCATCTCGAGCACCCAGTAGCGCAATGAGTCCATGATGAGCTGCAGGACGTGGGGGTTGCGCATGTTGAGGGTGTTGCCCGTGCCGGTGAAGTCCTTGTAGTACCGCCTGTCGTCCTCGGTCAGGCGGTAGTAGGCCGGGTTGTCGATGCCGCGGAAGCAAAGCGTGGGCCCCAGATGGTTCCCCTCAGCGGTGTGGTTGTAGACCACGTCGAGGATGACCTCGATACCGGCCTGGTGGAATCTCTTCACCATGGCCTTGAACTCCTGGACCTGCTGGCCGTCTTGGCCGCCCGAGCTGTAGGCGGCGTGCGGAGCCAGATAGCCGATGGAGTTGTAGCCCCAGTAATTGCGCAGGCCCCGCTGGACCAGCCCAGCATCGTGGATGAACTGGTGCACCGGCATCAGCTCCACTGCGCTCACGCCCAGCTCACTCAGGTGGTCGATGACCGGTTGGCTGGCCAGTCCGGCATAGGTGCCCCGCAGATCGGGCTCGATGCCGGGATGTCGAGTGGTGAAGCCCTTCACGTGCAGCTCGTACACGACCGTGTCATGCCACGGCGTCCTGGGGGGATGGTCGTGGCCCCAGTCGAAGAACGGATTTACCACCACTGAGCGGGGCACGAAGGCCGCACTGTCGTCTGAGTTGGCAACGTCGGGACGATCGAAGCGGTAGCCAAACACGGCCGGGTCCCAGATGACCTCCCCGGACACCGCCTTGGCGTACGGGTCGAGCAGCAGCTTGGCCGGATTGGCCCGCTGGCCCTCGGACCAGTTCGACGGCCCGTGGACCCGGTAGCCGTAGCGCTGACCCGGGGCCACTGCGGGAAGGTAGCCATGCCAGCAAAAGGCGTCGACCTCGGGCAGATCGACGCAGGTCTCGTTACCCTCCTCGTCGAACAGGCACAACTCCACCCTATCGGCCATCTCCGAGAACAGAGAGAAGTTGGTACCTGCCCCGTCGTAGGTGGCACCGAGCGGGTAGGGGGCTCCCAACCAGACCTTCATTCGCTGCACGCTACCGGGGCTCAGCGACGCGCTGTCCAGCCCCGGGCAGGGCATCAGCCGAGTATGACGGCCGCCTCGATCAGCTCAACTGCCACATTCGCAGGATGCTGGTTGTCAGCCCACCCGGCGAGCCAGGAACAACCTGGTCTGGTACTCGACTCGCACCGCGCCAGACGAGTCTCCCGACGAGCCCACCGCCTCGGCCACGCCATCGAGCAGGCTGCGCCGACTCTCCGGATCCAGCACCAGGTGGTCGGAGTAGGTGCCAATGAGCTCCAGGTATTGCCCGATCGGGTAGGCAACCTCGAAGCGGTAGTCCAGGCGCCGGGGAGAGTTGAAGAGGCCGGAGTCGGTCATCTCCGCCAGCCAGTGGTCGGTGGGGGGACCGCCCAGGGTGAGGGTCGGGGCCAGGCTCTGATAGACGTCCTCCAGGCGGTGCCGCAGCTGCGGATCGGGCCAGGTGGTCGTGTTCCACAAGACGGCCAGGCTGCCCCCTGGCATCAGGGCACGATGGGCCAGGGCACAGCGATCCACCGGTATCCAGTGCCAGGACTGGGCCGACAGTAAGAGGCGAAATGAGCCGGCCTGCGACTCCTCCTGCCAGTCCTCAAAGGCGCACGTCCGGACCGAGACGTCGGCAAAGCCCTCACAGTTGCGCCTGGCTACCTCGGCCATCTCTGGAGTGGCCTCCAGAGCCACCACGTCCAAGCCCCTGCCGGCGAAGAGGACCGTCGCCTTTCCAGTGCCCGCCCCCACCTCCAGCATCCGATCCCCGGTCTGGGGTTGGGCAAAGTCGATCAAATCGTCAACTGCCTGGTGGGGATAGGCTGGTCGGATCCGGTCATAGGTCTCGGCCACACCCCCGAACACCGGGCGCGGGTCAGGTGCGGGCGGATTGTCCGGAAGGCTCCTCATGTCGAGCAGTATGCACGACTCACCCATCCCGCGCCGCCAGCGCATGCCCGACGTCGCCCGGTCCTCCCGGCGGAGGTGCCCGGCGAATCTACGGTTGAGCAGCCAGGGAACCGGTGCTGGCACGGGGTACTGGCTGGCCAACTGCCGCAAAGGCCTGGGCCACCACATCGTGGGTCAGGTCCACCATCTGGGGCAGTGGGTCGTCGGCCAGGAACTGGCGGAACTGAGCGACGGCATCCACCGGGTCGTGGTAGTCCTGGTACAAGATGTAGCCCAGGAATACTCGAGCGTCGGGATAGGACGGATCCTCGGCGACCGCAGTGGCCACTGACGCCTTGCCCTGTTGGATGAGGCCGCCACGATGGGAGGCTACGCCGGTAAGCCGGAGGACCCAGCCCCGGTAAGCCAGTGCCTGAGGTTGGTTCGGCTGGCGCTGGAGTACCTGGTCGAGCAACTGCAGAGACTGGGTGTACTGCCCGGACCCGACCAGGCTCCGCGCCCTGACCATCTGCTGAGCCGTCTGCTGGTCACTTCCGGCCGCCCTCGAGCCGGCGCTCACCGCCGCCGGCTGGTCAGGGGTCGCCGCCGTCGGCTGGTCAGGAGTGGAGCCACCCCGGCGGCCGCCGGGGCCCCAACCGGCGGCCAATGCGCCGGCCACGACCAGGCTGGCCAACCCCACCACTCCGAGGATGTTGCGTCGTGGCCCCCTGCCCCAACGCTGGGCGGCTCTCGACCGGGTGGCCACCACCGGCGAGGCCACGGTGACCAGCGACGGCGAGGCCGCCACCGGCGAGGCCACCACCGGCGAGGCCACGGTGACCAGCGACGGCAGGTCAGCAGTGACCGGCGTCGGGTCGGCGGGCCGGACCGGGTCGGGCGGCGGCACTGGGGCGGGGGGCGGGTCCGGGGCGGGGGGCGGCGGCACCGGGGCAGGGGGAGGAACCGGTGCGGGGGGCGGCGTCGGGGGTGGGGGGGGGACCGGTGTCGGGAAGGGTGGGGGGACCGGCGCCGTGGCCTCCCGGCGCCGTATGACCACCATCGCCAGGATGCCAATCAGCACCACCCCGCCGCCGATCGGAAGCAACCAGAGGGCCGCACCCACGCCATCGGGCGGCGGTCGCAGGAGGATGCCCGCCCCGTACCGGCTGACCAGGAAGGCGTCGATGTCCCCGTCGCTGCGACCAGCCCTGACCTGGTTGGCGATGAATTGGCGGACTGCCACCGCCGACGGTGCGCTTGACTCGGCGGCCGACAAATCCGTGCAGCCAGGACAGCGGATCTGGCTGGCCAACTGATTGACTCGCTGGGCCGAGGTCTGCGTACCGGGGGTCGACTGCGCTCCGATGGCCAGGGCCGCCACCAGGGCGACCGCCATCACCGCCCAGGCCAGCCTCGATCGCCACCACCTGACCAAGCTCATCAGGCCCCCTCCGCCCGGGCGCTGACCATCGCCCGGTCGAGCTGACTCTCCCGTACCGCTCCGAAGAACTTGGCTACCACCATGCCGTCCGGCGCCACCAGATAGGTCTCGGCCGGGTTGGCCACCCCGTAGTCGAGGGCGATGCGGCCCCCAGGGTCGGCCACGGCCGGCCAGGAGGCCCGGTTGGCGGCGAGGTAGCTCGCAGCGTTGGCTGGGTCGTCATTGAACACCACCCCCAGGACGGTGGCGTCACCTCTCGACCGGTGCTCTCGGGCGAAGCTCTCGAGCTGTGGCTCCTCCTGGCGGCACGGTCCGCACCAGCTGGCAAAGAAGCTCACCACCGCGAAGCGGCCCCCCAGGGGTCTCATCGGGGTGCCGTCGATGGATGAGCCGGTTATGGGCGGCGCGGCCGTTCCGCAAATGGCACACGGCCCAGGAGAGGCGGTGGCCGGCCCCCGAGAGGCCAGCACCCCTACCAGCCCGGCAGTCACCACCGCCACGCCGAGGGCAATCCACAACATGTGCCGGGTTCGCGAGCCGGTCACCGCTGGATGCCGACAGGATCCCCGGGTGGCGATCCCTCCGGCCGCGCAGCTGTCTCACCGAGCGCCACGGCCGTCCCGACTGGCACGGCGACGTCCGCCGGCCCGGCCGCCCCAGCCACCACGGCCGCCTCGGACTCCTCGGCCGCCACGGCGTCATGGCCCCGTCGGCGACGACCCGGTACGACTGCCATGAGGGTGCCCAGAGCCATGATCGCCCCCCCAAGCCACAACCACATCACCAGTGGCTGCACCACCACACCGATGGTTGCCGGCCCACTGCCCGACTGCGGAGCGTCGATCAGGGTGACGTAGACGTCACCGGTCAGCCCGCTGTCCACCGAGGGGGTGCCAATACCCTGGGTGTCGGCACCAAACTGGCTGATGGCCGGGTGATAGGTCCCGCCCCCATCCACTCGCAGGTTGGCCACCAGCGACGATCGACTGGGCTGGACCGCGCTGTGGGTCCCAAGGTAGGTGACCGTGTGACCCGCGAAGGTTACCGACTTGCCCAGGCCGAGCCGAAATTGACCCCGTTGCCCATAGGACATGCTGGCCGCCAGCGCCACGGCGATGACCACCACCCCCAGATGGACCACCATGCCACCGTTGGCCCGGTCGCCCAGGCGCTGCCACACCTTCTCCCCTCGGCGTCGGGCCAGGCGGTTCGACACCACCAGCTGGCGCAGGGCGCCAGTCCCGGCGAAGGCCCCCAACCCGAAGGCGACCAGGGTGGCCAGCCCCCGCAACCCGGCCGCCACGCAGCCCAGCACGGTGAGGGTGGCGGCCCAGGCCGGCCAGACCAGGCGCGCTCTCAGGAGCTGGCCCGAGGCACCGTGCCAGGGCAGGGCGGGGGCGATGGCCATGAGAAAGAGCAGGGCCAGTCCGAGCGGCGTCGTCATGGTGTCGAAGTAGGGACGACCCACGGTGATCTGCTTGCCGTTGACCGCCTCGGCCAGCAGTGGGAAGACGGTGCCCAGGAGCACCACGAACGCAAAGGCGGAGAACAGCACGTTGTTGGCCAGGAAGGCCGCCTGGCGAGAGATCGGCGCGTCGATTCGACCTTGGCCCCGTAGTTGGTCACCTCGCCAGCCAATGAGGCCCACGCCCGCGGCCACCACGGCGGCGAAGAAGGCCAGGATCACCGGGCCCACCGTCCCGTCGGAGAAGGAGTGGACCGACTGCAGGACCCCCGACCTGGTAAGGAAGGTCCCCAGGATGGTCAGGCTAAAGGTGGCCACCAGCAGGGCCAGGTTCCACACTCGCAACAAGCCGTGGCGGTCCTGGCTCATGGCCGAGTGGAGGTACGCCGTCCCGCACAGCCAGGGCAACAGGGCCGCGTTCTCCACGGGGTCCCAGGCCCAAAAGCCACCCCAACCGAGCACCTGGTACGACCACCATGCGCCCAGTACCAGCCCGACGGTGAGGAATCCCCAGGCAAACAGCGTCCAGCGCCTGGCCTCGACCAGCCAGCCGTCACCCAGTCGCCCGGTGGCCAGGCCGGCGATGGCCAGGGCGAAGGGAATGGTGAAACCGACCATGCCCAGGTACAGCAGTGGCGGATGGAAGGCCACCAGAGGGTGGTCCTGGAGCAATGGGTTGGGGCCCGTGCCGTCCGCCGGCACCAGCCCCCCGACGGCTCGGAACGGGTTGGCCGGGCCCAGCATCAGACCGAAGAAGAACACTGATACGGACAACGTCACCAGGGTGGCCCACGCCACCAGCTGGTCGGTGGCCCGACGCCGAAAATGCCAGACCATCAGGACCATGTAGCCAGCCAGGATCAGCCCCCAGAGGAGGATCGATCCTTCCAGGGCGGACCACATCCCGGTGATGGTGAACAGCAGTGGCGTCTCGCGGCTGTTGTTGTCGGCAACATAGCGAAGGGAAAAGTCGTGCGTCAGCAGGGCGTGCTCCATGGCCCCGGTCGCCACCAGCGCGCCCAACAGGACCAGACCGGCGTAGATCGGACCCTGGCGCAGGGCCTCGGGCCGACGCCTGGCGAGGCCAACGCCCAGGACACCGACGCCAACCATCGCCGCCACGAAGCCGAGCAGGACGGCGCTGCGCCCGACCGCCCCGTTCAACGTAGCGAACCGTCGGGCGCGGTCACCCGGCCCGGATGCCTGGCCACGTAGTTGGCTGAGTGCTTGACCATTATCTGGTCGCTCAGGTAGTGATTGCCCGGCCCCTCGAAGTGACCAACCAGGACGACGGGGACGTTGGGCTGGAACAGCTGGGGAGGTGATCCCTGGTTGGTGACGGGCACCGTCACCCCCCCGTTGGCAATGACGAAGTCGACGCCAACTGTGGTGGGGTGCACGCTGCCGGGCACCACCACCCCCTCTATCTGAAAGGCGCTGGTGCCCAATTGACCTCGGGCGGCCACCGCCTGGTCCGCGGTCTTGAAGTAGACAAGCGAGCTGCCCAGGCCCTTCAGCACCAGGAAGGCTAGGGCGCCGACGATCACCAGCCCGGCCAGCCACAACCTCCTTCGGCCCCCCCCTCGGGCGCCCCCCTGCCATGAGGGCGGACGGCGGTCCCCCGGCGCGGCGGCAGCGGCCAAGCCGGTCCCCGTTGGCTCAGCAGTGGTTGGCTCAGCAGTGGTTGGCTCAGCAGTGGTTGGCTCGGTGGTCAGGTCCACCGACTGGTCGATCACGAGCCCACCTGACCCTGGCGCGCCGGCGCCGTCTCGACGTCCCTGTCGGGTTGGGCGGGCGGTCCGGGCAGTAGCGCCCGACTGCGAAGCACCACCCGCAGAGAGTAAGCGGCCAAGACCACCCCGACCAGGCCGTAGCCAGCATCCACGTAGGGGGTCACGAGCCGACGGCCTCCGCTCGGCGCTCAGCCAGGGCCAGCTCCAGGTTGCGATCACCTATCGCCACTCGAGCTGCCTCGACCCGGTAGCGGTGGACGAGGAGCCAGGAGTAGAGCAGCGTGAATCCACAGAAGCCCAGGAGCATGGTCCAGGCCATCGACCCGTGAATGTGCGCCTGACCCTGCGGGTTGAGCACAGTGCCCGTCTGGTGCAGGGTGTTCCACCAGTACACCGACAAGTAGCTGATGGGCACGTCGGCAAAGGCCAGCAGGGCGGCCACCGCGCAGCGTCGAGCGCCGGTGCCCCCATCGCTGGGAACCCGCCGCAGGGCCAGGTAGCCGAGGTAGAGCACCGCCAGGATGGCCGTGGTGGTGAGCCGGGCATCCCAGGTCCACCACACGCCCCATGTCGGGCGTCCCCAGATCGAGCCGGTGGCCAGGGTGAGTAGGGAGAACACGACCCCGATCTCAGCCGATGCCCCAGCCAGGTGGTCCCAGCGCGGGTCCCTGGTCCGGGGCCAGAGGTAGGCCAAGCTGGCCAGGGTGGTGACCCCGAAGGCCAGGTAGGCCACCCAGGCAACCGGCGGGTGGACATAGATCAGCCGTACCAGGTTGCCCTGGAAGACATCGGGGGGTGTGAGCCACAGGCCAAGCACCGCGGTGCCAGCCAGGCAGACCAGGGCGGACAGACCCAACGACCGGGTGACCCAGGATCGCCAGGCCCCCGAGGATGGACCAGCTGTCCCAGACCGGCCGCCCCCCACCTGATCGCCAGCCGTACGACCGGTGGCGGTACCACCGGTGACGGTCTGATCGGCGGCCGTACGACCGGTGACGGGCGCGGTAGCGGTCACGACTCCTCCAACAGGGCGCCGAAAGTGATCAGACCCAGGGTCACGTAGACGACGGCGAACACGGCCAGCAGCTGCAACCAGGGCCCCCCCTTGGCCGGCACACCGGCCAGCCCAGCCTGCCAGGCCTTGGTGGCAGCCAGCAGGACAGGGGCCACGACCGGCATCAGCAACAGCGGCAGCAGGGTCTCACGAACTCTCAAACCGGCGGCCATGGCGGCATAGACGGTACCGGCTGCGGCCAGGCCGACGGTGGCGGTCAGACAGGTCGCCACCAACAGCAGGCCACCGTGGAGACGGGCATCGTAGAGCACGACTGCCGCACCGGCCAGGATGACCTCCAGCACCAGCAACTGGGCCGCCACCGCCCCGGCCTTGCCGAGGAAGATGCCCGCCGGATCGAGCCCGGAAAGACGCAGGCCGTCCCTCGCCGAGTCGGCCGCCTCCAGGGCGAAGCTGCGCTGCACGGCCAGCACTGCGGAGAACAGCACCGCGACCCACAACAGTCCGGCCGCCGCCTGGGAGAGCACGCGCCGGTCCGGGCCGAGGGCGAAGGCGAAGAGGACCAGGACCAGGACGGCGAAGGGGATCACCTGGTTGGTGGCCACTCGGGAACGGACCTCCACCCGCAGGTCCTTGCCCGCCACCACCAGGGCGTCACGCCACATGGACCCGCCCGAGAGTTGGGCCGGGAACCGCCAGGCCGACCACGCAGCCCCCCGCCATCCTCACCACCCGGTGAGCCAGGGCCCCGGCCCGGTCCGGCTCATGAGAGGCCAGCACCACGGTGGCGCCCCCGTCGACCGCCTCGTGCACCAACTGGTCGAGGATGTCCCTCCCGGACTCGTCCAGGCCGGCATGTGGCTCGTCGAGCAGCCACAGGACCGGGGCCCGAGCAACCAGCACCGACAGTGCCACCCGCCGCCGTTGACCAGCTGACAAGGACCCGACCCTGGTGTCAGCCAACCGGCCGCCCAGGCCAAGGCGGTCCATGACCGGCCGGACACCAGCAACCGGCAGCCTCGCTGCCCGGAGGGCAAAGGTCAGGTTCTCCGTGACGCTGAGGTCGTCATAGAGGAAGCTAGCGTGGCCCAACATGCCAACCTTGCGCCGAACCGACCGGCGGTCGCTGCGCAGGTTGTGGCCCAGTACCTCGGCCTCGCCGTCCACCACCGCCAGCAGTCCGGCACAGGCACGCAGCAAGCTGGTCTTGCCGGCCCCATTGGGACCCTCGACCAGGACCACCTCACCCGAGCCGACCTCCAGGTCGACACCCGACAGCGCCGGAAATCTCCCGGACAGGGCGACGACATTGCGAAAGTGGACGGCAGCGGCCATGGCGTTAGTCGGCCATGCTAGGAGCCCCGAGGACCAGAATTCCAAGCAGCGGGGAAGCCACCGGCCGCGGCAGCCGGTGAGGGCACGGCGTCGCAAGCCCATCAGCCCCGCCAGGCGGCTCCTGGGCGGTACCGGGCGGAGCCTGATCGGTGCCGGCCTGTTGCTGTTGTTGTTCGTCTTCTACCAGCTGTTCGGGACCGGGATGGCCGAGGCCCACAGCCAGACCGCCCTGCGCCAGGCCTTCAGTCACCAGCTGGGGGCGCCCGCCACTACAGCCCCCCCGAGCGGCCCCACCAGCACGCTCCCCGGCGGCGGCCAGGCGGCCCCGCCCACTCCCGGTCCGCCCCCAGCCGACGGCGCCCCGGTGGCCTCCATGCGAATCCCCAAGATCGGCCTGGACAAGGTGGTCGTCCAAGGGATCGGGGAGGCCCAGCTCAAACAGGGGCCGGGCCACTATTCGAACACAGCCATGCTGGGCCAGCCCGGCAACGCGGCGGTGGCCGGCCACCGCACCACCTACGCCGCACCCTTCTACCGGCTCAACGAGCTGAACCCAGGGGACCCGATCTATGTCACCACCCCCCAGGGGAACTTCGAGTACGACGTGGCCAAGACCACCGTGGTCGACCCGTCCGACGTGGCCGTGCTCGATCCCACCCCCGGCAACCGGCTCACCCTCACCACCTGCCATCCCCGCTTCAGTGCCACTCAGCGCATGGTGGTGGTGGCCGACATGGTCAGCCACCCGGCCCCCGCCCCAGCTCCCGCGCCGGCGGCGGCAACGGCAGCAGCAGCGGCCCACCACCCAGCCCGATCACCCAGCCTGGTCGGGCGGCGGGGCCCGTGGGTGCCGGTGATGGCCTGGGGACTGGGGCTGCTCCTGGTCGGCCTGTTGGTGTGGTTGGTGGCCAGGCGCCCTGCCAGCCAGTTCCGCCGGGCCATGGCCTATGCGGCAGGGGCCCTGCCGTTCCTGGCTGTGCTCTTCTTCTTCTTCGGCGTACTGAGCCCCCTCCTGCCAGCCCAGTACTGACCGGCGCTGCCCGGCCGCCGATCCCTGACGGCCGAGGCCACTACCGCTGCTGGTGCTCGACCAGCTTCACGTCGGAGTCGACCATGGCCGCCACCAGCCCCGGAAAGTCGATCTCCCGCTGCCATCCGAGCGTGCTCACCGCCTTGGAGGCGTCCCCCACCAGCAGGTCGACCTCAGCCGGGCGGATGAAGCGCTCGTCCACCACCACGTGGTCGCGGTACTCGAGCCCCACACAGGCGAAGGCCAGCTGGCACAGCTCGCGCACCGAGTGGGTCTCGCCGGTGGCCACCACGTAGTCACCCGGCTCGTCCTGAGCCAGCATCAGCCACATGGCCCGGACGTAGTCAGGGGCGTAACCCCAGTCCCGCTGCGCATCCAGGTTCCCCAACGCCAGGGTCTGTTCCAGGCCGGCCCTGATCCTGGCCACTGCGTAGGTGATCTTGCGGGTGACGAACTCGAGGCCTCGCCGGGGGCTCTCGTGGTTGAAGAGGATGCCCGACGAGGCGTGCAGGCCGTAGCTCTCCCGGTAGTTGACGGTGATCCAGTGGCCATACAACTTGGCCACGCCATAGGGGCTGCGCGGGTAGAACGGGGTGGCTTCTTGCTGGGGGACGGCCTGGACCTTGCCGAACATCTCGCTGGAGCTGGCCTGGTAGAAGCGAACCTCGGGGTCGACTATGCGGATGGCGTCGAGCATGCGGGTGACACCCAGGGCGGTCGTCTCGCCGGTGAGGACCGGCTGACCCCACGACGTCTGCACGAACGACTGGGCGGCCAGGTTGTAGACCTCCTGGGGCCGCTGCTCCCGCAACAGGTTGATCATCGACACCTCATCGAGCAGATCCCCGGCCACCAGGGTGAGGCGGTCCTGTATGTGGGCGATGCGCTCGAAATTGAGCGTGCTGCTGCGCCGGATCATCCCCACCACCTCGTAGCCCTGCCCGAGGAGGAACTCCGCCAGGTAGGAACCGTCCTGTCCGGTGATGCCGGTGATCAGAGCGCGCTTGGCCATCGTCCGACGGTAGCCTCCGCCCATACCCACCGCCGCTGTGATCTCGTTTCGCCTGGGAGGTACCGACGGCGTATCCGTGGAAGCGTCCAAGTGGCTGGGCGCCCTCGTCGCCCTGGGCTTCGACACCTTCACGGTCGCCGGGACTGGCCAGGCGGACGTGCTCCTTCCCGGCCTGGCCATGCCCGCCACCGAGGCGCCCACGGCAGGTGAGGTCACCGACGCTCTCGCTCCCGCCGACCTGGTGGTGGTGGAGAACCTGTGCTCCCTGCCCCTCAATCCGCCCGCCTCGGCGATGGTGGCCGGCGCTCTGCGGGGCCGACCGGCCGTGCTCCGCCACCACGACCTGGCCTGGCAACGCTGCCACCTGGCCCATCTGGGTCCCCCGCCGACCGACCCGACGTGGGCCCACGTGACGGTCAACGACCTGAGCCGGCGCCAGTTGGCGGCCTGGGGGATCCGGGCCACGACGGTACGCAACCGCTTCGACACCAGTGTGTCGCCCGCCAGCTCAGCCGCCGCCCAGGCAGTGCGCCGGTCACTGGGGGTGGAGACCGGCCAGCGCCTGGTCATCCAGCCCACCCGGGCCATAGGCCGCAAGAACATCCCTGCCGGCCTGGCCCTGGCCGAGGCCCTGGGCGCCACCTACTGGCTGTCGGGGCCGGCCGAGGAGGGCTACGGCCCGACCCTGGCTACCCTGCTGGCCGACGCCAGGTGCCCCGTGCGCCAGGGCCCCATCGAGGATCCGGCCGGCGCCTACGCGGCCGCCGACGTGGTGGTCCTGCCTTCCACGTGGGAGGGATTCGGCAACCCGGCGGTGGAGGCGGCCATCCACCGACGACCGCTGGCCATAGGGAGCTACCCGGTGGCGGTTGAGCTGGAGGCATTCGGATTTTGGTGGTTCCCGGCTGGGCGGCCGAGCGTCCTGGCCAACTGGCTGGACCGAAACGACCCCGCCGAGGCCCACCCCGCTCCAGCCGGACTGGCCGCCCACAACCTCGACGTCGCCCGGCGCCACTTCAGCCTGGCCGATCTGCCGGCCACGCTGGCCCGAGTGATGGACGCTGCCGGCTGGTCAACCTGGTGACCCGGTGCGAGGATGGCGCATGCCCAGCGCCACCGCGGCCGTCCTGACCGAGGTGGGCCGGCCCCTCGAGATCCGCCACGACGTGGAGGTGGAGGAGCCCCACTCAGGCGAGGTCAGGGTCCGGATGGCCGCCTCTGGAGTGTGCCACTCCGACCTGTCCATGCAGGACGGCACCATGCTGGCGGCGGTGCCCATGGTGCTCGGCCACGAGGGTGCGGGCGTGATCGAGGCGATCGGTCCCGACGTCGATGACCTGGCCCCCGGCGACCACGTGGTCATATCCTGGGTGGCCCAGTGCGGTAAGTGCTTCTGGTGCGCCCGGCGCCAACCCCAGCTGTGCGAGGTGGCCCGGTCGGCCATGGCCAGCGGCGGCCTGCTGGACGGCACCACCCGCATGAGTTCGGGGGGCGTGGCCCTGCACCAGATGGCGGGATCGGGGACCTTCTCGGAGCTGACTGTCGTCCCGGCCATCGGGGTGGTGAAGATCCCGGAGGATTTCGACCTACGGCTGGCCGCCCTCATCGGCTGCGCGGTGCTCACTGGCGTGGGGGCGGCCACCAACACCGCCGACATCGCCGAGGGTGACACGGTGGCGGTGGTGGGCTGTGGCGGGGTGGGCCTCAACGTCATCCAGGGAGCCCGACTGGCCGGGGCCACCGAGGTCATCGCCATCGACCTGAACGACTCCAAGCTGGCCCTGGCCAGCGACTTTGGCGCCACCGCCACCCTCAACGCCCGGCAGGGCGACCCGGTCAGCCAGGTGATGTCCATGACCGGCGAGCGGGGGGCGGACGTGGCGTTCGAGGTCATCGGCCTGCAGGCCACCATCGACCAGACCCTGACCATGACCCGCCGCGGCGGTCAGGCCATCCTGGTGGGGGTGCCGGCCATGGACGCCATGGTCAGCCAACCCGCCTTCTTTGGGGTCGTGCTGTCCGAGAAGACGATCAAGGGCTGCTGGTACGGCTCCTCCGACGTGCGCCGGGACGTGCCCCGCCTGATCGGCCTCTACCGCTCCGGCCAGCTCAAGCTGGACGAGCTGGTCTCTCGGACCATCACCCTGGACCAGGTCAACGGCGCCTTTGCCGCCATGGAGGCCGGGGAGGTGGCCCGCTCGGTCGTCGTGCACTGAATTGGCGAAAGTGGGCGAGGGAGGTGACCAGGGCATCGGCCACTTTCGCGACACTGCTCCGTAGGGGCAATCGCCTCAGGCCGGTCGCAGCTCCACCACCGTTCGCAGGGCGGCGCTGTTCTCGCCCCCCACCAGGTAGCCCACCCCTGCGATGGCCGCGGCTCCGGGCATGGAGACCGTCTCGGGGAGCGTGCCGGCCGGCACCACGCTGGCGGTGGCCGGGTCCAGGCGCCAGATGGTCGAGCTGGCATGGCCCCCCACCAGGCCGCCGGCCACCAGCAGGGTCCCGTCCACCACCACCGCGGCGGCGTGGCTCAGCGACACCGGGAGGGTCCCGGCCACGGTCGCCTGGCCGGTGCGAGTGTCGATACGCTGGATGTAGCTGGTGGCCGGATAGTTGTCGGTACCGCCGTTGCTCACCCCTCCAAAGACCCATAGGTAGGGCCCCAGGGCGGCGGCCGCCCCGTAACGCACGGGATGGGGCAGCTGGGCCACCGTTCGAAAGGTCCTGGCGTCGCTGGTGGCCAGCACCGCCGGATCAGCCGAGGTGCCGTCGTAGCCCCCCACCACGTAGGCGACACCGTTGGCAGTGGTGGTGGACAGGTCGGCCCGAGGGCGGGGGAGGTGGCTCACCACCTGGGCGGCGGGCGTTCCCGGAGTGCCCGGCGTTCCCGGAGTGAAGGCCTGCACTGTGTCGTGGACGCTGGCCGCCCCCCCGCCGAAGACCACCAGGCGCCCGCCGAGGAGCGCCCCCCCGGCATCGTGTGAGGCCTGGGCCAGCTGGCCCACCTGGCTGGTACGCCCGCTGGCCGGATCGACCTGGAGTATGGCCGACGACGACGTGTCACCGGCGGTGAGGCCGCCCAGGGCCACCAGCTTGTTCCCATCAGCCACCACCACCGGGCGCGACACCGCTACCGGCAGTTGGAAGGGGGCCAGGGTGGCGCTGAACGAGGTGGGTGCATTGGCCTGGCTGGCGTTGGGTTGTTTCGCATTGGGTTGGCTGGCCTTCGGTTGGCTGGCATTCGGCCGGCTGGACGCCGTCGAGGTGTTGGCTTGACTCGAGCCTGTTCTGCAAGCCGCGCCCAGGAGAGCCAGAGCCAGTAGGGCGGTGATGACCGACCGACTGGGCCGGGGACCGGTTCCTGTTCGTCTGTGTAGCATTTTGTGCTGATAATGACACTTTTCACTACACAGACCTGAACGGGTGGTACGTCTCATGGGCTCGGCGGCGGGTCGCCCGCGTAGATCCGGCCATCAGAGGACTCGGATACGCCTATCCGGGTGAGCCCGACGGTCGCCGGACCGGTGAGTACCGCCCCGGTACGGGCATCGAAGCGCGAACCGTGACAGGGGCAGACGAACTGGCCCGAGTCCACCAGGTAGCCCACCGGGCACCGGGCGTGCGGGCAGGTGGCGTCGAAGGCAACCAGCTGGCCGGTGCCCGGCTGGACCAGATAGGCGGGGTCGCCGGTGGCCGGGTCGGTGAAGGCCACCGCGGCTCCAGGTGACAGCGCATCTGTCCGCCCTATGGACCGGCCACGCTTGGCTGTCGGTGTCTGTCCCGGCCGCGTACCCACCCACTCGGCCAGGCCGGCCGCCAACAGGCCGGCTGCGCCAGCCAGGGCCACGATCCGACCCCGTCCGAGGAACGTCCGCCGCCCGATGGTGGCCGGGGCGGGCGCGGCGGGGGCGGGCGTGAGGTCAGCGGCGGGCGTGAGCGCTGGGGCGTCCCCTGGCTCGGCGACCGGTCCGGCGACCGGTCCGGGCGCGGGGGCCGCGGGCGTGGGGGCGGGGCTCGGGATGCCGTCGGGACTCCGGCGTCGGCCAAGGCCGCGAGGGAGCCAGCCAGTCAGCCATGACCAGTGGGCATCGAGGGACCAGACGCCGCCGGTGCCAACCAGGGCCAGGGGTGTCCAGGCGAACAGGAACACGATGTCCGACCCGAGGTAGTAGGGGCTGTCGTGGAAGCTCACGGTGAGGAAGAGCACGGCGGAGATGGCCATGCCTCCCACCGCCGCCAGGCGGGCTCCCAGCCCGAGGAGGGCGCCGGCGCCCCCCACCCCCACCCCCACCGCCCCAAGCACCCCCACCACCACCGGGGCATGGCCGGCGCCGTCCAACAGCGGCCGCAAGGGACTGGCGGAGGCGGCCACGTGCAATTGGGCCTGGATGGAGCCGGGGTACGACGCCCGAAAGAACCGGGGATCGGCCAGCTTTTGTACGCCAGCAAAGACGAAGGTGACGCCCAGGAACAGGCGCAGGGGCAACACCGCCCAACCGGTGGCCGTGGCCCCCGCCGAGGGATGCGGCACGCCGGCCGGGACGGGCTTGCCTGTCACCGCATGATCCCGGTGTGACCGAGCGAGTACCGGCCGGGCTGCGGCCAGACGGCTAGCCCGTGCGGGCCGTGGTCAACCGGTATTCGGGCCAGCAGCTTCCCGGTGGTGGTATCGATGGCGTAGACCTCGGAGTTGTAGCGGCCGGTCAGCCACAACACCTTACCGTCGACCGACACGTTGCCCATGTCCGGGCTGCCGCCGCCGGGCAGCCGCCAGGTGGCCACCACTTGGCGGCTGGCCAGATCGACCACCGACACCGTCCCCTCGTTCCGGCCCGAGACGTACAGCTGCTTGGCGTCTCGACTCACGTACAGACCGTGGGCCCCCTTGCCGGTGGGCAGGAAGCCGAGCACCTTCATGGTGTCGCCGTCCACCTCCCATACGCCGTTGTGGACCATGTCGGCGACGTAGAAGACCTTGCCGTCGGGTGACAGCTTCACGTCCTGGGGCATTGACCGCCTGGGCAGCGCGATGGTTCCCACGACGGACTGGCTGGCCACATCCACCTTGAGCAGGCTGGAGCCAAACTCACAACTGGCCAGCAGGTACCTCCCGTCGGCGGAGAAGTCCATGTGGTCCACGCCGGCGCACGGCACTGGCAGCGAGTGGACCAGGGCCATGGTGTGAGGATCGCGGAAGTCCAGCCGCTTGAGCTCCTCGGCCACCACCATGGCGTAGCGGCCGTCGGGGGTGAAATACATGTTGTAGGGATCTTCGACCGGCACCGGTGGTCCCGGCAGGCCGGTCTTGGGATCTATAGGGGTAAGGCTGTTGCCCTTGTCGTTGGTGACCCAAAGGGTCTTGAGGTCCCAGGACGGCACGACGTGTTGGGGTAACGCCCCAACGGGAAACTGCCTGACCACACGGTTGGTGGTCGGGTCGATCTCAGTCACCGAGTTGCTCACGCCATTGGGAACATAGATGAGCGGCCGATCACCCTGAACGGCCGAACTCAGGTTGCTCGGCGCGTCGGCCGAGTAGATGTTGGTGGGGTCGAGAACGGGCGGCATACCAGCAAGGCCAGCCGCGGGGGTGACAGTCGACCCCCGGCTCACAGCCGACCGAGGGGTGGCCGCGGCTCTATGAGACTGGCCTACGGCCTTGGCTGGAGTGCTCGATCCAGGGCTGGACCCTCGGTTGACGATGAGTAGAAGCGCCACCAGCAGCGCCGGCACGCACAGCACCATGGCCCACCGCCGGACCAGCGCCTCGGGGGGCGGTCGTCGGCTGCTCCGGTGGGCGCCGGACGGGCGGGGGCGCGAGGCGCGGCGCAGGGCGCCGACCGAGCGGCCCGGTGACACGCTCCGGCGCGGGCCGGGCGGCTGGCTCAGACTCAACTGTTCACGTAGAGGCGGCCGTCGGCGCCTTCCTGGACGGCGATGGAACGCAGTGGCCGGGTGGCGGGCCCCTGCAGGACCTGGCCGGTCTGGGCGCTGAACACGGCGCCGTGGCAAGGGCATTGAAAGGTGTCGGCCGACCGAGCAAAGCCTACCGTGCAGCCCTGGTGGGTGCAGATGGCGCTGAAGGCCACGAACCTGGCGGCATCAGGGCGGACCACGTAGGCCGGCTCACCCGAGGTGGGGTCGGTGAAGGACGCCGCCGATCCTACCGGGACCGAGCTGGCCACGCCGACGGGGGTGCCTTTGGGTGGCGCCGCGGTGGGTGCCGGCGTGGGCGATGACCCGACCGCCGCTCCGGGGGGGCCGGGGGGCGCCGCTCCGGGGGGGCCGGGGGGGCTGCCCGGTGGTCCGGACTGCGTCTCCGGCGGCCCTTGGCTCAGGGTCGCCACGGTGGCGGTCGACGACGAGTGGAAAAGGCGTCCAGCCGCAGCGGCCGCTGCCCCGGCGACCAGGCCACCCGACCCCACTACGCCGGCCGCTCCGAACCGACGAAGGAGGGTTCGCCGGTCCAGCTCTTCGGCCACTGCGGGCCGTGGGGCGGGCACAGAGGCCAGCACCGGGCACGGATGCGCAGCGCAGGGCGCACCTGCGCGAGCCCCGCATCTTCCCTGCTGGTAGACCCCGCACAGCCGGCGAACGGTCGCAAAGGAGATGGGCACCATCCCTGAGGAGCCCAGCCGCAACTCCCGCCGGGACCGCTCGGCCAGACGGGTGTCCAGGGACAGGACTCCGCCCCCTCCCGCCATCAGGAGCGTCGTCCAGGCGAATAGAAAGACAATGTCGGCGCCGTAGTAATAGGGTCGGGCGTGGAAGCTGATGGTCAGGAAGAAGCTGAGTGACAACAGCATGCCCTCGGCGGCCGCCACCCGGGCCCACAGACCGAGGAGCGTCCCGAGCCCGACCGCCAGCTCTCCCAGGGCGATGACCAGACCGACCAGCACTGCCACATGGCCGGCTGCTCCCACCAGGGCACCGATCGGGCTGTGATGAGCGATGGCCCGCATCTGGGCCTGGATGGAGGCCGGGTCGTTGGCGTCGAAGAAGTGGCGGTCGGCCAGCTTTTGCAGGCCGGCGTAGGTAAACGTGGCACCGAGAAACGCTCGCAGGGGCAACACCACCCACCCCGGCATCTGGACCGCTCCGGCCAACCCCGGTGGGGCAAAGCCCTCTCGCCAGCCGTGCGCTCCTGCTAGCTGACTGGCACGACGACTGACGGGGCCTGGCACCCGGCCAGCGTAGGGCGCAGGACAGGACCAGTCAGTCCAGCTCAAAGCCGGCGCCAAGGTTGTCCTGGCCCATCGTCTGGTTTCACATCATCTTCACAGGTGCGATCCATATCCTTGTAGCTGTGCGCCTGATGGTCGTGGAAGACGACACCCGGATGGCTGCGCTTCTCAGGCGAGGACTGCAAGAGGACGGTCACGCAGTCGACGTCGTCGGCGACGGGCCACAAGCGGTCTGGATGGGAACCACCAACGAGTACTCAGCGATCATCCTCGATGTCATGCTGCCGGGCTTTGACGGCTGTGAGGTATGCCGCCGGCTCCGGGCCGCCGGTCAGTGGGCCCCCGTGGTGATGCTGACTGCCCGTAACGAGATTGGCGACCGGGTGGAGGGCCTCGATGCCGGGGCCGATGACTATCTGGCCAAGCCGTTCAGCTTCGCCGAGCTGTCGGCACGGGTCCGGGCCCTCATCCGTCGGGGTCAGGGCCAGCGCCCGGTGGTTCTGTCGGTGGGCGACCTACGGCTGGATCCCGTCCGCCATCTAGCGTGGCGGGGAGACGCTGAGCTGGCCCTGTCGGCCAAGGAGTTCTCCCTTCTCGAGATGTTCCTCCGCAATCCCGGCAGTGTGCTACTCGTACTCGGATCATCGACCACGTCTGGGACTTCGCCTACGACGGGACATCGAACGTCGTCGATCAGTATGTGGCTTACCTGCGCAAGAAGCTGGACCGGCCGTTCCATCGCAGTGACCTGGAAACGGTCCGGGGAGTTGGGTACCGCCTTCGCGACGACCGAGGCTGACGGTGTCGATCAAGGTTCGTCTGGCCCTGTTGTTTGCGGTTGGCACCGCCATGCTGCTCAGCGTCTTTGGAGCAGCCCTGGTCCACGAGCTGTCGGTTGGCCTACGGTCCTCGCTGGCCGCGACACTTGAGGTCCGGGCAGCTGACGTCACCCAGGCTCTGCCTGATCCGGGCGGAGGACTCAACTTCCAGGACCCAGGCCGCCTGCCGGCTTGGCCCGGCGTCGGCCCAGACCAGCCCATCACCCAGGTGGTGGACGCGCACGGCGGCGTGGTCGACTCCTCTGGAGGAGCAGTTACGCCCCTCCTCACCCCCTCCCAGCTCGCACAGGCGAGGCATCACAGCCTCTTGGTGCAGGGTCACCTCCCCAACGGCGAGGGCTCTGTCCTCCTCCTGGGGGTGCCGGTCCAGGACCGGTCCGGGGTCGTCGTCGTGACCGGCGCATCACTCGACACCGTGAGCCAGGCGGTCCACCGCGTGATCAGCGCCCTGGCGGTGGGCGGCCCGCTGGCTGTGCTGCTCGCCGGCCTGGGGGCCTGGAGGCTGGCCGGCGCGGCTCTGGCTCCGGTCGAGCGAATGCGTCGGGAAGCAGACGAAATCTCCGAGCGCGATCAGGCCGTGGTCCTGGCCGTACCGGGCACCAAGGACGAGATTGCGTCCCTGGCCGACACCCTCAACCGCCTGCTGGCCCGGCTGCAGGGCGCCCTCAGCCGCCAGCGGGGCTTCGTGGCATCCGCCAGCCATGAGCTGCGGACGCCGCTGGCCATCCTCAGCGCAGAGCTGGAGCTGGCCGGGCGTCCGGGACGGTCCCCCTCCGAGCTGGTCACCGCAGTGGACCGGGCCAACGAGGAGACGGGCCGACTGGTGAGACTGGCCGAGGATCTCCTGATTCTGGCCCGTGACGATGAGAGCGCCCTCTCGGTGGACTTGGCCCCGGCTGACGTGCCGACCGTGCTCCGGGGCTGCATCGAGGCCTTTGGTCCCCGAGCCGATGCCCTGCGAGTAGGTCTGCGTCTCACCGCTGCGAACCATCTGACAGCCATGGTGGACAGCGTCCGGCTACGCCAGATGGTGGACAACCTGGTCGACAACGCGCTCCGATTTGCCCCGGTGGGCTCGGTGGTGGAACTCCGTCTGACCGCGGCCACCGATTCCCTGGACGTAGAGGTCCTCGACTCGGGACCTGGCTTCCCTGCCGCGTTCGTGGCCCATGCCTTCGAGCGCTTCCGACGTCCCGACGACCATCGAGGCCGCAGCCACGGAGGAGCCGGGTTGGGCCTGGCCATTGTCCGAGCCTTGGTCGAGGCCCATGGAGGGTGGGTGACGGCCGACAACCGACCCGAGGGCGGTGCGTCAGTTCATCTTCACCTGCCTGTCAGACCCACATCAGATGGCCGAGAAGATGTGAGTCACCACATCGACTCCACACCATGATCCCACGAGGGGAGGCACAAGCTGGCCATGCACCATCCAACCAAACAAAGGAGAACAGCCATGAATCTCAAGAACAAGCTGGTCATGGGGGCCCTCGCCGCCCTTCCGGTATTTGGCCTGGGCGGAGGGCTGGCCTATGCCAGCACCGCCAACAGCGCGCCTCCAGCGGTAACCGTCCCGACCTCGGGGCCCTCGACAGCTCCCAGCGCGGTGGGTGGGCCAAACGTGGATACGCCGGATGTCGGCGCAGCCGCAGCCGAGCCCAAGGGGGCCCCAGAGACACCTAACGGATCGAGCCAGGAGAGCGGTTCAGCCCAGGGCGCAGACGGTCCCGGCGGTCACCAGGACCCGGCCGGGAACGTCGATCACCAGTTCAACGGCCAGGAGTAGCACACACCGGGAGGCGGCGGCCGCAACCTTTGGGGCAGCCGCCGCCTCGCCCGGTGGCGAAGCGTGACGGGTAATACGATCACATGGTGATGGCACCACACAATCGGCCGACTACAAACCGGAGGAATCGCGGGGACCGGAGCGAGACGACCTCGTTTCCCATAGGCCTGTCGCGTCTGGCCCTGGTCTGGGTGCTGGTGGGGATCTTCGCCATCCCGGTGCTCCTGTCGGCGTTGAGGGTGGACCCGGGCAGGATCGTGGCGGTGGCCATGGTATGGATCTTTCTCCCGGCCGCGGTATGGGTGGGCCGCCGCTATCGAGAGGGCCGCCAAGCCAAGGCAACCGAGCAGGGGGACCGGACCGACCCTGGCTGATCGGCGAGACCCCGGTGGAGCCGTCCTAGACTACGCCACCTCGACGGCTCTCGACGATGACGCCGACGAAGGCGGCCAACACCATGCCTCCCCCCATCACCGCCAGCCATGCTCCGAACACCCAGCCCAGCCCCACGCCGGCCAGACCGATTCCCAGTGTGAACGGCCAGATACTCGTGTCCGGGAATGAGCCGACATTGCCTGCCCCATCTGCCATATTGGCGTCCGGACGGTCCTCCGGCCTGGGGACCATACGCCTGGACCACCAGTACAGATAGCCGCCGATCAGGGAGCCAAGGGCGGCGGTGGCCAGCAGCATCAGGGCACCGGCATCCTCGTAGGAGGTGAACCAGTAGAGGGCCAGGACCGCACCAAAGAAGGCGGCCACCGATAGCATTATGTAGCCCTCGATCTTCATGGCGCGCCGACCCCCCCACCGCCGCGGCTACCGCTGCGGCGAGGTGCGGTCATTTGACGCTGGCCCCGATCGGGCCCTCGGTGCTGGCTCCTGGCGGGGGCTCTCCGAAGTTCATGTCCCACGTCGGCCGCTCCGAGCGTATCGGTGGGATGGAGTGGAAGTTGTGATGGGGAGCGGGGGAGGAGGTGGCCCACTCCAGGGCCTGGCCATAGACCCAGGGGTTGTCACCCGCCACCACCGGCTTGCGCCACGACACCCACAGGTTCACCAGGAAGAACACGAAGGACAGCCCGATCATGAACGCCCCAAAGGTCGACACCCGGTTGTAGAAGGCCCACTCCGGGTGATTGGCGTAGGTGGGGATCCGCCGGGGCATGCCCTCCAGGCCCAGGATGTACTGGGGGACGGTCTGTACCCAGAACCCCCAGAACAGGATCCAGAAGTGGGCCCTGCCCAGGCCGGGGCGCATCATGCGACCGGTGATCTTGGGATACCAATAGTAGGCGCCCCCGAAGCCGGCGAAGATGGCGGTGCCGAAGAGCACCTGGTGGAAGTGGGCCACCACGAAGTAGGTGTCGTGGGTGAAGAAGTCGATGGGTGGGGCGGCCAGCAGCACCCCGGTCAAACCTCCGGCCAGGAACACCACCAGGAAGCCCACCGCGAACAACATGGGCGTCTCGAAGGTGATCTGGCCCCGCCACATGGTGCCTATCCAGGCGAAGTACTTGATCCCGGTGGGTACCGCGATCAGGAAGGACATCCCGCTGAAGAAGGGCAGCAGCACGGCTCCGGTGGTGAACATGTGGTGGGCCCAAACTCCGGTGGACAATCCGGCAATGAGCAGGGTGGCGAAGTACAGGCCCTTGTACCCAAACACCGGCTTGCGGGAGAACACCGGGAAGATTTCGGTGACGATCCCAAAGTAGGGCAAGGCCAGGATGTAGACCTCCGGGTGCCCGAAGAACCAGAAGAGGTGCTGCCACAGTACTGGGACACCACCGCCGGAGACCTCGAAAATATGGGTTCCCAGGTGGCGGTCGGCGAAGAGCATGATCAGGGCGCTGGTGAGCACCGGGAAGGCAATGAGGATGAGCATCCCGGTGACCACCATGTTCCAGGTGAAGATCGGGATGCGGAACATGGTCATGCCCGGGGCCCGCAGGTAGAACACGGTGGTGATGATGTTGATACCGGTGAAGATGGCCGAGAAACCGGTCAGGACCAGGGCGATGATCCACAGGTCGGCACCTGCCCCCGGTGAGTTGACGGCGTTGGACAGGGGTGCGTAGGCCACCCAGCCAAAGTCCGCCGCTCCCCCGGCGGTGAGAAACCCGGTCAGCATGATGAACCCACCGGCCGCGTATATCCAGTAGGACAGGGCATTAAGGCGCGGGAAGGCCATGTCCGGTGCCCCCACCTGGAGGGGCACGATGGCGTTGGCAAAGCCTCCGAAGGCGAAGGGGCCGGCAAAGAGGTACATCATCATGCTGCCGTGCATGGTGAACAGCTCGTTGTAGGCGGACTGACTGAGGAAGGTGTTGTTGGGCGAGGTCAGCTGCACCCGGAACAGCAAGGCCATGATGCCGGCAATGAGGAAAAACAGGACCGAGGTGATCAGGTAGCTCTTGCCAATGACCTTGTGGTCAGTGCTGGTGAGCCACTTGTAAACCCCCGACGGCTCGTGCTCGTGCTCGGGGGGCTGGAGGGCGACCTGGGGACGCTCGTCGAGGATTGTCATGTTGACACCTTTGCCTCTTGACTGGACAGCCATGTGTGGAAGTCCGAGGAGCTCATGATGCGAACGGTGAACAGCATCTGGGCGTGGCGCAGGCCGCAGTACTGGGCGCACTTGCCGTCAAAGGTGCCCTCGCGGGTCGGCGTGAGGTCGAACTTGTTCAACAGCCCCGGCTGGGCGTACTCGCTGTAGTCGAAGGCCGGGATGTAAAAGCCGTGGACCACATCGCGCGACACCAGCGTCACCCGGGTCACCTCATGGTCGGGCAGGATCATCTGCGGGTAGCCCTGACCCACGGTGGGAGGCACCACCGAGGTAAGGACCTTGCCCGAAGCGTCGGTGTAGTCGAAGCGCCAGCCCCAGCGAAAGCCGGTGACCGTCACCCTGGTCTGGGGATTGGCGACCACCTGGGTGACCTGGTTCTCTGCCACCACGGTGAAGTAGAAGAGGCCGGCCACGATGAGCAGGGGCACAATCGTGTAGGTGACCTCCCACGGCATGTTGTACCGGGTCTGCTTGGGCAGTCCGTCGCCTCCGCTCTTCTTCTTGCGGTAGGCGAATATTGCCCAGAAGATCAGCGCCCACACAAACACCCCCACCACCAGGGTGGCGACCATGAATCCCTGCCACAGGTGGTAGGTCTTCTGGCCCTGGGTGGTGGGGGCGTCGAACGAGCCGAAGCTCGGCAGGCGGCACCCGGCCAGGCAGAGTGACACCCCGGCCAACAGGCTTACTCTCTTGGCCAGGCCACCGGAACGGGCAAGCAGCAGACGGGCACGGCTGAGGCGCCCGGACGGCATGTTCACGGCGCCGAATGTAGCGGGTCGGGCCGGGTTAGGAGAAGTCGGCCGCCCTGCCGGTCGCCCGGCGCTCCTGGGACGGGGTGACGGCTTAGGATGACCCCAGTCGTCCAGACCGAACCCGTCCAGACCGAACGGAGCACCGACCGTGGCCGAGGGTCCCTCCAAGCTCACCCGGGCCGGCCTGGAGGCCCTGGTCGAGGGCCGCTCTGACGCCGAGATCAACCAGTTGCTGGGAGGCATAGGCACCGAGGCGGCACTCGATCAAGTCTTCTCGGTCATGGCGGATGTGGTGAGGGATGCCACGGCGACCAGCTTGTCGGATGACAACCTGGCGAGCGCGCCGACCACGGTTCTCCAATGGGATGTGAGTGCGCCCGATGCCATCCACTCCTACCAGCTCATGATCGACCATGGAGTCGTCTCTACAACGCAGGGTGCACCCGACCAGCCTCGCGTCATCTTCGCGGTGGGCCTGGCTGATGCGGCACGCTTGGCGGCCGGCAGGCTGGACGGAATGCAGGCTTTCATGAACGGCAGGCTCAAGGTATCGGGAGACATGATGTTTGCCCGCTCTCTCCGAGCCTGGTTCCCGAGCTGAGCCACGACCAGATCACCGAGCCCGTCAGCGTCAGCCCCGAGGGGGCTGCCTGCGACGCCTGCCCAGGAGAGTACCGAGCTGGCGGGCCCCGTTGGCCACTGCCCGGTCGGCCCTGGGCGCCTGACGAAGGGTCTCCCGCTGGACTCGGCCGGCCAGGAAGCCCAACGTCCTGGCAGTGCGGCCTCGGCTGGCAGGGCCTCGGCTGGCAGGGCCTCGGCTGGCAGGGCCTCGGCTGGCCCCACGGGCCGGCGGTGGCCCGCTCCCCGCTGGTGGCAAACGCGAGGCTGAGGCGGCCAGCCTGACCGTGCGCATCATCAGCCCACCACCGGGGGTGCCCACCGAGGGGCGGTAACGGGTGAGGGTGGCCATTCGCAGGAGGATCACCGCTGCCGCCTCGGCCACGATGATGGCCAGCGTGTCCAGGTGCCCAGACACCGCCAGAGGCGAGACCGCCAAACCCACCATCAGGCCCACGTCAGCGCACTGGTGGGCTCGGGGCCCGAGCACGCGCAGAGCCCCCACCGGGCCGTCAGTGAGCACCGCAATGGCCACCATGGCACCGGCTGCAGCCAGGAGGGCAATCCTCATCTGCCCGCTGATGTGCAGGGCCATGTACGCCAGAAGCAGCCCCACGCCATACTCGGCGCCCTGATGCAGCCAGAGGGGCAGGACCCGGTGATCAGCTCTGGAGGTTGGCACCTTGACCACCCAGGTTAGTCCTTCTGAGAGTCAACACGAGGGCGGCCACGACGCAGGATCTTGCGACCCAGCCAGGCCACCGGGTCGAAATAGGCGTCCACCACCCGCTCCTTCAGCGGGATGATGGCGTTGTCGGTGATCTTGATGCCCTCGGGACACATCTCGGTGCAGCACTTGGTGATGTTGCACAGTCCAAGGCCCATCTGCGCCCGGAGCAGCGGGCGACGGTCCCTGGTATCCAGGGGATGCATCTCCAGCTCGGCATAGCGAACGAACAGGCGGGGCCCGGCAAACCTCTCCTTGTTCTCCTCGTGGTCCCGGATCACATGACACACGTCCTGGCAGAGGAAGCACTCGATGCAGCGGTGAAGCTCCTGGGGCCGCTCGATGTCCCGCTGCGCCATCCGGTGGGTCCCGTCCGCCTCCCTGGGGCGGGGCGCCAGCGCCGGCACCCGTCGGGCCATCTCGAAGTTGAACGAGACGTCGGTCACCAGGTCCTTGACGATCGGGAAGGTCCGCAAGGGCATCACGGTGACGGGAGTGCCAGGCTCGAAAAGACTCATCCTGGTCATGCACATCAGGCGGGGCCGGCCGTTCACCTCGGCGCTGCAGGACCCGCACTTGCCGGCCTTGCAATTCCAGCGTACGGCCAGGTCGGGCGCCAAGGTGGCCTGGACCCGGTGGATGACGTCGAGCACCACCTCGCCCTCCTGGGCCGGCACCGAGTAGTCGCACAACGCGCCCCCGCCGGGGTCACCCCGCCAAAGGCGCATGGTCACGCTCACCCGGACCTGGGTCACGGTCCCTTCCCGGGTCACGGCTCGACCCGGCTCAGGGGCCGCCCGGGCGCACGGCTCGGCCTGGCTCATGAACCCGCGTCCAGCAGCTGGCGCAACCCAGCCGGTGCCTCTGGCAATGGCTCGGGACGCACCGACAGTCCGTCCGCCCCCCGGCGGATCACCAGGTTGAGCCGCCCCAGCCTGGGGTCAGGCGCCGGGTAGTCGTTGCGGGTGTGGCCACCCCGGCTCTCGGTGCGCTGGAGGGCAGCGGTGGCCACGCATTCCGACACGGTGAGCAGCGGGGCCAGGTCCAGGGCCAGGTGCCAGCCTGGATTGTACTGACGGTTGCCGACCACTGCCACGGCCGCCGCCCGCTGCCTCAGGACCGCGATGTCCTCGATGGCCCGACGCAGCTCTTCGCCCGTACGAACGATGCCGACCAGGTCCTGCATGGTCTGTTGAAGATCGCTTTGGATGCTGTATGAGCTCTCGTTGCCAGCCCGCTCAAAGGGGGCCAGGGCGGCGGCAACCGCGGTGTCCACTTGGGCCTGGTCCAGGGTGGGCAGGGCCGGCAGGCCCCCGGCGTGGGCGGCCGCCGAGAGGCCGGCCCGGCGCCCGAACACCAGCAGGTCACCCAGGGAGTTGCCGCCCAGGCGGTTGGCTCCGTGCATGCCACCGGCCACCTCGCCCGCCGCGTACAGGCCGGGCACGGTCGTGGCCGCGGTGTCGGGATCCACCCGCGCTCCGCCCATTACGTAATGACAGGTGGGCCCCACCTCCATGGGGCCGGCGGTGATGTCCACGTCGGCCAGTTCCTTGAATTGCTGGTACATGGAGGGCAGGCGCCGGCGGATGTAGGCGGCGTCGTGGCGGGAGGCAATGTCGAGGAAGACCCCGCCATGAGGGCTGCCCCTGCCTGCCTTGACCTCGCTGGTGATGGCCCGCGCCACCTCGTCACGGGGCAACAGGTCGGGGGTGCGCCGGGCATTGGACCGGTCCTGGTACCAGCGATCGGCCTCCTCCTCGGTGTCGGCCGTCTCGGCCGCGAACATGGGCGGGATGTAGTCGAACATGAACCGGCGTCCCTCCCGGTTGCGCAGGACTCCGCCATCTCCCCGTACCCCCTCGGTCACCAGGATCCCTCTGACCGAGAGGGGCCAGACCATGGCCGTCGGATGGAACTGGACGAATTCCATGTCGATCAGCTCCGCCCCCGCCTCCAGGGCAAGTGCGTGGCCATCCCCTGTGTACTCCCAGGAGTTAGAAGTCACCCGGTAGGCCTTGCCGATGCCGCCAGTGGCCAGGACCACCGTCTTGGCCCGCAAGACCACGAACCGACCGGAATCCCGCCAGTAGGCCACCGCCCCGGCGATGTGGTCGTCATCCAGCAGCAGCGCCATGACCGTGCACTCCATGAACACCTCGATGTCCAGAGAGGTGACCCGATGCTGGAGGGTGCGGATCATCTCCAGACCGGTGCGATCGCCCACGTGAGCCAGTCGGGCGTAGCGATGACCGCCGAAGTCCCGCTGGAGGATCCGCCCGTCCGCCGTCCGGTCGAACAGCGCCCCCCACTCCTCCAGCTCCTCGACCCGGGCCGGCGCCTCTTGGGCATGGATTTGGGCCATTCGCCAGTGGTTGAGCATCTTGCCTCCCCGCATGGTGTCCCGGAAGTGCACCTCCCAGTTGTCCTGCGGGTACACGTTGCCCATGGACGCGGCGATCCCCCCCTCCGCCATCACCGTGTGGGCCTTGCCCAACAGGGACTTGCACACGATCCCGGTGTGAGCCCCCTGCGTACGAGCCTCGATGGCAGCCCGCAGGCCAGCCCCCCCGGCCCCGATGACCAAGACGTCGAGGCAGTAGGTCTCCTGGTCGGCCATCAGACCTCAAAAGACGATGTGCGGATCGGGAAAGGCGCCCGCCGCCACCAGGCGCACGTACAGATCGGCCAGGGCCACGAAGCCCAGGCTGACCCAGGCCAGCTGCATGTGGCGGACGTTGAGGGCCGTCACCCGCCGCCACAGCCAGTAGCGCACCGGCCCCTTCGAGAACGCCCGTAAGTTGCCGCCGCACAGGTGCCGGCAGGAGTGGCAGGATGCCGTGTACAGGCCCAACAGGACGGCATTGACGACCAGGATGGCGCTGCCCAGGCCGATGCCCCAGCCGCTCGGGAAGTGAAAGGCCTTGACTGCCTCCCAGGCCAGGATGACCGGGAGAGGCACGGCCAGATAGAAGAAGTAGCGGTGGGCATTTTGCCAGATGAGCGGGAAACGGCTCTCCCCGGTGTAGGTCGAGTGACGGTCCGCCACCGCGCAGGCCGGCGGGGAGAGCCAAAAGGACCGGTAATACGCCTTGCGGTAGTAGTAGCACGTAAGGCGAAAGGCGAGCGGGAAAACGACGATGAGGATGGCCGGTGAGAAGGGCCACCAGGAGACCAGGTGCCAGGTGGCCGCCCTGCCCCCTGCTCCGCAGCGATTGGTGATGCAGGGCGAGTAGAACGGCGACAGGTAGGGCCTGGCGTAGTAGTCGCGGTTCACCAGGGTGGCCCAGGTGCTGTAGGCCACGAAGGCCGTGAGGGCAGCCGCGGTCAGAGCAGGTGGCAGCCACCATCGGTCCGGGCGCAGGGTGGACACCTCGGCACTCGCCGGGGAGGCGGACCGCAGAGCTGGCTCGGCGGAGATGGGGCCCTCAGTCGTTGTCGATGAGGTAGTCGTTGCTCTGGTGGTACTCGAACAGCTGACTGAGGCCCACCAGGTCGTAGGTCACCAGCTCGTCGCCCTCCCAGGAGGCTCCCAGCTCCTGAGCTGTCTCGACGTCGTCCAACCCCTGGGGCTCCACCCCTGTCCACTTGTACGGGACCATCGAGCTCTCCCTGCGGGCCAGGAGAACCCTCTGCCCATCACCTGCGCCCATCACGCTTCTCCCCTCTGCTCGCGAGTCTGGTGGTGAATGGTGAGCGTAGGCTCGATGTCATGAGCTCCCGACCGGCAACCCTGGGCCAGCTGCGTGCGTCGGGATGGGCGTCGGTCCCGGTGAAGGAGGAGGTTAGGGCCAACACCCTGGCCCGCATCGCCGCCGGGCTCCCCATTGTCGAAGGGATCATCGGGTTCGAGGACACGGTGCTGCCCCAACTGGAGACTGCCCTGCTGGCCGGCCACGACGTCATCTTCCTCGGCGAGCGGGGCCAGGCCAAGACCAGGCTGATCCGCTCGATCACCGGTCTGCTCGACGAGTGGTTACCGGTGGTGGCCGGCTCGGAGATCAATGACGACCCGTACCGTCCGGTGTCGCGCCACGGGCGCGACCTGGTGGCCGAGCGGGCCGACGACACACCCATCGAGTGGGTGCACCGTGACGATCGCTTCGGGGAGAAGCTGGCCACCCCGGACACCTCCATCGCCGACCTGATCGGTGAGGTCGATCCCATCAAGGTGGCCGAGGGCCGTTACCTGGCCGACGAGGCCACCCTGCACTTTGGACTGGTGCCCAGGAGCAACCGCGCCATCTTTGCCATCAACGAGCTGCCCGACCTGGCCGAGCGGATCCAGGTTGGCCTGCTCAATGTCCTCGAGGAACGCGACGTCCAGGTGCGGGGTTACAAGCTGCGCCTGCCCCTCGACGTCATGCTGGTGGCATCGGCTAACCCCGAGGACTACACCAACCGGGGGCGCATCATCACCCCGCTCAAGGACCGCTTCGGGGCCCAGATCCGCACCCACTACCCCCTGGACCCGGCCAGTGAGCTGGCGGTCGTCCACCAGGAGGCCCGAGCGCTGGACGCCCCCGGGCTGCGGGTCCAGGTCCCCGACTACATGGCCGACATCGTGGCCGAGCTTTCCCAGCTGGCCCGGGCCAGCGCCAGCATCAACCAGCGCTCGGGCGTGTCGGTCCGGCTCAGCATCGCCAACTACGAGACGCTGGTGGCCAGTGCCACCCGCCGGGCGCTGCGCCTGGGCGAGGCCGACGTCGTTCCCCGAGTCAGCGACCTGGCCGCCCTGGCTGCCTCCACCGCCGGGAAGGTGGAAATCGAGACCCTGGAAGACGGCCGGGAGGGGGAGGTGGTGGAGAAGCTGATAAGGGCGGCCACCCTCGGCGTGTTCCGGGACCGTTGCCCAGCCGAGACCCTGGCCGACGCGGTGCTGGCCTTTGACGAGGGAACCGTGATCCACGCCGGGGATGACGTGTCCTCGTCGGACTACGTGGAGGTGCTGCGCCAGATTCCCGCGCTGGAGCGCCCGGTCCTCGGTCTGGCGGCCAGCGAGACGCCGGCCGCAGTAGCCAGCGCCCTGGAGCTGGTGCTGGAAGGACTCCACCTGTCCAAGCGCCTCAACAAGGCGGCCGCCGGCAACCGGACCACCTACCGGGGCCGGGGCTGAGGGGCCGGGGCTGACGTGCGGCTGCTGAGGAGCCGGAGCTGAGAGGGCCGGCCGGGCACCAGATGGCACACCGGTACCAGTACTCCCGATGGGACGGCACCCAGACCGGCTTCGAGCTGGGTGCCGATGACGTCCTGGCCGAGGTCACCGACGACCTGCTCTACCACGGCGACCTTGACGCAGCTCTGCGCCGCATGTTGCAGGCCGGGTTTGGCGACCGGGATGGCGAGCGGGTACTGGGCCTGCGGGAGTTGCTGGACCGACTGCGCCAACGGCGGCGGGAGGAGCTCGAGCACTACGACCTGGGGAGCACCTACGAAGACATAGCCAAGGAAATCCGGTCAGTCATGGACCAGGAGCGGGCCAGCCTGCGCGAATTGGCCGAGGAGGCCAGGGCGTCGGACGACGAGCGGCGCCGGCAGATCACCGAGGAGGTGGTGACCGAGCGGCGCCATCAGCTGGACATGGTCCCCGCTGACCTGGCCAGCCAGGTCTCCTCGCTACAGAGCTACGAGTTCACCTCCTCCCAAGCTCGGGAACGCTTCGACCAGCTCCTGGACCGACTGCGCCAGCAGGTGATGCAGAGCTACTTCAACCAGATGGCCGGGGCCATGCAGGCCAGCACCCCTGAGCAGCTGGAGCGGACCAGGGAGATGCTCGATGCCCTCAACCAGCTGATCGAGCAGCGTGCTGCCGGCAGCCCAGACGGTGGTGAGAAGGCGTTCGGGGACTTCATGGCCCGCTTCGGCGATCTGTTCCCGGGCAACCCGACCACCCTGGACGAGCTGCTGGAGCAGATGGCTCGCCAGATGGCGAGCATGGCCGCCTTGCTCAACTCGATGACCCCTGCCCAGCGGGCCCAGCTCCAGGACCTGGCCAGTCAGCTCCTCGGAGACCTGGACCTGGCCTGGCAGGTCGATCGCCTGGCAGGCAACTTGCAGGCGGCCTTCCCCGAGGCTGGATGGGACCAGCGGTACTCCTTCAGCGGTACCGATCCTCTCTCACTGCCCGAGGGCGCCAGCCTCATGGACCGCCTCGGTGACCTCGACCAGCTGGAGAACCTCCTGCGGTCGGCAACCAGCCCTGGGGCCCTGGCCGACGTGGACATCGAGGCAGCTAGCCAGCTGGTCGGCGAGGACGGGGCTCGATCCCTGGAGCGCCTGGCTGAGCTGGGCCACCTCCTGGAGGAGGCGGGGCTGGTGGCCCAGCGGGAGGGACGCTTGGAGCTGACCCCGGCCGGGCTGCGCAAGATCGGGCGCAATGCCTTGTCCGAGCTGTTCTCCAAGCTGGCCAAGGACCGCCTGGGCGGCCACCCCATGGAGCGGGAGGGGGTCGGGGTGGAAAGGGCCCATGCCACCAAGCCCTACGAGCTGGGTGACCCGTTCGATCTCAACATCGAGCGCACGCTGCGCAACGCCCTCCAACGCACCGGCGGTGGCACTCCCGTGAGCCTCACTCCGGCGGACTTCGAGGTGGAGAGGTCGGAGAACCTCACCCGCTCCTCGACCGTGCTCATGATCGATCTGTCGCTGTCCATGCCCATGAGGGACAATTTCCTGGCCGCCAAGAAGGTGGCCATGGCGCTGCATGCCCTTATCTCCAGTCAGTTCCCGCGGGACTATCTCGGAATTGTCGGCTTCAGCGAGGTGGCCAGGGAGCTCAAGCCTCAGCAGTTGCCCGAGGTGTCCTGGGATTTCGTCTACGGGACCAACATTCACCACGCCCTGGCCCTCAGCCGGCGGATGCTGGCCCGCCAGTCGGGCACCAAGCAGATCATCATGATCACCGATGGTGAGCCAACCGCTCACGTGATGGACGACGGTGAGGTGTTCTTCAATTATCCGCCGGTGCGCCAGACGGTGGACGCCACCCTCACCGAGGTGGTCCGGGCCACCCGGGAGGGGATCCGGATCAACACCTTCATGCTCGACGCCACCAGCTACCTGCGGGAGTTCGTGGAGCAAATGACCAAGCTGAACCGGGGCCGGGCCTTCTTCACCACCCCGGAGACGCTGGGTGACTACATCCTGGTCGACTTCATCGAGAACAAGCGAGGCACGGCCCGCCGGGGAGGCGGGCCCAGATGAGCCAGCCCGCCCGGGGAGGCGGGCCCAGATGAGCCAGCCCGCCGTGGGCCTGCTCGGGGCTCAACCGGCCCGAAGCTGCTCGGCGATCGAGATGAGCTCGTCTCCGTAGCTCTCCAGCTTTACCGGGCCTATCCCGCTGATGGCCAGCAGGGCCGCCTCGTTGGTGGGCAGGGTGACGGCCACCAGGCGCAGCGTCTTGTCGTCGAAGACGACGAACGCTGGCTTGCCGATCGCCCGGGCCCGCTCGGCCCGCCAGCTCCGCAGGCGCTCCCAGGCCTCGGCCCATAGGGGATGGGCCAATGTCGCCGGCCGGCCCTGAGCGGTCACGGGCGTGCCCAGAGCGACCGTCGCGGTTGCCGGGCCGCCCCCGACCAGCGCCCGAGCTCCGTTCTCGGTGATCTCCACCACCTGGTGCTCGTGACCGCGGTAGTCGAACCGGCAACCGACCGAGCAGGCCAGAGGCGCCGCCACCGCTCCGCTTCCCGAGCCGGCCGGGGGTCGCCCCACCGTCCCGCCACCCGGACGGGTCCCGCCACCCGGACGGGTCCCGCCGCCCGGACGGGTCCCCGCTGCGCCGCCGCCGGGATCGGCCAAAGGCCGCCCCGCCACCCCGCCACCGGTGGGAGTCCAAAAGGGAGGTTGACCGGGCTCGGCCAGCTCGGCCACGAACGGGGACGGAGGTGTCCCGGGAACCACCGACACGCTCCAGCGGCACCGCGTCAGCCCGACGTGGAGGACCCGGCGCTCCTCCTCCAGGTCCTCGGCCAGCCGGTGGGGCATCACCCCGGAGGTGACATGATGCAACACCACATGAGCCCACTCCCTGCCCTTCACGGCATGGATGGACGCCAGGGTGATCCCATCGTCGTCGGCCGGCCTGCCCAGCAACTCCGACAGCCAGCTCGCAAAGCGACCCGGATCACTCTCCAGGTCGGCCAGCTCCACGAGCGCGTCGAGGTCATCGCGGTGAGCGGCGATGGCGCCATGGCTCCACTGGTCCAAAGCGGTGGCGCTGGCGTCCAGGCCGCCGTCTCCAATCCGTGACCGGACCACCTCCAGGATCGCCCCAGTGGTTCCCCCCTCTGCCGCCTGGCGCACCAGGCTCACGTCCTCCGCCAGGTCCAGCACCTTGTCCGCCTCTCGGGCGTTGCCCCCGTTGCGGTCCAGCCAGCTGGAGAGGCTGGCTATGCCATCCACCGAGCGCTGCTTGGCCACCAGGTCGAGCAGCGAGGGGCTCATGCCCCGCTTGGGCCGCCGGGCCGCCTCCCGCAGCACCGGCCCAGGCAGGGCCCCGGCCGGGGCGGTGGCCACCTCCAACCATCCCAGGGCGGCCCGGACACCCCCCCGTTGGAGAAAGCGGCGGCCCACCCCCCCGTTCACCGGGAGCGCAGCGTGGCGCAAGAGGACCTGCACAGGAGCCAGCAGGGCGTTCACCCGGGCCAGGACGGCCACGCTGGCCGGGCTGGCACCCTGGTCCACCAGCTCCCGGACCCGCAGGGCGGTCTGGCTGGCCGGCCGAGTGCCGCCGTCGAGGATGGACAACGCCTGGTCCCCCGGCTCCGCCCCAACCGCCGCCGGAGCAGGGCGGATCTGCTTGGGGACCCGCACGGCGTTGCGAGTGAGGAGGTTCGACGCCGCCGTGACCACCGGGGACGGGCAGCGGTAGTTGACCTCCAGCGAGTGCATGGCCGCCCCCGGGAACCACCGGTCGAAGTCCACCAGCCAGCGAGGCGTGGCCCCGGCGTAGCCGTAGATCGTCTGGTCGTCGTCGCCCACCCCGAACACCGCCCCGGCTGGCCCGCTCAGCAACCGGATGAGCAGCAGATGAGCGGGAGTGAGATCCTGGAACTCGTCCACCAGCAGCACCCGGGCGAACCGCTGACTGCGCCACCGAAAGCCCGGATCCCCGAGCAACCGCTCTATGGCCCTTGTCACCTGCTCGTCGAAATCGACGGCATCCCGTTGGGCCAGCTGGCTCCGGTAGGCCCGGGCCACCCGGTCCAGGTCGGAGACATCCGCCAGCTCCTCCTCGACCAACTTGGGATCGGCCAATCCGAGACGCACCCGTCCCAGAGCCTCGATCCACGGGGCCGCGGGATCACTCTCCGCCCTCTTTGGGAAGGCAATCAGCCCGCCCAGCAACCGGCGCACGTCGAGCTCCTCGAGGGTGGTCGGGCGCCCGCACAGGCGCAAACCCAGAGAGTTGAGCGTCCTGACCCGGGCCCCGGGGACCTCGGCCAGGCGAGTCCTCATCTCGCCCGCCGCCCTCACGTTGTAGGCCACCATGGCGATGGCACCCGGCGGGAGCCCCCATCCCCGCATCAGCAGGCGAGCTCGCTCGGTGAGCACCCTCGTCTTGCCCGACCCGGCCGGGGCGATCAACCGGGCGCCACCGCCCGGTTCCGCCACCGCCGACAGCTGGTCGGGCGCCAGCGTCACGCCGGCCGGGTCATTGGCCCCCAGCGGGCGGAGCACCCCGTGCTCCAGTGAGATCCGGTGGACCACGGCCACCCCCAACCGTGCCGCCAGGCCGGCATCGAGCGGGCCGCCGTCGCACACCGCCGGCGTGGCGCCCGCCAGTACCACATCGGCGCCACCATCCCCGGGCTGGCCGCCAGGAGTGGCACCCAGCTCACATGCCAGCTCGGCCCAGCGCCACCGCAGGGACGACTCACCAGGGCGCCCGTCAGCCCTCCCGTCCACCGAGTTCGCCCAGATGGCGTGGTGGAGCCGCTCACCCACCAGGTCGAGGTCCACCGGCCACTCCCACGGTTGGCGGCCCGTCACCACCTCGGCCGGTGGCGTCCACGGATCGTCCAGTCCGAGGCCGGCTGTCAGCTCGACGATGACGCAGCGCCGCTCCCGCCAGGCGCCCCCCAGCTCGTCGGCCACCCCGCCGTCCACCGCGCTGACCCGAATCCGCGGGCAACCCGACCAGGCCTCAGGTGCCGGATCCCCCTGCCCCACCACCACCGAGCGGCCGAGGGCGAGCGGGTCGGGCACCCCATGATCTTGGCTCACATCGCTGCGTTGGCGGAGCACAGCTGAGTTGGTTACGCTTGTGTAGTTACAAACATGGAGGGAGGTCACCAAATGGACCAACTGGCCGAGCTGTTCTCATCCGAGCTGAACCGCAGCTGGCAAATCCGGGCTAACTGTCTGGGCCTCGATCCCGAGCTGTTCTATCCGGAGCGAGGGTTGCCCACCCGCGAGGCCAAGGAGGTCTGCCGGGGCTGCGTCGTGCAGCAGGACTGCCTGGACTTCGCCATCGCCAACGGCGAGAGGTTCGGCGTCTGGGGCGGCATGAGCGAGCGGGAGCGGCGCAGCGTGCGGATCGATCGAGAAGCCGGCTGAGCGTTCGGTCCACACTGCCCCGCAGCGACCATTGGGCGAGTACTGGGCAACATGGCGCGAAATTGTGCGAATCGAGTGACTCGGGCATCGGCCACTTGCGCTCAGCTGGCTTGGCTCACCGAGCTCATGTTGAACTCGGCCACCCGCAGCGGAGGCATGGCGGCTCGGGGGAGCTCGTCCTGGAACTCCCGCGGCAGGGTCGCCACGGTGCGGCCGGCCTCGACAATCCGGCCCAGCAGATCGAGCGGGCTCTCGTTGAACCGGAAGTTGTTCACCGCACCCACCACCTCTCCCCCCTCCACCAGGAAGACCCCGTCCCGGGTGAGCCCGGTGAGCAGCAGGGTCTGCGGGTCCACCTGGCGGATGTACCACAGGCAGGTCAGGAGCAGGCCCCGCTCGGTGGAGGCGATCAGCGACTCCAGATCCCCCTCCGCGCCGCCCACCTCCAGCACCAGGTTGTCGCCTGGTGGGGTCACCGTCAGCCCGGCCAGGCCGGCGGTGTGGCGAGTGCTGATCAGGGAGCTCACCAGGCCGTCTCTCAGCCAGTCGGTCGGGCCGACGGGAAGGCCGTTGTCGAACACGCTGGCGTACTCGCTGGACGACGAGGTGGCCAGGAACGGTATGCATCCGATGGGATCCCGGGTCGGATCGCTGCTCAGCGTCACCGGCATGGCGGCCACCCGCTCCCCCAGCTTGGTCTGGCCCTCGGGCCTGGACAGGGCGGTACGACCCTCGACCGCCGCCCGAGCCGACATCGACCAGTAGAGGTAAGCCATGAGGTCGGCGGTGGCAGCCGGTGGCAGCAGCGTCTCGTAGCGCCCAGCGGGCAGGTCGAGGCGCCGTCCGGCCCAGCCCAGGCGCCTGACTGCCTGTCCGGCCACGCCCTCCACGTCGACCTCGCCCATCTCCCGGGCGCCGTGCCCGGCCCAGGCCGACGCTGACCCGTCCAGGCTGCGGGCGGTGAGGTCGAGGGAGGCGGTGGGCTGGACGTGGCGCCGGCGAAGCCCGGCCGACGTGGCCACATAGGTGGTGCGCAGCTCGTGGCGGGCGAAGCCGTACAGCTGACAGGAGGAGGAGCGGGCGCCATCGAACGCAGCACTGAGCCCGTCCACCAGGGCGCCCAGGGCGGCGGTGCCGGTGCGCTCAGGCGGTAGCCCGAAGTCGGGATCGGCGCCCTCGGACAGCAATGGAGCAGCGTCCTCCGCCCTGGGGTTCTCGGCCGCCGCCGTCCGGGCCACAGCCACCAGCCTGGCCGCTGCCTCGGCGTCACCCACCGCGCTGGACGAGACCACGCCCAGCGACTCGCCGTCCAGGGCGGCCACGGTCATGGACCGGGATGCCTCGGTGCCGTTGGTGGTGAGGGTGGTGTTGGCGAACCGGACATTGACCGCCGACGTCTGCTCGACGATGACCACCCCCCCGTCGGGGCCCAGGTCGGCCAGGGCGGCGTCGACCAGGCGGTCGCCGGCGGTGCTGATGCGCCCGCCTCCCGGGCGGCCGGTGCTGATGCGCCCGCCTCCCGGGCGGCCGGTGCTCACCGGCCCCCCTCCTCGACGGTGTTGAGGACCGCGACGTCGCTGAACAGGGCCGAGGGACAGCCGTGGCTGACCGGCGCTACCTGGCCGGGCTGGGCCTTACCGCAATTGAACGCCCCCCCCAGGACCCAGGTCTGCTCGCCCCCCAGGCGGGCCAGACTCCCCCAGAAGTCGGTGGTGGTGGACTGGTAGGCCACGTCTCGGAGCTGGCCGTCCAGACGACCGCCCCGGATGGCGTAGAAGCGCTGACCAGTGAACTGGAAGTTGTAGCGCTGCATGTCGATGGACCAGCTCTTGTTACCCACCACGTAGATGCCGCGGTCCACCCCGGCAATGAGATCCTCCGTCGTGGCCCCATCCCGGCCAGGCGCCAGCGACACATTGGCCATGCGCTGGAGCGGGAGATGGCGGGCCGAGTCGGCAAAGGCGCAGCCATTGGACCGGTCGGCCCCGACCCGGCCGGCGATGCCGCGGTCCAGCTGGTAGCCGACCAGGGTGCCCTCCCGGACCAGGTCCCACTGTTGGGCCTCGACTCCCTCGTCGTCCCAGCCCACACTGGCCAAGCCGTGCTCCACCGTCCGATCGCCGGTGACCTGCATGAGATCAGACCCGTAGCGCAGACGGCCGAGCTGGTCGGGGGTGGCGAACGAGGTACCCGCGTAGCTGGCCTCGTAGCCCAGCGCCCGGTCCAGCTCGGTGGCATGGCCCACCGACTCGTGGATGGTGAGCCACAGGTTGGAGGGGTCGATGACCAGGTCATAGCGGCCCGCCTCCACCGAGGGGGCCAGCATCTTCTCGGCCAGCCGGTCCGGGAGCTCCTCCAGCTCGGAGGTCCAGTCCCATCCGGTCCCACCCAGGTACTCGTAGCCCCGGCCTACCGGCGGGGCCAGGGTGCGCATCGAGTCGAAACGCCCGCTGGCGGCGTCCACACTCACTGCCGTCAGACAGGGGTAGATCCGTACCCGCTGCTGGGTGGTGACTGTCCCCGCCAGGTCGGCATAAAACTTGTTCTCCCTGACCTGGCTCAGGGACGCGTCCACGTGGTCCACCCCTGGTCTCGCCAGCAGTTGGCGCGACCACTCCCCCAGCTGCTCCACCTTGTCCCGGGAGGTGACCTCGAACGGGTCGACGTCGTAGGCGCTGATCCAGGTGACGTCCCCGTGCACCGGCTCGGCGGCCAGCTCGACGGGCTCGGAGTTGAGCCGGCGAACGGCCTGCGCCATCTCGACCGCCTCCCGGGCCAGGTCGGCGGCCGTCTGGGCGTCCAGGTCGACCCCTGCCGCGAACCCCCAGGTGCCGTCCACCACCACTCTCACGGCCAGCCCCAGGTCGTCGTCGTCGGAGAACGACTCCAGCTCCGCGTCGCGAACGCCAAGGTCCTGGGTGCGGATGCGCTCCACCCGGAGGTCGCCATGTTCGGCCCCCGCATCCCGAGCCGCCTGGAGGCCGGCGTCAGCCAGCCGCCGCAACGGAAGGGCCAGGAACTCCGGATCGATGTCGCTCACGCCCTGACCGTAGTCACTACGGCATACTCAAGAGGTTTCTCCCGAGAGGCGGGCTTGATCAGACGAGGCCTGCCAGCGCTCTTCGACATGCCCGAACCGCCAAATGCCCAGGGCTAAAATCCAGGTGACCACGAACAGCCCGACGATGAAGAACCCTGCCCGATTGATGTCGAAGTTGCCGGCAAAGTCCCAGATGCCTCCCGAAAGGTTGAGCTGGCTCTGCAGAACCGAGAGCAGCTCGATGGTACCGATCACCAGGGCTACGGCCACCGACAGGCCGGTGATGGTGATGTTGTAATAGACCTTGCGAATCGGCTTGGAGAAGGCCCAGCCGTAGGCGAAGCTCATGAAGCCACCGTCGAGGGTGTCGAACATGGACATCCCTGCCGCGAAGATGAGCGGGAGGGAGATGATGGCGTAGAACGGCAGGGCGCCGGAGGCCGCCGTACCGGCCAGGGCCAGTAGCGCCACCTCGGTGGCGGTGTCGAAACCCAGACCAAAGAGGAAGCCCATGGGGTACATCTGCCACGGGTGCTTGATGGCCCGGGCCAAAGGCCCGAAGAAGCGGAACATCAGGCCGCGGTTGTTGAGCTGGCGCTCCAGCTCGTCGTTGTCGTACTTGCCTCGGCGCATCTCGCGAAAGATCTTGATGATGCCGATGAGGATGACCAGGTTCAGTATGGCGATGAGGTACAGGAAGCCGCCCGATACCAGGGTGCCGAACAGGCCGCCGAAGTTGTGAAGGGTGGACTTGTCGCTCTTGACCTGGCCTATCACGCTCTTGGCAAAGAAGGCGATGGCCATGGCCAGGGCCAGGACCACCGTCGAGTGGCCGAGAGAGAAGAAGAAGCCCACGCTCATGGGACGCTTTTGGCGGTCGTCCTGCATGAACTTGCGGGTGGTGTTGTCGATGGCCGAGATGTGGTCGGCGTCAAAGGCGTGGCGCATGCCGAAGGTGTAGGCCAGTACCCCCGTACCCAGGCCCAACGCCTTGTTGCCACCCTGAGAGACGAAGAAGCCCAGGGCACCCCAGCCGAGGATGTGGATGAGGACCACTCCGGCCGTGAGACCGCCGGCCTGGCGCCACTCCGACGGCGTAAGCCTCTTGGTCAGACCGGGTTTCTTGGTAACGGTAGCTGTAGCCATTCAGCGCTTCCTTCCTCTCTGTTGATGGCCCAGCGATTCAGGACCGGCTCTCATTGGATCATAAATCTCCTGCGAGCTGTTCGCAAGACACTGGACCCACCCAATGCCGCGACCACTGTTGCCCATCTCCCCCATTAGGGTCGTCGGGGTGGACCGGCCGAGTGATGCTCGTCCCTCCTACCCCTGTATCGGTGTGGACGACGTGCACCGCTTCGTGGAGGAGCAGTGCTTCGCCGGAGGCGGTGACGGCCGGGTGGGGGCTGAGCTGGAATGGCTGACCTTCCCGTCGGGAGACCGCCAGGCCCGGGTGGAGCTGGCCACCCTGGATGCCCTGGCCCAAGCAGTGGGGACCCTGCCGGCTGGGAGCAAGCTGACCTTCGAACCGGGTGGCCAGGTGGAGCTGAGCAGCCAACCGGCCACCAATCTCTCATCTCTCACCCGGGCGGTGGCCGCCGACGCCCTGTCCCTTCGCCAGGCACTGGGCCAGTTGGGCGTGGAAGCCTCGGCCATGGGCCTGGATCCGATCCGCCCGGATGTCCGAGTCCTAGACGGCGCCCGCTACGTAGCCATGCAGGCCTACTTCGACTCCCAAGGGCCGGCCGGCACCTCCATGATGTGCGGCACCGCCTCGGTGCAGGTCAACCTGGATGTGGGCAAGCCCTCCGATGTGGCGCAGCGGTGGTCCCTGGCCCACGCTCTCGGCCCGGTGATGGCAGCCACCTTCGCCAATTCACCCTTTGTGGCCGGCTCTGCATCGGGGCTCAAGTCCAACCGTCTGGCCAGGTGCCTGACCATGGACCCAACTCGCACCACTCCGGTGGCCCATGGTCCTCGCACTGGGTCTTCGTGGCAACAGCCGGCCACCACCTGGGCTGACTACGCGCTCAACGCACGAGTGATGATGATCCACTCCGGCGATACCGACCTCCAGCCGGTGCTGGAGCCGCTCACCTTCGCCGACTGGATGAGCCGCCCAGGGGGCGGACCGGAGTCAGCCACCACCGGGCGTCCCCTCGGATACCCGGATCTCGACGACCTGGCCTACCACCTGACCACCCTCTTCCCTCCGGTGCGGCCCAAGGGCTGGCTGGAGCTGCGCATGATCGACGCCCTACCTGACCCGTGGTGGCGGGTGGCGGCCGCGGTGCCGGCCGTCCTGCTGGGCGACCCCGAGGCCTTCGCGGCGGCGGCCCGGGCCACCTCGCACACCGCTGGGCGGTGGGCGGAGGCGGCCCGCCACGGCCTGAGCCATCCCGGCCTGGCGTCAGCGGCGCGTCACTGCTTCAGCGCCGCCCTCAGCGCGCTGGACCGCTCAGGCGTCGACACCGAGACGGCCGACGCCTGCGCTGGATTCAACGACCGCTTCGTGGCGCGGGGTCGGTGCCCGGCTGACGACCTGGTGGAGGCGTGGCTCGACGAAGGCCGGCTCCTGCCCGTAGCCGCCGGCCGAGAGCCTTCATGGGCCTGAGCACGGTGTTGCCCGACCTCAAGGCGCCCGACCCACAGGCGCCCGACCTCAAGGCGCCCGACCTCAGGGCGCCCGACCTCAGGGCGATGGTGGCCGCCGAGCTGGAGGCGGGACGGCGGCGCTCACTGCGGCTGCTGGACCCCTACGACGACGCCGTCCTCATGGGCCAGCACTCGCCCCTCATGTCACCCCTCGTCTGGGACCTGGCCCATGTGGGCAATTACGAGGACCTCTGGCTCCTGCGGTCACTGGGCGGCCCGGGAGCGGGCGCGGATCTGGACGACACCTACGACGCCTCTCGACATCCCCGTCGAGACCGCCGGGAACTGGCCCTGATGGCCCCGGCCGCGGCTCGCTCCTACATAGCCTCGGTCAGGGCCCAGGTGCTGGACCGGCTGGCCGGCATCGACCTCGACCCTGGACGGCCCTCAGGAGAGCTGCTAGCTGATGCCTTCGTCTACCGGATGGTCATCCAGCACGAGCACCAGCACGACGAGACCATGCTGGCCGCCCTGCAGATGCTGGGGGATCCAGCGGTGGAGAGGCGCGGGAGGAAACGTGCCGAGAGCCCGTCCGGAGTTGGCGAGATCCTGGTGAGCGGCGGGACGTTCGTGATGGGGACCAGCACCAATGCCTGGGCGCTGGACAACGAGCGCCCGGCCCACCAGGTCAACCTGCCCCCGTTCTGGATCGACACCTGCCCGGTGACCAACCACGACTGGCTCGAGTTCGTGGAGGCCGGCGGCTATCAGCAGTCCCGCTGGTGGACCACCGAGGGCTGGTCGTGGCGGGTGGAGGCAGACCTGGAGCATCCTCAGTTCTGGCGCCGGGAGGGGGGATCGGCCTGGTCGCACCGACGGTTCGACCTACGAGAAGACCTCCCTTTGAACCGGCCGGTCGTCCACGTCTGCTGGTACGAGGCGGACGCCTATGCCCGCTGGCGGGGCAAGCGACTCCCGACGGAGGCCGAGTGGGAGAGGGCGGCCACCTGGGACGCAGCGTCCCAAGACAAGCGCCTCTGGCCCTGGGGAGCCGCTGAGCCAACTCCCGATCTGGCCAACCTGGGCCAGGAGGACGGGCAGCCGACTCCGGTCGGCTCCTACCCGCCAGGAGCCAGCCCCTGCGGCGCTCAGCAGATGGTGGGCGATGTCTGGGAGTGGACGGCATCGGACTTCGGGCCCTATCCGGGATTCGTCGCCTTCCCCTACAAGGAGTACTCCGAGGTCTTTTTCCGGCCCGGTTACAAGGTGCTCAGGGGCGGCTCGTGGGCCACCTGGCCGGGGGCGGCGCGGCCCACCTTTCGCAATTGGGACCTTCCGGTCCGCCGCCAGATCTTCGCCGGCCTGCGCTGCGCCAGGGACGCCTAGCCCAGATGTGCCGCCACCTGGCATATCTGGGGCCGCCGGCGACCCTGGAGTCGCTGCTCGTGGATCCCCCCCACGGTCTGATCCGCCAGGCCTGGGCCCCCCGCCACCAGGATGTGGGCCGCATCAACGCCGACGGCTTCGGGGTGGGATGGTACGACCGGGCCCGGCGCCTCGAACCGGCCCGCTACCGCACCACCCGGCCCATGTGGACCGACAGCTCGTTTGCCAGCCTGGCCGGCCTGACCGGTTCCGGCGCAGTGATGGCCTCGGTGAGAGCCGCCACTCCCCCGTCACCAGTGGAGACCAGCAGCAACGCCCCCTTCACCTCTGGTCCGTGGCTGTTCTCCCACAACGGCACGGTCAACGGCTTTCACGATCCGTCCACCGGCCTGCGGGTCAAGCTCGGTCGCCTGGTCTCGGAGCGCCGGGCCGGTGGGATCGAGGGGTGCAGCGACTCCGAGGTTCTCTTTGCCCTGGTCCTGGACCGCCTGGACGACGGGGCTTCACTGGGCGATGCCCTGGTCGACGTGACGGCCACCGTCCTCGGCCTCACCACCGGGAGGATCAACCTGTTGTTGACCGACGGCCAGGACGTGGCCGCCACCGCCTGGGGCAGCTCGCTGTTCACCTTGCGGGGCACAGGCCTGGCCGCGGGTGGCCTGGTGGTGGCCTCCGAGCCCTGCGACGACGAGCCCGGCTGGACCGCAGTGGCCGACGGCACCCTGGTGGAAGGCGATGCCTCCGGCCTTTCCAACAGGTCCATGGGAAGCGCCGACGCCGGGGTCGCCCCTCCTCAACCGCAACAGCCGCAACCGCCGCAACCGGCGCAGCGGCCGCAACCGGCGCAACCGGCGCAGCGGCCGCAACCGGCGCAGCGGCCGCAACCGCCGACAGCCACAGTCGTGGCCGCCCCGCCGCTGGAGGTGACGGTCCATCTCCAGCCGGCTGAGATCGAGTCGGCCCTGCTGGCCGACGTCCGTGCCGGCCTGGGCTCCAGACCCAGGCGACTGTCCCCCCGGTGGCTGTACGACGACCGGGGCTCTGAGCTGTTCGACGCCATCACCCGGCTGCCCGAGTACTACCCGACCCGGCGAGAGCGGGAGATCCTGATCGACCGCGCCGCCGAGATCGCCGCCCTGACCAAGGCTGACACACTGGTCGAACTGGGATCGGGGACATCAGAGAAGACCGGGCTGCTGCTGGAGGCCCTGGAACGAGCAGGCAACTTGCGCAGGTTCATACCGCTGGATGTGAGCGAGGCAACCCTGCGAGCGGCGGCGGCATCGATCGCCGATGCCTATCCGCTACTGACGGTGCAGGCCGTGGTAGGGGACTTCGTGCACCATGCCAGGCGCCTGCCGGGGGGTGGGAGGCGCCTGGTTGCCTTCCTGGGAGGCACGATCGGCAACCTGGAGCCCTCCGAGCGGGCGTCGCTGCTGGCCGACCTGGCCGGGGGGCTGGAGCCGGGGGATGCCCTGCTGCTGGGAACCGACCTGGTGAAGGACCCGGCGCGGCTGGTGGCCGCCTACGACGATGGGGCCGGGGTCACGGCCGAGTTCAACAAAAACCTGTTGCACATGCTCAACCGGGAGCTGGGGGCCAACTTCGCGTCCGAGTACTTCGAGCACGTGGCTCGCTGGGACCCCGACCAGCAGTGGATGGAGATGCGGCTGCGGTCGACCCGCACCCAGTCAGTCACCCTGCCCAGGCTCCGGCTGGAGATCGAACTGCGTGACGGGGAAGAGATACGTACCGAGATCAGCACCAAATTTCGCAAAGAAGTCGTCGATGCCGAGCTGACCGCGGCCGGCTTGGACCTGGCCGAGTGGTGGACCGACCCGGCGGGCGACTACGCCTTGTCCCTGTCCTTCGCCTGAGGGTCAGGCCGCGTCCTCGCCTGGGCGCCACTGGGCCAGGGCGCCCAGACGCTGATCGTTGGAGAAGACCTCGACGATGGGCAGGCGCAAGCCGATCCGGCGCTGGATGCGCTCCACCTCCTGGACCTGATCCCACAGGGTGAGGGTGACCACCACGCCTGACTCCCCGGCTCGGGCCGTCCGCCCTGAGCGATGCAGGTAGGCCTTGTGGTCCTCGGGGGGGTCGAAGTGGACGACCACGTCGACCGCGTCGATGTCCAGGCCGCGAGCGGCCACGTCGGTGGCCACCAGGGCCGGCAAGGTGCCCTCCGAGAACTGGCGTAGGGCTGTCTCCCGAGCGCCCTGGCGGAGATCCCCGTGGATGGCGGCGGCCTTGAGGCCTTCCCGGCGGAGCTGGTCCACCAGCCGGTCGGCCCCGCGCTTGGTCCGCACGAACACCAGCGTCTTGGCACTGCCCCGGCAGATGGCCGCCGCCACCTTGGGCTTGTCCATCTGGTGCACCGACAAGAAGCGGTGCTCCATCTCCTCCACCGTCACCCGCTGGTACTCGACATGGTGGCGAACCGGATCGGTCAGGTACCGCTTCACCAGGTGGTCCACCGCCCCGTCCAGGGTGGCCGAGAACAACAGGGTCTGGTGGGGCCGCTCGAGGCGTCGCAGGACCCACTCGACCTGGGGCATGAAGCCCATGTCGGCCATGCGGTCAGCCTCGTCCAGGACCAATACCTCCACATCGGCCACCGAGAGGACGCGACGGTTGCCGAGGTCGATGAGCCGGCCCGGAGTGGCTATGACCACGTCGGCCCCTCGGCGCAAGGACTTGATCTGGCGCTCCATGTCGGCGCCCCCATACACCGCTGCGGTTCGCAGTCCCACCGCCTGGCCCAACGGGGCCAGCACGTCGCGCACCTGGACCGCCAGCTCCCGAGTGGGTACCAGGACCAGCGCCCGCGGGCGACCAGGGCGGCTCTTGGACGTCCGCTGGAGCAGCGGCAGCCCAAACGCCAGGGTCTTGCCCGAGCCGGTCTGCGCCCGGCCACACACGTCCCTGCCGGCCAGGGCGTCGGCAATGGTGAGGGCCTGAATGGGAAATGGCTCGGCAATTCCCTGTTGGGCCAGGGTGGCAGCCAGCTCGGGAGCCACCCCCAGGGAATGAAAGGTGGGCGCCGGGTCGGCGAAGGCCGCCTCGGTGAGCGCGACGCTCGGAGCGTCAAATGTGGTGGACAACGGGTGTCTCTCCTGTCTGGCTGGTCGATTCTCAACGGGCCCGCCTCGGGCGCTCCGCAGGTTTGACCAAGAAGGAGTGATGAGGAAGACCCCGGTAGCCGGGCCGATTGCCCGACGACCAGCATCCAGCATAGCCCGCGGACGCCCAGCCGTGAGCGATGCGGCACACTGAACGAGTGTCGAGTGAGCAACGCCTGAAGTCCAGGCGGTGGTCGAGTATGGGGCTGGGGCTGCTGGTGGCCGCCACCTCCGCCAGTTGTGGGTCGACCAACCCTTCCTCGGCAGGCCAGGCCCATGCACCAGGGGCCCACAGGCCAGCCACCGGCAGGCCCGGCATCGGCCAACACGGGTCGCCGGCGGGCACTGACCTCCCTCTGGCCCTATCCGGTCCGGGTCGGCCCGGTACGCAGGCGCCGAGCACCACCAACGGCCGCCCGGGCGCCAGTGGGCCCGGCTCGTCCGCCGCCACCGCCGACCTGGGCCAGGCCAGATGCCCCCAGCTGACCACCGCCCAGCTGGTCGGCCAGCGCTTCATCTTTTCCTTCAGGGGGCCCGCGCCTCCGGCTGACCTGGTCCGCCGCATCGAGCTGGGACAGGCGGCCGGGGTGATCCTGTTCAGTTCCAACTTCACGTCGACCGCCGGGCTGAGACAGCTCACTGGGATGCTCCAAGCCCTTCCCCGGCCGGCGGCACTGCACTCCCCGCTGCTGATCATGACCGACCAGGAGGGCGGCGAGGTGACCCGAATCCCCGAGCCCCTGCTGCGATCGGCGTCCGCCACCGCCAGGGTCGGGACCAGCCAAGAGGCGTTCCAGCTCGGAGAGCAGGCGGGAGCCACCCTGGTCGGTGGCGGGGTGAACATGGACCTGGCCCCGGTGCTGGACGTGGCCCGGCCCGGCAGCTTCCTGGCCGCCCAGCAGAGAACCTACGGGTCGAGCGCCCAGGCGGTCGGGCGGCTGGGAGAGAGCTTCGCGACCGGGCTGGCACGGGCTGGAGTCATTGCCACCCCCAAGCACTTTCCCGGCCTGGGCTCCGCCGTCGTCAGTACCGATGATGCCCCGGTGCACATCGGCCTGGCTCGCGCCACGCTGGCGGATGTCGACGAAGCGCCCTTTGCTTCGGCCATCTCAGCCGGAGCGCCGAGCGTGATGCTGGCCACTGCCGTCTACCCGGCGCTGGACCCGAGCCTGCCGGCTGCCTTGTCCCCAGTGGTGGCCACCGACGAGCTCCGGGGACGCCTTGGGTTCCGGGGGGTGTCCATCAGCGACGACCTCGACGCACCCGCACTGTCGGCCTACGGCGCTCCAGGGCAGCGGGCCCTGCTCGCCGCCCTGGCGGGTACCGACCTCCTGCTGTTCGCCAGCAGCTACTCGTCCGGCGCTCAGGCGCAGGACTACCTGATCCAGCTAGCTGGCGCAGGCCACCTGCCCAATGGTGGAATGTGCGCCAGCGCCGGGAGGATACTCACGTTGCGGGCCCAGATACCGATGCCCTGATCAGCGGTCCGAAGCCTGGTCGGCTGTCCGCGCCCTGGCCGGCGGTCCGGGCGATGCGGCGCTCAGGCCGGGCTGCTGGCCAGCTCGGCGGTGGACAGGCCGTTGCGAATCTCATGCAGCAGCTCAGCCACCTCCTGAGAGGCAAACAGCTCACGCTGCACGGTGAGGGCAATCCACGAGCCAATCACCTGGGCGATGGGCTGCTCGCTCAGGTGGCCGTAGAGGACGAAAAGCATGCGCTGCACCGCTGCCGGGGAAAAGACCTCTTGGGCCTCGGTGGCAGCCAGCCACACCCCAATGAACTCCGCGGGAGGCAGACTCTCGACATCAGTGGCAGCCAGGTCAACTCCAGTGGTAGCTACGCGCTCAGTGCTCATGACATCTACAACACCACTCGGGGCCCGGATCGTCCCGTTGGCGAGATATTTCTGGGTGACGCTGAGATGAGACCAACCCCGGATAAGGTGCGGTGATGAGTATGTCCTCGGTGAATCCCACCCTAGACGTGGGACGCTCATACCGGTGCTTCCAGAGCGCACGAAAGGGAACATGATGGCCAGGTTCGTCCCTTCTCGCAACACGGTGGTCTTGGGGACGGCAGTCGTCTTGGTGCTCGCCGCGTTGGCCGTTACCGGCACCATGCTGAGCGTTGGGCGTTCCTCCTCGGCGAGGGGCGCTGGGTCAAGTGGGGCAAGTGGGGCAACCGCCGGACCTCCGCCTGACCCCCCCCTCCAACTGGTGAGCACCCCGGCCGACGGAGCCACCGGCTTCCCACTGGATGGCTCCCTCTCGGTGACGGCGGCCAATGCCGGCGGCCAGCTACGCAGCGTGACGGTCACTACCGCCAGCGGCCAAGCCGTCCCCGGTGGGTTGGATCCCACGGGCAAATGGGCCAGCGCCCCCGGCAACGTCCTCGCTCCGGGGACCACCTACCAGATAGCAGCCGATGGCATGGCCCCCAACGGTCATCTGCTCCGCGGCCACTCGTCGTTCACCACCCTTACGCCCCTGGGAACCCTCAAGCCGTCCATCAATGTGGGAGACGGCCAGACAGTGGGCGTGGGCATGCCGATCGTTGTCCGCTTCACCCATTCGGTAACCAACCGAGCAGCCGTGCAGAGCCACCTCACCGTGACCCCTTCGATCCCGGTGACGGGAGCCTGGCACTGGTTCGGTCCCCGTGAGGTCCATTATCGGCCGCAGGCCTATTGGCCGAGCGGCGAGCAGGTGACGATGGCGGCCCAGCTGCTGGGAGTGAACGCCGGTGGTAACATCTGGGGCCTCTCCAACCACTCGGTGCACTTCAGCGTGGGTGACACCCATGTGAGCACGGTCGACACGGCCGCCCACACCATGACCGTGACCGACAACGGCCACACGGTGCGGACCGTGCCGGTCAGCACCGGGCGGACCAACCTGCCCACCATGAACGGCATCCACATCGCCCTGGCCAAGACCCAAAACGTGCTCATGGACTCCCAGACCGTCGGCATACCCCGCAGCTCGCCGGACGGCTACTACGAGCACGTCTACTGGGACGTGGCCATCACCACCGGCGGAGAGTACGTGCACGCGGCTCCCTGGTCGGTGGGGGAACAGGGACGTTCCAACGTGTCTCACGGGTGCGTAAATCTGAGCCCGTCCGAGGCGACCTGGTTCTACGGGTTCTCCCAAGTCGGTGACATCGTCCAGGTGCCGGGGTCGACCCGTGCTCCCACCGGTGACCCCGGCACGGCCGACTGGAACATGTCCTGGAGCCAATGGCTGGCCGGTACCGCGGCTTGATTCACCACGGGGCCCACCATCCGGTCTGCCGTTCGTAGAGGACGCGGTCGGGCCCACTGGTGGGCCATCATCCGCTTCGTGGTCGGCCTGGCCCTGGCCGGGGTGGCCATTTACGTGGTCGCAGGACGGCGCGGGGAGCTGTCGGGAGCAGCCTCGATCCTTGGCCACCTGCGAGTGGGATGGGTGGCCATGGCGGTGGTGGGCGAGGCTGCCTCAATCGTGGCCTTCGCCGCCCTGCAAAAGGTCCTCCTTTCCGGCGGACGCCTGGACATAGGTCTGGCCCCGCTCACCGGGATCACCCTGGCTGGGAACTCCATCAACAACTCACTGCCGGGGGGACCTGCCTTCGCCAGCATCTTTGCCTACCGGCAATTCCGCCGCCAGGGTGCCGACGAGGTCCTGGCGGGGTGGACCATCGTGGCCACCACCGTCTGCGCAGCCCTTAGTCTCGCCGCCCTGGCGGTCATCGGTCTGCTGGCTGCTGGGAACAAGGCGTCCGGCCTCAACCTCACCGACGTCACCCTGGGCATCCTGGGAGGAAGTCTTCTCCTGGGATTTGCCGTCTGGCGGGCTCACCGCCTCGCCTCGATTGCTGGCTGGGCAGTGAGCCTGATCGATCGATGGCGAAGCCGGCTCAGCCACCCGGACGCGGCCAAGTCGGGCAGCGCAGGGCCGGATGAAGATCCAGACACGGGCTCAGCGGCCGGGATGGCGCGCCGAATCAGTGAGGTGAGACCCAACCGGCGCCAGGCGCAACCGCCCTGGGTTGGTCCCTCGCCAACTGGATCTGTGACTGCTCCTGTCTGGTGATGGCCTTCCTGGCGGTTGGTTCGCCGGTGCCCTGGCGAGGCCTGCTCTTGGCCTACGGGGCCGGCCAGCTGGCGGCCAACCTGCCCATCACGCCCGGGGGTCTCGGTGTGGTGGAAGGCAGCCTCACCATTGCCCTGGTGGCCTATGGGGGAGCGCAGACGTCAACCGTGGCGGCCGTGCTCCTTTACCGCATCATCAGCTTCTGGGCCTCGCTACCCGTGGGATGGGTCAGCTGGGCGGTGCTGGCGGCGCAGGAGAGGGCCCGGGCGGGCGGCGATCAGGGCAGGGGTGGGGGCGACAATGAGGGCGGGGCCGGGGGCGGGGGCGGCAGGAGGCGGCCAGGAAGGGCGCCGAGACACGCAGCGGTGCCGGCTTGACGGGTCGTCGCCGACCAGCCACGGGGCGCGCCGGACCGGCCGACCGACGTCCCGGACGAGCCCGGGCCGGGCCGGCCGTCGACAGGCTGGCCGACCGGCGTCCCGGACGAGCCCGGGCCGGAGCAGCGTTCGCCGGCCTGGCCCTGGCCCTGGCTGGCGGGTGCACCTCGGCCCACAACTCGCTGGGCACCGGTTCCAGCCCCTGCTTCTCCGCCCTGCCAGCCGCCGAAGGGGCCGTACACCATCAGGGCACCCTGCTCGGAGTGAGGCGCCTGCCGGTACCCAAGCTCGGCCGCCGACTGTCCCACCAAGTGGGCCCGGTAACGCCCAACGAGCTGGTGTGCGTGGCCGCCTTCCGGGGCGACTACCGGCCCGGATCAGTGGACCACCAGGTGCTCCCGGTCGCAGGACGCTATGCCACGGTCGTGGTCACCACCCGGGCCAGTAGCCAGATGGTGGCGGCCGCGTTCGTGTCCGACCGGCTACCCCTGCGGTTTCGTCACCTCTGATCCGACCCGGGGCCGCATCCCGAACGTCTGTGATGCATTTAGCCTGGATGCACCGAATTCGCTAGATCGAGACGCCTGGCAATCCACGTGAAAGGCCTCCTGACGTGGGAGAATGGTGGTGTTCGACGCCACATTCGCCACGAAACAGGAGGCACTTTCAGTGA